>Ga0326726_10003969_pt1 | contig 13543 bp, 13 predicted proteins | sample MHFenrmetagenome_2_FD_207603 | JGI IMG/M metagenome (GOLD analysis project Ga0326726, IMG submission 207603) | Lab enriched peat soil microbial communities from Michigan Hollow, Ithaca, NY, United States - MHF15MN | ecosystem: Environmental > Terrestrial > Soil > Wetlands > Peat | place: USA... | reverse complement strand
TGAGCCTTTGAAAGCCCGAGAGACTGATAGAGATGGCTGTCACCCGGTGACATGGGGCAGGGCGCTGAGGATGGAGTGGAGGCATTAACGTAATAACGATATCCCATGGAGACCAGGACACCCGCGTTGATTGCCAATGACAAAATTAAAATAAGGATCAACCATTTTGATTTCATCTGGAATCACTCTCCTTATAACTCGCCATGCGATAATATCCTTCTGCAAGCGTTCCCGGAGGAGCAGGATCAAAGACTCTCATAGAAGTAAGAACCGCCCGCGAATCACTGGTAGGGGTGCTCTGAAACAGAAATAGATCACATCGTGCCAGGATGCTGCCGAGATAGGTACCAGCCAGTAAACCAATGATCAAAATGATGGAGACTGCAACCGGGGCCCTGGAAAGTCGGAAAACATGCTGCAGAGTTGGCAACAAACCTCGTTCATGAGGTTCCTTAATCTTTCTAACGACTTGCCGATAAAACCATGGATCCGGGTGGATTTCTTCCAACCCTTCAAGGGTTTGCCAGACCCTCTCAAGCTCTGCAAACCGTTCACGACAGGCCCGGCAGCTCAGGAGGTGATTTCTGACCTCTTCCTGCTCCAGTGGCTTAAGTTGGTTATCCTGATAAGCTGAAAGTTTCTTTTGGACTTTACTGCATTTCATCGGTTATCTCACTCCCCAAAATTATGGGTTCTTACTTTATTAAACAACTCTCGAGCCAAAAACCTGCGCTCATTTTTCATAATTCTTCAATTTTTCTTGAAGGGCTCTTTTGGCCCGGACAAGTAAGGATTCAACAGCAGAGACCGAACAGCCTATTATTTGGCCGATCTCCTGATAAGAGAGGTCATCGTATCTTTTCAGAATCATTGCCATTCTTTGGTTCTCAGGCAGGCTCTGAAGGGCATCGGAGATTTGGCGGTTTCGCTCCTTTTCGAGAAGAAGATCTTCGGTAGATGGCGTACTGTCGGCGAGAGTTTCCTCAAAGGTGTGCTTACCGTCTTCATCAGACCAGTTAAATGAAAACCATTTCTTGCGGCGGGAGGACTTCAGCTCATTGAAACAGAGATTTGCCGTAATTCGATAGACCCAGGTTGTAAATTTCGCTTTGGGTTCATAACGTTTGGCGCCCTGCCAGACCCGTATAAAAACTTCCTGAGCTAAGTCTTTCGCCTGCGTCCTGTCCCCGATAAAACGATAAACGAGGTTCAAGATGGAAGTCTGATGGCGATTCACCAGGATTTCAAATGCATCCTCGTCACCTTTGGCAATCTTAGCCATTAACTCTTCGCTTGGAAAATCTTTACTCATAATCTTACCGACGGTACAACCTATCCATCCCGCGGGTTTCATTTGCAAAACCCATTTTAGATGTCCACCCTTTGGGTAGCCGCTCCAATTGCTCTTTTGTAAATAATGACCTGGCCTTTACCTGGTGAGACAAAGAGAGTTCTTCAAGTTTCGCCTGAAGAGCAGAAATCTTCTTTTGCTGGCGGAAAAGCATCTGGGGCTGGGTCCTCGGGTCCGACAACAACTGTCTTAATTCAATCTTTAGGGCAAAAAGATCCGCCCTCAAAGGGATTGTTTCCTTCACATACATAAACCGAAGGTCTTCGAGTGACTTTTTCTGGGCCTCTGTTAGGTTCAAAGAAGAAGATTGCTGGTTCGGTTCCCTCCCATCTGCCGCCAAAACAGGTTTATCCCTGGGAATCGAGGAGTTTTGGGCTTCCGACGGTTGTAACCATGGCAAGACGAAAAGGAATAGAAATACAGTTAGAAAAGTCAACGCTCCCATGTGTCTATCTTGCCTAATATCATTCTCCTCCATCCATGCAGTTGCCAAAGCTAAGCTCAAACTAATAGCCGTAGGTTCATTCATAAAGATCACTTCTTACTTTGCTTATATAAGCCATGGTGTGTGGGTTGGTAAAATTTTTAAGCTGGATTTTACGAATAAGATTAAGAATCGAATAGAAGAATTACTTTGGATGGAAATTAACAGCGGAGAGGAACAGAATTGAAGGAGATCTTGGGAAAGGTGGGATCAAGAATAGGAACCGGAAACTCTTGCACGGCCGGCAATTCCGGGCGCAATGGGGTTGCGTTTAGACTTAGGATGGTGTGGTCATCATGAGACACGACGGTGTTGAAAGGACAGCCGTTGTTCCATTGAGCTTGCTTACAGTGAGTGAAAGGGCCTCCACTCGCTAATCTGTGAGCCATATTTAAAGGGATCATTCCGAAAAGGATCGGGATGAGAAGAATTGCCGGAATAAAGATCAACAATTTGTGTCTGCTCGACATTGAGGCCTCAGAACGACTATAAGACGAACTTGGCCTGAAAGCAAGCAACTTTAATGCCAGAATCTGAAACATCTTTGGAAAAAGATTGAATGCTCAGGAATCATAGGTGATTGGTGAGTTTTAGGAGAATTTTGAATCTCTTTGAGAATTGAATCACTTCGACAACGATGCCCACTGTAGCCTGCGATGCCCACCGGATTTTCGGTTTAAGATCAAGGCATTGTGACTTTTCGACAAAGCTTTCACGCTCTCGGCAAAACCGTCGGAGATTCTTCCCGCAAGAATTTAAAAGATCTTCACCAGTCCCAATACAACACCTAATCCATTTAGGGAAGCAAAGGAACATTTAGGGCGTCCTCAGGCATCTTCCCCGTCAAGACTTTTAAAAATGCGACAACCTCTTCGATCTGGGGCTTGTCGAGGTCTTTCCCAAGCTGAATTTTGCCCATGATCCAAACCGCATCCTCAAGTTTGTCAATAGAGCCGTCATGAAAATAAGGAGCCGTTTTTGCGACATTTCTGTGGACCGGGACCTTGAAAACATATTTATCGCCCTCGTTTTTTGTAACAACGTATCTTCCTTCATCTATCGGCTCACTCTTCGTGTATTTCCAGTACGGTTCAAATATTCCAGACTTTTGATATGTCTGTCCACCAAGATAAGGACCGAAATGGCACATGATACACCCCGTTTCCATATATGTTTTTAATCCTCTTTTTTCTTGTTCATTTAATGCGGCGATATCGCCGTTTAGAAAGGAATCGAAACGAGATGGAGTGACGAGTGTCCTCTCAAAAGCCCCGACTGATTTTGCGAAATTATCCACGGTTATTGGATTGGCTTCTCCCGGGAATGCCTTTTTGAACAGCTCTCTATATCCTTTTAACTCTTTAAGCTTGTTCTCAACCGCATCATACGATGGCATTCCAAATGAAGGCGGTCCGATTACCGCCTGTTTTGCCTGGTCTTCCACGTCCGTTCGGTTTCCTATCCAGTGCGCGGAGATCTGTCCTGCGGCGTTTAAAATGGTCGGTGCATTTCTCGGATTGACTTTACAATTATTCCCGATAGACTTCTTCAACCCATCCGCCGCGTACAAACCAAACGGATGGCATCTCGCACAGCTCACCGTTCCATCTACAGAGATACGTGTTTCGTAAAAAAGTATTTTCCCCAACTTGACCTTTTCAGGCGTAATAGGATTTTTTTCAGATGTCATGACGTGGGGCAAAGCGCCAAAAATGCTTTTAGCCTGCTTCAATAAAGCTTGATCCCCATTGCTGCCCGATGATATGGCTGCAAAAATTAGGATAGAAATGATAATAATGCCCCCAATGCCATTTTTGTTCTCCAATTTTCTCTTGATCACGGTCATCTCCTTTCTCTGTCTACTCTTCCTATTTAATAATAACAAAAATCTTTCTATTTGAGAAAGCGTTCAGGCGGTTCTCATATTATACGACAAAGACAGAACAATCCATTATCCCAGCAATCTCTGCATAGGAAAGGTCGTCATATCTCTTTAGAATAACCACCATTCTTTGATCGTCTGGAAGAGCCTCGAGGGTACTAGAAGTATGGGAGACGCTGTTGGGTGAACTCTTTCACCTCCTACTGGTCGCTCTTGATATGGACATAGTTCAAACGTCACTGCGGTTATTGATCATGGGGTGAAGAAACCAAAATACAGTATATTCTACCTGAAAATACTCATTTTATCCCATATGAAATCTTTGCCCAATAGCATAACCTTTTCTAAAAATAAATTGAAAACAATTCAAAAAAATTTTAGAAATAATTAACGTTTATCGTTTGAAAGGATGTCAGAAAAAGGATAATATGGCGCAGAAACCTCTTTATACAATAAGCGTGATTTCAGACCTTGTGGGCGCGCATCCGGAAACCCTCCGGGTCTGGGAACGCCATGGCTTGCTTAAGCCTCCACGAAGAAATGTCCAGAGATTATATACCGACGACGACCTGAAACGGCTTTCCTTTATTCGAAAACTTCTTGATAAAGGCCTCAATTTAGCAGGGGTAGCCTATCAATTGACCTTCTACCCGTGCTGGCTGCGTGACGACTGTCCCAAGTGCATGAGACAGTCCTTCAGGCAGGGATGTGCCAAGCCATGCTGGAAGGAAGAGGGCACTTTTTGCCAGGTCTCGTTTGAGGATAAGCATTTATGCGACACATGTGACTATAAGAACCGGGAAACGAGTCAGAGCAAAAGAAATTAGACTTAGAAGAAATTTTCATGGTTCAAAGGAGGGAATCGCTATGAAAAAATGGTTCTTTTTTCTGCTTGCATTGGTCATTTTTGTTGTGTGGTTGTCCCCTTACGCTGAGTCTCAACGTGGACCTATGTCTAAGAGTGGGTCCGTCGAGCAAACGGCGGCCTATCCTCCAATGCCGGGGCCCGGGAAAAAGGTTTCCGTCGGAAACGATCATTACATCGTATATGGCTTCGACAAGAAACCTAAGTTGGGCACACTGATCATGAAGGTAGAGATCTTTACAAAGGAAGGCAAGAAAGACACCTCCTTTGAGGCCAAGGCTGACGCTGATATGCCGTCCATGAGAGGAGCTCATGCAACCGGAGACCGACCATTCAAGCTCTCCAATAAGGGGGACTATCTTTTGCCGATAGATATCGTCATGCCCGGGGACTGGGAGATAAAATTGACTCTTTTAAAAGAGGGAAAGGCCATTTTTAGGGGGAGCTATCAATTCAATGTTTAACAGCAACCGGGACAGAACACCGGAATGTTGGAATGTTGGAATGATGGGTAAAAATGCCACCCAGACGAAAGAGGGACTGAATGGATAGGAAAAGAAATTTTTCCTCTTGTTGCCATTTCAAAGTCAGGATCTTCCATTATTCCATCATTCCATTATTCCTTTTTCTGTTCCTGACACATATGGCGCAGGCTTCGGACCACCTGCTCTATTTCGAAGCGCAGGGGATCGCGGGTTATTCTTCCGAGATTGACAAGCCGATCTTTTATTCACAGAACCCTGATGCTGAAATGCAGAAGCCAAGCGTTGGCTTTGATTACATTCAGCGAATTTCAGGGGAATCTGGAGATATCGCCACCTTCGCCCTTCAGGCTCGTCTGGCGCTTATCGTAAATTCGGAAAAGCATTATTTGCAGGTAGAACCACAGGTATACAACGCCTATTTGAAGGCGAAGATTGTGGAGCCTTACGTTTGGGTGGGGCATAACCGCCCCGCTTTCGGCCTTTCATCCTATTTCGATAGCCACAGTCAGTTGCTGCGGACTCTCGCCGTACAGGGTTTTGGATACGACCGGGACTGGGGATTCGGGATCTACAAAGACTTCTCGTGGGGTGACATATACACCAGCTTTACAACCGGCTCGGGGATGCCGGTCTTATTTAAGGGAGGCAATTACATGGCCGCCGGCAGGGCCTCCTATGGCGTACTGAGCAAGGATAATATGAACCTCGGGTTTTCCCTTGGCTACGGGAAAACACTTGACACGATGGGTTACAAGTTAATTGACTCCGAACCTCGACAGATGGCGCTTGCAGGACTGGATTTCACTTATCTTTGGAACCGCTTCGAGAACCGTATTGATGTGATTGGGGGTAAGTGGCTCGGGGAAAGAACGTACGCGATCTTTTACCGGTTGGGAGTCAATCTGGATCAGGAAGGGCGGTTTAAAATAGAGGCCCAGCCGCTATGGTGGAAGTCCGGTGAAGAAAGGAATTATGAACTTTCGTTCTGCTTTTCCTTCCTGGCTACCTCGAATTTGACGCTCCGCTTAGCCTATTTTTACGATCACAACGAGAGGGACAATAGGGTGGTGATGCAGCTATATTATTACCGGCCGGTCCAGTGGCTTTCCAAATTATTGGAAAAGGTAAAAGGTCAGCCCAAACCGTTACAGCCGGAGCAAGAGGGAACACCCAGTTTCGGGCCCCCAAAAAATGGATTGGAAAAGGAAAATTGAAAATGAAGATGTCCATCTCAAGGAAAAAATGGATTCGATCTGCAGTGTACATTGAAATTCTTTTGATGTTTCTTCTGGTCCTACTCGGTCACAGAATCGCGTGGGGTGCGGTAGGTTGCGATTTGAACGATCCTGACCGCGACGTCAAAAGGCTCTTTCCGGAATCGACGGGGTATAAGACCCACTACGTTTCGGTTGATCGCAAGGGTGGACAGCCCCTTCTGGCTAAGATTGAAACGAGATTGGGCGACAAGTTCCATGGTATCTACGAAACAATCGACGTTCCCTATACGATCTACGAGATATTCGCCAGCAAAAAGAAGATCGGCTATATCCACGGTGTTAACGAGAAGGGCCAATTTGGCGGCATTCAGGTCTTTCTGGTTCTCGACCTCGACGGACGGATCAAGGGTTTCTACATACAGAAGATGACCAGCAGGTATGCAGGCAAATTGCGGGATGCGAATTTTGGAAAACAGTTCATCGGTCTGACGCTCAAGGATTTTGAACTCTACGATGTTGTTTCAGGAAAGGCATCCGGTAAGGTCGAGACGATAAAAAATCCGGCCCCTGAGGCTGAGACCGATTTCAGGGCCGCTCTCCGGGCCACGAAAAAGAACCTTATTCTAATGGATGAGTTTGTCTATTCAACACCCTAAATAAGGAGGACAATGAAGCATCAAGCTTCAAGCACCAAATCCCAAATAATATCCAAATTCCAATCTCGAATGACCAAAACTTCTCTATTTCGAATTTCAGACATTGGTGCTTATTTGGAATTTGGGATTTGAGTTTTAGGATTTCATGGGAAACATCTTGTGGCAAAACTATAAAACCAAGTCTGGGCCTAAATTCCAGTACTATTTTATTTGGGAGGTTTTTAACGATGATTACGAAATTTCAGGTGGCATACAAAAACCTGTTGCGAAAACGGATCCGCAGCCTTCTGACCCTGGTCGGCATTGCCCTTTCTGCCTGGGTACTGGTAAGTCTCCTTGGCTTTAACCAGGGCTACGAAACCGCACTCAATAAAGATATCGATAATATGGGTTTTGAGCTGATGGTCATGGCGAAGGGGTGCCCGTATGAGGCAGCCACCCTGATGCTGAAGGGAGGGACAGGGCTGAAGTATATCAACGAATCGATTATGGACGATATCGTCAAGGAGCCTGAAGTGGATAAGGCTTTTCCCATGCTCATGTCCGCGGTTTTCGATCCGAACAAGGGCGAAAGCGGGGGGATAGCCGGATATTTCGGCGTGGACGCCAAAAGCTTCGCTGAAATGAAGCCTTCTCTTAAATTCAGGCAGGGGAAATGGTTTACTAGTGCCGATACCTACGAGGCGGTCCTGGGTTATGAGGCGGCCGAACTTGAACAGCGTGAGGTTGGGGATATGATTCTCATGCCCGAGAAGAATGTCGAGTTCAAGGTGGTTGGTATACTGGAGAGGACAGGCACACAGGATGACGGGACCATCTTCGTGCCTCTCAAGACCCTTCAAAAAATATTCGACAGACCAAATGAACTGACCACCATCGGCATCAAATTGAAAAAGGATGCTAATAGCGCTCGTTTCGAGGAGAAGTTGTATAAGCTTCCGGATGTCCAGGTGGTGAGTCTGGCACAGGTGAAAGACACGATCATGAAGCTCATTTCAACGGCAAAGGTCATGGTCCTATCGATCGCGAGCATCGCCATTTTGATCGCCATGGTCGGTGTCATCAATACGATCCTGATGTCGGTTCACGAACGGTTTCAGGAGATCGGGATTCTGAAGACGATCGGTGCGATGCCATGGGACATCTTCAAGCTGATCTGGATCGAAACCCTGATCCTCTGCGCTATCGGAGGCCTCCTTGGAATCGGACTGGCCCTGATCCTCTCCAAGGTCACAGGAATCTTGATCCGTTATGTGATGCCCTACGCCCCGAGCGGGGGTCTGGTCCTCATCGACCTAAGACTTATCTTTGTTACAATGGCTGCGATCTTGGGTATCGGACTTGTCAGCGGACTCTATCCGGCCTGGAAGGCAGGAAGGATTAGGCCGTTGGAAGCGATCAGAAGCGAGGTGGCGAGATGAATCAGAGTAATGTTTCCATAGAAGCAATGAACCTGACAAAGGTCTACTCGCGCGGAAGCGAGAAGATCAGCGCGGTGGATGATGTTTCCCTGCGGATCAACCAAGGAGACTTCATCTCGATCATCGGTCCATCAGGGTCAGGCAAAACCAGTCTGATTAACCTTCTCGGCTGTCTCGACAATCCGACCTCCGGAGAACTCCACCTGGGAGGGCGGGCGATCTTCAGTCAAGCGAAGCCCCTTTCCGAAAAGGAGCTGACCAAGATCAGGAGAGAGATTTACGGCTACATATTCCAGAATTTCTATCTCATTCCCACCCTAACCGTGTTGGAAAACGTGATGCTGCCGCTCACATTTTACCAAAAGCCGGGGACCGAGAATGAGGCGGTCAAACTTTTGAAACTCCTGGGGATGGAACACCGGAAAGACCACCTTCCGGGGCAGATCTCCGGCGGCGAGATGCAGCGAGTGGCAATCGCCAGGGCGATGGTAAACATGCCTGAGATCCTTCTGGCCGATGAGCCCACGGGAAACCTCGATACAAAAAGGTCAGGAGAGATTGTTAGAGTCTTACAAGAGCTCAATAGAAATAGTGGCTTAACCATCATCATGGTCACGCACAACCCGGAATTGGCGCGGTGTGCAGACCGTATGTTCGAGATGAGAGACGGCAAAATTTGTGAGATTGCTTGCGACCCGCAAGACAGTTATTGCGAGGATGTTTCGAAAGATCGTCTCCTTCGAGGAAGCGATGAAGACAGGCCTATAAAAACATCTACGTTGACACAAAAATGATCAAAGAGAGAAGGAAGATGAAGCGAATCAGGATGATGCAGTTGAAAACCTCACTCCAGTCAATGAGAGCTGGGCAAGACATCTGATGAAAAACGTAATATTTTTTTCAATTATTTTTTTTCTTGTTGCCGTTTCATCTGCAGCGGGACCTACGGGTTCACCCCCACCGCAAAAGGAAAAATGCTCCGTTTGCGGGATGTTCGTTTCGATGTTTGCCGACCGGAATGCGAGCATCCAGTTTGAGGACGCACCGCAGGCAATTTTTTGCGGGACCAAGTGTATGTTTAAGCATTACCTGAATATAAAGAAATACAATCCGTCAAAAAGGAAAGAAGAGGTGACCGCAATTTCCGTGAAGGACTACTATTCTACAACTCCCATCAATGCTCTGAAGGCTTTTTACGTTATTTGGAGCGATGTTTACGGACCGATGGGTCATGAACCCATTCCTTTTGAGAAAGAAGCGGATGCAAAAAAGTTTCTGCAAGAGCACAAAGGCAAGAAAATCCTGAGGTTCAAGGATATCAACTCAAACCTCATAACGTCACTCGACAATCCTTAAATACGAAATGTCACTGGAAAGTCTCAAATGCATCGCCGTCACCTTCTCAATCTTGGCCATTAATTCTTCGCTTGGAGAATCTCTGTTAATAGCCTCCCCCTATCGACGATAAACCCCATCCATACCGGGGCGTTTCACTTGCTAAGTCCATTTCAAATACCCACCCTTTTGGGCAGCCGCTCCATTGCCTGAAGTAAGCTTGATACTTCGACGGCGCCAATCCCTTATCCTTAGGGTGGGGTCAAAAGCGCGACCGCTCAGTATCAACCCCTGTCTACGGGCCCGGGTCCCGCACTATTAATAGACCGAGGGCGGGGCAGGCGGGCTGTAAAACCCGGAGCTCTGGTTCGGCAAGCTCACCATTCCGAGCGAAGTCGAGGGATAGACCGGGCAAAGTCGAAGGGTTGATTTAACCCTCCAATTTCTTTTAAGATAAGACCGATGAAAGGATTTTTTAATCAACTTCTCCGAATCGATCTCTCAAAACAAAAATCTACAGTTGAGCCCATTCCTGAATCGATTCTTCGATCTCATCTGGGTGGAAAGGGTTTAGGTTCCCATCTTCTTCTCAAAGAAAATCCTCCCCACATTGATCCTTTTTCACCTCAAAATCGCATCATCTTCACATTGGGCCCCTTAGCGGATACCCCTTTTTATGGCTCCAGTCGCTACGCCGTCTTTACCAAATCTCCTCAGACTGGAATCTATTCTGAATCCTATTCCGGAGGAAAGATCACGCTCTCGCTCAGCCGGACGGGTTATGATGCAATCATTATTGAAGGAAGATCGAAACATCCTGTCTTCCTGGACATTAGCGATAAAGAGGTTCTCTTCCACCCTGCCTCGAAGCTCTGGGGAAAAAACACGTATGAAACAGAGGAGGCCATTCTCAAGGAGGTGGGCGAACCTTCTGGCGCTCTGGTCATTGGCCCGGCCGGTGAGAATTTGATTAAATTTGCCATGATCGAGAGCGAGCATTGGCGTTCCCTCGGAAGAGCGGGAATCGGAGCGGTGATGGGATCGAAGAAGTTGAAAGGGATTGTCTTCCATGGGAGAAAGCGCCGCAGCCTTGCTGACCCTGTTTCCCTGAAAAGATTGTCCCGAGAGTTCAAGGAGCGAGTGAAAGACAACCAGATCGTCTACATGTATAAAAAATATGGAACGCCCATGCTGGTTTCCATCATGAACACGATCGGTGCCTTTCCTACTCAATATTGGTCTAAAGGCACATTGGAAGGCTGGGAGGCGATCAGTGCCGAAAGCCTGATGGAGCGCTGCGAGGTGAGTTCAATCGCGTGCCCCTCTTGTTTTATGTCTTGTGGAAAAATCTCCGAGATCAAACAAGGGAGACACAAGGGACTCCGTATCATGGGCCCGGAATATGAGACCATTTATGCTTTCGGGGGCCTCTGCATGGTCAAGTCCATTGAGGAGATCATCTACCTCAATGATCTCTGTGACCGCTTTGGGATGGATACCATCACAGCGGGAAACTTGGCCGCTTTCGCCATCGAGGCTTCAAAAAGAAAGAAGATTAAAGACAACCTTCGATATGGAGATGTAAATGGAATTGCCGAAATCTTGACCAAGATTGCTTACAAAAAAGGGGTGGGTAAGATTTTATCGGAAGGGGTTCGCCATGCGGCAGAAGTCTGGCAGATGGAAGAGGAGGCAATCCATGTCAAGGGACTGGAGCCTGCGGGTTTCGATCCCAGGGTACTAAAGGGAATGGGACTGGCTTATGCCACATCGGATCGAGGGGCTTGCCACCTCAGAGCAACCTTCTATAAGTCAGAACTTTCCGGTCAGATTGACCCAAATCAAATAAAGGGGAAGGCAAAGCTTTTTGTCGATTATGAGGACAAGATGACCCTCTTCGATGCCTTGATCCTCTGCCGGTTCTACCGGGACTTAATCACCTGGAAAGATCTTCGAGAGATCATTAAATCGACGTGCGGTCTTTCACTCAAAAAAGATGAACTCAAAACAATCGCCTCCGGGATTATCAATCTCGCCCGGGCTTTCAACCGGCGGGAAGGGGTGACGAAAAAAGAGGACAAGCTTCCTCGCCGATTCTCTCGAGAGGTGCTTCAGGAAACGGGGAAAACGATTCAGCCCGAAGACTTGGAAGTCATGCTCAAGGAGTATTACCAATTGAGGGGTTGGGATTGAGCCCATTCCCCGCGTATTTTCAAAATAGCAAAATTTTCGCCTAAGCCAAGTCCATGCATTTCAGAAGCTTAAAAGCTAAAATTCTTCTCAGCGTCATCATCGTGGTCGTGGTGATCGAAGTGGTTTTCCTCATCCTCAATATGCTTTCGCTCTCCCGGCAGATTCGCGACAAGACAGAGGAGGAAGCCTTTAACCTTAGCGAGACCATTCGGCTGAGCATTCGCAATGCCATGATTAAGGATCGAAGAGACGAATATCAGAGGATCATTGACGACGTCGCCCAGAGAAAAGGTATTGTCGAAGTAAGAATTTTCAACAAACAGGGAGAGATCACGGTCTCCTCTGACAGGACGAAGGTCGGAACAGTGGTCGATAAAAAGGCAGAGGCCTGCTATGAATGCCACAAGGAAGGGGAGGCAAAAGTCCGCCTCCCATCCGATAGCAAAACCCGCATCTACGAAACGGAAAAAGGGAGCCTTCTGGGATTGATCAATCCAATTTACAATGAATCCTCCTGTTACCCTTGCCACGCTAAGACCACAAATGTTCTTGGAGTCTTGGACACGACGATCAGCCTGGAAGATTTTGAAAAAGAAAGGGCTCAGATCTATACCCGGATGACGATCTCGGGAATTGTGAGCATCGGGATCTTGAGTTTATTGTTGAGTCTCTTGCTGACACGGGTAGTGAACAGACCCATTAGTAAACTCTTGGCGGCGACCAAGACGGCTGCTCACGGGAATTTGGATCAGACCGTGTCGATCCGGTCTCATGATGAGCTCGGAGAGCTCTCTGTGTCCTTTAACAATATGATTTCGGAACTCAAACGTTCTCGGGATGCCATTGAGGAATGGACTCAAACTCTTGAGCATCGGGTTCAGGAAAGAACACAGGAGCTGCAACGAGTCCAGGATCAGCTCATTCGTGCCGGGAAGATGGCTGCTCTGGGTGAACTCGCAGCCGGAGTGGCGCACGAAATCAACAATCCTCTCACCGGAGTCCTCACTTTCAGTTCCCTGATGCTTAAAAAGGTAGGTGAGGACCATCCGTGGAAAAATGATCTGGAAAAAATTGTTCAACAGACCACGCGATGCCGGAATATTGTAAAGGGTCTTTTGGACTTTGCCCGGCAGAGGAAACCGGATAAAAAAGAGTGGGACATTCACGTATTGATCGATAACACGCTCACGCTTGTTGAAAATCAGGCCCGTTTCCAGAATATTAAAATATCCAAGGAGTTTAGCAAATATATACCAATGCTTTCCGTGGATGCCGACCAGATCCAACAAGTGTTTATGAACATCATTATTAATGCCGCGGATGCCATGGGGGGAGACAGAGGTACCCTCCTCGTTAAGACGGCGCTGATGAATGGAATTGTCGAGATCTCTTTCACCGATACAGGACCTGGTATCAGCAAAGAACATATTTCCAAACTCTTCACGCCCTTCTTCACCACCAAAGAGACCGGAAAAGGAACGGGGCTGGGCTTAGCGATCAGTTACGGAATTGTTCAAAGCCACAGCGGCGAGATCGACGTGCAGAGCGAGGTAGGAAAGGGATCTACTTTCCGGATCAAACTTCCCGTCGAAAAATTGAATGGGGAGATGGCGAGAACGAACGGTGAGAAAGAAAATAAGAAGGATTTGTAGGG
>Ga0326726_10003968_pt1 | contig 13544 bp, 11 predicted proteins | sample MHFenrmetagenome_2_FD_207603 | JGI IMG/M metagenome (GOLD analysis project Ga0326726, IMG submission 207603) | Lab enriched peat soil microbial communities from Michigan Hollow, Ithaca, NY, United States - MHF15MN | ecosystem: Environmental > Terrestrial > Soil > Wetlands > Peat | place: USA... | reverse complement strand
GCAGCAGGACCGTGACAAGTACGAGTGCAACGGCTGGGCGGTACAGCAGAGCGGGTTTGATCCGAGTTTGCCGACCGCGCCGCCGCATTTGCGTGTGCTCGTGACCGGCGGCCCCCCGCCCGGCAGCGGTATTGCAGCTGGAGCAGCGACAGGTGCGGTTCTAGGTGCCGCCGTCTCGCAGCCGTGGGAGTCCGGAGAAGGCGCGCTCGTTGGCGCGCTCCTGGGTGCGGCGATCGGTGGCCTGGCCGAGAACGCGGCTGCGGTCCGGGCACGCGAGCAGGCGGCCGGCAATGCCGACGCCGCTCGAGATACACAGCTCGAGCAGAAGGCCTCCAATTTTCGACGCGCGATGAGCGCCTGCCTTGAAGGCAGGGGCTATGAGGTCCGCTGACACCGAGGTGACGGAATGTATATGCAATGCAACAAGAGAGGCAGCAGCTGGCTCGCCCTGGTGAGTAGCGTCGCACTCGTCATGTGTAGCGGACGTGCGCTGGCCCAACATTCCGGGGAACATGCAGGCGGCCCTGGTGGCCCCGTGACGGGCGGCGCACACCAGCACCTCGACAGCCGTTTCTCTCACAACCAATACTACTTCGACCACGGATATTCGGTACATCATCCACCGGTGGGCGCGGTCGGAGCGTTGCACGGACCGGACGGCAGTCAATACTGGTTCCATGGTGGCAATTGGTACCGCGGGAGAGCTGGTGCGTGGGTAGTGTGGGGAGCGCCGTTTGGTCTGTTCGTGCCTTACCTGCCGCCCCTCTTCACGACGGTGTGGTGGTACGGCATTCCCTACTACTACGCGAACGACACGTACTACGCCTGGGACGATGGTCATCAGCAATACGAAGTCGTAGCACCGCCCGATGGGATTGAGACCGCGGGCACCACTCATGCCCCGGCGAGTGATCAGCTGTTCGTCTATCCGAAGAATGGGCAGTCCGCGGAGCTTCAGGCAAAGGACCGCTACGAGTGCCACCGCTGGGCGGCGAGCCAGACCGGCTTCGATCCGACCGAGGCGGGGGGCGGCGTGCCGCCGGACGAGTCAGTGCAAAAGCGAAACGACTATTTCCGGGCTGAGGTGAGCTGCCTGGAGGGGCGGGGCTACTCGGTCAGGTAGCGCTCTCTTGGGCGGTAAGGGAGTGTACCGCCGCGCGTCCGAACGAATGCAACGGTTGAGCCCGAGCTCGAGCAGCTCACGGACGGGTGGGTACCTTCGCAGCTACTCGACCTTATCCTTCGCCTTATCCTTCGCCTTCGCGTCGGCAGTCGTTTGCCACTGCATGTTCGACGGATCGTCGGCGCCGCCGCGCTTCAGCGGCTTCACGTGATCTATCACATAGCCCGGGCAAAATCCGGAGCTCTTGTTGGTCGACGGGCACGGGTGCGACTTCTTGAACTCGTCCGTCGCGTGCTCGCTGCGCTTGATGCCGTTGTTGTCGCGCTCGACGGGACACCCGACGGTGACGAAGCTGTCCGATCCTCGGATCGCCACTCCGGCGAAGGTCTCGCCCGTGAAGCTCGCTTCCGTGTCACCGCACGCGATTCCGGTTGCCTGCGTTGCGAAATGCAGCACGAGGTCGGTATCGCCATCGCCGTCAACGTCCGACAAATGTCCCCGCTGATGAACTTCGGTTGCCCCAGCCGGGCCGAACCGGATACTCAAGGGGTCCACGAACGTTGCGTCAAAATCCGGCGTAGAAAAAATGACGAGCGAAATTACGCCCTTACTTCTCGGGTTGATCGCCTTTGGACGGATTTCCGACAGAACGAGCGGCAGCATGCTCTCATTCAGCTGCGCCACAAACACATCCTGGTTAGGCGTTGCGGTTTGACCCGGGAAGGCGCCGACTGCGAATCCCGTGACATACACCTTACCCGCATGTGTGGCGAGGCCATCGCCCGAGGCGTGCCCACCGGGCGGACTGAGGTCCAGCGTCCAGCCAACCTCACCGTCGTCCTTGTCGTATCTGCGCACAAACGCCTTAGTAGATGCGGTGAGATCGGAGACGCCGGTGAGATAGATGCCTTGCTCGTCGATAGCCATGTCTCCGCTCACGACGCCTACGCCTGCGGTGGGTGTCACCTCGCTCGTCCAAAGTATCGTGCCGTCGTAAGCGTACTTGCGAACCGTGGCTGCGAATTGACACTGGGGCGGACAGGGAACTCCACTCACATAGATGCCGGAATCGTCGATAACTAGACTTTCAAAGATCTCTCCGTGAATCGTCCCCAGTCCGTATTCAGCGGTCACGTTACCGTCGACATCGAAACGCCTCACGTCCGCCGTTCCGAGAGTGCCTGCCACGTAGATGCCGGTGGCATTGACGGCAATTCCCGAAGCATGAGCTTGAGCGCCCGGAGTTATTCCCGCTGTCCTCGCCCAGATCTCGTTGCCCATTTGATCCAAACGACTGACGACGGCAGTCGAATGGCTCCCATCGGTCCCGTCGCCGGTGACGTATATCCTGGAGCCATCGACGGCGATTCCCCAAGCCTCGACTAGGGTTGTCAGATTGCCGCTCGGTGCAGTGCCCCAGAAGTGCGTCCAGATGCTTTGTCCATCGTGATCCATCTTGAGAGCAAATCCCCCACACCGATCGCTGTACGTGCTGCATAGAGAACGACCAGCCACATAGACGCCCGTGTCATCGACCGCAATCGCAAACGGTTCGGTATTGTTTTCGTTGAACGAAAACTGGCGGGTCCAGATCTCGACACCGAAGAAGTCGTACTTGCGTACGAACCCATCGATTCTTCCGCCCTGTACCTGCCCAGGCAAGGCTCCCTCTACACGCCCCGCGACGTAAACGCCCGTCGCATCCGCCGCTATGGCCGTTCCATCGTCAAATCCCTCCGTGCCGAACTGCTGCACCCAGTCGACTTCCTGGGCCAATCCCACGTTCCAAAGGCCGCTCAATGCGATCGCAAACGCAGCCATGCGAGCGACCGAACGCGACGGCCGGGCGGTCATCACCCTCTCTCCCCAAGCTAAACGGGCTGATTTCTGAAGCACGGAGCGGAAGCAGAAACTTCTCGCGGGCGGGTCTACTAGGTCCCGTCGCACAGTGGCGATTTCGGTGTGGAGCTGTGTTCGTGGGCGCCCGCCGCCCGCGGCGTATTGACGCCATCTCTCGTTGTGGAACCACTCCTTGAATTCGAAGAGCAGACCGCGGACGCGCACACGCACGTTCTCGTTGGAAGACGCTTTCTCCATTGGATCGGTTGCGACCCTGACGCGACCGAGCGCGACAGGATTCGCGCCCAGGCCTTCGACCAGCTGCAAAAGCTCGTTGCAGACTCTTTCCATATCGAACTCCATCGAGCGCGACTCGCTCTTTAGTAAGGCACTGCGCAGACTCCGATTTGCGTCGATCTTGCGCCGGCATTCCAGGCGCGCAATACGTAGTTCTCGCCGCCTGGGAGCGCGCTCAGCCAGTGCCTTGAGCAGGAGCGAACGAGCCAAGCAGTCCACTGACTTCTAGGGAATAGAAAAGCGCCGGCACTGAGGCCGGCGCGTGAAGTGTCAGCGAGACGACAGGACTAGCGGCTCCGGTCGGTGCGCCGATCACGCTTGCGCTAGCTCTTCGACGGGCTGTACCTTCGCTGAGCTCTCACAATCGAGAACAACAATGAACACGATCGACGTCGGACAAGCCATTCAGACTGTGGCCAACATCGGTGTCGTAGCGAGCATCGTATTGCTGGCGTTTCAGCTAAAGCAGAACAACAAGCTTATGGCTGCAAACGCCGCAGGCGTGAGCGTGGGTCAGACTACAGCGATATGGGCCACGGTGATTGACCAGCCCGAGATGGCGGAGCTACTTGTCAGAGACCGACAGAATGAAGCTCTTACCCCGGCCCAAGAGCTGCGTCTGAATGCCTACTGGATCAGGTCTCTCTTCCATTCGCAGTACGTCTTCCATGAGACGCACCGCGGAGAATGGCTTGGGAAAGGGTGGCAAACAGCTTTTCGCAGTTACGGATCGCTGCGGAGGGCCTGGAGCGGCAGCGGAACGGGAACGGTGTTCGCCCAGAAGGATCTGTTCTCTCCAGAGTTCATCAAGTTCATGGAAGCAAACGTTTTCAAGGAGCCGACTTGAAGCGCCCGCTCCGGCGACCGATGTTGGCTCCGACGTTGGGCCATCGCACGATTATCGCCTAATTCATTGAATATAAAAGACGTTTGGCGGTGCAGGGAGTCTACCGCGAACTCGTCTCCGAAATTCCCTGTTAAGAGGGATAAATACAGGGAACTCCTCTGTATGAGCCGCGCCTACACGGCACAGTGACCAAGCATATCGGTCCGGGAAACGGTGAGTTAGGAGCGGCTAGTCGGTTCGGGGTACGAAACAAACAGGGAAAGACCGCCGCAATAACAGGGAATCTCGGGGCCCGAGCAGGGGAGGTGCTTTGGAAATCCTCTTCCGTTATCTAGTCGCAAATTCCCTGGCATGACGGATCCCGCTGCTCTCAGACGAAGGAGTCGAGAGCCCGCTTTTGGTCGACGGTATCTCGATAGGCAGACTCAGGAGCAGCCCGCAGGCGAAGCCTGCGGGCTCTCACATCAGAACAACGGTCCTGCTAGGTGCGCAGCGATCTAAACCCTGCGCGAACCTCTTGCGAGAAGAGTTCGGGCTGTTCCCAAGCGGCAAAGTGCCCGCCCTTGGGAAGCCTGTTGTAGTGCACGAGGTTGGGATACGCGCGCTCCACCCAACTCCGCGGAGCCTGATAGACCTCGTCCGGGAAGGCGCTGACGGCAACCGGGATGGAGACATTCTTCGGGGAGAAGTAGCCCAACTTGTTTTCCCAATAGAGACGCCCCGAGGAGACCCCTGTGTTGGTCAACCAAGAGAGTGAGATGTTGTCGAGCACATCGTCCCGAGTGAGGCCAGTGATCGATGGTTTCATTTTGTCGCTTCGCCGTGAGACGCTCGTCCCCGAGCGCTCGCTGTAACGCCCGAACATAGGATCGCAAAAAACGCGCGCGTAGCCAGGCGTCCGCCTGCGCCTCAAGCTCGTGAACGAGCTTCGCATTCGCTTCGCGTCGCTCGGAGGCTTCCCACTCGAGCTTCTCTTGGCGTCAAGCCCTTTGAAGCTTACGTCGGTGGCTCCAGCGCCATTAGTTACATCGGCATTCGGGCTGATGAGAACCGGAGCGGCTACGTTGCCAAGAAACCCGTGGTGATCTCAGAACGACCAAACATCGTTCCCTGCTATCCGTTCAAGGACCTCGGCTTTGGCTTCAAGGATGTCACCGATACGCTGCAACGCGCCGGGCTAGGATTCCCGGCCTATTACAAGTGGCGTTCAAGATCCGGCTGCTACTTCTGCTTTTATCAGCAGCGTGGCGAGTGGGCAGGTCTCAAAGAACAACATCCCGGTCTATTCGAGAAAGCGAGAGCATTCGAACGTGCCGACGGAGGGCAACGGTATACATGGATTCAGGGCAAGACGCTCGACGAGGTAGCGGCCTCGGCGTCGCCTAATCGGGAAGAGATCTCGGAACCCTTAGGTGCTGAAGGATGCGCAATCTGCCATCTGTAGAGAGATGTCGCATACGTGCGCCTGGGGCGCCGTCTTTGGGGCGGGAGTCTTAGCCGTTCATTGGCGTTGCGTGCGCCCTTACCAGACGATGCTGATGCGGCATGGCGGCAAGACCGTCACCGACCTCGCTCGAGAAGCCGGGGTTTCCAGTTCATATTTCACGCGGATCGTGCGCCTGAGCTTCTTGGCCCCCGATATCGTTCAGGCGATTCTGCGTGATCGTCATCCGCTTGAGCTCAACGCCAACCGGCTCGCAAAGCGCGTCCGTTTGCCGGTGTCATGGGACGCACAGCGCGCGTTACTTGGCATCGGCTCGTAGCCGAGGTGCCGTTGAAGCTGAACGGGCGGTAGCGCGACCCCCTATCCGACACGCCGTGACGCGAATGTCGCGTCATTCGCGCGGTGGTCGTACCGCCAAAAAGTGTCTTTGAGACTTTCGTGCGTGGTGTCGCCGAATTGTCGGACCACCGTAGTCTCTCGGTCCGGAGAGGGAAATTTGAACCGTGCAAGTCGCTGAAAGTGGGCGACTATTCCGGCCGGCCCACTGAGACTAGAAGGTTTTATAAAACAATTAGTTATAGTGGCGGAGAGGGTGGGATTCGAACCCACGGTACGGTCACCCGTACACTTGATTTCGAGTCAAGCCCGTTCGGCCACTCCGGCACCTCTCCGCCGCGCAGTTTAGCGGCTCACGTCGGCGAGCGGCAATGAAGATCTGAACGAAACGCGGCGACGCGCTCGGTTGCCAGCGTGCCTAAACTGCGGCTACGATCGCCGCGAACTTTGGAGATGGCATTCCTCCACGAACCGCCGCGTCGCGCGGCTGATGATGCCTACGCTGAGCTCGGATGGAGAGGCGTAGTCATTTCGACGGCCTGTCCGGGTTTCTAGAGGACAGGTGCATGCTCAAATCGATCATCGTGATCAGCGTCGGCGCCATCGCTGGCGCGCTGCTTCGTTGGTGGCTCGGCAATGCGCTCAATAGCCACTTCCCGACGATCCCGCCCGGCACGCTCGCCGCGAACCTGATCGGCGCGTACGTCGTCGGCATCGCGATCGCGATGTTTGCGGCGTTTCCGGCGATTGCGCCCGAGTGGCGCCTGCTCGTGATCACCGGCTTCTGCGGCGCGCTCACGACGTTCTCGACCTACTCGGCCGAGCTCGTCACGTTGCTCCAGCAGGGGCGCGCCGCGTGGGCATGCGCGGCCGCGCTCGCGCATCTCGGCGGGTCCATCGTGATGACATTCGCCGGCATCGGCACGGTCGCTTGGCTCAAACAGTAAGGATGCGGAGGTTGATATGCAGGGCTCGATCTTGCGTTTCTACTTTCACGAAGCTCAACGGCATCGAGGCCGTCTCGTCTGGGAGTGGCTGCTCGAGGAGGCGAACAAGGCCGGCGTGCGCGGCGGCTCCGCGTTCAAGGCGATGGCGGGGTTCGGCCGGCACCACGTCGTCCAGGAGGCGCAATTCTTCGAGCTCGCGGGCGCGTTGAGCGTCGAGGTGGAGTTCGTCGTCGCGAACGACGAGGCGCAGAAGCTCATCGATCTCGTGCGTCGCGAGAAGATTCGCTCGTTCTACGCAGAGTTCCCCGCGCGCTTCGGGGTGATCAACCCCGACGCATCCGACGCACCGACCGGCGATGATCCTTAGCCGCGCATGCTAGTGTGCGCGTGAAGGCACGCCCGCACAGGCGGGCGCCGGTGTGAGGGGGGATATGACGAACGACTCGATCAGCCGCCGCGACGTGCTCGCGGCTGCGGCCGCCGGCGCCGCGCTCGCGGCCGGCGCGGGCACGAGCGCGCAAGCACAGGCTCCGCGAGCCGACGACCTCACGCGCCTCACGATCGCCGAAGCCGGCAAACGGATCGCCGCACGCACGCTGTCGCCGGTCGATCTCACACGCGCGTACCTCGAGCGCATCGAGAAGCTCAATCCGCGCGTGAACGCCTACATCACGGTCACGGCCGAAGCGGCGCTCGCGCAGGCGCGCGCGCTCGAGGCCGAGCTCGCAGCCGGCAAGTCGCGCGGCCCGCTGCACGGCATCCCGCTCGGGCTCAAGGACAACATCGACACGGCCGGCGTGCTCACGACGGCCGCGAGCGCGGTGTACGCGCAGCGCGTGCCGAGCGAGGACGCGCCGGTCGTGACGAAGCTGCGCGACGCGGGCGCCGTGCTGCTCGGCAAGCTGAACATGCACGAGTTCGCGTACGGCGGCACGTGTGTCGTCTCGCACTACGGTCCCGTCCACAACCCGTGGAATCTCGACGTCACGCCCGGCGGCTCGTCGGGCGGTTCCGCGGCGGCCGTCGGCGCGCGACTCTGCGCCGGCGCGCTCGGCACGGACACGGCCGCGTCGATCCGCTTCCCGGCCGCCTGCTGCGGAGTCGTGGGTCTCAAGGCGACGCACGGCCTCGCGAGCATTCGCGGCATCGTGCCGTTGTCGGAGATGCACGATCACGTCGGGCCGCTCGCGCACAGCGTCGAGGACTGCGCTCTGATCATGGACGCGATCTCGGGATTCGATCCGCTCGATCCCGTGAGCATCCGCGTCGAGCGCGGCGCGCTCGCGGGCTCGATCAGCGACTCGGTCGCGAAGCTCAAGATCGGCGTGCCGCGCGCGCCGTTCTACGACGGTCTCGATCCCGAGGTCGCGACGGCCGCCGATCGCGCGCTCCAGGAGCTGAAGCGCATGACGGGCGGGAGCAGCAACGTCGAGCTGCCCGACGTCGGCTACGCGTACACGGTGCTCGGCGCCGAGACGTACGAGTATCACGCGAAGATGCTCGCCGACCCCGCCAAGCGCGCGCTCTATTCGCCGATCACGCTGATGCGAATCGAGAGCGGCGCGGGCACGTCGGCTGACGACTACATCGCCGCGCGCCGGCGGATGACGATCGCGCGCAACACGATCGCCGATCTCTTCGCGAACGTCGACGTGCTCGTGACGCCGACGTTCATGCGCACGCCGCCGACGATCGCCGCCTCGATCGAGAGCCCGCCCGACGAGAGCGTGATGATCCGCAACACGCTGCCGTTCGACGTGCTCGGCCTGCCGACGGTCAGCGTGCCTTGCGGCTTCACGCGCGCGGGCCTGCCGATCGGCGTGCAGATCACGGGTCCGAGGCTCGGCGAGGCGCGCGTCTACGCGCTCGCGCACGCCTACGAGCAAGCCACCGATTGGCACAAACGCGAGCCCGCTTTGGCCTGATTCGGGTAGTAGCCGCGAGCGTCGTAGGCTTTGGGCCGCACGCGCAAAGCCCTTCCGCTATGATGGCCGCTCGCATCGGCGCGGCGCTCGGCCGGCGCTTGTCGTAGGGGGGGATCGTGGCGAAGACCGAGGTCAACGTCAGCGCTGTCATCGACGCCGGCAGCCTGAACCGCTACCAGATCGGCGTGTTCTTCCTCTGCGGCCTGTTCCTGATCATGGACGGCTTCGACGTGCAGTCGATGGGCTACGTCGCGCCCGCGTTGATCACGGATTGGAAGATCGCGCGAGAGGCGCTCACGCCGATCTTCATGTCGGGACTCGTCGGCCTGTTCATCGGCTCGATGGTGTTCGGAATGGTCGGCGACAGGATCGGGCGTCGCCGAGTGCTGCTCGGCGCGACCGTCGCGTTCTCCGCGTTCACGCTCGCGTCGGGCCTCGCGACGTCGTTCAACGGGCTCTTGGTCATCCGCTTCTTCGCCGGCCTCGGTCTCGGCGCGATTCTGCCGAACGCGACGGCGTTGATCGGCGAGTTCAGCCCGAAGCGGATACGAATCGCGACGATGATGATCGTCACGAACGGTTTCACGGTCGGCGCGGCGCTCGGCGGCTTCCTCGCCGCGTGGCTCATACCGCAGTATGGCTGGCGCGCGGTGTGGTACGTCGGCGGTCTCGTGCCGCTCGTGCTGCTCGTGCCGATGTACCTCTGGTTGCCCGAGTCGCTCCAGTTTCTCGCGCTGCGGCGCAATGACACGCGCGAGATCGGCAAGTGGCTGAAGCGGATCGACCCCGCCGCCCAGATCGACGCCACGACGCGCTTCGTCGTGCCCGAGACGCGCGCGCCCGGCGTGCCGATCGCGCATCTCTTTGCCGAGGGACGCGCGGCCGCGACGTCGCTGATCTGGGTTGCGAACTTCATGAACATCGTGAACGCGTATTTCGTCGCGAGCTGGCTGCCGACGGTGGTGCGCGACATGGGCTACTCGACGTCGATCGGCGTGATGGCCGGCGCTACGGTGCAGGCCGGCGGCGTGATCGGCACGCTCGCGATCGCAGGCCTCGTCGCGCGCGTCGGCTTCGTGCCCGTGCTCGTCGCGTGCTTCGCAGTCGAGACCGTCGCGATCGCGCTGATCGGTCAACCCGGGCTCTCGCTCGTGCTGCTGTTCACTGTCTCGTTCCTGACCGGTTGGGGCATCTTCGGCGGCCAGCCGACTCTGAACTCGTTGTCCGCGACCTACTATCCGACGGACTTGCGCTCGACCGGAATCGGCGCGGCGCTCGGCGTCGGGCGCTGCGGCGCGATCATTGGCCCGGGGATCGGCGGCGCGATGCTCGGTGCGCAGTGGTCGAACGAGTCGGTGTTCTACGCGGCGGCCGTACCGGCCGCGATCGCGACGTTGTCAGCGGTGTTGCTCGCGAAAGCGATGGACGGCGCAGGGGAGCCGAAGGCCGCCGTGCTCGCACGGCACTGAGCGGCGCCGAAGCGCCGCTTCAGGCCGCGTTACTCAGTTCGCGGAAGCGACTGCGCTCGAAGCGACTGCGCTCGTCGCGAGGTCGTTGACCACGTCGATGATTGTCACGACCCCGCGGCGCAGCCCGGCCGTCGCGATCTCCTCGGACGAATCCAATATCGTCACGATTCCGCGCAGAGCCTCGCGCGTCGTCGCGACGGCCTGCTCGGACGCGTGGACGATCGACGCGCCGCTCACTTCGCCGTCACCGGCGAGCGCGAACGTCACGTGCACGTCTGCGTCGTCAGTCGCGAAGCTCTGCGCGCCGAGCGCGCGCAGCGTCAGCACGGACGAACTCCAACCCTCGGGCGCCTCGAGCGTGAGCTCGTCGTCGGCGACCGTGATCGAGAACGTCTCGCCGTCCGCGGCCACGTAGCGGCCCGCGAACCGATCGGCAGTCTCGTCGACATCCGACCAGCGCACGGCGCCCGTGTCTGCGAGCGCGACGACCTGACGCTTCTCGACGTCCGCGCTCTGCGCGTGAGCGAGCGTGATCGAAGTGAACGACAGCGCGGCTGCGACTGCGATGCGAATGGGGGGTGTCATACAAAGCTCCCAGTGAGTGAAAACTTGCTAGACGCGTGACCTTTAGCAAGACGCATGCCATCGCCTCGGAACGCGCCGAACTATTTGTTTTACATCGGCAAATAGACGAGACCCGTCGGCGCGAGGGATGCGCCACGAGTGGTCGAAATCGCTAATGGATGCGCGCGTCTCGTCCCAGTATGGCGACGGCGGTCACGAAACCGGCGCGCAAGACGAGCTGCCTCGTGCGGATAGACAAGGGACGCGTCGAATCTAGCGAGTTGGACAACGGGGTTGTCCATCGACCGAGAACGGACCTCGCGCCTGTCGATCGCGAAGTGATGATAAGCGCGACGCTCGTTACGCGAAGAGCTGCACGCCGAGCGCCGACAGTTGGTCCGCGAAGTCGAGGACGGTCAGCAAGCGTGCAGCGCTATTTCGGATGGAAGCGTTTGCCGAGCCCCTGCCAGTGCAGGTAGTAGTCACGCTCGCGAAGCTCGGTCTCCATCGCGAACGCCGTCGGCCGGATCACGAGCTGCGTCTCGAGCACGATCGTCATCGTGTTCTCGAGGTACTGCGGCTCTTCGGCGGCTGCGGAGCCGCGCTCGAACGACTCGAAGTCCGGTCCGTGGCCGGCCATGCAGTTGTGCAGGCTCGCGCACCCGGGCGCGAACGCGTCGCCCTTGCCGATGTACCGGCCCTTCACGAGGCCGACGAACTCGCTCGCGACATTGCGATGAAACGGCGGCGGACGGAACGTGTTGCGCGCGACGGTCCAGCGATCGCCGATCAGCGCGAACTCGATGTTCGCGGTGCCCGGAATCGCCGACGGCGCCGCGAGCACGCAATAGATCGACGGGTCCGGATGGTCGTAGCTGACCGTGTTCATCGCGTTGAAGCGCGCGAGGTCGTACTTGTACGGCGCGTACGTGCCGTGCCACGCGACGATGTCGAGCGGCGAGTGATCGATTTCCGCCTCCCAGAGCCCGCCCTGAAATTTCGCGAGGACGCGGAAGTCGCCCTCGCGATCCTCGTACGCCGCGACCGGAGACAAGAAGTCGCGCGAGTTCGCGAGACCGTTCGTGCCGATCGGCCCGAGCTCGGGCAGGCGAAAATGCGGGCCGTAATTCTCGCAGACGTAGCCGCGCGCCTCGCCGCCCTCGAGCTCGACGCGGAATTTGACGCCGCGCGGCACGACGCAGATCTCCCCGGGCGCGACGCGCAGGATGCCGAGCTCCGTGCGCACGAGCAGCGCGCCGAGCTGCGGCGCAATCAGCAGCTCGCCGTCCGCGTCGTAGAAGAAACGATCCGTCATCGACGCGTTGGCGGCGTACATATGCATCGCGGCGCCGAGCTGCAGCGCGGGATCGCCGTTGCCGCCGAAAGTGACGAGCCCCTGTAAGAAATCCGTCCGCGCTTTCGGGATCGGCATTGGCCGCCAACGCATCTGGTTCGGCGTCGGCGGAGCTTCGGTGAACGGCGCGCTGCGCAGCAGCCCCGCGTCGATCGGCCGAAACGGCTTGTGAACGGCGGAGGGCCGGATTCGATACGTCCACGTCCGCCGGCTCTGCGCGCGCGGCGCCGTGAACGGCGTGCCGTTGATTTCCTCGGTGTAGAGGCCGAACGGCGTCTTCTGCGGGTTGCTTTGTCCGATCGGGAGCGCGCCGGCAAGGGCCTCGGTCGCGAGGTCGTTCGCGAAGCCGGTCTGGTAGCGCAGCGCGTCGGCGGACATGAGGCGCGAACCTAGCATGGCCGCTCGGGCGGTCGCAAACGCGTGCGGTGCGGCGACCGACGGCCGCCTCTTGCGCACGGCGAGCGCTGGCGCGCGCGGCGGCAAGGTAAACTGACACGCGTCCCACTGGCTGGAGAATTCCGTTGAAAGCGGTCCGAGTGCATGAGTGCGGCGGCCCCGAGGCGCTGCGCTACGAGGAGGTCGCGACGCCGACGCCGGGCCGCAGCGAGGCGCTCGTGAAAATCGCGGCGAGCGGCGTCAACTTCATCGACGTGCAGCAGCGGGCCGGGCGTTACAGGCCGCCGACGTTTCCGTTCACGCTCGGCTCGGAAGGGGCGGGCAAGGTGGTTGCGGTCGGGCCCGACGTGCACGACGTGCGCGTCGGCGATCGCGTCGCGTACACGATGATCGTCGGCACCTACGCCGAGTACGCGGTCGTGCGAGCCGACCGGCTCGTGATCGTGCCCGCAGACGTCACGTTCGAATCCGCGGCTGCGGTCATGCTCCAGGGCACGACGGCGCATTACCTCACGCACAGCACGTTCCCGATCAAGCCCGGCGACACCGCGCTCGTGCACGCGGCGGCGGGCGGCGCGGGGCAGCTCGTGACGCAGATCGCACGCCTGCGCGGCGCGACGGTTTACGGCACGGTCGGCAGCCCGGGGAAGGCCGCGCTCGCGCGCGAGGCCGGCGCCGCCGCGACGATCGACTACACGCGGCAGGACTTCGAGGCCGAGATCAAGAGGCTCACGAACGGGCGCGGCGTCGACGTCGTCTACGACTCCGTCGGCAAGGACACGTTCGAGAAGAGCCTCAATTGCCTGCGGCCCCGCGGCATGCTCGCGCTGTTCGGTTTCTCGAGCGGCCCGGTCGCGCCGTTCGACCCGGCCGTGCTCGGCGCAAAGGGCTCGCTGTTCCTCACGCGGCCCGGCCTGAACCAATACATCGCGACGCGTGAAGAGCTCGTGCAGCGCACGACCGACTTGTTCGCGTGGCTCGCGCTCGGCGCGCTGCGGCCGCG
>Ga0326726_10003967_pt1 | contig 13548 bp, 13 predicted proteins | sample MHFenrmetagenome_2_FD_207603 | JGI IMG/M metagenome (GOLD analysis project Ga0326726, IMG submission 207603) | Lab enriched peat soil microbial communities from Michigan Hollow, Ithaca, NY, United States - MHF15MN | ecosystem: Environmental > Terrestrial > Soil > Wetlands > Peat | place: USA... | reverse complement strand
CCCGCAGAATCCGCAATGCCGGAAGCGCATCGGGTTCTGTTCGCCGCACGACGGACAGCGGATCACCGGAGGAGTGTAGGGGTGACCTGTCTCGCGCCTGGCCGGGTCACGGCGGCGCGGCTACCCAATGACATCCCGTCACGACCATCGCCCCGAACGACCTCACGCACCTCCACGGGTCCGTAGGTGCGAGTTTGCGCAGACGGCAGCGACGACATCAAGCCGAGAGCGGGGCGCGACTGCCTGACGGCGATGCCCGACCGGACCATCGTCGGATGGACGGCGTGGAGACCGGTACCGACCGTTGGTGCATGCATCGGTACGCGACCGAGGACGCCTGGGTGAGAGCTTGGGCCGATCTCGCTCCGATGGCTGGTGCGGCCCTGGTGAACCGAGGCGGATGTGGCTAATCCCGACGCCATGGTTCACCTGGGACTTGATCCTCCCCCTGTCAAACTCCCCGCGCCGCGGACGCGGCTCCGTCGCATCGGGCGCGATGGGTTCGTGCTCATCGCATTCGTCATCGTCGGTGCGCTTGCTGCCATCGCGATCGGGCCGGGGCACATCTTGTCCCTGCTGCAGCACCGGGGCATCCCGGCTCCGGCGAACGCCGTGCTCCCTGTCGCGAACGCCGGGCCGAAGCTCCTGATCCGATTGGACATCGCCTGGAACAACCAACATAGCGTCGACTATCTCTCAGACGGCACGGTCATCCGGTGGAATCGCGTTAGCGAAACCTGCCAGCGAGGTCAGCGCTGCGGGACCCTGGAGCGCAACTCGCTGACCGCGACGGGTCTGGCCTCGCTCCGAGCGCTCCTGGATAGGGACTCAGATCTGCTGGCCAAGCCCAGGGCCGCCAACATGCGGGTCGCAGTGTCCGACGGCCGGGTACGCGGATTCGTCAACATGACCTTGGCCCTCCAACGGCCCGACGGAAGCCACTACGCAGTCACGTTCCCCGATGCCCAGCCCGACGTCGTCAGGACTGACACGAATGCTCCGTATTTCGAAGAGCTCAACGCCCTGGCCGCTTCCGACCCAGCCATCAACCGCCTGAACGCCCTGGCCGTGGCGCTGTCGGACCCGGCGAAGTTGGCTGGCGCCGATGGCCTGGTCGATCCGACGTGGGAGACCTACAGGCCCGCCAGCATGGCGGTCTTCGTCACCATCTACCACCAGCCTGAACACGACCCCACGAGTCTCGACCCCGACACCACACCCCCCGACCTCAACGACTGGCCCTTCGAGGGTGACCCCGAAACCTTCGGAGGCGCTTTCAGCGACGCTCCCGGGCTGGCACCAGACCAGGTGAGCAGCCGCTGCGCCTTCCTGCCGAGCGGCGATGTCGAGTCGGCAATCTCCGGCCTCACAGGCCCAAAAGGCAGAGCGCAATGGGCGGACTCCATGGCCTCTGGAATCTACTGGGAACGGAGCTGGCGCTGGACCGCCCAGAGCCCGACCACGGGAATCTCGATGAGGGTGGTGGGCCTGTTGCCCGAAGACTCCGGGGTTTCCTGCCTCGACGCGCTGGCCTACTGAGCTGAGCCGCGTCCGGCCGGCCTGGCGGTCATCGTCAAAGAACTGGCCCACCGAGTTGGTGGTGCGCTGCCAGGTCGAGCGACTCGGCCTCGTCCTGTGCTGCCTGAACGAACTGCAGCCAGGCTCTTCTGCTGGTCGTGAGTCGCGAGAGCCGTCCTCTTCATGCTGCGGACAGGAAGTCGCCGACGATCGGCCAGAACGCACCCGACTCCTCGATGAATGGGAAGTGGCCGCTCCGCTCGAACCATGCTACCCGCGAGCCTCGGATGCCCGTCGCCAGCTCCTCGGAACAGGCGAGCGGGTACTGGGGGTCGTGACGGCCGCACAGGATCAGCGTCGGGATCTGGATGCTGCCGAGGCGGGGGCCGTAGTCCAGCTTGCTCGCGATCCGGTGCCAGTCGGTACGGCCGCGCCGAGGCCGCAACCAGTCGCCCGGGGCCAGGCTGGTGGACGCGGCCCAGCCCTGGTCGACGAAGGATTGGCGATGGATGAAGTCGTTCAGGATCTTCTCCGGCGCCCGGCGACGCCACACCATCTGGAGGATCCCGAGCGCCGCCAAGCGCCAGAACTGGGGGTGGCTGCGGTTCCAGAGCGCTCCTGGCGCCGTCATGTACGCTCGGCCACCCGTGCCCGTCCCGATCAGGACGAGCCGCCGGACGCGATCCGATCGCTCGATGGCGTAGGCAAGCACGACGAGGCCCCCCATCGAGTGGCCCACCGCGTCCACGGGCCGGGAGATGCCGCAGACCCCGAGCGCCTCGTCGGCGCAGTCGTGCATCTCGGACATCGACAGCCGCATCGGCCGGTTCGATCGTCCCGACCCCGGCGGATCGAACGAGATCACCTGTCGCCCAAGGCCTGTCAAGCCCTCGATGAGGGGCATGGCGCTGCCATCGCCGGGCTGCTGGAAGCGATGCGGCCCCGGCATGAGGAGCACCGGCGGCCCGCCTCCGATCCGATAGACGGCGAGGCCATCGTGGATCGCATAGGGCTCGGGCGGGTTCGCTCGCGAGACGTCAGGCGAACTCGGGCCGGTCACGGCAGCACCTGGGCGGCGATGCCACGCCCCCATTCCGCCGCTCGGTCGACCTCACCATCCTCGAGCCGCTCGAGCTCGTGCCGGCGCTTCTCGCCCTTGGGCGGGACGTCTCGCTCCATGAAGAAGCTCTCGGGTGACACCACCATCTGGCAGCCTGCTCGGCGCAGGTGACCGGCGGTCTGGCCCGCCGCGGATCCCGAGAGCAGCGCGGTCATGTGGTAGCGGGTGTCGAATGCGGCGGCTCGGACGCCGCGGAGGCTTCCCGGGGGTAGGCCATCGAGGAAGGCGCGGAGCGCCGGGCTCAGTCCGTGGCGCTGGGTCGGGCCGCCGACGAGCAGCACATCGGGGGCCCCGAACGGCGCCTCGATGGCCGCCGAGGCAGAGACGATGCGTGTCGAGACGCGCTCCCCAAGGCCGCTTGCGATCGCCTGAGCGATGCGCGCGGTATTGCCAAACGTCGAATCGCAGACCACCACGGCTAGCATCACCGAGACTCCTTGAACAATGTACGTCTTGACAGCGTACATTGTACGGCGTACTGTGTACGGCGTCAAACCCCCGCGACACACCGGAGATTGGAACGAAATGGTGGACGACGAGACGAGCGGATCTCTGCCTTGGTGGCCTTCCCTAGATGATCGGCGGGCCGCGCGGGCAGAACGGCGTCGAGAGCGGCGGCAGCGAGGCGGCACACAGCGACCGGGCCGAAGCCGGGAGCGCACCACCGTCGACGAGATCGTCGCGACCGCCGTCCGGATCATCGACGCGGATGGCCTCGACGCGCTCACCGTCCGTCGGCTGGCGAGCGAGCTCGGCGTGGCGGCTATGACGGTCTACTCGTACGTCAGCAGCAAGGACGAGCTGCTCGATCTCGTCGTCGACGGCGTGGCCGGAGACATCGCACGTCCACCTGGGGAAGGCGACTGGCGGGAGCGGGCGGAAGCGCTCGCGCACAGCCTGCGGACAGCGCTGCTCACCCATCCCGAGGGGGCCCGTCTCATCAGCGAGCGGCCGATGCAGAGTCCGAACGCCTTCCGGATCTTCGACGTGGGCCTCGGCATCTTCCGCGATGCGGGGTTTCCGGACGAGCAGGCGGCCGACGCCTACTTCGCCTTCGGCAACTACGTGATGGGCAGCGTGGCGCAGGACACGGCGGGCATCCGACTCGCGCCTCGATCGGCCAGCGGCGAGGCCCCGGCTGGTGGCCGCACGGCCGAATACATTCAGCAGCTGCCCGCGGACCAGTTCCCGAATATCCGGGCGCTGGCTCCCCTCATCTACGGCCCGAGCGGGCTGGTCGCCGAGCCGGATCCGGGTTCCCAGGCGGAAGCGTCGAGCCGCCGATTCGATTTCGGCCTCGATAGTCTCCTGGATGGCCTCGCTGCACGGTTGGATCGCTGACCAGATCCATCCGTCAGGGCGGCTGACCCGGGCGGATCGACGCGCTCCAGGAGGGCTGGAGCCTGCGTCCCCAGGGCTATGCCGGGCCGGGACTCATCTCGCCCGCCGGGCCTACCCGCTCGGCGACGAAGTCCTCCCACGTCGTTCGGCCCAGGGCGCGGTCGGGGGTCAGGTTCGCGCCCGCTCGGAGGGCGGCGGCCGCCCCGCCGATCGTTGGGACCGACACCATCAGTCGACGCCGGTGGGTGGCCTGCAGGTAGATGCGGATCAACTCGCCCATGCCCAGCACCCGCGGCCCGCCGATCTCAGGGACCAGGCCCGCCGGTTCATCGAGGGCCAATTCGGCGAGCCGCGCCGCGACCTCGCGGGCGTCGATCGGCTGGAATCGGAAACCGCCCGGAACCGGGATCACGGGCAGCTTCGCCATTCCGCGTGCGACGGCCAGGAACGACTGCTGGAACTGGGTCGCGCGAAGCGTCGTCCACGGAATGCCTGAGCCGGTCACGACCTGCTCCGCGGCCAGCTTCGACTCGAAGTAGCCGAACATCGCGCGGTCGATTCGGCTCCGGACCGGGATCTGGTCGGCGCCGACGACGGAGATGTAGACGAGATGACGCGCCCCGGCCCGCGATGCTGCGCGGACCAGGTTCCGTGTCGTATCGTCGTCGCCGACGCGGCCGCCGGCGCAATGCACGATGACCTCAATCCCGTCGACCGCGGCTTCGACCCCTGCACCTGTGGCCAGGTCGCCCGTCACGAACTCGACGGCCACGTCGGCCTCGGCCGCGCCGCCGTGCCGGCTGAGCACGCGGACGTCCCGTCCCTCCTCACGGAGATGGGCGACGACGAGCCGGCCCAGGGTGCCCGTGCCGCCGGTGACAAGGATCGGCTTGTCCATGGGTACTCTCCTTCGGTCACACCATCCCGCCTGGGCGGGTCAATGAGGTGACACCCTCGAACGAAGGAACGTGACCGAGTGGATCAGCAGGGGCTGCTCGCAGAACGATTCGAGGCTCACCGCCGCCGGCTGCGTGGGATTGCCTACCGGATGCTCGGCTCGCCCACGGAGGCTGAGGACGCCGTCCAGGAAGCCTGGATCCGGATCAGCCGGACTGACGAGAGCGAGATCGACAACCTCGGCGCGTGGCTGACGACGGTCGTCGCACGGGTCTGCCTGAACATGCTCCGCGCGCGCAAGGCGCGTCCACGGGAGTTCCCACCCGGCCGTGTTCCCGACCCGATCATCGATCGCCCCGATGGGATGGATCCTGAGCACGAGGCCCTCCTCGGCGACTCCCTCGGTCTGGCGCTCCTCGTGCTGCTCGAGACGCTCGCCCCCGCTGAGCGAGTGGCGTTCGTCCTGCACGACGTGTTTGCCCTGCCGTTCGAGGAGATCGCCCCGATCCTCGGCCGGACCCCGAGTGCCACCAGGCAGCTGGCAAGCAGGGCACGACGCCGCGTCCGGGGGGTCGCCCCGCCTCCTGATCGCGACCTGCGCGCCCAGAGAACGGCAGTCGATGCGTTCATCACGGCCGTCCGCGGCGGTGACTTCGAGGGCCTGATCGCTGTGCTCGACCCGGATGTCGTCCTGCGGGCAGACGGCGGCGCACGCTGGCTGGGAGCCACCCGTGAGATCCGCGGAGCCGAGATGGTGGCGCGATCGGCTCTCACGATCACGCGACGTCTGACCGGCTTCGATGTGCGGCACGCGCTCGTCAACGGCTCGGCCGGCATCGTGTCGCGCGATGAGAACGGTGAGCCGTTCTCGGTGATGGGCTTCATGGTCCATGACGGCAGGATCCTCGAGATCGACGTGCTCGCTGACCCCGAACGCCTGCGTCGGCTCGACCTGACTCGCCTCGGTCCAGCGGTCTTGTGACGGTCCGGATCCGGGTTCACGACAGGTTGCGACAGGTTGCGACACCAGTTGGCCAGGGTCGCCCTGATCGGCTCGGCGCTGAGCGCTACAGCGCTCGATGTCGGTGAGGGTCTCAGTCGCGGGCGGGGAGGCGAGCATCCGCATCCGGAGGTCCAACCTTCTTCGAGGCTCGGGACGCCGCTTGCCTGGTGCCGAGTCGCCGCCGTCCGGCATTTCGCGTAGCGTTGCATCATGAGCCGGGAAGCCGAGGAGTCGAACCGCCACCTCCTCCGCGCTCGCGACGCCATGGACCGCGCATACGCCGAGCCGCTCGACGTCCGCGCCGTGGCCTCGGTGGCCTGCGTCTCCGAGGCCCACTTCAGCCGCAGCTTCCGGGCGGTGTTCGGCGAGACGCCGCACCGCTACCTCCAGCGGCGGCGGGTCGAGCGCTCGATGTTCCTGCTGCGCGAGACCGACCGGAGCGTCACCGAGATCTGCCTCGACGTCGGCTTCACCAGCCTGGGGACGTTCTGTCGGATGTTCCGCGAGATCGTCGGCGAGACACCGTCCGGCTACCGGATGGGCCATGGCCCGATCGTCGCGCCGAACTGCGTCCAGCTGGCGGCCATGCGACCGCAACGCCCGTCGGACTGAGGATGCAATCGAGCAGTTTTGGAGAAGCCGCGGGCGAGGTGGCTGCCTAGGATCAAGGTCACGCCAATCGAACTCGCCCAGGAGAGGAGATGCCATGATCACCAGGCTGAACGTCGCTTCGATCTATGTCCTCGACAAGGAGGAGGCGCTCGACTTCTACGTCAACAAGCTTGGACTCGAGGTGGGCAACGACATCCGGCAGGGTGACTATCGCTGGCTGACGGTCCGCGTCCCTGGCGAGCGGGCGACCGAGGTCTCCCTCGAACAGCCAGGCCCGCCGCTGCACGACGAGGCGACCGGCGCGCAGCTCCGCGAGCTGATCACCAAGGGCGCCTTGGGTGGCCTCGTCTTCATCACGGACGACGCCCGAGGCCTGTACGAGACCCTGAAGGCACGCGGCGTCACCGACTTCACCCAGGAGCCCACCGAGCACTTCTATGGCACCGACATGGGCCTGCGCGATCCCTTCGGCAATCCCATCCGGATCCTGCAGCAGGGAAAGGTCGCGCAGCCCGCGACCGCCTGACGAATCCTCGAAAGGGGCTACGCCATGACGGACACGAAGATCAGCACGAAGCGCAAAGGCTCGACCAGGACGTCCCAGAAGGTCTGGACGGACGAGGAACGGGCCGCGATGCAGGAGAGCGCCCGAGAGCGCAGATCGCAGTCCCGCCTCAGCCCCGAGGAGGCGCGCGAAGCTGGGGAGCAGGAGGTCCGGGCGAAGATCGCCGAGATGCCCGAGCCCGATCGGGGGATGGCCGAGCGTCTCCACCAGCTCATCACGGCCAGTGCGCCGGCCTTCGTGCCGCGGACGTGGTACGGGATGCCGGCCTACGCGCGTGACGGGAAGGTCATCTGCTTCTTCCAGGCGAAGTCCAAGTTCAAGGTGCGCTACTCGACGTTCGGGTTCCAGCCCGACGCAAGGGTCGACGATGGCGAGATGTGGCCAGTCGCCTTCGCGGTGACGAAGCTGACCGCCGGGGTGGAGGCGCGGATCGCTGCGCTCGTGAAGCGAGCCGCGAGCTGAGGAGAGCACACGTCACGTCTCCTGGCGCCCAAAGCCCGTGGGCTCTGACGAGGCTCGCTGACATGGACAGGTGACCCAGCGAGTGTAGTCAAGGCGCCGTCCTGACCGCGGGCCGCCGGCCCGCCGCCGGGCTACCATTGACCTCCAGGCGAGGTCGTCGAGCCAGGCGATGTGCTACCTTCATGTACATGGACAACACCGTTGGCATCGCCGAGCTGCGTCAGAACCTGAGTCGCTACCTGCGCCGCGTCGCGAACGGCGAGCGGTTGCTCGTGACGGACCGAAACAGACCTGTCGCGGAGCTGGGCCCGGCTCCTAGCACCGGCGAAGCGCTCGACCGCCTCATCGCCGCGGGGCGTGTCACACGACCGACACGACGCGGGCTGCCGCCGCCGCTGCAGATGGATGGCGATGCCCATGCGCTCAGCCGTGCGCTCGACGAGATCCGCGGCGAGCGCTGAGGCGTGGCCCTCTTCTACGTCGACGCATCGGCGCTCGTCAAGCTGGTGAGGGACGAGCCCGAGAGCGACGCGTTGCGAGCCTTCTTGACCGATTCCGACATCGTCTCGAGCGACCTCGTGCTGACCGAGGTGCCACGGGCGATCAGGCGTGCCGCGGCCAGTGACCCGCGACTGGCCCTGGAGACGCTCATCGATCGCGCCGGTGACGCCCTCGATGGGGTCGCCCTGCTGCCGCTCGGACGCGACCTGCTCCTGGCGGCGGGAGCCCTCGCCGAGCCTGCACTTCGTGCGCTGGACGCGATCCACGTTGCGGCAGCTGTGGATCTCGCCCCCCTCGACGGTTTCGTGAGCTACGACGAGCGTCAAGCTGCTGCCGCCCGACTCGCCGGCCTGCGGACCGTGTCGCCCGGCAGCTGACGATCGGGCATCGCCCGATCCCATCCCGCTGCGGCGCGACGATGGAACTGGGGACCGGGGTTCGCGCTCCATTTGCGCGCACGCCGCCGTGGGCGCCCGCCCAACCCGGATCCCGCGGCTTCGGTACATTGACCCGGATCGCATGACCGCCATCATCGAGACCGAGAAGCTGACCAAGTCCTACGGCACCCAGCGTGGCGTCGTGGACCTGGACCTGACCGTCGAGCAGGGCGAGGTCTTTGGCTTCCTCGGGCCGAACGGCGCTGGCAAGAGCACCACCATCCGCTGCCTCCTCGGGCTCCTCCGGCCAACGGCCGGCGCGATTCACGTCTTCGGTCTGGACGCCGTCCTGGACGGCGTTCCGATCCGCCGGCGCCTGGCCTACGCGCCGGGCGAGCTGCGCCTCCCTGAGCGACTCACCGCCGCCGAGTTCATCTCCAGCATCAGCCGGCTGAGAGGCGGCTTCGACGTCGCGCGGCGCGATCAACTCGCGGAACGGCTCCAGCTGGATCTGCACCGGCCGATGAAAGAGCTCTCAAGCGGCAACCGTCGCAAGGTGGTACTGGTGCTTGCCTTCCTCGCCAACGCCGAGCTGCTGGTCCTGGACGAGCCGACGGGCGGGCTGGATCCGCTCATGCAGCGAGAGTGCGTTGACCTGCTACGCGAGGCACGCGACGCGGGCGCCACGGTCTTCCTCTCATCGCACGTCCTGTCCGAGGTCCAGCGCGTCGCCGACCGCGTCGCCGTCCTTCGTGAAGGGACGGTCGTTGCTTCCGGCACCATGGCCGACTTCGTTGGCCGCGCTCGCTCCCACGTGGAGGTGTTCTTCGAGGATGCGCCGCCCACCGCCGAGCTGACGGCCCTGCCAGGCCTCGTGAACCCACTGGTCATCGGCCAGCGTTTCACGGCAACCCTGTCGGGTCCCATCGGGCCGCTGCTCACGCTCCTGGCGCAGCACCGGGTCGCCTCCATGCTCGTCGAGGAGCCAGACCTGGAGGAAGCCTTCCTCGACCTGTACGGCGGAGGCAAGCCGTGAGCAGTCTCCAGCTCGAGCTGGTAGCTGGCCCGCTCCGGTCCATGCGCCGGGCCATCGTCTGGTGGTCTGTGGGCATGACGGCGTTGGTTGCCCTCACCCTGGTGTTCTGGCCCATCTTCAAGGGCTCGACCGGGATCACCGATGCGCTCAACCACCTTCCGAGCGGCGTGTTGGCAGCGTTCGGGCTGCAGGACTTCGGCTCGCCATCCGGGTACCTCCGGGCGAACCTGTACGAGATCCTGGTGCCGATCTTGCTGGTGGCGGTCGCCGTCACGCTGGTCGGGGGCCAGACCGCAAGCGAGGAAGCCGGCGGCCGCTTGGAGCTGTATCTCGCGCAGCCGGTGCGCCGCCCGGCGGTCTACCTCGGGCGCGCGGTCGCTGCGTTTATCGGCCTCCTCGTGGTGGCGCTCGTGCTCACCATCGCCCAGGTCGCGATGGACGCCGTGGTCAATCTCCCGATCGACCTGGGCAATCTGGCCTCGACCATCCTGCTGGATATCGTCCTGGCGACGTTCTTCGGGAGCCTTGCGTTCGCCATCGCCTGCGCCCGGCCGCGGCCGTCCGTCGTGATCGGCGCCGGCATCGAGCTCGCCGTCCTGAGCTACATGGTGGTCGCCCTGTTCTCCTTCAGCAGCGCCCTCGAGCCCTGGAGCCAGCTCTCGCCGTGGAGCTGGGCCCTGGCCGGCAATCCACTGGAGCACGGCGCCGATCTCTGGCGCTTCGTCGCGCTGGCCGTGTCGTCAATCCTGTTGGTGCTGCTCGGTCTAAGAGCCGTCGCGAGGCGCGACATCGCGGCTGGCTGACGGCCATCAGAGGTTCCGGATCTGGGCGTCCGCGGCCGATAGGCAGATCGCCGGCACGACCCTGGGGTCGTGTCGAACCCCCGGCCCGGCTACCATTGACCTCCCGATGACCACCCTCGCGCCGAACGACTTCACGCACCTCCACGTTCACTCCGAGTTCAGCCTCCTCGACGGCCTCGGGCGGATCAACGACCTCGTCGATTCGGCGGCTCAGCAGGGCTTCGACAGCCTCGCCCTGACCGACCACGGCGCTCTCTACGGCGCGGTCGCCTTCTACCAGGCGGCGACCGCTAAGGGGATCAAGCCGATCATCGGCGTCGAGACCTACGTCGCTCGCCGGTCGATGGCCGACAAGGAGGGCAAGGCCGACGCCCAGCCGTTCCACCTGATCCTGCTGGCCCGCGACGGCGTCGGCTACCGCAACCTGTGCCGGCTGATCACCGACGCCCATCTCGACGGCTACTACTACAAGCCGCGGATCGACCGGGAGCACCTCGCCCGGCACAGCCAGGGTCTCATCGGGCTGTCGGCCTGTCTCGGCGGTGAGATCCCGCGCGCCCTCGAGACCGACGACTGGGAGTACGCCCGGAAGCTCGCCGGCGAGTACGGCGACATCTTCGGCCGCGACGGGTTCTACCTCGAGCTCCAGGACCACGGCCTCGCCGAGCAGCGCCGGCTCAACGAGCAGCTCCTCCGCCTGGCGCCCGAGGCCGGCCTGCCGCTCGTCGTGACGAACGACCTGCACTACGTCCACGAGAGCCAGGCCGAAGCGCACGACGTCCTGCTCTGCGTCGGCACCGGCAACAACCTCGACACTCCCGGCCGGCTCAGGTTCGACACGACCGACTTCTACCTCAAGTCGGCGGCCCAGATGGCGGCGCTCTTCCCCGACCAGCACGAGGCGCTCCTGAACACTCGCCGGATCGCCGAGATGACCAGCGGACTCGAGCTCCCGCTCGGCCAGACCCTGATCCCGCACTTCCCGGTCCCCGATGGGGAGACCGTCGAGAGCTGGCTCGCGTCGGAGTGCCAGCGGGGCCTCGAGACGCGCTACGGGACGGCGACCCCGGACCTACAGGCGCGGCTCGACTACGAGCTCGGCGTGATCACGTCGATGGGCTACGCGGGCTACTTCCTGATCGTCGCCGACTTCGTCCGGTTCGCCCGCGAGCAGAGGATCCAGACGACCTGCCGGGGGAGCGCGCCGGGCTCGATCGTGACCTACACCCTGGGCATCACCCCGGTCGACCCGATCCTCTACCAGCTCCCGTTCGAGCGCTTCCTCAACCCCGACCGGGTGACCATGCCCGACATCGACGTCGACTTCGAAGATGGCCGGCGCGAGGAGGTCATCGCCTACGTCGGGCGGAAGTACGGCCAGGACCACGTGGCCCAGATCATCACCTTCGGCACGATGCTCGCCCGGGCCGCGATCCGTGACGTCGGCCGCGTCCTCGGGATGAGCTACGGCGAGGTCGACCGGATCGCCAAGGCGGTCCCCAACCAGCTCGGGATCAAGCTCGACGAGGCGCTCACGATCGCCCCGGCCTTCCGCGAGCAGGTCGACGCCGACCCGCAGGTGGCCAAGCTCGTCGACCTCGCGAAGCAGCTCGAGGGGGTCGCCCGAAACGCGAGCACCCACGCGGCCGGCGTCGTGATCAGCCGCGAGCCGCTGACCGAGCTCATGCCTCTCCAGCGGGCGACGAACTCGGACGGGCTGATGACCCAGTTCGAGATGCACGCGGTCGAGGCGCTCGGGCTGCTGAAGTTCGACTTCCTGGGGCTGTCGAACCTGACGATCCTGCGCCAGGCGGTTGAGCTCGTGCGCGCCCATCGGGGGGTCGAGATCGACCTCGAGGCCATCCCGCTCGACGACCCGGCAACGTTCGAGCTGCTGGCCAGCGGCGAGACGACCGGCATCTTCCAGCTCGAGTCGGCGGGGATGCGGCGCTACGTCCGCGAGCTCCGCCCGACGTCGGTCTACGACCTCGCGGCGATGGTCGCCCTCTATCGGCCCGGCCCGATGGACAACATCCCCGCCTACATCCGCCGGAAGCACGGCCAGGAGCCGGTCACGTACCTCCACCCGCTCCTCGAGCCGTACCTCGAGAAGACGTACGGGATCTTCGTCTACCAGGAAGACATCATGGCCGCGGCGATGGGCCTCGGCGGGTTCAGCGGGCCGGAGGCCGATACCCTCGGCTACGCGATCCGCAAGAAGAAGTCGTCGGTGCTCCGCGCCCAGAAGGAGAAGTTCGTCACCCGGGCAGCGGAGCGGGGCGTCCCGGCCGAGACGATCGACGCGGTGTTCAAGGCCTTCGAGCCGTTCGAGCGTTACGGCTTCAACAAGGCCCACGCGACCTGCTACGGCCTGGTCGCCTACCAGACCGCCTACCTCAAGGCGAACTACACCGTCGAGTACATGACGAGCGTCCTCACCGCGGTCCGCGACACCTCCGAGAAGGTGGCCGCGGCGATCGCCGAGTGTCGCCGGCTGGGGATCGAGGTCCTGCCCCCCGACGTCCACCGCTCGGACGTCGAGTTCACCGTCGAGGGCGATGCGATCCGGTTCGGGCTCCTCGCGGTCAAGAACGTCGGCCAGGGCGCGATCGAGTCGATCATCGCCGCCCGGAACGAGGGCGGCGAGTTCCGTTCGCTGACCGACCTGTGCTCGCGGATCGACCTGCGCCTCGCCAACCGGAAGATCCTCGAGGCCCTCGCGCGGGTGGGCGCCCTGAACGCGTTCGGGCACCCGGCCCAGATCCTGCTCGGGCTCGACGACGCGCTCGCGGCCGGTGGCGCCGCCCAGCGCGACCGGATCACCGGCCAGACGTCGCTGTTCGAGATGGCCGCCGAGCCGGCCGCCCTCGACGCCCCGCTGCCGACGGTCCCTGAGACACCGATGCGGGAGCGGCTCCGCTGGGAGAAGGAGCTCCTCGGGCTGTACCTGTCCGATCATCCACTGGGCGAGATCGCCGAGGCGATCGGGCCGTTCGTGACCGCCTACTCGGGCGACCTGCGCGACGAGTCGCTCGACGGGCAGCGGGTCGTCGTCGGCGGGATCGTCACCGGCGTCCGGATGGTCATCACGAAGCGCCAGGAGACGATGGCGATCGTCAGCCTGGAGGACCTCCAGGGGGCGATCGAGGTCGTCGTGTTCCCCCGCCTGTACGACGAGACCCGGCCGACCTGGACGGACGGCCGGATCCTGCTCGTCTCGGGCCGGGTCGACCACAAGGGCGAGGACGTCTCGCTCCTCGCGGACCTCGCGATCGACTGGGACGACGCGGTCGCGCGCGGTCCCGAGGGCGTC
>Ga0326726_10003966_pt1 | contig 13549 bp, 19 predicted proteins | sample MHFenrmetagenome_2_FD_207603 | JGI IMG/M metagenome (GOLD analysis project Ga0326726, IMG submission 207603) | Lab enriched peat soil microbial communities from Michigan Hollow, Ithaca, NY, United States - MHF15MN | ecosystem: Environmental > Terrestrial > Soil > Wetlands > Peat | place: USA... | reverse complement strand
GCGCATCGGCTGGTCGGCGTCCGTCACCTGGAGGCCGCGCAGCCGCAGGTCGCCCTGGAAGAGCCGGAAGCGTGCCGACGCGAGCTCCACCCGCGCCCCGTTGACCGCCGTGCCTCCGGCCTCGATGCCCAGCCGGATCAGCCGGTCCACGAACAGCACCCAGGCCAGCACCACGACGGCGACGAACAGCGCCAGCGGGATCAGGGCCTTCCACCGGAAGAGCTTCACGGGATGAATCGCGACAGGGAGTGGTACGTGGTGTACAGCTTCGAAGCGGTCACCACCTGAAAGATCCGCGTCTTCTTGAGCCGCTCGTACACCTTCTCCCGGTAGCGCGTCACCGCCCACTTCCCGAGGAAGTAGAACGGCACCAGCGTCACCAGCCAGAAGACGAAGCTGCCGAGCACCACGGAGTTGTTGAAGTTGGTGAACGGCACCACGGGCACGTTGTAGAGGCTCGTCCACAGCGGCCGGAGCGCGTCCGCGCCAAGCAGGGCCTTGCCGATGGCGTCGCAGAGCGGATCCAGGGCGAAGCCGACGGGAACGAAGACCGCCCATCCCAGGAAGACGCCCGCCATGGAGATGTTGAGGATCAGGGCGAGGCCGAACAGTACCAGGTTATGCAGGTTCATCAGCGGCGTCAGGCCGAACACGGCGCCCAGCGCGATCCCCGCGGCCACCTGGCGCGGGGTCCCGTCCGAGTTGAGCGCGCCGACAAGCTGCTGGATCAGCTTGAGGAATAGCATGCGGCCACGATAGGGGGCAGGCCTCGGACTGTCAAACGCCCCGGGCTGGAACCCCCAACTGGGGCCGTCGTATTACCTTGCTGACGTCACCCCAGCACAACCTGTCTCCGGAGCAGAGCCGTGCTCATTCGCCGGGCACTCGACATCCGTTCGTCCGAGATCACTCCCGAGCCGCTGTACTACGGCCGCCGCGAGTTCATCGCCGCGGCCTCCGCCGCGGCGCTTGGCCTGGCCGCGCCGTCCGCCGCCCGGGCCGCCGTGCGACCCCGCTCCGACGACGACAAACCCAACTCGTACGAGGACATCACCCACTACAACAACTTCTACGAGTTCGGGACGGACAAGGAGGACCCGGCGCGGAACGCCGGGACCCTTCGCACCAGGCCGTGGAAGGTCGAAGTCGCCGGCCTCCTCGCCAAGCCGGGGAGCTACGACCTCGACGATCTGCTCCGCGGCCAGGCGATCGAGGAACGCGTCTACCGCCATCGCTGCGTCGAGGGCTGGTCCATGGTCATTCCGTGGAACGGCTTCCCGCTCCGCAACCTGATCAGCCGGTTCCAGCCGTCGTCCCGCGCGAAGTACATCGAGTTCACCACGCTGCTCGACCCGCAGCAGATGCCGGGCCAGCGGAGCGGGGTCCTGCCGTGGCCGTATGTCGAAGCGCTGCGGATGGACGAGGCGATGCACCCGCTCACGCTCGTCGTGACCGGGCTCTACGGGCGCCCCCTCCCGAACCAGAACGGCGCGCCGCTCCGCATCCACGTGCCGTGGAAGTACGGGTTCAAGAGCGCCAAGTCCCTGGTCCGGATCCGGTTCCTCGAAGAGCAGCCCGCCAACACGTGGAACGTCGCGGCGCCCAACGAGTACGGCTTCTACGCCAACGTGAACCCCACGGTTGACCATCCGCGCTGGAGCCAGGCGCGGGAGCGGCGGATCGGCGAGTTCCTCCGCCGCCCGACGCTGATGTTCAACGGCTACGGCGACCAGGTGGCGTCGCTGTACGCCGGCATGGACCTCCGGCGCAACTTCTGAGGCCGTGCCGAGCCCTAAGACCGTGAAGAAGGCGGCGAAGGTCGCCGTCCTCCTCGCCTGCCTGATTCCACTCGGCCTCCTGGTCGCGGACCTGTTCGGCGGCCGGCTCGGCGCCGACCCCATCCGCGCCTCCGAGCTCAAGACCGGCCAGGCGGGACTGATCCTGCTGGTCGTCACCCTCGCCGTCACGCCGCTGCGCCGCTTTACCGGGTGGAACTGGCTGGGTGGCTACCGGCGCATGCTGGGCCTCTTCGCCTTCTCCTACATCTGCCTGCATTTCCTCGTCTGGCTGGGCGTGGACCAGTTCTTCGCGATCCGGTACATCGGGAAGGACATCGTGAAGCGGCCCTACATCACGGTGGGGTTCGCGAGCTTCCTGCTGATGATCCCGCTCGCCATCACGTCGAGCAGCCGGATGGTGCGGCGGCTGGGGAAGCGGTGGGCTCAGCTCCACGCCCTGGTCTACGTCGCCGCCCTCGGCGGTATCGTCCACTTCGTCTGGTCGGTGAAGGCCGACCTCGGCGAGCCGACGACCTACGGGCTCATCGTCGTCGCGCTGCTCATGCTGCGGTTCGTCCCCAGGGAGGCGTTCGGCCTGCTCCGGGCCCCGAAGGCCGCTCGGAGCCCGACAGCCGCCGGGTAGCCCGCGTCGCTCACATCGAGATCGTCATCGTGGAACCGCCGCTGCCCCCGAACCGCGGATTGACGATGTTGTTGTAGATCGAGCCGAAGGTGTAGCTGAGCCCGAAGAAGGTCGAGTAGTAGTAGCTCGTCGCGAGCTGGACCTGGCGGGTGAGGATCTGGTACGGCGTGGCCTCGGCCGCCGGGAGGTAGAGCTGGTCGTGAATGCGCTGGTAGCTCAGGAAACCACTGAAAGACAGCCCGCGCACGAGATTCAGGTTGAACCCGCCGAACACTCCGTAGTCCCAGAGCCGAAGATCATGCAGGTACTGGGTCCCGTTGAACGAGAGGTTGAGCGTTCCCCACCGCTGCACCGACGTCAGCGCCACTTCCAGCGAGTGGCTCACGAGGTTCTCGGACCACCTCTGGTACACCGTCAGCGTGTCGTACCGGTCGTGCTCCAGATTGAGCGAGTAGTTGATCCGGAGCAGTCGCCGTGTGGACTCGGAATACGGCCACACGTCGTATTCGATCGCCGGCCCGGCGGCGGCGTTCCAGTCTCGATTGTAGGAGGAGGAGGAGCTGGCGCTGGTCTTCAGCCCGGCGGACCAGTGACGGCCCAGGCTGCGGACCACCAGCCCGTTGAAGTAGGAGCTGTGGGTCTTCTGGACGTACCAGGACGTGTCGGTGACCTGCGACCTCGCGTTGTTCGAGTTGGCGCTGACGCTGAAGGTGAGCTTCCACCGATCCGTAATCCGGTTCGCCGACAAGGTGTTGTATAGCGAGGTGCTCCGGTACGATGCCTCTCCGTACAGGTTCGCCGTCAGGCTCGCGCGGAACACCCAGTAGTTCCAGGGATCGTGTTGGCCGGCGCGCGGACCCGGCGGCCCGCCGGGCCCCCCGGCCGACGGCCGACGCCGGACCTCGACCTCCTCTGCCAGGGGCGTCTGCGCGACGTAGCGGGCGAGGCCGAGTGCCATCACGTGGGCCAGCCCGCGCCGCACCGCGTCATCGGGCTCTGCCGGGCGCGAGACGTACCGCAACGTGTCGCCGCGGCCCTCGAACTGCTGCTGCCCGATCAACGTCAGGGTGTACTCCGTTCCGCCCGCGCCGGTGCTCTGCGTGGACACAAGGAGATACACCTGCGCGTCGTGCCGGTCCCGCATCCAGTTGACGAACGTGATCTCGGTCCGCAGGAAGTCGAGGTCGCAGCTGCCGCAGTCGAGGTAGACGCGCAGCGCGCCCTCAGTCGTGTCCTGGGGGGGAGGCGGGGGCGGCTGCTGCGGTTCCTGGACGGCGAGCGCGGCGGCGAGCAAGAGGTGAAGCACGGAGCCTCCGGAAGGGACGGCATCAATATGTGAGATGCCGTCAGTCAGGCGTTAGGTTGCGCCCGCTGCGTCGCCGGGCGGGCTACCGGAATTGCCGGGACAGGTCGTCGAGGCGCCGGGACTCGGCTTCGGTCAGCGCGAAGCCGAGGCAGCGGCTGTTCTCGTCGGCCTGAGCGACCGACGTGGCTCCCGGAATCACCACCACGGTCTCGCCGTGGACGTTGGCGAGCCAGTTCAGCGCCACCTGGGAGGCCGTGGCGCCGTGTGCGGTTGCGATCTGCTCGAGCGCCACCACCAGAGTGCGGCTCCGCTCCAGGCCGCGCCGACGGAACGGCGTGAAGTACTTCCGCGGCCCGCTCCGCGCCCGGATGAGGCCCGGATCCCGGTGGAACTTCCCCGACAGGATGCCCTGGGCCAGCGGGGAGTAGGCGATGATCGTGACGCCCAGCTCCTTCGCGGCCGCCAGCATACCCGACGTCTCGATGCCGCGATACAGGAGACTGTAGCGCACCTGGTTGGAGACCAGCGGAAGGCCCCGGGCGGCCAGCGCCGCGTGCGCGGCGCGCATCCTCCGCTCCGAGAAGTTGCTGACCCCCACCGTTCGGATGGCTCCGGCCTCGACCAGGTCCGCCATGGCGTTCATCTGCGCGCGAATCGTGGAGAAGGCGATGGGTTGGTGGACCTGGTGGAGGTCAATGCCGAACGGTGCGAGGCGCGAGCGCCGCTCTCCGATCGTCTTCCGAATGGATCCTGCAGTGCGCAATAATGGGAGCCACTTGGTCGCCACGACCACCTCGCCGTTCCTCTTGCCGGCGGCAACCAGCGCCCGCGACAGGGCCGCCTCGGAGCGGCCAGCGCCGTACGCCTCCGCCGTATCGAACCAGTTGATCCCCGCAGCGAGAGATACTGCCACGATCCGATTCTCTACATCCACGGGCAGGTTGGGCCAGTAGCTGCCTCCGAGACCACCTCCCTCGGAGAACTGCCAGCAGCCGAGGCCGACGGGCGAGATTCGGATGGGCGAGCGGCCGAGCGTGCGGAGGGCGATCATGCCGCAAACCTAACTCGGCAGCCGATGCCCGCCAGCAGCGGGGCGCCGGGCGTCACACGAGGCGGACGGCCAGTTCCCCCGCCTCCGAAGCCACCTCGACGGACCGGAGATCGGGCACGATCGCCTGACAATGGGCCAACTGCCCCGGTGCGTGCGTGGTCGAGAGCCCGACGACCGTGCATCCCGCGGCACGCGCAGCGGCGATCCCCGGCGGGGCATCCTCGAACACGAGGCACGAGGCCGGATCCGCAGCGAGCCGGCGAGCGGCGAGCAGGTACCCCTCGGGGGCAGGTTTCCCCCGCGTCACGTCCTCGCTCGTGAGGAGCACTCCGGGCAGCGGGAGCCCGGCGCGGGCGAGCCGCCGCCGCGCCAGCTCACGGCCGCAGGACGTGACGATCGCCCACGCACCGGCCGGCAGGCCCGCGGTGAGCGCCGCCGCCCCCGGCACGGCCACCACTCCCTCGAGATCCTCCAATTCAGCGGCGTCGAGCCACGCCACCTCGTGCGCCGGATCGAGTTGCGGGACCATGGCCATCAGCGTGTCCCGCGTGCGGCGGCCGTGAGCGAAGGCGAGGAGCGGCTCCGCGTCAAGGCCGTGCCGCGCCGCCCAGCGCCGCCAGGTCCGCTCCACCACCGCGCGCGAGTCCACCAGGACTCCATCCAGGTCGAACAGCAGCGCCGCGCACCGCAGGTCCATACCGAAAGACAACCTCGCATCTCCCCGCTGTCCACACCCTGACGAGTTCGTTCCCGTTTCAGGGAATTCCGTGTATTTGACGCTCTTTTTCTCGACCGGCCTCGCTTCTCATATTTGCAGCATGAGATACGCCCTCTGGCTTTCGTGTGCCGTCCTGCTCGCCCCGCAACTCGTCACCGCTCAGGAACCGGCTCCTGCGGCGCCGCCGGCACGCCGCGACACCATTCCGCTCCGCGCCATCATCGTTACGGCGCCACGCATCAGCGTCCCGTTGGCTGAGAACCCCGCGGCCATGAAGATCGTGGGGAGCGACGTGCTGGACGCCGCGCCTCGCGGCATCGCCGTGGACGAGGCCGTCTTCCTGGTGCCCGGCGTCAAGGTGGACAACCAGGCCAACGGCAAGCGCGTGCACATGTCCATTCGCGGTCAGGGAATTCTGAGCGAGCACGGCATCCGCGGCACCAAGGTGCTGCTCGACGGGCTGCCGTTGAACGACCCGTCGGGATTCGCCGCCGACCTCTACGACGTGGACTGGCCGACCGTGGAGTGGGTTCAGGTCCAGCGCGGGCCGGAAGCGTCGCTCTACGGCGGAGGATCGTCGGCCGGAGTGCTGAGCATTCAGACCAGCGACGGCGGTAGCGCTCCCGCCGCGGGCATGTTCTCGTCCACGGTGGGATCGAACGACTTCTGGCGGGTGACGGGCCAGTTGGGCGGCAACCTCGGAGACTTCAACTACCGCGCGTCGTATTCGCACCTGACCGGCAACGGGTATAGGGTCCACACGGCGTTTCACGGCGACAACATCTACGCCAAGGCTCACTGGAGCCCATCCGCCGCCGTGCATCTGACGCCGATCCTCTGGTACACGGAGTACTTCAACCAGAACGCGGAGGGACTGAATCTCGCGCAGCTGAACACGGACCCGCGCATGCCCAATCCCGATGCGCTCACGTACAACGAGTTCATGGACACGCGGCGCGTCATGGGCGGGGTTGTCGGCGAGGTCGGCCTGGGCGGCGATCGAAGCCTCTCCTTCAACGGATTCCTCCGGCGTACCGGCTACAAGGAATCGGTCCCCTCGAACGTGCTGCACCGCACCCTGCTCTCCCCCGGCGGCACGCTGCAGTACACGTTCTCCGGCCTCACTGGCGCGCTGCGGCACCACCTCAGCTTCGGGAGCGACGTCGAGCTGCAGAACATTGATGACTACACGCATCAGAACATGGGCTCGGCCATGGAGGGCACCACGCTCCTCAGCGACCAGACGATGCGCCAGGCCGGCGCCGGCGTCTTCGCGCTGGACCGGATCGACCTCGGCGCGCGCTGGGGCGCGATGGTCAACCTGCGGTTCGACTGGATAGACTACCGCTTGGACGACCATCTCAAGGCCGGCGGCGTGGACCTGTCCGGCGCCTCGTCGTTCAACCGGGTGACCGCGCGCGTCGGCGTCACCTATTCCCCGAGCCCGTCGCTGAGCCTCTACGCCAACGTCGGACAGGGCTTCCTGCCCCCGGCCACCGAGGAGTTCGCCGCGAATCCGGATCAGATCGGCGGCTTCAACCGCAACCTGAAGGCCGCCACCTCCACCGGCGAGGAAGTGGGCGCCCGCGGAGTGCTGGCCCGCGGGTTGACCTTCGACCTCACGGCGTTTCACATGAACACCGACGGGGACTTCGACCGCTACCGCGTGACCTCCCGTCCGCTGGAGACGTTCTACCGCAACGCGGGCTCCACCCGGCGCTATGGGGTGGAGGCGTCGGCGGCCTGGGCTCCGGTGGCGGAGGCGCTCGTGCAGGTCGCGTACACCTGGTCGAACTTCAAGTACACCAACTCGCAGAGCGCCTACGGAAACGTCTACGGGCACTGGCTCCCCAACTCGCCCGATCATCAGCTCTCGGCGGATGCCCAGTACACGGTCGCCGGCGCGCTCACCGTCGGCGTGAGCACCGAGATGCTGAGCAAGTGGTATGTGGATGCCGGGAACTCCACCACCGTGGACGGCTATGCGCTGCTGAACGCGCGGCTCGCGTACCGGCTCCGGTTGGCAGGATCGACCGCGCAGGCGATGCTCGCTGTCCGGAACATCTTCGGCACCAAGTACGTCGCGTTTACGGAGCCCGACCCGGACGGCAACTCCTATCAGCCGGCCGCGGTGCGCGAGATCTTCTTCGGGATCGTCCTGGGGAAGTAGAGAACCCTCAGCGCCGGCGCGCCGCCTTGGCGACCGCGATCCACCGCTCCAGCGGCGTGCTCGCGATCACCTCGGCGATCGCATCCAGGGCGAGGTCGTCCGCCGCCTTGAACCGCACGCACGACTTGCCCATGTCGAGCTTCTTGCCGGCGGCCTTGAAGCCCTCCCGGAGCCGCCGGGCCAGCGCGGGATCGCCGTAGGCGCACATCAGATAGAGCGAGAGATAGTTCTTCTGCGCCGCCAGCGCGGCGTACCAGAGCGCGTGCCCGTTGTAGGTGTCGGGGTACCGCTCGAGCGGCACCTGCCAGGTCACCATCCCCTTGATCACCGCCTCCTCGTATCCGGCGGGCAGGTTCTTTCGGACCACCGCCAGGATTTTCTCCAGCTCCGCGCGGCGGCTCGCCGGCTGGGTCGAGAGAAAGGCCGCGACGGTGGATGGCGCTTTGGCGGGCATCGGCTCCCCGGGCTGCCGGTGGCGTGTGCTGGACCGTGACTTGGCTGTACGGTAGCTTAGCCCGTATCGGCGCATGCCGGGAGGCTCCACGATGAGCGCTCCATCACCGGTTGTTCCCGCTGCGACGTCCCAGCCAGCCGAGAACGTCTACCACGCGCTCGCCGACTGGGCGGTGCGCGCCGACGGGCGCCTGCTCGCCGCCTGGGCCGTCGTGGGATGGCTCGACGCGCTCGGCATCGCCGTGTTTCTCCCCGGCTTGTGGCTGCTCGCGATGCCGTTCGTCAGCATCTCCGCGCTGGGCGTATGGGGTCTCGCGACTCGGCGACTGCGCACACTCGACGCGGGAGGGCCGCCGGCGCCGCGGCGGCGGCAGGCGCTGCTGGCCGTCCGGGCGGCCGCCGTCACCATCGGGACCATCGCCGCGATTGCCGCCTTCTATGCCGCGCTCCTGCTGGGCATGGGCCGACGATGGGGCGTGCCTGGCGGCTGAGCCGCGCGCAGGATGCCGCCCGGGGCGCCGCGCGCAGCTAGGCCGGCCGGCGCGACTCCGAACGACGCAGGCGATAGACCAGGAAGGCCACCACTGCCAGATTGATCAGCAGCGCCGCCAGGCGCGTCGCCGTGACCAGACGCACCAGCTGCACGATCTCGACCGGGACGAACAGGGTCGTCGCGATCACCGTTAGATACTCCGCCCACCGCTTCCCCATCCAGAGGCCGACGCCCTCGGTGATGAACAGCAGGGCGATGGTGAACGCGCCGAGCGCGAGCTCCTCCAGACGGTGGGGGCTGAGGCCGGCCACCACCGCGATGAGCTGACCGAGCAGCCGGCGGTCATGGCGGAGGGCGAGCGCCGCGGCCCAGCGATCGGCCCACGCGGCCACAGCGGGGTTGAGCAGCCGCATGGTCCCGAGTCCGATCGCCACCGTTAGCGCCGCCTTGCAGAACTTGTACACGGCGATGAGACGCAGCGCGCGATCCGGGCCGGGACCGGCTGCCGCCACGGGCTGCATCGGCGGGCTCGACCCGCTCATGGCTCCGCCAGCCGGTTGATGTCCGTCGTGAGAACGATCCGGTTCGCGTACCCCTCGACGCCGAGGCGGATCAGTGCCCGGCCCAGGTTCACGGTCGTCGTGACGTACCGGGGTGCGAGCCGTCTCGTGACCGGGTAGAGAAACCCAAGGACGGTGTAGAAGGCCTGGTAGAGCGGCGTCCGCGACCGCACGCCTCGGAGCGGCTGGATGTACGCCGGACGCAGCATGAAGGCGGCCTTGAACGGCAGCCGGAGCAGGGCGTTCTCGGTCTTCCCCTTGACCCGGGCCCACATGGACCGACCACGCTCGGTGCTGTCGGTGCCCTCGCCGGACACGTAGCAGAACGTCATCCGCGGGTTGGCGGCGGCCATCGCCTGCGCCGCCGCCAGTGTCAGGTCGTACGTGAGGCGATGGTAGGCGGCCTCGTCCATCCCGGCCGACGACACGCCGAGACAGAAGAAGCAGGCGTCTGAGTCCGCGAAGCGGGGCTGCAGCGCCCTGTAATCGAAGAAGTCGGAGTGGAGGACCTCGCTGAGCTTGGGATGCCGCACGCCGGTCGGGTGGCGGCCGACCGCGAGCACGGATTCGACGCGCGCATCATCCAGACACTCGAGCAGCGCGCCGGCCCCGACCATCCCGGTGGCGCCGAAGATGACGACGCGCATGCCTGCCACTGCGCTAGTAGTACTTGATCAGGTAGTAGATCACGTAGAGCCAGCCGAGGATGCCATGCACGATCACCCACAGGATGGACTTGTTCGCCGTCCACGAGATCGTGATCGCGAGCGCCGTGCCGAAGCCGACGCCCACCTTGGCCGCGCTCTTCGAACGAGAAGCTGTGTCCGCCATCAACGCACTCCTGCGGCCGCCGCGCCGCGCTGAACGGTTGTCATGCCCGGGTCAGAGACCGAGGACCACCCAGGCCACGAGGGCCAGCACCCAGAGGCCGGCGGCCGCCACGCCGAATCGCGATGCGCGCCGCTGGTGGCGCAAGCCTTCGGGCGTGAACAGGTCGCCGCGACGCCACCCTCCGTCGCGCCGGAAGGTCACGGCCCCGTAGCTCACTCCCGGCTGCCGGTGGCGCTGCATCCGGCGCTCGCTCACGACGGCCAGCAGGGCGGATCCGACACCCGCCCCCGCCAGCACTCCGGAGACGATCAGCTGCCCCCTCATGACGGATCGGACGCCGGGCCGGGCTACCTGCGCCCGCGCTGCGACGCCGCCGGCCAGAAGCCGAATTCCTTCTCGAAGCAGGTCCCTTCCAGATCCACGACCCGATCCCGGAAATACACCTGGGCATCGTCGATCGCCCGGTTGTAGACCGAGGGGCCGATCTCCTTGAGAAAATAGTCGAGGAGCAGGCCGGCCTTGAGGTCGCCGACGTCCTGCTCCCAGGTCTCGGACAAGTACCGGCGAATCGAGGCGACCGCCTGCTTCCGGGCGTCGTGTGTGAGCGTGATGGCCATGGGCGGGATAAGATGATTCCGCCGGAACGCCCGCGCCAACCCCGTGGATCAGGGCTCGGCGCCGTCCCGGCCCGGGCTCGGCCGCGTGGCATCTTCGCGCCACAGCACGAACGCCAGCGCGAGCACCCCCACCGTGAGCGCGGCGTCCGCGACGTTGAACGTCCAGAAACGGTATGGCCCGAACCCGACGTCCACGAAGTCCACCACGCCCTGGCTCCAGCGCAGCCGGTCCCAGAGATTGCCGGCGGCTCCCGCGGCAAGCAGGCCGATCGCGCCCGCCCGCAGGCGGTCCGCAGGCCCGGCGCGCCGGAGCATCACGGCCATGACGCCGAGCGCGAGCAGCGCGAGCAGCCCGAACACCGCGCGCGACCACGAGCCCGCCGTCAGGCCCATCGCGCCGTGCCGGTTGAAGACCAGCGTCAGCCGGAACCAGTCGCCGAATACCCGATGCGGCACCAACGGCTGAAGGGCGCGCACCGCCCACTCCTTCGTGGCGCCGTCCGCCGCCACCAGCGGCAGGCTGGTCGCGAGAAACACGCGCAGCTTGGGCGTCACCTCGAACGGGCCTCTACCAGGTCAGGCCTCCCGAGGGTGGCGGCCAGCTTCCCAGCATCTGCCGGAGCTGCACCACCTGGCCCGCGTGATAGCTGTTGTGCGACCCGATGGTGTGGAGCATCTCCAGCCGCGTCTTGGCCCCTACCCCGGTCAGCAGATCCGTCTTCCTGGCACGCGTCTCCAGGTCGCGCAGCCCCTTCCCCAGGCGCGTGACCGCCCGCCTCCACACGGCCGCAGACGCCGGGGCCTGGCCTCCGGGCCAGCTGCCAGCCGCGTGCTGCGGGGTCGCGGGGTCCTTGCCGTCGAGCCACCGCACCGCCCAGTCCTGCCAGAAGCTGATGTGATTGAGCGTCTCGAACGCCGAGTGCGCGACGCCGGTCGGCCGCACGCCGGCGCGTTTCCAGTCCAGCCCCGCGAACACCTCTTTCACCTCGACGTGGGCGCCCTCGCCCGACAGCGCGTGCCGGACCGCCCGGTGCAAGACTTCGTCTTTCATTTCCGCCCTCTGCCCGTTGCCGGTGCGCTCAGCCGAATTGAATGTGGAACTGCTCGGGAAACACCAGCCGCTCGACCACGAACACACCGATCGCCGCCCCCGCGACGAACATGGCGACGGGAATCAGGCACACGAGAGCGCTCCTCACACGCCCATACCTCAGCGAGCGCACGATGAGCGTCCATGCGAGCACGAAGGCGAGCGTGAACACCACGGACCAGAAGAACGGACTCACGCCGATCAGCGCCGCCATCTTGCTCTCATCCATACCGGGCGAGACGCGATGCAGCACGAGGAGCTGGCGCCACTGCATGCCGTACAGGATGGCCCGATCCAGGCTCGCGATCGCCGCAACGGCGTAGGTCGCGGGCACCCACTTCCGCCGATACACGAGCGCGATGGCGCCGAAGCAGACCGCGGTCGTGATCAGCGGCCCGCCCGCCACGCCCAGGAAGCGCTGCGGCTCCCCGGGTGGCAGGATCTCGCGCGCGTAGGACATCGTGGCCGCGACGCCCACCAGGCGGTAGCCGATCACGTGCCCGAGCTCGTGAAGAGGGATCGCCAGGAACCCGATCACAGCGGAGAACAGGACGTAGCGGACCCAATCCGAGGGTCGCGTCAGCTCAGCCTGGGCCGCCACCGCCGCACCTCCCGGCAGTACGCATCGTACTGCTCGCCGAAGGTCCGCCGCAGGGTCGGCTCCTCGTACCCGATGACGAACAGGTGCGTCACCAGGAGGAAGCCGGCCGCGAAGGCCAGAAGCGCGAGCGACTGGTAATAGAGCGCCGCGGCGCCCAGGGCCACGGCGGCACCGATGTACATCGGGTTGCGCACCCGCCGATACGGTCCCCGCACGACGAGGCGGCGCGGTGGGTCAAAGGGCGCCGGCGTACCCCGGCCGACGAAGGCGAACGTCGCGACGCACCAGAGCGCCACCGCCGCTCCGGCCGCTCCCGCGACAAGCGCCACGATCTGCGGCGCCCCGAGCGCGGCGGGCCGGCCGACGCCCGCCCACTGCAGCACGCGCGCCGGCAGATACAGCAGGACCAAGCCGATGAACAGCGCGGCGTAGGTGATCGTACGGGCCAGAACGAACGTGGTGTTCTCCCTTTCGGGTCAGGCGGGGCGTGCCGCCCGGCATCGGCTCAGGCTGCACTCCTCACGACGACGACGATGAGCAAGACGATGAAGGCGCTGAACACGACCAGCGACAGCCCCGCCCCCGCGAGCAGCGTGGTGCCCGCCTGAAAGCGGCGCTCCTCGATCCGCGCGATCTGGGCTGTCGGCACGAGGGCTACCTGGTCCGCGACATCCGGCACCGCGCCGGCGGCCGTGCGCAGCTCGCCGAGGCGGAGTGCGACGGTGTCACTCGCGGCGGCCTCGAGGCGGCCCGTGGCCTCGAGCACACCCGGGATGGTGCGGCGCGTGTCCTCGCGGCCCGGCGCCACGACGGTGACGAGCGCCACGCTGGTCAACACGATCCGGACGCGGGACCCGGCGGCGGGCGCGACCGGCACCGGCCGATACGCATAGCACGCGCCCGCGGCAATCGAGATCCCGAGGAGCGTGGCCAGGAGTACGGGTGTGCGCACGACGGCACCCTCCGCCGGAGTTCCCGGATACCTACGGTGCGGCCTTGCCGCGCGCAACGGGTTGGCGCATCTCGGCGATCCGCGCCTTGACGAGCTTCGCCACGAGCGCGGCCGGGATCGGCTGGTCCATGGGGAAGCGGATCGTGCCCTTGGACGTCGTGTAGTCCTTCAGGTCCGCGGCGTGAGTGCGGATGACGGAGGCGCCCGGGAACAGGCTGAAGTGCTCCTTGAAGGCGGCGAACCACACCAGCAGCCGTCCGTCGAGCCTGATGGCCGGAATGCCGTA
>Ga0326726_10003965_pt1 | contig 13549 bp, 11 predicted proteins | sample MHFenrmetagenome_2_FD_207603 | JGI IMG/M metagenome (GOLD analysis project Ga0326726, IMG submission 207603) | Lab enriched peat soil microbial communities from Michigan Hollow, Ithaca, NY, United States - MHF15MN | ecosystem: Environmental > Terrestrial > Soil > Wetlands > Peat | place: USA... | reverse complement strand
GAAGGCCAGCACGGCGATGTCGCGATAGTAATCGCGGACGGTCTCCGGCTGAGCGAGCTTCCCGTCGAAATGCCGCGGTCCCGCGACGCTCGTCTCAGACCAAACGACCTTTTGCATCGACCGCTCGGGCGTGATCCACGGACCGCCGCTCCCGTTCCAGCCGGCGTCGTCGTTCATGTTGATCTCGAGGCCGAGCCGTCCGGCCTCGGCGACCGCGAATCCGAAGAGCTCCCGCCACTCGATCCCCATGAACGCCGCCTTCCCGACGGGCGCGCCCTGGTCGACCTCCATGATCAGCGCGCCGCCGATGCCGACGCGCTTCATGGCCTCGAGGTCGGCCGTGATCCCCTCGCGGGTGATGTTGCTGTTCAGCCAGAACCAATAGACCCACGGCCGCGACGAGTCCGGCGGCTTGACGAATCCGGCTTTCAGAGGATCTTCTTTCTTCGGCGCACAGGCGCTCACGCAGAGAATAGCCAACAGGGCGATCAGGAGGCGCTTTGTCATGTGATTTCTCCCCTCGTCTCGATCGGCCGGAACTATATCGCCGCGCCGATCAGAGTGTCAAGGAATGGGTTCTCAGGGGACATGGACCTATGGCACGTGTCCCCCTTCTTGCGTTTGTGGTCGGCGACGCCGGCATAAAGCCTCACAACCCTCTCCCAGCCGACGATTGAGCTGGCCGCAGGCTATTTCCCAATGCCCACATCCTGTTCATCTTTCGTCGAAAGAGACGAACGCCTTCGAGAAAAAGCCATAGCGCTGAGTCGGGATGAAGTCAACACTCCTGGGGGAGGTCTCATGCCTTGCCGCGCTGCCGCCTCCCCCATCGTCACCCGGAAATCCCCCCCTCTTTCACCCCCCGAGGCGATGGAAGGCTAATCCGCCCGCCCCTAGCATGGGGGCGTTATGAAGCGGGAGCATGTGAAGGAAGGTGCGGTATGATGAACACACATTGCGAGCCGACGCACGGGAATGGGACCGTCCGTGGACACAGGCCGGCGAAGGGGAACGGGAAAAGGCATGTCGAGGTCTGCCCCTACTGCAACGAAAAGGACGAGGTCATCCCCATCCTCTACGGCTTCCCCTCGCACGAGGGCTTCCGGAAGGCCGAGCGCGGCGAGGTCTATCTCGGCGGCTGCGAGATAACCCCGTACGCCTACTACTGCAAGCGCGACGACCGGGAATTCTGAGCGCGGCCCCTCTCCTCTTTTCTATCCTCTTTATTGACAAATCCGCCAGTAGGACCATAATTGCTACTCAGTTTAGGCTTTGCGAGGTGTGTGATGACCGATAAATACTATTTCACGAGCGAGAGCGTCACGGAAGGCCACCCGGACAAGATCTGCGATCAGATCAGTGACGCCATCCTCGACGATCTGTTAGATCAGGACCCGGAATCTCATGCGGCCATCGAGGCCCTGACGACGACGGGATCGGTGCACGTCGCCGGCGAGATCACGACCAATGGCTACTCCGATATCCAGGCCATCGTCCGGCGCACCCTCAAGGAGATCGGATACACGGACCCGCGCTACGGCATCGACTGCGAGGACGCGGGCGTCTGGATCGCCGTCCACGGCCAGAGCGGCGACATCGCGCGCGGCGTCAAGAGCTCCAAGAAGCACGAGCAGGGCGCCGGCGACCAGGGCATGATGTTCGGCTTCGCCTGCAACGAGACGCCCGAGCTGATGCCCCTGCCGATCATGCTCGCCCACGGGCTGGCCGCCAAGCTGGCCGAGGTCAGAAAGCACATGGCCAATCATGCCATGGGGCCGGACGGCAAGAGCCAGGTCACCGTGGAGTACCGCGACGGAAAGCCCTACCGCCTCGAGGCCGTGGTCATCGCCCAGCAGCACATCTCCGACTTCTCAGAGGCCAAGCTGAGGAAGCTCATCAAGGAGCAAGTCGTCAAACCCGTGTGCGGCAAGTATCTGGACAAGAAGACCAAGGTCTTCATCAACGCGACGGGCCGGTTCGTCATCGGCGGCCCCGAGGGCGACACGGGCGTCACGGGGCGGAAGATCATCGTCGACACGTACGGCGGCATGGGCCGTCACGGCGGCGGCTGCTTCTCCGGCAAGGACCCGAGCAAGGTCGACCGCAGCGCGGCCTACGCCTGCCGCTATATCGCCAAGAACGTCGTCGCGGCCGGGCTGGCCGAGAAGTGCGAGGTCCAGCTGTCGTATGCGATCGGCGTCGCCGACCCGATGGCCGTGTTCGTCGACACGTTCGGGACGGGCAAGATCGCCGACGCGGAGATCGCAGGGCTCATCCGGAAGAACTTCCCGCTCCGGCCGAGCGACATCATCGAGCACCTGAAGCTCAAGAGACCGATCTACAAGAAGACCGCGGCCTACGGCCACTTCGGCCGCAACGACCCGGACTTCACCTGGGAGAAGACGGACAAGGCGGCGGTGCTGAAGAGGGAAGCTAAAGGCTTGAAGAAAATAGCGCGAGGGTCGTCCCTCACCTGCCCCGTCTAGATCGGGAACACAATACTAATTCCCCGTTTAGCAGGCGCCGATCCAATCGACGACAAGGCTATTTCCCAGCTTCTTGAACTCTGGATCTCCGGTGACCAAGGGCGCTTGGTGCTCCATGGCCGTCGCCGCCGCGAAACAATCCGCGAACGACAGAGAATGGACGGCTTTGAGCCGGGCCGCCGCGATCACCCTTTCGATGGGGTTATCAAGCACCACGACCGGCAATCCGGGCAGGATAACCGTCAGGAAATACTCCGCGGCTCGCAGGCCTCGTTCCCGGGCAAGGATATAGAAGACCTCACCCAGGTTGATGGCGGTGATAATGAGGTCCCTGTCCCCGGAACTCAGAAGCTCCAGGACCCGGTCGTGGCCGGCTTCCTTCTCGAGATAGGCGAGAAGCGCGAACGCGTCAAGAACGCTTTTGGGCTTCACGCTGACGTTCCCTCCGGCGCTCCGCGGTCAGGGCCTTGGTCAACGAGGGCCCCTTGGCGAAGAACCCATGGAAGAACTCGACCGGTCTTTCCGGCAGAGGCCGGATCTCGATATGGTCCTCGACGGCCGTGACGACGACGCGCATCCCCGGCTTGATCCCCAGCTTGTCCCTTTCCTTCTTGGGAATGACGACTTGACCCTTGGCCGATGTCATGACCGTCGGCATGGTTGAACTCCTGATTGATTGGTTGAACGATTCATCATTGAGTATAACCATGCGGCACTCCTTCGTCAAGTCGTAGGCCGGAATTCTCAGGTCACTGAAAGGGACGACGGGGGACGCGGCTCATTCTCAGGGATCCGTTCAGCAAATGCGGAGGGCGACCACGGTCGCGTCGTCGGCCGGGTCGCCGCACGGATACGCCGCGTCGAGGATCGCTTGGGGGACCTCGGAGAAATGCCCGGTCAGGGCCGACATGACCGTCTTTCTAAAAAGGTAAGTGCTCCCGATGGGCACCCAGGCTCCGTCGCTCATGAGGAGCAGCATATCATGGTGGCCGAGCTTAAGAGAGAATGTTTTGCCTTCCGCGCGGCCGCTGCCCAAGCGGCCAGGAGAGCCCTCAGCGGAGATGATACGGACGCCGTTCTCCCCTATCAGATAAGCTCGCGAGTTGCCAGCACTGGCCCCGACGACCTGGCCGTCCTCTATATCGGACGCCGCCATACCTACGAATGTGCTCTGCCCCCCGCCCATGAGCCGGGAATCCATGAGACGAACCCAGTTTTCCCAGGCCTTGGGGTCCGCGACTTTGGCGATCTGGTCCGTTAAGAGGGTCTTGAAAAATCGGGCCGCCCGGAGGGCCGCCTGCTCGGCGTTCCCCGCGCCGTCGAATACGGCCGCGAAGGGCACGGGCTCGCGCTCGATGATAAAAGTATCTTCGTTGGCGAGCCGTCCCCCCTGCAAGCGGGTCGCGCCATAGCACTCGACGATCTTGCCTCGAGCCCTCGTTTCCGCCATCAAACATCCCCAGTGGGCTAGAGATCTCCTTCTCCCCAGATCCGCCGCGCCGCGCCGAGCGGGTTCGTGGCGCTGTCGACGTAGGTCGGGAGCTGACGGTAGCCGCCGGAGTTGACGCACTCGCAGAAGCCGCCGGCGCGGAAGTCCTCGACGAGGTCGATGAACATCAGCCGGGCGAGCTTCGGATCGCCGTCGCTCAATGCCCCCATGACCCAGCCGGAGGGCGTCGCCCAATAGGCGCCGTTCTGGTAGCGTTCTTTCGCGACGGGCATGAGCTGGCGCGCCCAGTATTCGCCCTTGGGCAGATGGCGGACCTGGCCCTTCCAGACGTAACGGTCGTAGTTCGCCGCGAGCCACGCGGTGATCCGGGCCTTCCTGTCCCCGAGCGGAAAATCGGAGTAGACCGCGAAGGCGTTCCCCCAGATGTCCGTCTGCCGGCAATCGACGGAAGCCGCGAAGAACATGCCCGTCTTGTCGTCCCAGAGAGCGCCGATGCTCTTCTCGATGGCCCTGGCCCGGCCGGACCATACGGCCTCCGCCTCGTCGGTGCCGAACGTCGCTTCCAGGCCGGCGAGCATTTTGGCCGCGCGCCAGTAGAGGAGCGATTCCATAAAGAGCTCGCCCGTCTTGCCTACGGTGTCGGTGAAGCCGTAGGGCGAATGCGGCTTGGTCGGGTCGTTCCAAACGAGGCCGCCGGGCGCGAGGGGGACGTAATTCATGCCCTTGGCGAGCGCGGCGGACCACTTCATGTAGAGGGATTCGTGGCGCGCCGGGGGGACGCGCTCGAGGAAGCTCCTGACCGCGAAGACGAGGTACGGCGCATTGTCGAGGTTCGGTTCCCCCAGGGGGCTTTCGGGGGCCCCGGCCGCGTAGACGGGCCGGCCGTCGACCTGGACGCGGTCCGGCACGGCGCCGTCCTCGCGGATGCCCTTGACCAGGTAATCGATGCACTTCTCGATATTGGCGGCGGGCATGAGGTCGCCGGCATACTCGACCATCGACGCGAAATCCCGGGTCCAGAGCGCCGCGTAGTGCGCCTGGCCGTCGGGGGTGTAGAGGGGCGTGCCGTCGGCGGCCTTGATGATCGAGCCTTCGAGCGCGGCTTTCGCGGCCGTCTCGAGATAGGCGATGCCCTCTTTGATGCGCGCGTCGGGGATGTCGGGCGCGGGCGGCCTATCGAGGAGGGGCCGGTAGAACTTGGCCCGGATCGCCGGGTCGCGCAGGAGAACGGCCTGGAGGAAGCGGAAGCTGTCGGCGAGGTAGCCCTCGTAGCCGCTGGGCTTGCCGTCCCAGGTCGTCCAGTCGATCCCTTCCGGCGTCGCGTCGCGGACCCCATTCTGGAACTCGCCGCGCTGTTGGCGCTCGAGCATGGCCTCGAGGACGCGGTCGGCGCGGGAAGCGAGGACGCGGTCGCCGAGGACGTAATGGGCCATCAGGAAGTGGAGGACGTGGCCGGCCGTTATCCCGCCGTTCATGTAGTGCCCGAAGGTGTCGGTGCCGTCCTCGCGCGACGGGATGCCGATGGCGTCGGGCTGGAGGTAATCGCTCCGGAGGACCGGGACGAGCATGGGCGGGACGCCGAGGTCGAAGCGCTTGAAGCCGGCCGCCTCCATCTTCTTCCAGAGGCGGTCGAGGATGGCGCGGGCGAGCTTGGGCTCGACGAGCCCGTACTCGATGGCCAGGCCGTTGAGGGTCGGCGAGGCGTAATCGTGGAACTCGCCGTCGCGGCTCTTCCACCACGAGAGCCAGCCGGTGGCGGGATTGTAGAGGATCTGGGCGTAAACGGACTTGAGCCGGTCGGCCAGGCGCGTGTAGGCGGCGGCCTGCCCGTCGCGGCCGAGCTTGCGTTCGAGATCGGCGAGGGAGCGCCAGGCGCGATAGATCAGGGCGTTGGTGTAGCCGTCCTTGTGGCCGCAGTTGAGGGCGTCCCACCAGGCGTCGGAGCGGTTGGGCTGGACAAGGGTGCCGCGGTTGCCCGATTGGGTCGCCTCGACAAAGCCGTCCCCGTCGACGTCGCGCGCGGCGAGGAAGTCGGCGGCGAGCTCGAGGCGGTCGATGCGGGAGGAGAGCCAGTCGAGGTCGCCCGTCGATTCGACGTAATCCCAGGCGGAGATCAGCGGCGAGGCTTCGGCGTCGAGGAAGTCTCCGTAATCCCAGTAGCCGGTGATCTCGCCGGTCAGGCGGCCGTCGGCGTCGCGGCGCGAGCGCTTGTCGAGCCAGTAATCGATCGTGCGGCGGACGAGGGGCATGACCGAGATGCCGGGCGCGGGCTCGGGCATGAAGAAGGCCTGGTCGGCGTAGAACCAGATCGAGATGCTGGCCGGGTCGCTGATGACGTTGTTGCCAAGGACGCCCGGAGGCGCGCTGAAGGGCTTGTTCTGCTCGCCCCAGCGGGCGCAGGGCTGGAGCGTGTTGAGCCAGCCGCGGCGGGCCGCGGGCCAGAGGGAGGCCGAGGCCGGGGCGGAAAGGCCACCGGGCGGCGGGAGGAGGAGCGGGGTCAGCGTGAGGGCGACGGGCTCATTCACTGTGATCTCGGGGAATTCGAGGAGAAGGTCGATGACCTTCGCGGCGCGGCTGCCCTCAAGACGGCCGACGACGGAGCGGCCCTTCGATCCGGAGAGAAGCATCGGGCCCCAGTCCGGCGCGTTGAGGATGGCGGGAAGGCGGAACGTCCCGTCGTCGAGCCATTCGGACGGAAGGACCGTGGTCGAGGTGACCTTGGGATCGAAGGGAAAAAGAAGACGGAGAGAGCCGGGGGCGGTGGGGGCGGCGGCGAGATCAAAGAAGGTCAAATGGAGCGAGCCGGGGATCTCGGCGGGCGGCTTCGACTCGCGGCCGGTCGCGACGCCGTGGGGATCGTCGATGGTCGCGATGCGCCACTCGAGCCGGGCCTTCCCTGCCTCGAGGTCGAGGAAGACGATGTTTTCGTCGCTGCCGTGGCGGCGCTGGACGACCTTGGCGTCGGTCCAGGCGTTTTCTTCGGGAGGCGCGCCCGCTCCCTTCCAGGTCGCGGCGTGGGCCGCGCCAGTTTCCTGACCCGCGATGCCGGCGGCGTCTCCTGTGAGATACTGCACGCGGACGGCGCTCGCCGCCCGGAGCAGGTTCGTCGCGACTTTCGCCCCGCCCTCGGTATCCCAGCTTAGGAATGAGATCCCGTGAGAGGCGCCGCCCGTCGTGATCGTCAGGACCGGGGGGGCGGCAGCGGCTGCTCTGGCGGGCGCTAGGGAGGCGAGGTCCGCTCCGCTCTGGCTTGTGTCGCTCGAAGACCGCTTCGAGCACGCAGCGATGGCTAGAACCAGGGCGAGAGCCAACGCGGTCAGGAGGATGGTCCCCGGGTGGGAATCACGACAACGCTTTGGACTCGTCTTCGCCTCATTGCGGAAATTGGGAAATTGGTATTGTGTCCCCGATTTTCGGTTCGTTCTCCTCATGCCTGCCTCCCGGCGGAAAGGGGTGATCGGTCCCGCGAGCCCGATTATATATAAAAAACGGCAAATCGCTATAATGGGGGTAAATAAAGGAGCCATCATGAAAAAGATGCCGCTCGCCTTTTTCTCCCTGTTCCTCGTTTCGGCCATGTTCGTCTTCCCCCAAGGCAGCTTCCTCAAGCCCGGGCAGCACGGGCTCGGGGTGAGCGGCGCATTCAGCACGAACGCCGACCTCTCCGGCGTCGCGGGAACGCTCACTTACACGCTGGCCGGGATCTTCGACTTTTCGTTCTCGCTGGGCCGGGCATCGTATGACGCGGACAGCGCGCTCGCCGATCTCAAGCAGACGTCGATCGTGCCCGAGGTCAGGGCCTATATCGTCAAGCAGAATTCCGGCAGATCGCCGATCACCGCATCGGTCTCGATCGGATGGGACCGGGACAATTACTCCTCGCCCGATCTCACGGCGGAGAGCTTCGACATGTGGGCGAGGACCCTGCTGCTGGGCGCGGCCGTCTACCGGGATATCCCGGTGTTCCAGAAGGCCTATATCCAGCCGTTCGTCGGCATCACGCATCTCAGCACGACGTTGAAGGTCACGGACACGACGACGGGTTTGACCGTGACCACGACGGACGCGATGATCGCCCTGAACCTCGGCGTGCCGCTCGTTTACGGGTTGTCCGATAAGGCCATCCTGATCGTCCAGCCGGGCGTGAGCTTCGACAAGAACAACACGACCCTCTCGATCTCCGCGGGCCTCGTCTACGCCCTCTCGAAGGCCAAGATCTAAGCCTACTTTTTGATCACCAGGCCGCGGTTGCGGAGCAGGCCGTCGATCTTGGGCTGGGCGCCGCGGAAGCGCACGTACTGGGCCATCGGGTCTTCGGTGCCGAAGGGCTCGAGGACGTTCTTGCGGAACGATTCGGCCGTGGCCCGGTCGAAGATGCCCTTTTCCTGGAACGCCTCGTACGCGTCGCAGTCGAGGACTTCCGACCAGATGTAGGCGTAATAGCCGGCCGAATAGCCGCCGCTGAAGATATGGCTGAAATACGTCGAGCGATAGCGGGGCTGGATCCCGGGGATAAGCCCGATCGTGTCCAAGGCGTCCTTCTCGAACGTCCTCACATCGACCGAGCCCGGGTCGGGCGCCGTGTGCCAATCCATGTCGAGGATCGAGGCGGCCAGGTATTCGGCGGTGATGAAGCCCTGGTTGAAGAGACGGCTGGCCTCGAGCTTGTCCACGAGCGCCTTGGGGATCGTCTCCCCCGTCCGGTAATGCTTGGCGTAAACGGCCAAGAGCTCCGGCTCGAAGGCCCAGTGCTCCATGATCTGAGACGGCAGCTCCACGGAATCGCGGGCGACGGTGCGGCCGCGGAAGCGGCCCTGCGAGAAGAGCGTGGCCAGGGTGTGGCCGAACTCGTGGAAGAAGGTCTCGACCTCGTCGGTCGAGAGGAGCGCCGGCGCGTCGGCCGTGGGCCGGGTGAAATTGCAGACGATGCTCGAGATGGGCGGCACGCGCACGCCCTTCTCGTAGTAGGCGCGCCGGAAGCCGCCCGACCAGGCGCCGCTGCGCTTGCCCGGACGCGGGTGGAAGTCAAGGTAGACGACGCCGGTGTGGCGGCCGTCGGCTTCCTGGACCTCGAAGACCTGGACCTCGGGGTGGTAGCGCGGCAGGTCGGGCCGCTCGATGAACTTCAGGCCGTAGAGCTTGCCGCATAGGGCGAAGACGCCGTCGCGGACGTTGTCGAGCTTGAAGTAGGGCCGCAGGGCCGCGTCGTCGAGGGCGTATTTCTGCTGGCGCAGCTTCTCGGTGTAGTACCACCAGTCCCACGAGGCGAGCTGGCCCTTGCCGGCGCGCGGGTCGCGGTCCATGAGGGCCTGGAGCGCGGCCGCCTCCTCCTTGGACTTGGCCAGGGTCGGCTGCCAGAGCTCGGCGAGGAAGCTCGTGACCTTCTCGGGGGTCTTGGCCATGTTGAGCTCGAGGACATAGGCGGCGTGGCTCGGATAGCCGAGGAGCTTGGCCCGCTCGAGCCGGAGGGCGGCGATCTTGCGGACGTTCTCCTTGTTGTCGGCCTCGTTGCCGTTGTCGCCCTTCATGAAGTAGGCGCGATGGAGGCGCTCGCGCAGGGGGCGGCGCTCCGAATAGGTCAGGAACGGGGTCATGCTCGGCACCTGGATGGTGAAGAGCCACTTGCCCTCGATCCCGGCCTGCTTGGCCGTCGCGGCCGCCATGTCGACGACGGAGGGCGGCAGGCCGGCCAGGTCGGCCTTGTTGTCGATGAGGAGCTGGAAGGCGTTGGTCTCGGCCAGGACGTTATTGCCGAATTTGACGCTGAGGAGCGCGAGCTCCTGGTTGAGCTCGCGGAAACGGGCCTTCTGCGCCGCGTCGAGGAGCGCGCCGCCGCGAACGAAGTCCTTGTAGGTGGTCTCGAGAAGGAAGAGCTCCTCGCGGCCGAGGCCGAGGGTCGCCCGCTGGTCGTAGACGGCTTTGACCCGGGCAAAGAGCTTCTCGTTGAGGGCGATGTTGTCGCGGTGCGCGGCCAGCATGGGCGCCGTTTGACTGGCCAGGGCCTGGATGTCCTTGTTCGTGAGGGCGCCCTGGTACGAGCCGAAGACGCTGTTGACCTCGGAGAGGAAAATGCCCGCATGGTCGAGAGCGGCGACGGTGTTCTCGAAGGTCGGCTTTTTGCGGTCGGCGACGATGGCGTCGACCTCGGCCTGCTCGCGGCGGATGCCTTCCTCGATGGCCGGCAGGAAGTGCTCGGTCTTGATGCGGTCGAACGGCGGGACGTTGAACGCGGTGCCGTAGGGCTTGAAGAAGGGGTTGTCGGCGTTGGCGGCGAGGGTGGTGTCGGTGGCGACGGCCTCGGCGGCCGGCTCTTGCCCTGTGACCGTCTTGCCGCTCTTGCAGCCGGTCGCCGCGACGGCGATGACGATGAGCCCGACGAACAGGATGATCATGGCTTTGCCTTTCATGATAAGTCGCACCTCCTGGCGGGATTGGGCGGAAGGCCTATTATATGAATTCGGGGACGCCATGCCAATTCCCCTGATGGTTGGCCAGATACGAGACAGGGGGTGAGGTTTTTTTCACCCCTGTTATCACCTTCCGAGGGCATGTTCAGGGGGGATGGCCCCTGCCAAAATAGACGTCCAAATGAGAAAAGCCGCGGCTCTTTTCGTCGTCCTCCTCTGGGGCCTGGGCCAGTCCGCGTTCCCTGAGGGGACGGCCACCGCCGGACGCGGCGGGCGTCTCGAATTGGCCCTTGCCTATCCCCAGGAAAAAGCCGGGTTCTCATTCGGGTATGACCTCGAAAAAGTCCTCCCGGTCAACAACGTGGCCCTCGATCGGCAGCCCCTCGACGAGGCGGTGGCCCCCAGGACCGTACCCGAGATCACGGCCTCCATCGTCAGGAAGGACAGCGCGCCGATCTCCCTGTCCTTTTTCCTGGGACGCGGGAACGGCGATATCTTCTCCTCCCTCCATGAACAATATGCCTGGCGGGTGAAGTTCAAGAATCTGCTCATGGGCGCGGGGATCTATCGGGACATCCAGATATCCAAGGGGATCCGCATCCAGCCCTATGTGGGGTTCATCCGGTCGCACGCGATCCTGAGGGCGGCCGCCTTCAACGGGAACATCGCGTCCTACGAATACCGGCTCACGGCGTTCTGCATCGGCATCCCGCTCGTCTGGGGCTTCAACTGACCGGTCCGGTCGCTATTTCCTCTTGGCACCCGTGATCGAGGCTTCGCCGTACTGCAGGGACAGCGTCCCGGTGAGCTTGTCCTCGGCCACGATGGCCGAAAAATCGATGACCATATCGCCGCCGACGGTCACCGAGAACTTCACCGTGTTGTTCTCGAACGTAAGGTTGGCCATATCCGAGGTCCCTGAGCTTCCGGTGAACTTGCCGGCGAGCTTGCCGTCCTTCAGAGAGAACTCGAAAACAAATTCGCGGCCGCCTTCCTCCATCTTGACGTCCCATGTTCCCAACAGAGCGTCCGGCTTTTGAGCTTGGACGGCGCGGGCAGTCAAGGGGGTAACGGCGAAGACCGCGGCGAGAATGATAAAAAGGGCTGTCACGCTAGGCGATTTCGAAGGCATCGGCATTCCTCCACATATTGGGTCCTGAGAACCGATTATACACGACAAGTCCATCGCGGCTAACTAGCGGACCCGGACCGCGGATCGTCAGGAAGGACGGATCACCTGACGGCCAGGTCCTTCCCTTCTCCCAGCTTCAAGCCCGTTTTGCCGTCGGCGCCGGTTTCTATATGGACCATTTTGGGCGGCCGGATCCCGCCGTCCCAGGTGAAGAATTCGCGCTCGCCCGACGGGTAGAGCCTGAGCTTCACGGTCAGGCCTCGGGCCGACCGGCCCTGAAGGCGGCCTTCCTCCTTGAGATCCCAGACGTAGGTCAGGTCGACGGAGCCTTTCTCGCTGTAGAAGCGGATGACGGACTCGTCGCGGTCCTCCGTCCTCGCCGTGCCCAGGACCTCGAAGCGCTGGTAGCGGCCGCGGACCTTCTCGCTCTCGGCCATCATTTCCGCCCAACGGGCCTTCAGGCGCTCCGGAGGAACTTGCCCGCCGTAAGCCTTGGAGAGCGGCACGAAATCGCCTTTCATGTTCGCGGCGATGATGCCCCCCATGAGCTTGGTGAGCTTGTCGAGCCGGCCGGGCTCGGCGTCCCGGACGGAATGGAGGAGGGCGAAGGCCTTCCGGCCGTCCGCTTCGATAAAGAGGCCCTTGCCGTCCGACGACACGCGGAAGGCGCCGGCGCCGGCCGGGAGCGTGTAAATCCCGGCGAACGAGGCGAGCGCGGCCGCGTCCATCTCCACGGCGTCGGGTATGGCCGGATAAGGCCGGCCGCCGAGAAAGCGCGTCCCGAGCTGTTCGAGAAGCGAATTCGCCGACCGGTTCTGGGCGATGACGTTGGTCATGAGGAAGACGACGAGGCCGGTGTCCGGAACGATGGCCAGGTCGGCGAAGTAGATGCCGTTGCCGCCGTTGTGGGTGACGATCTTCGTGCCGTCCGGCGCCTTGGCGATGGACCAGCCGTAGCCGTAGAAAGTGCCGCCGCCTTCGCTCACGTGGGGCGCCCAGAGCTTCGTCATCGACGCGGGAGTGAGGACGCGGCCGGTGAGCAGGGCCCGCGCCCAGCGGAGCATGTCATAGACGGTCGTGTGGATGCCGCCGTTGGCGCGCAGGGCCCAGTGCGGCCCGTCGGCGGCCGTGGGCCGCTCGAGGAACGTGCCCCAGCGCCCCCCGTCGGCTTCGTAGCCCGGAGCGAACCGGCTTATCCCCCATTCCGGCAGAGTATAGCCCGTCTCGTACATGCCGTTCGGCAGGAAGAGCGTCTCGCGCAGGACGGTCTCGTAGGTCTTTCCGGAGAGCTTCTCGAGGATGGCCCCGAGGAGGCTGAAATTGGCGTTCGAATAGGTGTATCCCTTGCCGGGGGCGAAGAGAAGGGGCCGGGCGAAGACCTGCTTCAGGTATTCGTCGAGCGGGACGGCGTCGAAGTCGCCGATATCGGGGTCCCCGAGGCCCGAGGAATGGGTCAGAAGCTCATGGAGGGTGATGCCGGCCTTGTCGGCCGGGACCCCCTGGAAATACTTGGTGATGGGGTCGTCAACGCTGAGCTTCCCGTCCTCTTCGAACTTGAGGATGGCCGCCCCCGTGAACTGCTTGGTGATCGAGCCGATGTCGGAGATCGTGCCGGGGGTCCAGGGTATTCCATGCTCTCGGTCGGCCAAGCCGAAGCCCTCGGCGAAGAGGGGCGTGTCGCCTTTGGCCACGAGGACGACGCCGGCGAAGCCGAGCTTCTCGAGGCGCTTGAGGTAGGTCCGGGTATCCGCGATGGCCTCGGCATCCGCGTCCAAGGCCCTCGCAGAGAGGGCAGCCGGAGCCGTATTCTGCATGGAGGGCGGACCTGAGAACACGTTCGTCGCTGACTGCCCAAGGCACAGCACGAGATACAGAACTCCAAGAACCGGTCTTTTCATGATCCCTCCGCAACTTGAGCCGGCATCGTTTAATTCGGGGACACAATACTCATTTCCGAATTCTTAAATCGGAAATGAGTATTGTGTCCCCGATTTGATTTGCAGGATGCGTGCCAAGTCGGACGGGCAGGCGTCCTGACGTCGCGGTCGGAGCCGGCCGGACCGGATGTCCGGTT
>Ga0326726_10003964_pt1 | contig 13550 bp, 15 predicted proteins | sample MHFenrmetagenome_2_FD_207603 | JGI IMG/M metagenome (GOLD analysis project Ga0326726, IMG submission 207603) | Lab enriched peat soil microbial communities from Michigan Hollow, Ithaca, NY, United States - MHF15MN | ecosystem: Environmental > Terrestrial > Soil > Wetlands > Peat | place: USA... | reverse complement strand
ACGGATCAGGTGCGAGGCGGTGGAACGTATTTCGGGTGCACTGCGCCGAGTCGCGGACAGTGCAGACCTCAACGGACTGTCCCTAGAGGTTGACCTCACCGGCGTGGAACTGGCCCGACAGGGAGCAAATGGAGAAGAGGTGGATCAGCAGAGGACGGCCTAACGAAGAAGAATTCATCCGCACACCGGAGTTTCAGTGACTCTGGGCAGACTTTCTGCGGTACTCAGAGTTTGCGGTTGAATACTTGCTGGCGGGGATGCCACTGGAAGAAGTATCTCGGCTTCTTGGACATTCGAGCGTGACCATTACCCAGAAGCACTATGCTTCCTGGGTACTGGAGAGGCAGCAACGTCTGGCTGACAGTCAGCGCAAAGCGTGGGCGCACATGAACGCTAAGGAGAGCGTTCATGGCACCACGAGGGCAAATGAGAAACATCGATCTAACAAGACCCGTCGAGAGGGCTCTCAGGGCCATTCACTTCGACGGCCTGCCCATGCTGGACGATGACTGCCTTCCGGTTCGAGAATCAACTCTGGCCCAAAGGCCATTACGAGTTCTTCGACATGTTTCGGGGGCTAGCTGCACCGCGAGACAAAGGAGCCAGGAGCACCCGAGGTGCCCCTGTGTCTGGTAGTGCGACTCAGTTGTTGTCGCGTCGGCCCCCGGACCACTGGGGAACGCCTTGCGCATTGCGCAACACGAGAGTTTTGCCGTCTTTTGTGATCTCACGCGCCAGTATTACTTCCTTGCCGGCGATCGTAACTTTGGATCCCACAACCTCGATCGCTTCTCCCTTAGTAAACGAGAATTGTTTCTGGGAGACGTAGGACGACGGGCTGGCGTGCACTTCCAGGTCTCCGGTATCCGTCTTGAGGAACAAATGCACGCCTGTCGACCCTCCTCTCATGCTTGCAGGTTGTTGGACCTCGGTGATTGTTCCTTTCACTGTGGTTTCAGTCTTGGGGTCGTAATGACGTATGCCCCCGCGGCCTTGAGCAAAGGCTGCCGAGGCCACCAAGCCGAGCAAGAGTGTTAATAGTGCGAACCGTTTCATGGTCATAATTGACCTCCCTTGATCTATTCGATTCCGGGACCGGTCACCTCATGTTCCGTGACTTCGCGGGCCGGAAAGAGACGGCCGATATTTCTTCTTCCTGCTTTCATTAACACGAGCGGTCGCTAGTTGTTCTGCCACCTTCGTACATGCGTGATCGTAATCACACTTCAGCTGTTCGTTAGCAGAACAAACAGATCTCGTGCGCAGCTTGTCGCTGAACGACGGCTACTGCGAACCCACTCCGAGCTTGCGGAGAAAGGTCATCATTGGGCACCAGTCGGTAAAAGCGGACTGGAACAAGTTCAGTCCTACGAATGCGGTGAACAGATACCAATAGGGATGCACCCAGTAGCCGAGGCCCAGCGATAACAGGACAAAGAAGCCAGCAATCATTCTTAAGTAGCGTTCAACAGTCATGGTTTCCTCCAGTAGTTAAAGTCTTGCTCACTTTGCGGCAGGAACCGGGCATTCCAGCGCCGCGAGTTTTATCGCTTCTCCACGCTTGCTCAGGTAATAGAGGACGGGCACTGCCATGCGCGACAACACCGTGGACGCAACTTCCCCGGCCATCAGCGAAATTGCCAGACCCTGAAAGATGGGATCGAACAAGATCACGCTGGCACCGACGACCACGGCGGCTGCAGTCAGCAGCATAGGCCGGAAGCGAACCGCTCCAGCATCGACTACTGCTTCCTCCAGAGACATGCCTTGCGCCCGGCGCAGCTCAATGAAATCCACCAGGATGATGGAATTGCGCACGATGATTCCGGCGCCGGCGATGAAGCCGATCATCGAGGTGGCGGTGAAGAATGCGCCCATCATGGCATGTGCGGGTAGAATCCCAACCAGTGTCAGCGGGATCGGCGCCATGATGACCAGCGGCGTCTTGAAGGACTTGAACCAGCCAACTACGAGCACGTAGATCAGCACCAGCACGGCGGCGAAGGCGAGCCCGAGGTCGCGGAAAACCTCAACTGTGATGTGCCATTCACCGTCCCACTTCATGGAAAGCCGCTCGGAATGCTCGGGCAACTCTGTGCCCATGTACTGCTGGATTTGGTATTCCTCGGGAAGCCGGAGCTTTTCAATTGCGTCTTTCATTTTGAAGATGGCGTAAGCCGGACTCTCTTCCTCGCCAGCCACGTCGCCGGTCACATAGACTACCGGTCGCAGGTTCTTGCGGTACACGGTGGTGTCAATTGTGGTCTGCCGAAGGTTGGTTAGTTCTCCGAGCGAGACTTGCGAACCTGCCGGAGTGGACACCTTAAGGCTGCGCAATCCTTCAATCCCCGAACGGTCAGGCCGGGATAGGCGGACTTCGATCGGTACGTCTTCTCGTGAGATCGGATCGTGCAGGAGCCCTGCGGTGGCTCCCCCGAGTCCGACCTGCACCGTTCTGGTGACGTCTGCGGCGGTGATGCCGTTCAGAGCGGCCTTATCGAGGTCAACCCGCAAGTCGTATTTCGTTTGCGGGTCTTCGACGTACCAGTCGACGTCCACAACACCGGGAGTCTGCTGGAAGATTTTCTTGACTTGTCCAGCGAACTCGATCTGGCGCTTTGGGTCTGGGCCATAGACTTCAGCAACCAAGGTCTGGAGCACAGGCGGCCCAGGCGGAACCTCGGACACTTTGATCCGCGCACCGAAAGGTGCGGCGATCTTGTCCAACTCCGGCCGTAACCTTCGTGCGATTTCGTGGCTCTGGGCGCTACGCTCGTGGCGGTTGAGCAGGTTGACTTGAATGTCGGCCTGGTTCGGCTGCCGCCGCAAAAAGTAATGTCGCACCAGTCCGTTGAAGTTATACGGCCCCGAAGTTCCAGAGTAGATCTGGTAGTTCGTGACTTCCGGTTGCTCGCCTAAATAGCGGCCCAGTGCCTGGGCCACTCGGGTGGTCTGTTCGAGCGTGGTCCCGTCGGGCATGTCCACGATCACCTGGAACTCGCTCTTGTTGTCGAAGGGAAGCATCTTGACGCGCACCAACTTCAGAGGCACGAAAGCAACCGCGATCAGCAAGAGAACTACAACCCCGCCGAGGAACATCCAGCGGCGGCGCGCGTCCAGGATCAACGGATTCATCACCCGGCGATACAGTTTGGTAGTCCAGCCTTCGGTTTCGTGGCTGGATGCGGTGCCGCCCGCATAGTGCCGCAGCAAACGCAGAGCAGACCACGGAGAAACGACAAACGCGACGATCAAGGAGAAGATCATCGCTGCGGCTGCGCCCACCGGAATCGGACGCATGTAGGGCCCCATCAGCCCGCGCACGAACGCCATGGGAAGAATTGCCGCTATAACCGCAAATGTTGCCAGGATGGTTGGATTGCCGACTTCATCTACGGCTTCGATAGCAACCTGCGCCAACGGCCGGCCACAGTTCTCCGGCAAGCGGAAATGGCGGACGATGTTTTCGACCACGACGATGGCGTCGTCCACCAGGATGCCGATGGAGAAGATCAAGGCAAACAATGTCACCCGGTTGAGCGTGTAGCCATAGAAATAGAAGATGGCCAGGGTGAGTGCCAGGGTCACCGGAATGGCGAGCAATACTACGCCGGACTCGCGCCAGCCGAGCGCGATTGCGATGAGCAGGGTTACCGAAAGCGTGGCCAGCAGCAGGTGTTTCAGAAGTTCGTCGGATTTGTCTTTGGCGGTCTCGCCGTAGTTGCGGGTGACGGTGACGTTCAAATCGGACGGAAGCATGTAGCCGTGCAGCGATTGGATTCTGTCCAGGACGCGCTCGGCGATAATGGTTGCGTTTGTGCTCTTACGCTTGGCAAGAGTGATAGTCACGGCCGGATACTCGGCAGCAGTCGGCTCACCCGAACCCTTCGCATTGGCAAATAGAACGTAGTTGTCCGGTTCCGCAGGTCCGTCTTCCAGTTTCTCTGCTACATCCCGGAGATAGACAGGACGCCCGCCATTCGTGCCCACCACTACTTTCTGCAACTCTTCCGTACGGGTGAAGAACGTTCCCGCCTCCACCCGAATCTCACGGTTGTCACGGGCAAAGCTGCCTGCCTGGCCGCGTGTGTTGGCGGCCTGCAACTGGTTGATGACGGAGCCGGGGCTGAGTCCGTAGGCTGCGAGCCGTGCCGTATCCAGAACCACCCGTACTTTGCGCGGCTGGCCGCCGATGATTGTGGTCTCCGATACGTCGTCGAGTTGCTTGAGGGAACTTTCCAGCTCTCCGGCAATCAAGCGCAAGCGATACGCATCGTAGTTCTTGCCCCAGAGGGTCAACGCCAGGATGGGCACGTTATCTATCGAGCGTACCTTGATGAGGGGCTGTGAGACACCAGGCGGAATGCGGTCGAAATTCGAGTAAAGCTTGTTGTAAGTCTTGACGACCGCGTCTTCTTCCTTGGTTCCGACATAGAACCGCACCACCACCATGCTCATGCCCGGATGGCTGATTGAATAGAGATATTCCACGCCGGGAACTTCCCGGAGCAGATTCTCCATGGGCAAGGTTACCCGCTCGGCCACTTCCTGCGCGGATGCGCCGGGCATCTGCACAAACACGTCCAGCATGGGCACGACGATTTGTGGTTCTTCTTCCCGCGGAGTTTGCAGAATGGCGAACAAGCCGAGCAGCAGTGCGGCCACGATGGTGAGTGGCGTGAGCTTCGATTCGATGAAAGTGCGCGCAATAAGTCCGGCGGCGCGAAGTCCGTGGTTCGGCCCTGTGGTGGGTGCGCTCACGGCTTGGCCTCGATCTGCTTGCCGCTCAGCTCCTGATTTCCCGGGGCCGCAACCAGTTTCTCGTCACCATCGAGACCGGAAAGGATTTCCACCTGCTCTCCTGTTGTATTCCCCAGAGTGACGTAGCGCAGCGCTGCTATCTGTGCCGGATCGAGGACATAGACCGCCTGGAGCTGTCCACGGCTCACAATAGCCGAACGCGCAAGCAGGATGGAGGTCTTCTCGCCGCGGGGAATTCGCGCCCGCCCGAACAAGCCTGAATGCAGGTGCTTGTCGGTGGGCAAGTCGATCTTGATTAGAAAGCTGCGCGTGGCGGAATCAGCGGCGGGAACAATCTGCGCGACTTTTCCTGCGAGCTCGGAGTCCAGTGCATCGATGCTTGCAGGGATCGTCTGTCCGATCCGTACCAAGGCAATGTCACCTTCGTCCACGGTCGCTTCCAAGCGGTAGCGCCGCGGATCTTCCACGGTGAACAGCGGCATTCCCGGACTGGCGAACGTCCCAGGGTCCGCTTGTCTGGCGGTGACAACCCCGTCAAAGGGTGCGCGCACCCGGCTGTATTCGAGCGCTGTACGGGCCTGCGCCAAGGTAGCCTGGGCCTGGGCCTGTCCGGCACGACTCATAGCATGGCGTGCCTGCGCGCCCTGGAATCGTGCCTTCACTTCGTCAAATTCCTGCGGGCTGACTGACTTCTTGTCGTAAAGGTCCTGATATCGCTTGAGGGTTGTCTCGGCCAAGTGGGAGTCCGACTCTGACGCTGTGATTTCCTGTTGCGCGGCGGTCTGCGCGGCGGTTGCGCGATCCAGACCGGCTCGGGGCTGAGCGTCGTCAATCACCGCCAGCACCTGGCCATGGCGAACCCGGTCACCCTCGTGGACCCGCACTTCCAAGATATTGCCCATCATTTGACTAGCGATTTGGCTACTCTGTGAGGCGCGGACCGTGCCCACCGCTTCCAGGTGATCGGGAACTGTGGCCCGCCGTGCGGAAATTACTGCAACGTTGCGCACGACTTCCGGTGGAGCGCTGGTATCTTTCCGCTCGCTGGAGCACCCGGTAAGAATGAAAACAAAAACCAAGGAAGATACGACGACAGCAATCGAGGTGAATTTTCTTTTATTCATGGCTGCACCACCGGGGAATTGGGACTGAGCGTTCCGCTAGCTAGCTCTAGACTCGCGTAGCTGGTTTGGAAGCGTGACACGGCTTGCCAGTAGTCGAGTTGGATTCTCAGAGTCGCCTCTTCCGTGCTCAGCAGGTCGGTGATGGTCAGAAGTCCGGCATCGTAGCGGTTCCGGCCGATGCGCAGGCTTTCCTGCGCCTGAGCAACCGCGGCGCGGGCGATTCCAACTTGCTGGCGGGCGGCATCAGCATCGTAGTAAGCACGGCGGACTTCCAGCCGCACGCCGTCAGTCGCAGCTTGCTTTAGAGCAGCAACCTTCTCTTGTAGCGCCTTTTGCCGGGCCAGTTCGGCTTGCTTGCTTCCGCCGGTAAAGAGGTCAAACTGCAACTCAATTCCGCCCACCCAGTTGTTTCCGCCGCCAGCAGCCAGAAATGTGGGGTTGTCGGTTCGCCAGGAGGCGAAGGCATTCACGCGCGGCCCGAAAGACGACTTGGCAATCGCCACACTCAGTTTCTGCACCGATTCCTCGGACTGAATACGCTTCAGGTCAGGACGATGATCGATGGCCGTTTGTTCTAGGGCAGCCACTGAAGCCAGCGGCCAATCTCGTTCCGACAACGTCTCAGCCGGTTCGTAGGAGGTTCCGGGCGCCAAACCCATGGCTACATCCAATTGCGCTTGCGAAAACGCGAAATCATTTTGCGCGCGAACTAGCTCCTGCTGCCGCATAGACATCCGCACGTGGGTATTCAGCAGATCGGATTCAACACTCAGACCGGTCTCAAACCTAGCCTTGCTACGTTCCAGAATCGACTGTGCTGTCTTTACTGCTTGCTCCGCAACTTCAAGCCGCTTTCTCGCAAGCAGCACGTTATAATAAGCATCCACCGCACGAAATACGGTCTCCTGGTCAGCACGGTCCAGTTGGTGTCCAGCCGCTTCCTGTGCGGACTTCGCCTGTTCGACCCGCCGCCAACTTGCCATGGAATCAAACAGGTTCCAGCTTCCGCCCAGCCGGGTGCTGAAGTTGCCGAAGGGTGGGGGCGTATTGAGCTGATTGAGGGCGAAATCGGCGGAGGTAAAACGCTGCTGCCGCAGCCGGCTTCCGAAGACGTACACGGGATCATTTCCTCGCGTTGCCGTCTCCGAAAGAGTGATAGTGGGAAGAAGACCGGACCGGGCCTCGCGCACTCCCGCCGACGCAGCTTTAGTGTCGGCCAGCGCGGCCTTGCGCAGAGGATTCTTCTCCAGTGCAATGCCGACCGACCGCTGCAGCGTAAGAGGGGCTGGCTGCACGGGCTGTTGCGCAAAGACAGTTCCGATGAGCCACCCTGCGGTGGTCACCAGCGCGAATTTGACCGGGAGATTCACCCGCGAAGCTCCGCCAGCTGAGGGTTCATCCACTCTGTCTTTTCTTCGGCAATTTCGTAGGTCGTCTTGAAGCTGGCAGTCTGTTTAACCATCGCGCCTACCGAGCAATACTTCTCTTCCGAGAGACGGATCGCTTCCTCGACTGCCGCAGGATCAATGGCGAACCCGGTGAGCACATGATGAACGCGCACTGCGGTGAATACCTGCGGCGGACGCTCCGCCTGGTCTGTCTCCACGCGCACTTCGTATCCTGTGACCTTCTGGTGATACTTCTGTCGAAGAACGGTGATGACATCGAAGGCCGTGCACCCGGCCAAGCCGACGGCAACCAGTTCGATAGGTTTAGGGCCGGTCGCACCGGCGGTGTCATCCAGCACCAGGTGGTGCCCGCTGCCAGTTTCCGCCACGAACTGCCGCTGTAGTGCTAAGGGCTGGGTGAGCTTAACTTTTGCGCTGATCATCTTGCCTCCCGCGGATCCGCTCTTGCGAATCACACGAATAAATGCAGTAGCGCAGAATTTGTTACAGGAAAACCGGGAAAATGTAAGTGGTTCTTGCGGTGTGGCTTAGCGTCGTGCGGCGAGTTCGACTTGCAGCGCTAGCAGCCGGGTTCGTAGTACGGCTGCCTTTTTCCGGTCTAAGGGTTCGTTGGGCGATTTCCGGAGTTTCTTGATGATTGTTTCCAAACTGGACAAGAAAGCCTGGCAAGGTTCACACCCTCCGAGGTGCGCCTCCAGTTCCTCGCACAGGGAATCGTCCAGTTGGTCGTCAAGGTAGTCAGAGAGTTCGGCGAACATCTCTTTGCAGTGGCGCGGACGAACCGGCAGCGGGGCTGATTGGGATGGGGCTCGCCGCGGTGTGCGCTGCTGGTCGCTGCTAGCGAACTTCTTCCGCACAAATAAGCGCGCGCGATGCAACCGGACTCTTACCGTTCCCCGGAGCAGGCCGGTGATCTCGGCAACTTCGTCGTCGGTTAGACCCTCCATGTCGCGTAGCACCAGGATGATCCGATAGTCCGCCGGCAGTTTTTGCACAGCATCTCGTAAACGTTGGGCGTCTTCGCTCCGCAGGGCAAGGGACTCAGGATTGATCGGCCCGGTACTCGCGAATTGCTCCAGATCGTGGCGATCTGGCATCAACTCCTCCAGCGAAAGACTCTGCTTGGGTTCGAATTTGCTCTTCCGCCGGCTCATCAGGCAGCGGTTCTTCGCCACCTTATATAGCCACACGACCAGAGCCTTGGGGCTCTCGAACTTCCTCAGATAGGGGAGAGACTTGACCAGCACTTCCTGCATCGTGTCTTCCGCATCTTCGCGCTGCTGGCACACGCGCATGCTGAAGGAGAAGACGGAATCCTGCAATAACGCCAGCGCCTTTTCCATAGAGTCCGGTTGCTCCGACTTCAGCAACTGGATGGCTTGTTCGATCTCCTGCCGCATCAGGCTAACCATAACACGCGAGGCGAATGGTCTATGTGTTTGACGACGGCGCGACGTTCGCGGGAGCTGAATTCATGCGGCGCTTAATCGTGCGCGAGGGTTGGGAAGCGAGGCAGGGAAAATCCTGCTGCGACGGTGCCTGCTACCTCGGGATAGCAGTTTGAAATTACGCGAGGAGTCCTGATACTATCGACTCTGTTTTAAGGAGTAAGGAAAGCGCGATGACGGCAACGATGGCATGAAAGGCACGAAATAGTCAGCAAGAGCGGCAACAGCTCAACGTTCGAGCAAAGAGACAATGTGTAAGAAAGAATCGCCTTTTTCGCCAATCTTGCCAATTTCGCGCATTGCAGAATCAATAACTTAAGTGGAATCAATGCGGGACTGGGGTTCAAATCCACCCCCCGCAACCATTTACGGATTCTCAACCCCACACAACCCCACAATAAGAGGCCGTTTCGGCAGTTGAGATGAGGCTTTTCGAAGGCGTTGACGAGACGCCGCCTTTTTCATTGCCTCAACGGTTCCGGTTCCTTTGGAGTTCTGAGCAGTAGGCTTACCACTCTGCTGTTGGCTTCGCGCTTGGAATCCATCAGCGCGTTGCCATATACGTCCATGGTGGTCGACGCCTGCGCATGCCTCATCAGTGTCTGCTGGACTCCGATGGGTGCTCCCGTCGCGTCGAGCAAGGACCGATAGGTATGCCGAAATGTATGCCAGCCCAGGTTGATGGGCTGTCCATTCGTCTCCAGGCCGATTCTCCGCCCAGCGGGTTTCTGCCGTGCATGCCAAACGACCTCGCCGTCGACTCGCTGCGAAGTTGTTCTGGGTAGTGTTGCGAAGGCTTTGGGATGGAACTGCCGGTCAGTGTCAATGCGAGGGTTAGGGTGCAGGTCAATGATGGAGTCAACTCAGCCACGGCAATGAGCCAGGCGTTCCGTGTAGATCGCAAGCCACCGTCGGTGCTCATACTGAAACCGACCGCGCGTCTCAGAGTGTGGGGTGCATACAATAACCCTCACTGCTACTAACAGCCAAGGTCAGACGGCATCGGCAACCGCGACGATCGAGGTTGTAGAGAACAGAAGACCATATCCGGCTGACAACAAGCAGCGTCGATGAGTTTGACATTTCGTTCCTCGGCGTCCTCCTGTTCATCCAGGCGCTTGAGAAACAGCAGCTAGGTAATCTGTTCGATGACTTCCAGGGGGTTGGAGATACCGCCCGACCAAAACGTGTCCCAGATGCGGTCAATTTTGCTACGAATTTCACCGGTAAGCATAGGTTTTCCAGGGGGAAAGAACTGAGACTACTAAACCAGAAAGGAATCGGGCTGCACAATTACCAAAGCTGTTCCACAAGGGGATGGAAACTCAAACCGTCCAGCAACCATCTCTGTCGTGCTTCAGTGCGCAAGTTTACCTTATCTTTGGCGTTCTGAGGGTTACAATCACCCGGCACAACCGGCCAACTGCAACTACGAGAAGAGGGTGACAAATGGCTGCCGCGCCAACGGATTGGAAACAAATCACCCCGGACCACCTAATCCCCGCAGTCGAACACATCCGAAAGTCGTTCGACACCAATGACTGGAAGTATTCAGCGGTCACAAGGAACTTGTGTTATAGCCTTCTTCACCCAGAAAGCAAAGACCCTGCCGCCCTGGCTCCTTACCACACCGCCTTCACAACGTATCGAAAGATTATCGGCCGGGCAGCTGAGCAACAGTTCGATGATCTGTTGAAGATCGGAACTCCTCCGGCTATGTTCAGAGCTTACCTCGATGCGTACCAGAGAGGTGTGGAGGTCGAAGTCGGAAACCAGTTCAATCTCATACTCCAAATCGGGCTGACCAATGCACAAGCGCTGGAGCAACATCCAGTTGAATGGAGTAAAGCTCACCTTGAACTGCTGATTGAAGGGGAAGCTTATGACGCCAGGATGTGGATCAGGCGCGTCTGCGACAAGAAAGAGGCAGCCAAACCTCAGCGCAGGGGCCTCCTGAAAAGCACCCGAGTGTCGTTACATCCGTAATCTCCCACGTGGCATTAGATGAAGATACGATGCGAACTGATGTGACAGCAACATACGAAGTGGGGTGCGCTGTCATGCATGGGGGAAGCAAACGTGGCGACGCCAGAGCAAATCGTCGATCACAATGGGCTGTCGAGGGAACAGCTCGATCTCATCCAACGGTTCGAAGCCGACTTCAACGCAATTCAGCATTTCCTCCAGGCAGCTGTCGGCATTGAAGAGCATGAAACATTTACACAACTGGTTCTCAATTACGCGAAAAACAACACGGGCTGGGGCGATGCCGAACTCCTCAGAAGAATTTCCAAAATTCGAAATGTGATCGTCCACGACAACCGAGCCCTTTTACTACCCCGTCGTCCCTACACCTTCCATTAATGAGCAGCTGAGAAAATGCAAAGAACGGTTGACAAATCCTGCCCGTGCCCTTCCGACGTTTCAACGCACGGTCGAGATAATCTCCATCAATGGCACTTTGACCAGAGTGCTAAAGACCATTAACCACAGAGACTACTCTCAGTTCCCAGTGTACGAGGACAAGCGGTTTCTAGGCATGCTCACGGAAAATGGTGTCACACGCTGGCTTGCCCGCCACGTCGTTACAACTCTCTCCTTGGTAGAACTGGATGAAATTTTCGTTTTGCACGTGCTCCAAAGTGAAGAGGCGCGTAACAACCATCAATTTGTGGCGGCCGATATGCGGGTGGATGAAGTGACCGCGTTGTTTGCGAGGCAGACGTTGCTGGAAGCTGTCCTCATCACGGCTACTGGGAAGCACACCGAGGACCTGCTCGGAATTGCGACTCGTTGGGATATTCTTCACCTTGCGTGAGACTGAGAATCATGTGGGGGCGGCCCAGCCGACAGGACTCATCTCAGCAAGGCCGTCGCGATGCTGAGCCATTCCGAGTCGAGCGGTTCTCGGCAAACGGGTTTCCCCGCTCGACCATACCAATAGGCTGCGTTGCCCTGATCGCCTTCTTTGCGATGTAGGTAGGCGTGTACCCATGAACCCTCGGGGCCTTCGTCCTGCTGAGCAGACTCGTGCGCTCGCGTCCAATCGCCCTTGGCATCCCACCATAGTCCGGCGAGGGCGAGCGTGAGTCCGGCTGGAGGCTCGGTCGCAGTGAGGGATTGACGAAAATCGTCCAAGGTCATGGTGGCTCTCTGTAACGCGGGATGCCGTACTCCTCTGCCTTTCTGAACTGCGGCGTCAATGTTCAGAGTGGCACGGGATGGGCTGTATTCCAAGTGGTATCCAAATCTGTTCTGATCGCCGCCTTGATCGCCGGACTGAGAATTTCAGACATCGCGAACGCCTTGTTCCCTGCGTCCTTTATTGACGCCCCCAAATGCCAGCAGCGATCTCCATCTGTCACGACAAATCTGTCGTGGTATTGCTGCGTTTGGCGCACCTCAATCGTATTGCCATGCTGGGCGGTGAATTTCTTTCCTTCGAGTGCAAAGTCGCCCTTCATCTGCATCGTCATGATCCTGATCTGCGCAGATGAGGGAACGTTAGTTAGAAGCGTCCAAAGCGTTCCGTCAACGTATGAGTCTACGATCAGAATCTCGGACGTCGCCGACTGAATAATCTTGCGGATTTCAACATACGCATCGTGCGCGGAGCCAGCGGGCAAGAAAACTTGGGTTGGGTCGGGTAATTGCCATCGCAGTTGATCGACCGTGCTACTCAGAACGGCGGCCATGCCCTCAAGCTGTTCGTTTGCCTGTTGGCGAAGATAGGATTCAGTATCGTAGCCGGGGTAATACACGCCACATTGAGCCGCCCCAAATGCTTGAATGTTTGGGTGCTTGTTGCCTAGGGCAGCTAGGAGCGCCCCCTCACCAGTGTGTGCCCACTGCTGGCGCTTAGTAGAATCGGACTGTTCATTTACGAGCGAGTCGGCTTGGGAGATCAGATTCTCAAGAATTGGGATAGCCCTCTCAGGCTGAAGTGTGGGAGCAACGGTGGGAACTGCTTGTTGGCGAGCCATGTTTCTCTCTCCAATACTACTAAAAGCAGGGTGGCATCAGACCTTCTAGCGATCACGCAATCCGTCGCCGGGCTGGTCACAAAGGGCTCCTACACCTCTGAAACGCCCGAGCCGACCCAAACCCCCTCCGAGCAGCACAAGTCCACTGCAAATGGACTTACGGCGTTAGCACAAGCTTGCGCTGTTTGTTCGTCCCCCCCAAGGGTCTACCTGACAGTATTGTCCCCATCCGACAGCACGGCGTGCAAGGTCGAGTCTTGGCTATCACAAATGAAGCGCTTTGCCTTGGACTGCTGGCGTTCGCCCCTCGGCTGGGCTGTTGGCTATTGCCCGAATGCCCGACCGCATCGCGGCATTTACGGCGTTCGCACGAAAACGGCATGGTATGGCGCTGTTTACGCTGTGATGAGACCTTTCTATCCGGTACTGAACTTGCTTTTCCCGAACTAGGTGACAATGACCGAATGCGTAGCTCGCGCCATGCTGAACGTAACCAAGCGAGGTTTCCCCAGACCTCTACTGCCTGAGATGGCATCCGCCACAAAGCGCATTGACAAGGGGCTTATCCTGAAGGCACTTGGAGATTAAGCCGATGCTAGATTTCAGCCAAGACATCCCTCTGTCGCCTAGTGAGCAAAATATCTCCTTGATTATTCTCGGCATTCTTGTCGTTGCAGTCCTGCTGGGCGTTGTCCTAGCCTGGATTATTCACGAAATCTCTAGCCAAAAAAGAAAGGATGCTCTAAAAAGTTGATGAACACTGGGTCTTGCACACCCAGCATTCCCTTTCGGAGCATCCATCGCTTGATACAAAATGTTCTACCA
>Ga0326726_10003963_pt1 | contig 13552 bp, 16 predicted proteins | sample MHFenrmetagenome_2_FD_207603 | JGI IMG/M metagenome (GOLD analysis project Ga0326726, IMG submission 207603) | Lab enriched peat soil microbial communities from Michigan Hollow, Ithaca, NY, United States - MHF15MN | ecosystem: Environmental > Terrestrial > Soil > Wetlands > Peat | place: USA... | reverse complement strand
GGCCGCTGCGCTCCTTCAGGATGGGGAAGAGATCGTAGATCCATTGCCTTATTTTTGTGATCCGGGCGGAATCATGGCAGATGAAGGCCCCGAGTGCAAGGTTTTCATCGACGGTGAGCGTGCTGAAGATGCGCCTTCCCTCGGGGACCTGGATCACCCCCTCTTTGACGACGTCGTGGGCCTTCAGCCCGTGCAGCGCCTTTCCGCCAAACTCGATCGTTCCCGCCGAGGATTTCACGATCCGGCTGACAGCCATCAGCGTCGTCGATTTCCCTGCCCCGTTGGCCCCCAGGATGGCGACGACCTCCCCCTCTTTCACGGAAAGATTGATCCCGTGGAGGACTTCCACGTTGCCGTATTTGACTCGGAGGTCCCGGATCTCGAGCAGCATCGGCTAGTCCTCTATCCCCAGGTAGGCTTCGATGACCTTCGGGTCGCCCTGGATGGCCTCCGGGGTCCCTTCGGCGATCTTGGAGCCGTACTCCAGGACGACGATCTTTTCGCAGGCCTTCATGACGAGCGACATGTCGTGCTCGATGAGCAGGGTTGTGATCCCACGCTTTTGTATCTTACGGATCGTCCCGATGAGGGCCGCCGTCTCCTGGTCGTTCATTCCGCCTGCCGGCTCGTCGAGAATGACCAGCCCGGGCTCCGTGGCCAGCGCCCGTGCGATCTCGAGGAGCCGCTGGCTGCCGTAGGAGAGGTTTTTTGCAAGCTGCATCTCCTGCCCTGCAAGCCCCACGAAAGCTAGCTCGTCGAGAGACCTCGCGAGGGCAGCCTTTTCCTCCCTGCGCTCGCCCGGGGTGCGGAGCATGGCCGCAACGGAGCCCGACTTCGTCCGGCAGTGGCAGCCGGCCAGCACGTTCTCGAGCACGGAGAGGTTCTGGAAGAGGCGGATCGTCTGGAACGTCCGGGCAATGCCCAGCTTGACGATACGGTGGGTGAGCCAGTTCGTGATGTCCCTGCCCTCGAAGCGCACCGTCCCCCTGTCGGCGCGGTGATTTCCGGTGATGAGGTTGAAGACCGTCGTTTTGCCCGCCCCGTTCGGTCCGATGAGCCCCACGATCGCGCCTTCCTCCACATCGAAGGAGACTTCGTTTACGGCCATCAGTCCGCCGAAGGACTTGGTGATGTTCTCAAGGTCCAGCAGGCTCATGGGTTGCCTCCCGCTTTCTGCGTCTCAGGCAACGCGTAGCTCCGCGGCCGCTGCGGCAGGATGCCCTCGGTGCGGACGATCATCATGACGACCATGGCGGCGCCGAAGATGAGCATGCGCGCATCGGCGAAGTCCCGGAAGACCTCGGGCAGGCCAACGAATAGGACCGCCCCCAGCAGAACCCCGGGGATGCTTCCCGAGCCTCCCAGGATGACGATGGCGAACATGACGACGGATTCCCAGAAGTTGAAGGACTCGGGTGCGATGATGGTCATCTTGGCGGCGAAGATGTCGCCTGCCATGCCCGCCCAGGCCGCTCCCAGGACGAAGACGGCGAGCTTGTAGTGCGAGGTGTTGATCCCGCTTCCCTCGGCGGCAATCTCGTCTTCGCGCAGGTAGTTGACGGCCCGGCCGAAGCGGGAGTTCTCAAGACGGTGGAAGAGGAAGATCGTGACCATCAGGAAGGCCCCGATGAGGTAATAAAAATCATGGGGTTTGCGGATCACGTACCCGAAGACGGTGGGCCGCGAGATGCCGAAGATGCCGTTGGGCCCGCCGGTGATGCCGAAGACATCGTTGGTGAGGGCAATGCGAAGGATCTCGCCCACGCCGATCGTGACGATGCACAGGTAATCGCCGCGCAGGTGGATGATGGGCCGGGCAATGATGCCGGCAAAGATTCCCGCCGTGAGCGCGCACACGGGAAGGAGCCACAGCACCGGAATCCCGTAGAGAGTGTTGAGGATGGCCGCCGTGTAGGCCCCGACGGCGAAGAAGGCCGCATGCCCCAGGTTGAAAAGCCCCGCGTGGCCCACGATGAGGTTGAGCGACAGGCCCAGGATGGCGTAGAGGCCCACGTTGTTGAGCACATCCACCCAGTAGGGGTTCAGGAAATAGGGGGCCACGGCCAGTACCGCGAAAATCACCCCGTATATGTACATGCCCTTCTTTTTCATTTATCCAATCTGCCGGGCGGCCCCAGGCCGCCCTCAATAAAGCCTGAATCCTGAAGCCCGGTGCCTGCAGCCTATATCTTGTCCGCCACCCTCTCGCCCAGAAGCCCCGTGGGCCTTACGATGAGGATGAGGATGAGGACGAAGAAAGCGATGGCGTCTTTCCAGGCTATGGAGATGTAGGCCGACCCCATGGCCTCGATGACCCCGAGGATGAGGCCGCCCAGCATGGCGCCGGGGATGTTCCCGATCCCCCCGAGGATGGCCGCCGTGAAGGCCTTCATGCCGTAGGTCCAGCCCATGGTGAAATTGATCTGACCGTACTGCAGCCCCACCATGAGCCCCGCGACGCCGCCCAGGGCCGGGCCGATCAGGAATACGAGCAGGATCACCCGATTGACATCGATGCCCATGAGCCTCGCCGTGTCCTGGTCGATGGCGGCCGCCCGGATGGCCGTCCCGATCCGTGTTTTCTGGATGAAGGCATAGAGCGCGGCCATGAGGACAAGCGATGCGAAAAGGACAATGATCCGTACCATGGGGATGTAAAGTCCGAATAGATCGATGGAGGTCTCGGGGATCAGGTCCTCGGGGTAAACCTGGAAGCGGGCCCCGTAGATGAGCATGACGGCGTTCTGCAAGAAGATGGAAGCCCCGAGGGCCGAGACGACGGCGGAGAGGCGCGGGGATTCGCGAAGCGGCCGATAGGCCGTCCGCTCCAGGATGGCCCCCAGGATGGCCACAAGCCCCATCACCATGAAGGCAAGCACGATGAGACCCAAGAAGGGCCCGATCGTTTCGTGAAGCGCAAACGATGCGAGCAGCGTCATCCCCAGGTAGGCGCCGATGGTGAAGAGGTCCCCGTGGGCGAAGTTGATGAGCTTCAGCACCCCGTAGACCATGGTGTAGCCCAGTGCGATAAGCGCGTAGATGCTTCCCACCGCGAGGCCGTTGGTCAATTGCTGGAAAAACTCTTCCACAGGCGATCCTCTCGAAACGTCAACACGTCAAATCCCCCTCAACCTCCGTCGCATGACCGGGGGCTCAGGGGGATTCGATGTCCCGGCGGAGCGTGCCGTCAGATCCAATGAAAAAGCCGGTCCATGGGGCCTGCGCCCCATGGACCGACGAAAGCGCCGATTACTTCTGCAATGCAATGTTTCCCTTGGAATCGAATTTGAAATATCGATAGACATCGCCGACCCGATCGCCCTTGGCGTTGAAGGAGATGGAGCCCGTCAGGGCGTCCTTGTCCTTGTACTGGGTATTGAGGTACTTGGCAATCTTGTCGGGCTCGGTGCTTTTCGTCGCGGCGATGGCCGCCACGACAGCCCGGAAGGCATCCCCGGCCAGGATCGAATAGGGTGAAGTGGGTTCGTTGCCATACTTTTTCTTGAAGGCGGCCAGGAAGGCTTTCGCCTGCTGCGAGGGAAGGTATGCGGGCAGAGGGGGCATGACAAAGGAGAAGCCCGTAACCGCCTCTTTGCCTGCCAGCTTCACCAGGTCGGTGTTGTAGGTCGCATCGCCGCCCATGAAGGGCACCTTCCAGTTCATCTGCTTGGCCTGCTTGAGAAGAAGCCCCGCCTCGCTGTAGTAACCGGTGAAGAAGACGAGGTCCGGGTTGGCGCTCTTCATCTTGGTGAGCACGGCCGTGTAATCGCTCTGCTTCGGCGTGAGCGCGTCGAAGAAGACGATCTTGATGCCCTTCTTCTCGAGCTGAGGCTTCACCTCGTCGGCGAGCCCCTTGGCATAGGTGCTGTTGTCGTGGAGGATGGCCACTCTCTTCGCCTTGGTTTTCACGATGGCGTCCACCGCGACTTTGCCCTGTTCGTCATCGCGGGGGCAGGTCCGGAAGAAATACTTGAGTCCCTTCTCGGTGAGCCGGATGGCCGTGGAGCCGTTGGCGACCTGGATGATCTTGGCTTCGTTATAGATGTTCTGGCTGGCCTCGGTCACGGAGGAGCCGTAGGTCCCGATGACGGCCACGACGCCTTTTGTCGTGAGCCTCTGGGCCGCGAGTGCCGCCGTGCGGGCATCGCTGCCGTCGTCATCGATGAGCAGCTCGATCTTCTTGCCGAGTAGGCCGCCCTTGGCGTTCTGCTCGGCGACGAGCAGCTCGACCACCTGCTTCATCTCCGCGCCCTCGCTGGCGAAAGAGCCTGTCAGCGGTGCCATGAGACCGATCTTGATCGTGTCCTGGGCGTATGCCGTTCCGGTGAGCAGGCAGAACGCCATCAGGAAAAACAGGATTTTCTTCATGAGATCCCCTCCTTGAGAAAGCTTGTTGATAAGGGCTTGATGCCTGGCTTGAGACCTTCAAGACTGGCGGAAAATAGCAGAGAATCAGGGGCCTGTCAATCGGAAGCCCCTTCTTTGAACTGCGGGCAGATCTCCGACGAGCCGGGCTCGAACTGCCTGCAGACCCGGGGACGCGTCTCGTAGATCGTGCAGGTGAACAGGCCGTCCTGAAAATCCAGGAAGGGGCAGTCGTGGATGGTCATCCCCGTGGTGACGGACATGAAGTGATCCCCCACCCAGCAAGCGTCGCGATAGACCCGCAGGATGTCATCCCGGCCTTCACGCCTCCAGCGCTCGAGGTCCTCGGCGTCGGCATCGGCGATCATGTCGGCCATGCAGCAGGTCCCGCAGCGAAGGCAGGCAATGTGAGAGGAATCGGTCAAAAGAAGCCTCCGGACTTGACGGGGGGATGAGGATCTTGATATGGCGTGAAAGGGTCTTTGCCTTACATTTCCTATACACCCGCACTTGCCGTGACGAAAGGGAAAAGGTTGACACACCCGTGCCTTCCATTCACGATACCCGCCATTATCACCTCCACCACCCCGTCGATCTCATGACGGAATTCACGGTCTGTGAATCCCTGGGGAGCCCCTCATCGCCTTACCTCCGGGCCCTGGGGATGGCCAGTACCTACGGAGCAATGCTGGGCGATCGCCTGCGGGAGAAAGGCCTTCTGCGCAATGGGAGCCGGCTCTGCGAGATCGGAGGCGGATACGGGAGCCTCATGCTGGGACTGCTGGAGGCCCACGGGGAGCTCGTGGAGCGGGTTGTGATGGTGGATCTTTCCCGGGCCCTGATCGAAAGGCAGCGCAGAGCGCTGAATCCCTGGAAGGACAGGGTGGGTTATATTCTGGGCGATGCCCTCGAGGTCCTGCCGGCCCTATCCGGAGTGGGCCTCCTCATCGTCAACGAGATGATCGGCGACCTGCCCGTCTGGACGAACCTGGATGCCGGCCATCTGCCGCGCGAAGTGTCGGAAGTCATCGACCATTACCGGTTGTGCATCCCGGAAGGGGGTTTATTCCATTTCAACATCGGGGCAGTGGGGCTCGTCGAGGCGATCTGCCGCAAGGGCATCCCGGCATTTCTCTCCGAGCACTCGAGTGACCCCATCATCCCGCGGGAGATGCCGTTTCTGGCGAAAGGCCTCGAGACCGGAGGCTGGCCGCGGGAGATCAGGCTCACGGCCCACTCGGAATACACCATCCGGTTTTCCCACCTCGAGCAGGTCGCCCGTGCGTTCGGCCGCAGGGTCGAGACGGGATGCCTCCTGGAGCTGATCGGGTATACCAACGTGGAGAAGGCCCGCTTCATCTTCAACGCCCGGGCGAGTGCCACCGATGAGCAGGCATTGATTTTTGAGTTCCTGGACCATATACGCGAATACCGCTGGCTCGTAATACAGTGACCGGTGGAAGAAAAAGAAGGGACTGGGGACGAGAGGGTGCAGGTGAGAAATAAACTTCAACGTCAAATAGATGCCATCGAGAAACTCGGGAAGGCGTCCTCTGCATCGCCGGAATTCATGACATGGAGAAGAGAGACGGAAGACGTCCTGAAAAAGCTTTTTGGTGAGGACTCCGCCGAAGTCCAGGACTTCAACTCCATCTACTTCACCCCGGTCTTTCTCACCTGCCGCATGGGCGACGAGGCCTTTGACGAGGCGTATCGTAACGGTCTCGAGGAAGCCCGGGTTTTTCTTCTGTCGCTGATATGAAAGGGGTTGTGTAAAGTATCGTCATTGCGAGTGCAGCGAAGCAATCTTCGTTATAGAATCAACGCAAAGATATCAAGCGTAGATCGCCACGCCTCGCGAGGCTCAGCTCGCGATGACCCTTTCTTAGAAACAGCGGAATCACTTTCATCCTTCGTTGTGCATGCTCTTATGGGCATGAACGATGATGGAAAAGATCAGGCGGCCGGGTCGACGGACTTTTGACGAAAGGACACCCAGAGCGTGAGCATCCGGGTGGCAACCGTGGCCGTGATCAGCCGCGGCACCCAGAGCCAGAAGGCGCTGACCCCGAATGTCATGAACAGGAATGGGTCCTCGACCATGGAGTGGTTGATCCCGACGGAGAGCTGCAGCTCCTCGAGTTCTTCCTTCGAGATGTGCCCCTGCCGCGCCTCCTCCACTATCACCGCCCCGCCGTAGGCAAGGCCGAAGACGACAGCCGTCATCCAGAGGATTCCCACCTTCTCGCTCAGCCCCAGGATTCGCAAAAAGGGCGACAGGGCTTTCACGATGGGCAGGACCCAGCCCATGCTCTTGGCGACCTCGAGCAGGGTGAGGATCGTCATGACGATGAAAAAGATCTTCACGGTGAGCTCCAGCATCGATAAGCCCCAGCCGGAAACCATCACGTGAAAGGCCTGCGGGGAGGCCCCCAGGGCGCCTGCCTGGGCAACGGCCACTGGGCCGCTCTGGATGAAAAAGGTCATGGCATAGACGGTGACAACGGCGGCTGCAACCCGGAAGAGCGTCGCCTTGACGGGGTTGAGACCGGATTGGGCCTGGATCACGCCTTCCTGGATGAGGTTGTGGCAGATGAGGAGGAAGTTGGCAAGAAGGGTCATCTCGGCCAGGGTGAAGGGCAGGACCGCCATGGCTGCGATGCCGCCGTAGATGCCCGTGAGACCGCCGATGATGATGGGCAGGGCCGCCATGGCAGGCAAACCCAGGAACCCCATCAGGGGCGCGATCAGGAAGTCGATCTTGCCCAGCCAGCCGGTCCAGGCAAGCACCGCCGTCAGGAAGGAGATGGGGATGATGATCTTCATCATCCAGAGGAATCCGCTCCACCCCTTCTTCAATCCGTTCTGGAGCCCGATTTTCAGATTGTCCCGCGGCTTGTCCCGGTTATCGATCACGACAGCTTGATGATCCCTTTCAGGCTCCGCTCGATTTCATCGCCAGACAGGACACCGACCATCCGTTTCAGGAGCTTTCCTTCGCGGAACAGCAGGAGCGTGGGGACTCCCTGGATGCCATACTGTGCCGACACGGCGTGATTGACGGTGGTGTTGAGCCGCGCGATGAGGGCGGCCCCCTCGAACTTGACGGCAAGCTGATCGATGACCGGTGAGAGCATCCGGCAGTATGGGCAGGTGGGTGAATAAAAAAAGACGAGGGCAGGCTCCGTCGCGGCCAGGATATCGCGGGCAAAGGTCCCGTCGGACGTCTCCAGGGGGCGGACGGCAAAGGCCTCCACGGATAGAGGCGCATGGCAGTGCCCGCAGCTCGGCCTATCGTTTATGCGCGACCGGGGGACGCGGTTCTTGGTCCCGCATCGCAGGCACTCAATGATGACGGTCTCATCGTCGGCTGATCGTTTCATCTTCATCTGAGTAATAGAATCTCTTTCCCGGCGGTCGCATTCAAATCCCCCTTTCCTCCCCCTTTATAAAAGGGGGAAAGAGAGGGATTTCTTTAGCGCGCCACCTTCACGGGTGTCGTTTTCAGAATCCGCACGAGCTCCGCGGGCTTCATCTCCACGAGAAGCCCCTTCTTCCCGGCGTTGATGTAGATCGCGGGAAGACTGAGGATCGTCTCCTCGGCGTAGACGGGCAGAATTTTTTTCGTCCCGAAGGGCGATGTCCCACCCACCATGTAGCCGGTGTGGCGGTTGGCCGTTGCCGGGTCGCAGGGCTGGACCGTCTTCACTCCGAGGATGCGGGCGAGCTCCTTGGTGGAAACCTCCCTGTCGCCGTGCATGAGGACGATGAAGGGCGCTTTCTTCTCGTCTTCCATGACAAGCGTCTTGACCGTCAGGTGCTCGTCGACGCCGAGCTCCCTTGCGGCCACCTCCGTGCCGCCCCTCTCTTCGTACTTGTAGGGCTTCGGGATGAAATCGACCTTGTTGTCCTTCAGAACCCGGATGGCCGGTGTTGCCGGGATTTGATCCTTGCTCATGGGCTTGCCCCGGTGTGTCGAATGCTCCAGTCCTTACTTATCACGCTTTACGGCGGTTTTTCCATCGCAGAATCGCCGGGCAGGTGCCAGGGGAATCGATAAATCACCCTCACCTCGATCCTCTCCCCTCAAGGGAAAGGAAGATCTGGGAACGGTTTTTTATAGGCCTGCAGCCCTTTCAGGATCTTCATTTCGAGTCTGGAGATCGCAAGCCGGGAAAAGTCCTTTGGCCCGGCCCACCGGAACTTCACGTTGCCTCCGGGCGTCGGAATCGCTTCCTGGAGTCTGCCGTCAAATACCCGCACGGTGATGGAAAAGTGAGAGTAGCCGTGCTCGACATGGAAGAGTTCCTCCCCGGGGACGACCCTTACGCCCAACTCCTCCTGCAGGGCTTTGCGCAGCCTTGCCGCAGGTGCATCCCCCTCGGCGAGTGCACTCCCGGGAAAGCTCCAGAGTCCACCGAGGAGTCCCCGTTTCGGGCGTTTTACCAGGAGAATCCCTCCCGCAGCGTTGCAGATGACGATAGCGACAGCCCTGCGATGCGGTATCGCTGCCGCCTTCTTTTTACTCGGGATGGCCTCCTGGATTTTTTTTGCGCGGGCAACGCAAACCCCGGCCAGGGGACAGATCGGGCAGTCCGGGCCGCGGGGCGTGCAGACGCCGGAGCCGAGATCCATGAGGGCCTGATTGTAATAGCCCGGCTCTACAGACGGAACGAGCCGTTGTGCAATCCCTTCGATCTTTTTTTTCATTTCCTTGCCGTCGACAGGCTCCGCGATCCCGAAGAGACGGGCGATGACGCGAATCACGTTGCCGTCCACGGCGGCAGAGGGATGATCGAAAGCGATGCTCAGGACTGCACCGGCAGTGTATGCGCCGATGCCGGGCAGTTGAAGCAGTTGATCTTTCGCATCGGGGATTTTTCCGCCGAAGCGGTTCACAACGACGCGGGCCGCCTCATGGAGGTGGCGGGCGCGGGAATAGTAGCCCAGGTTCTCCCAGGCCTTGAGGACATCGTCCAGGGGGGCCCGGGCGAGCGCCTTCACATCGGGGAACCTCTTCAGGAACCGCTCGTAGTAGGGGATGACCGTTTCGACGCGGGTCTGCTGGAGCATGATCTCCGAGACCCATATCCGGAAAGGATCCCTCGTCTTTCGCCAGGGAAGATCGCGTTTGTTCTTTTTGTACCATGCGAGCAGGCGGCGGGGGATTTCCGTGTCGCGGTTACGTGGCATGGCGATAAGATATACGCCTCGGTTCAATGCGTCAACCAGTCAGGATCGAGGAGCGAGGATCTAGGATCGAGGCTTTAAAGGACGGGAAGGTTTTCCTCGGTCCTCGTACCTCGAACCTCGTGCCTTATACGTGGTTGCGGAGCATCAGCTCCGCCGGGTGCGGATTCAGGTAGGTTTGTTCCTTCAGGTATGGCTGTTTGTGCTTCCGGACGTAGTGGCCAAGCAGGGTGACGGGGACGATCAACGGGATGAGCCCTCTTTTATAATCGTTGATGACCTCGAGGAGCTCCCGTTTCTCGTCTGTGCTCAGGTCTTTCTTGAAGTAGCCCATGATGTGCATCAGGACATTCTCGTGCTTTGCGGCCGTGGGTTTAAGCGCCATGGCCTCCATGAGAAGGGTTTCGTAGCGATCCACGAGGTCCTTCGCCGTAATTTCCTTCGCGTGGGCAACGAGAGCCCCCATCTCCTTGAGATGCTTCGGGCTGTGTGCCATGAGGAGAAGTTTGTTCCGGGTATGGAAATCCAGCAGGCCCGCGATGCGATTCTTTCCCTCCATGATCGCGCAGTAACGCTTGCAGGTGAAGATGCGCTCGATGAAGTTTTCCCTCAGGACGGGGTCGTGGAGGCGGCCCTCCTCCTCGACGGGTGTGAGCGGGAAGCGCTCCATGAAGATCCGGGCGAATATGCCGACGCCAACTTTCGACGGGATGCCCTTGTCGCTGTATACCTTGACCCGTTCCATGCCGCTCGAAGGCGAGTCGCTTTTGAAGATGTAGCCGCAGAGGTCTTCCTTGTCCAGCTCCTCGACGCGCTTGCGGGCCCAAGCCTCCATCTTCTCCGTGTGATCGACACCGGTCTTGTGGATCACGAGTCGCGGCCGCTTCGGGTCGCCGATGAGGCGGAAGGTGTCGCGAGGGATGCCGAAACCGCATTCCACTTCGGGGCAGACCGGGACATACTCGACGTACTTCCCCAAGGTGTAGACGAGGAACCTGTCCAGGGCATGCCCGCCGTTCCAGCGGACATTCTGGCCGAGCAGTCAGGTGCTGATTCCGAGACGGATCTTTTCCATGGGAGTTATGGTAGCAGAATATGCCCGGAAGGCAAATCAAATCATCAGCCGCGGCCGGCTTGCCGCGGGAGTTGTCCTGCTTGCCACGAAACACACAGGCGTGCTAGAAATGGTGGCCAATGAAACGATAACCGGACCGGGAGGAGACATGGCGAAAATCAGGCGCGTTGAGATCGGAGAAAAGGCTTGGAAGGATGCCAGGGGATGGGTTCTCAATCCGCTCCCTCTGGCAGGTCTCGAGGGAAAACCGCTGGGAAATCTTCACGTGGCATCGATGCAGCCAGGGGCCGTCCGCGGAAACCATACCCACGGCAGCGCCGCGGAGTGGTTGCTGTTCTGCGGGGGCCCGGCAGCGCTGATAACGGGGGTGGAGGAGATCCTCGTCGGCGGCAGGGAGCCGGAACTTTTCGAAATCCCGGCAGGCCTCCCCCACGCCATCGTGAACCGCTCCGACCGGGAGATATTCCTGGTCGTTTTCTACGAGGAGAAGGATCTGGCTACGCAGCCGGCAAAAATTGTATAGCCTTCGCCGTGGCCGTTGTACCGGCGAAAAAAGAAGGAGAACCCCATGCTCAAGAAGATGAAGAAGATCGTGAAGGACAAAAATGTCTGCGTGCTCGCAACCGTGATGGACAATGTTCCCCACTGCTCGCTCATGTCCTATGTGCCGGACCGGGACTGCCGCGAAATCTACATGATGACCCGGAAGGGGACGAAGAAGTTCCGCAACCTCGCCACCAACAGGACGGTGAGTCTTCTCATCGACACCCGCGAGGAGGACTGCGGGGCCGATCGCGCCAAAATCAAGGCACTCACGGTGAGCGGTGTCTTCACGACGATCGGTGACAAGGGCAAAAAGAAACTCATCCGGCAGAAGCTGCTGAAAAAACACCCTCAGCTCAAACCATTCGCGGAAGACCGCGACACGGAGGTCTTCGCCGTGAAGGTGAAGAGCTTCCAGCTTCTCGACGGGGTGGAGGACTCGTACTTCGAGAAGATGAAATAAAAAGCCGCAAGCCACAAGGTAAAGAAAATCCCCCTCTTTCCCCCTTTTGCAAAGGGGGATGAAAGGGGGATTTGGTTTATCGGCAACGAATAAGTTTTCAGGCTCGGAGTTTCCGCAGGGCCGCCTCGAACTCCTCCCGAAGGTGTGATGGCTGGGGCACGCTGAGCGCTTCCATAAGGAAAGCCTCGGCCCGGCCGGTTCCGAGAGCTGCCAGTGCCTTGGCGGCAAGCACTTCCTTGAGCGCCCGAGGAGGGTAGACTCGGGTGACTGTCTTTTTGGCGGGATCGAAGAATTGGGTGTAGCCTCTGCCGATGGTCTTCCCGTATACGTTGACGCTGATGGCGATCCCATCGGTGGGGTTTTCCATCGCGTGAAGCCCTTCGTTGAGGGGAAGCACGAAGGTCGTCTGCCCCGGACCGTACACCTTGCCTTCCGTCTCGCGCAGCTCCGCGTAACCCTCCCGCTTTCCATCGTCAAGCCGCTCGTATTTTCTTTCTTTCAGCTGTGCGCAGAGGGTCCCGATGACCCCCCAGGAACCGTGGTCATGGACGATGTCGGCGAGCTTTGCGTCCCAGATGTAGGCAAGAGCGATGAACGACTTGTCGGAGCTGCGGTAGAGAGTGATCTCGTTTGGCCACATGGAGGGTTTCTGGCTCTCGATGAAGGCGCGGTCCACGATCATCTTTCTCATGAATTCTTCGAACCAGCCGGGAGTTGATGCAAGATCGGACACGAGCTCGCGCACCCGCTCGATCTGGCGCAGCACGCCTCTCTCATCGGCAAGCATCTTCTGGACCCTTTCACAAAAAGTCTCGAAATGCGCCATGCTCCTACTTTTTCCCCCCCGGTTTTTCTTTCGGCTTGTGAGGGATCCCGTACTTGCGCATGTGCTGCCACGCCTTGTACTCGGGCGCCTCGGGATTGGCCGCCAGCATCTCTCGCTCTTTCCCGTATTTCTTCCGGATCCCCTTGCTCTTGTACAGCAGCCGATCCTTCCCGATGGGGCAGACCTTCGTGCAAATACCGCAGGGATAAGAGCGCAGCTTCACCAGCTCCTCGTGCATCTCCAGGCAGGCCGTCTTGTCGTAATCGCCGATGACGCGATCCTCGCGCGGCTTGATGGCGTTCTTGGGGCAGCACTTGGCGCAGAGTTCGCACTTGTTGCAGAGCTCCTTCAGCATCATCGGGTCCGGCGGGATCTCGGCGGCGGTGAGAACGGAGACGAAGCGGACACGGGGGCCGAACTCCGGTGTGAGGATGCACTGGTTCATCCCGATCGTGCCCAGGCCGGCGTATTTTGCCGCCGGGACGTGGCCGAAGGCGGCCAGGTTGTTTTCCCTGAGCGCGCGCATGGTAGTGTAGGTGTCGCGGGTGAAGGGAAACGAGGCGTAGCCCATCCTGTTGAGATACCGCGTGAGCTCCGCGGCCAGATCATCGAGCTGGCGGTTCGTCGTGGTGTATAGCTCCTGGTGAAGAGCAGACGGTGTTGTCTCCACGACGGGAAGCGGCATGGACATGCCCATGACAATGACGGTGCGGGCCTGCGGGAAGATCGCTTTCGGCCGGAAATCCGGCGGTACCTCTCCTTGCTCGTCCCAGCGCTCCACGGGGGCAAACCCCACGAGCTCTGCGTTTCGCTCCCTGCAGAAGCGGATGATGTCGTCCTTGAGTGCCTGGTCCTTGAGGGGCATGGTCATATCTGCTCTCCGTAGAGATTCATCTTAACGCATTTTTCCTTCAAAGGAAAGTTGATGCCTCGAAGGGATAGAATGACTCAAGTTGGCCCCCATAGCGGTCGATAATTTAGACAGGACCGGACTTTTGCCGGTCTTTTTGCTGCAACCAATACAAGACATGTCATTAATATTGTTGAGCAATTAATTTTTTTCTTGATTTTTCTTTCCGGGCTAGGGTAA
>Ga0326726_10003962_pt1 | contig 13552 bp, 11 predicted proteins | sample MHFenrmetagenome_2_FD_207603 | JGI IMG/M metagenome (GOLD analysis project Ga0326726, IMG submission 207603) | Lab enriched peat soil microbial communities from Michigan Hollow, Ithaca, NY, United States - MHF15MN | ecosystem: Environmental > Terrestrial > Soil > Wetlands > Peat | place: USA... | reverse complement strand
ATCTTCTCCTGATGTTTCGGATCCAGCTTGGCGCCGGCGCAGGTCACGTGGAACACGTCGGTCGCAGTTTGGCCTTGCGTGTCGATGATCGCAACCTCGATATTGCAGCCCAGTTCAGCCATGGTGGAGCTGATGTCGTAGAGCAACCCAGGACGGTCCTGGGCGATGATCTCGATCAGGGTGCTGTGTTGCGAACAGCTGTTGTCGGTCTGGACGCTGGTTTCGATTTTTACTTTCGGGTTCTGCACTCCCGGCTTGAACTTCGTCTCCATGAGGTCGACCACGTTAATCTCTCCCGAAACGGCCTCAGCAAGTTTCCGTTTCAGGCGGTTTATTTCGGAAGGATTGAGCTCAAGAGTGCGGAACCGGTCCGAGAAGCGGAAGGTGTCGAGGACCACGCCCGCTTTGTTGGCAAAGGCTTCAGCCTTCAAGATATTCATGCCCCAGGATGATAGAGTGCCCACTACGTGCGAAAACAGGCCAGGGCAGTCCAGGGTCAGAAGAACAAGTTCAAAGTAGCCGTCGCGACGGAGTATTTCGATCTGCGGCTCCTCATCTTTCTCTTTGAGGCGATCGTACATTCGGCAGTGAGCGACGATCTCGCTGGGCGTGTGCATCAGCAGATAGCGTTTGGGAAAACCTTCCAGAAAGGAAGTGATGTGCTTGGCATCAGGCTCGCCCGCGACGGCAACAACTTCCTTGATTAGCTCACTGTTAGTTGCACTCGCGGTCAGACGTTGGTCGTCCACGGTCCGGCTGAGGTGGTTGAATGCAGCCGCATAGAGCTGCCACAGCATTTCAGCCTTCCACGGCGTCAGTGCTTCCGGGTTGACTGACTTAACGTCGGTGTAGGTCAGCAGCGTCAGCATCTTCAGCCGTTCCGTAGTGCCGATAGACTCACTGAACTCCGCCACCACGTTGGCATCGAAGATGTCCTGGCGCATGGTGGTGGCCGACATGCGCAAATGGTTCGCAATCAGAAAAACCACAGTTTCACGCTCAACCGGTTCCAGTCGCAGCCGCTCCAGAGCGCTGGCTGAGGCCTGCAGGCTTCCGGCCACGTGGTCGTCCGAGGGCATGCCCTTGCCGACATCGTGAAACAGGAGCGCCAAGAACAGCAGGTCCGGACGTTCGAGTCCGTCCAGGATGTCGCGGAAGCGGCGTTCTATTTCGCTGTCGGGAGTTCGCAGCGCGTGAATGTTCTCGATCGCAACCAACGAATGTTCGTCAACCGTATAGCGGTGGTAGTAGTCGCGAATGACCAGGGAATCGACCGCCTGAAACTCGGGAAACAGCAGGACCAGCACCCCTAGCCGGTGCATGGCGCGCAGAGCGGCTCCGGCATGGGGCGACACCAGGATTCGCCTGAAGTACGACCATACCTCGGGAGAATCATGGGCCCATTCCCGGAAGCTGGGAAGGGCGGTTTCGACGCAGCGCTCCGTTTCGGCAGTCAGCTTCAGGCCATGCCGACCGACGAATTCGAAAAGGCCCAGCAGGATGGTGGGATCCTTTACCGAGGAGAGCTGGCGCAGAAAGACGCGGCCTTCGACCACGGAGAAATCGGCGTTCGACAAGCGCGACTTGCGATTTTCGAAGAGCCGGTACAGACCGGAGCGTCCGGGCGGCACCTCATCGAAGAGGACGGTCAGCCGGTAAATCGATCGAACGTGGCGGAAGTAAGTTCGCATCCAGACGGCGGCCGAGACCGGCGCGCGGTCCGGCAACCCGATTCCCGCCGCCGCAGCCTCAGACTGAAGTTCGTAGGTCAGATTATTCAGGTCCCGGCCTTGGCGATAGTGCAGAAAACATCGTACCGCTGAAAGAAAATCCAGGGCCGCACCACACTCCGCGCGAAAGGCGCTGGGCAGCAAATTCTCCGGGGCTGGCCACACGCCCGTTTTCTCCAGTTCTGAAATCAGGCTCAGCCAGCAAGCGACTTGATAATCCCGCAGCCCGCCGGGGCAGTCCTTGATATTGGGTTCCAGGTGAAAAATGGTGTGGCCGTATTTGGTGTGCCGTGCCGATGTCAGATCGATCAGCCTCTGCTGCAACTCAAGCGCTTCGCGGCCGACCATCTTCGGAATCACCTGCGAGCGAAGCTGTTCAAACAGTCCCGCATCGCCGCAGATGTAGCGGCAATCCAGCAGGGAAATGTTGAACTCGAGGTTGTCGCGATGCAGCTTGCCGCACTCTGCCAGGGAACGGGTAGTGGGACTGACGCGGAGATGCAGGTCCCAGAGGGCCTGAGAGATTCGCGGGATGACGCGCTTCTGCGCATCTTCACTCAGGGGTGATTCGTGCAGGAAGAGCACATCAACGTCCGAACAGGGAAATAGCGCACGACGGCCATAGCCGCCCAGGGCAGCAACGCAGATCCTGTCGGGCGAGCCTGGGGAAAATTGATTCCACAACTCGCCAATTAGGGAATCAGTCAGATCCGAGCGCTCGCGGATGGCAGCTTGCCCGTCATGTGAGCGCTCGAATCTCTCGCGTATCTTTTCCGACTCGGCCTGATATGCGCCCTGTGATTTAGCGCTATTCGCCAGCACTGGCATCGGACTCCGGTGGCCTGACGTGATGGTGCGTTAAAGTGCCGCCACTCCGCGCTCGTGGTTCCGAATCCTTATGGCTTCGTCCACCTTGGAGAGAAAAATCTTTCCGTCGCCGATCTTCCCTGTCCCTGCGCTTTGCACGATGGCATCGACGGCGGCGTTCACCAGGTTGTCGGCCAGTACCATTTCGATCTTGATCTTGGGGACGAGATCGACGGTGTATTCCCGGCCACGATAAACCTCGGTGTGACCCTTCTGCCTGCCGTGCCCGCGCACGTCAGAGATCGTCATGCCCTCAACCCCCAGTTCCGCCAAAACTTCCTTGACGGCCTCAAATCTGGAGGGCTGAATAATCGCTTCAAGTTTCGTCATTGTGTTTATCCTCGTACCGGCGGATTCCAGTCCTAAAACCCTTCTGAAGTTTCCAGTCCTCACCTGACTAATCCCTGCGACTGCAAAAGCAGGTTACAGAGAAATCTCCGCTGCCGCCGTCTCCGATACCGAAGCCTGCAACAGCTCCTTGGGAAAGGCATAACGCAACAGCGCCGGTGTGATCAGTGTAGTGATTAACACCAGTAGTACGGTTTGCGCATAAATGTCCCGCGTGACCAGGCCCGCCGCAAAACCGATACTGGCCGTAATCAGTCCGACTTCACCTCGAGGGATCATTCCGATTCCCACGACAAACGAGTCACGCCTGCTGAATCCGGCGAAACCGGCGCCAAGGCCGCAGCCCACAATCTTCCCCACAATCGCAATCCCCAGGAGGATGGCGAAGAATCCGAGATATCCTCCCGACTGCCACGCGTTTACCTCAAGCCCGATGGACACCAGGAAGATGGGCCCAAAGAAAGAGTTGGTCATGGCCCGTAGTTCTTCAATGACCCGCTCGTGAGATGGCGTGGCAGCGACGAAAAGCCCGGCGAGGTATGCGCCTGTGATTGCCGCCATCTTCCCCAATGATTCAGCGGTGAAGGCCATCAGGAATGCAATCGACAGGGCGGCAGCGACCTCCATATGGTGGCCATGCATGCGAGAGGCCTGTTTCATCAGCCAGCGTGTAAGAAACGGGCCGGCAGCAAACATTGCTACCAGACAACCCGTCATATAACTTACCGGCATAACGAGGGCCTTCCAGTTGCCCACGCTTCCGCCGCCGGAACGTGCACTCACTGCGATGACCAGGGAGAGCACGATGAGACCCAACACATCGTCAATAACCGCTGCACCCAGAATCGTGGAACCAGCCGTGGATCGAATCTGGCTCAGATTCATCAGCGTCTGCGCGGTGATGGTGACACTGGTGGCGGTAAGGATGGTGCCGATGAATAACGCCTCCCGCCAGCCGAACCCAAACCATCGAGACAGCAGGTAACCGCCTGCCATGGGCAGGACCACTCCGCCGGAAGCCGCACAGAAAGCCGGTTTCAGGGCGCGCTTGGCCATCTGGATGTCGGTCTCCAGGCCGGCCACGAACATAAGTACTACTACTCCAAGCTCAGCCAGCACCTTGAAGACGCCGGCTACCGAGGCGCCGCTTTCGCCGGTTGTCGCAAGCCACTGCATCTGCCAGATGTTAAGTGCGCTGGGACCCAGAAGAACTCCCGCCAATAACTCCCCTAGCACGGCGGGGAGTCCGAGACGAGTCGCCAGAGAACCGGCAGTCTTTGCCGCTGCGATCAGCAAGGCGATGAACAAAAGTATCTGGAGCGAAGTGCTCATCGGCCTCCACGAAGCCGGACGGTCCCTGCCTGACCTGTGGAGGCAGAGCGTAAGGTTGAAATCGCGATGGCCAGCGCACAACCGCCAATCACAGGAAAGACCGGGGCGTGCCCCAGGAGTATGAGGAAAAGCCCGACAATCACAGCCCACGACCACGCCAGCCGCTGCTTTTTGATGCTCTCGAACAGCCTGTCAGTCACGTGTCACCTCTCTCTCTTTACCAGCGAACATGCAGCAGGAGCGCCACGATGGCGGCCGCTAGGCCACCACTCGTAAGAAAGAGTCCTGGCTTGCTGAACGGTGTGTTGAACCAGGGCCGGGCAATCCCATTTCGTTCGCGAGCCCGTTCTTCCTTGAGCAACTGGGTCAGCATCTTACGCTGTTCCAGAGTGGCCACGCAGCGCAATGCCTGTTCTGCAGCAGCATAGCCCTTTTGGGGAATACGCAGCTTGAAATTGAGCTGTGCCAGCGTGTAATGCGCAGCAAAGCTATCCGGCTGGATCCGGGTTGCAAGTTCCAGATGATCAATCGCAGGGTAGATATTGCTCGTCAGGGCATTGGCGAGACCCAGAAACACGTGAGCCTCTCCAAAGGTTGGAGCTAGATCGGTGCTCCGGGAGAGCGCCGGCAGCGCCGCTCCCGGATCACCCATTTGAAGTAGTGCCACGCCTTCCTGGAAGCACTCGACGGCTTCGCGAGGGAAGTCAAATGAAGAGGGACATTGCCAGGTAAGGGAATGCCCGCCCAACTCACCCTTAATGGGAAAGGCGTTTGTCATTACGCTGTCTCCCGCGCGACCTGCAAGCCGGCTTTGACACTCGCGGCCGCGCCACTGTGCGTTGTGTCAGGTTTTAGCACGAACTCGGGATAGCACAGAGCGCCCATTTCTGGGATGTCCAACCCTTCGAGCTCATCGGCCGCGGCCACCCGCTGCCCGACAATCGCGTGAATCGCCAGGTTGGCCACGTATGAAGTGGTGAAAACAAAACCGAGCAGCGTACCTACGCCAATGAGTTGGGCGACCAACTGCGTGGGATCTCCGTAGAACAATCCCTTCACGCCGTTGGTGCCGTCAGCGAACAGACCGACGGAGATAACTCCCCACAGTCCGTTGGTTCCGTGCACCGAGATGGCGCCCACGGGATCGTCCACGCGCAGCACGCGATCTACGAATTCAACGCTTACGCAGACCAGCAAGCCCGCAACGAACCCGATGATGACGGCGCCCATGGTGTTGACATAACCGCTGGGAGCCGTTATGGCGACCAGGCCGGCCAGCAGTCCATTGCCCGACATGGAGGCATCTGGCTTCCCATACTTGATCCACATATACAGGAGTGCGCCGAAGGATCCAGTGCAGCCTGCCAACATTGTATCGACCGCAATGGTGCTGATGCGCAGCGCGCCCGACGCGCCCAGCGTGCTGCCCGGATTAAAGCCGAACCAGCCGAAGGCCAGGATGAAGCATCCTGTCAGCACAATGACAATGTCGTGTCCCGGCATCGCATTCGATGAGCCATCGCGATTGTACTTGCCGATACGAGGTCCGATGATGATGGACAGAGCCAAAGCTGTGAGACCGCCAACCGCGTGCACCACTCCCGATCCGGCAAAATCGGCATAGCCCGCGCCCAGTCCGTAGTTTGCGCCCAGCTTGGAGAGCCATCCCCCACCCCATGCCCAATTAGCGTAGATGGGATAGGTAAAGGCGCCCAGAAGCAGGGAGGAAACCGCGAAAGCGGCGTACTTCCATCTCTCCGCCGCCGCGCCCGTCACGATGGTCAATGCCGTGTCCATGAAAACCATCTGGAACAGAAACAGAACCATCACGCCTACGTCGTAGGTCGCACCGGAAAGGAAGAAGCCTTTGGTGCCCCACAGGCCCCAGTCGTGTCCCAGCAGATGAATAGTGAACTCGTGACTCAGCGGGGCGGCTCCGCCCAGGATTGAAACACCAGCCGCTCCGCCCATCTGCAAGGCAAAGCCGCACACCCAATAGGCGAACAGGCCGAAACCGTAAACCATGAAGTTCATCATCATGGTGTGGTTGGCGTTCTTGGCACGGCACAGCCCGGTTTCTACGATGGCGAAGCCGGCCTGCATGAACATGACCAGAAAGCCCGCGACCAATGTCCAGACAAAATTGACGGCGATCCGGTTCTGTCCCGCCTGATTCACCAGATCCACCAGGGTGAGAGGTTTGGTGGGATCGGCGTGAACCACGTCATTCGCGGTTCCGGTCTTGGTCCCGCTAGGATCACCCGCGGCCTGATCGTCGGCGCTGGGGCCGCTGACCGGTAGAGGTGCGTCCACCGCGAGCGGGGGTGGCGTGGCGGCAGCTGCTGGAGCGCTGGGCGCAGCGGTTTGACCCTGGGCCCACGCCGGTATTCCACATACGAGCAGCGCTACAATCGCCGCCCACAAACATGGTCTCGACCATGTGCAACGTGTCATTGCGTATCTCCTAGTGAGGTTGAACGCGAGCTTAGTCGTCGCCGCGCCCCCGGTCTCTAAACTTTGACCTATTGCTGCTGATCGTTCTGCTACTGTTTCCACACTGCTTCCTTCTCGTGGGAGCTGATCAGCAGCTTGAGAATTGCGGTGAGCGTGATAGCGATCCCCACGATGCAGAGAACTAGCCTGGCCCCGGTGGATGATGTCATCCCCAGACCTACAACCGGAAGCAACCATCCGAAAACTGCCAGCAAAACTCCAACTAGCTTCATGTGGTTCCCCTCTTCATTGGTCTATACAGCTTTGATCTTGTAAAAGCCGGCCGCAGAGACAAGCAGCAAACCCGCCCCCACGATGGCAAAGACGATGCCCAGCCCACCCCCGCTGTGCAAACCCGCCACAAAGGAAGTGAAGCCGACCAAGGTAGTGCCCAAATACGTTCCCTGCTTTGCATTAGCCGCCATTCTTCTGCTCCTTACATCGAGTATTTGAACCGAGGCAAGCTTAGGACTCCGTCCGTTGTCTGCGTCAATAAAAGGCAACTTTGTCTCCTCTGAAATCCGCTTACCTTCCCCGAACACATGATTGGCGCGGGCACGGCCTGGGTGCTGGCACTAGGGGTGGTTTGAGTTGAACCCAAGCCGTGAGCCCACATAACAGCGGCATCACGGCCGCTGGGTAAAAACCGATCTTCATTTCTCCAGCACATAACTTCGGTCATTGGATAAAGAAGTTTTTGCTTCAAGTCGCTCTCCTGTCTTACTTGGCATCGGCGCTACTGAATGCGTACACCATGCCGAGGGTGACCGTGTTCTGCGCGTCTTTGAACAGCCCCGTCCGGTAGGGAAAGACGTCCTGATCCGACATGTCGCGCCGGAATTCCAGCCGGGTCATGAGCTTGCTGGCCAGCATGCGCTGCAGCGTAAGTGTGACTTCGCTCAGCTTCTGCGGGGTTCCGCTCTGCGTACCCCCGTTGTCGCTGAAGTATTCGCCGCGCGTGGCGAATGCCCACTTGTCGTTCGGCGCGTACTTGATGTATCCGGCAATGCCGCTCCAATGGACTGAAGTCAGGCTGCCGGTCAAGTGATCGTGGCCGTAGTCATAGTTCGCCATCAACGAAAGCTTGCTGTTGGGCGTGTACGTCACCACCGTGTCCGAAAGGTGCCTGAAGTTCGAGTTGTCGTTGAGTTGTTCCGGACCCACCAGATAGTTCTGGATCAGGCTGAACTTGCTGTTCGGAGTCCAGGCGGCGCTGAAGCCGGTAGTTTTGCCGCTATTGTTGTCGATGCTATTGTTCCAGCCATTCACCAGGTATCCGGTGAGGGCAAACTTTGAATTGAAGGCATACTTGGCGCTGGTACCGAAATGAAAGTAGGGAATGGCCAGGGCGAAGAGTATGCCGCGCGAGTAGTTCCAGTTGTCCTTGGTTTCGATCACCTCGGCACCGGCCGGGGTCACGAACTTGCCGACGTTGATTTGCAATCCCTTCCCTATGGGCGCCAGGTATTCCAGATAGCCTTCCTTGAGGTATTGATCGAAGTTGGATTCGGTTGCAAACTGGCCGGGCTCGGTCGAATTGACGATGTTCATCGCCTGTCCAAAGCCCAGCGCGACGTGATAGCCCAGACGACTTGCCGTAGCATCCGGCGCTTTGTCGGCCACCAGTTCGATCATGTTCAGTCCGAACTGGCCCGAGTTGATGTCAAAGTTGCGAAAGGCCGTGGTGCGGCCGATGGGCTGGTTCGAGTTATAGCCGTAGTACACATCTACGAACCCGCTGAGCGTGGTTGGCCCCAGCAGACCGGCAAGCCCGGTAGGTGCGGGAGTGGCAGGCGGTGCCGGGCTGGCAACCGCAGCTTGGGCGGGCGCAGGGGCAGGCGCGGCAGCAGCGGCTTTCTGCGCCTCCATCTGACTGCGCAGGTCCGCCAGTTGTTTTTCCAACGAGTCGATACGGCTGGCTAGGTCGGGCGCAGGCTCAGCCTGAGCCAAAGCTCGATTCGCGGAGCCACAAATAATTCCGAGACTTACAGCGAGTACCAAAACCCTCCAACGGAAGGCACGATTCATCTAGACGACTCTCTTTCTCCCCTAGTCATGTGTGGTGTGAACCACGCCACTGCCCCGTAGCCAGCGTGCTGCACAGTACCGCCCTGCGGCTGTGAGAGTCCAATGCATAATTCTTTTCGCCCCTATCACAAATACTTTTCAAAACATTAATTTATGGGAGAGATAAGAGAAATTTATTGAGCGCTTGCAGGAATGACGTCTACGGCCAAGAAGCTTGTGTGCATTTAGGTACCATGGTACATTGGTACCATGAAGCCGGACGAGGGATTCCTGATCGAGCGGGTGCAGACCGGAGTTCGAATCGAAAAGCGCCTGCTCAAAGTGCTTAAAGCCTTTGCCGAGTACCACGACTTGACGCTGGGTGATCTGCTGGAGGGAATCGTCTTGCACGCTTTTGACGGCAAGACGCCTTTTGGCCAGGGATCCCTTGACCAGATCAAGGAGTTGAAGAAGTTCTATGGCCTCGAACTGGACTCGAGTGCCAGTCATCGACTGAAGGAGGCGAAGAGAGCGCGCGCGCCCCGCAAACGGGATTCCAAGTCTGTATGAAAATCACCGGCAACCCCATGCTGATCCGCGATTCGCTGCGTACCTAAATGACAGATCAAGAGCTGATAGAACGATTTGAAGATGGAACCCTTTCGAATGAGCACTTTCATCATCGAGAGCACGTTCGGGCAGCGTTTCTATATCTGACTGAATACCCCGTGCTGGAGGCCCTGCAAGCGTTTTCCAGAGCTTTGCGGAGATTCGCCGAGTCCCACGGGAAGCCGCAGCTCTACCACGCGACGGTAACCTGCGCGTACGTTTTTCTTATTCACGAGCGCATGGCGCGGGGTGGCGACAAACAGAGCTGGGAGGAGTTTGCCCGGAACAATCCCGATCTCTTGACATGGAAGGACGGAGTCCTGGCGCAATACTATCGTGCCGAGACCCTTGCCTCGGATTTGGCGAAAACCATCTTCGTCCTCCCCGACCTGCATGCAAACAGCACGTAATTCCTGACTGATAACGAATAGGCAAGAAAAGACAAAAAGGGAAGCCGGCTCTCAGTTGCCAGTTTTGTGTTCCCAGTCGTTCGGTGCAGACGAATGCTAGCCGTCGGAGTCTCAGACCTCGTTGCCATACACTGGGATCACGGCTCCATTGACCTCTTTGCCGGCATCGCCGGCCAGCCATACGATCAGGCTGGCGACAGCGGCCGGGCGAACCCATTTGGAAAAGTCCGCATCAGGCATGGACTTTCGGTTGGCCGGCGTGTCCATTGTGTCGGGCAGGATCGCATTGGCGGTCACTCCAGCGTCCTTGTTTTCCTGGGCTACAGTCCTGATCAACGAAACCATGGCGGCCTTGGAGGCGCTGTACGCGCCGACGCCTGCTCCAGGTTCCAGCGCGGCGCGGCTGCCGATGGCAACGATGCGTCCATTCCCCGCTTGGCGCATGACCGGGACCGCAGCGCGCAGAAGATAAAAGGTGCTGCACAAGTTCACATCGAACATGCGCTGGAAAGTGGCATCGTCGGTTTCGGTGATGGACTGGCCGCCGGCGAACCCACCCACCGTGTGGGCGAGAATGTCCAGCCTGCCGAAGCGAGATACTAATTCGTCCACCGCAGACTTTGCTCCGGCGGCTGTCGAAATTTCCGCCGGCAACGCGGTAAAGTTTGGGTGGTTGAATTGTGACTGCTGAATCTTTCGCGATAGACCCACGACCGTGGCGCCGGAATCGAGCAGCGCCTGCGTAACAAAGGTTCCCAGGCCTCCATCGGCACCGGTAACCAGCGCGATCTTACCTTTCATGGAAAGCTCCTGTGACGGTGTTGGATTCTGTCATTCATCAAAAATAAACCAGAACCCCATCCCACCAGGCATGCACCCAGTCCAACAGGGGAGTTTACCGTTTGACAAAAACTGTCAACCGGATGATTCAGAGCGTCAGTCGCCTGGTACGAGCCTCTGATCTTGACCAAACCTCGCTCCTAAGCCCCTGATTCTGCACGGGCCAGAGATTTGTCGTCCGCTCGCAAGGTGGCCCCTAAAGTGCGGCTGCCAGCTAGGCGATAAGTAGATCAATGTAGCCGCACTGGGGGATTTCCGTGGGAAAAGGTAATCGGCGACACAAGCGGATCAAAATGGTTTTGCCCGTGCGGATATCGGGGAAGGACTCGGCCAACAATCCGGTGAACGAACTGGCGCACACCCTGGACATCACTCCCAACGGGGCCCGGCTGGGAGCGATCCACCATGCCTTGAAAGCCGGCGACAAACTCACCTTGCAATACCGGCAGCGGAGGATACAGTTCCGCGTGGTCTGGGTAAAAGCGATGGAAGGGACAAGCGAGTACCAGGTCGGCCTGGAAGGACTCGGCTCCATCGGTGAAAACTGGGGGCTTGAGCTCCCCGAGTCCGGCATGGCGGATGAATACCAGACCTCCACCACTACCACTTCATAGTTCGTCAGTAATCCGAAACCGCGTCGTTCCTCAATTTACGTAGGCCGGGACGCCCTCGTCCGGGCGGGCGAGCAAGGCTCGCCGGGTTGGCTGAGCTTCGCTCCGCTAGGCGGGTCAAGGCACCCGCCTATGGATGCATCTCACGCTGCTGCGCCGTAGAGTTTGCGTAACGATTTGACGTTGGTTGCCGGTCTTTCATGCAGAAGAAGTTCCGTGGCCTGTACCCGCCGGTCATTGTGAAACCAGCGCTGGACCACGCCGTCGTGCAGGAAGTTAGCCAGGGTAAGCAGAGTCATGCCCTGGTGGTGGGCCATCCAGCAGCGCACTAGTTCGTGGCGATGGCGCCAGTTGCGGCGACCGGAAGCCGTGCTGTAATCGGCTGCCTCGTAGAACCCGTACGGACCCAACCAGCCCTCGCTTTCCATTCGGCGCAGGTTGCGCAACGCCGCGGAGGCATCCACGTGCAGCGCGAGGAATGTGGAATAGGGCGAGATGACCAGCATGTTGGCCTCACCCTGATGGAGCGAAATATCAGGCAGGCCGAATGCCTGATACTGATAATTCCCAGCCTCATCCCGTTTGGCGTAAGCCGATTCCGAAATCCCCCACGGCACGCTCTTTTCGGCGGCATAAATCTGCTGCAGGCGGACCGAAGCGATGCGCGAATTATCCAGAAGAGTGTTGGGATAGGTCCGCATCCAGAGTACCGGCATCAGGTACTCGAACATGGTTCCAGTCCAGGAGAGCAGCACCGGCAGTCCGTGCTCACGAGTGTGCGCTCGGCCCAGCAGAAACCAGACGTCCTGCGGAATATCTTCCTTGGCGATAGCGGCGAATACGGCGATGCGCGCTTCTGAAGCCAGCAAATCGTAACAGGCGGGCGGGAGCTTTCCCGCTTCAACATCGAAACCGAGGGAAAGCAACTTGCGCCGGGGATCAAGCAGGAAGCGGAAGTCCATCTCGTCGGCGAACTTCCCGGCCGCGTCGGCGATTTGCTTGAGATCTTCGATCAGATCGAGCGCCCGCGAGCGCGCATCCGGCAGCATGGCCTGCAATCGTTGATAGAGGGCCTTGCGGTCGCCGGAGCCGTTGGCGTGGTCGAGAGCAAACTGCAGACGAGCCGTTAGCCTGTCCACCACTTCCGGCAAGCGCGCTATGGTCAGGCTTTGCGAGTCGAATTTGAATTCCAGCGTGGCGTCTTTCCACAGCGGGACAAACTCCGGCAGCATCCACGGAGCATAGACCTGGACCGCTTTCCTGAGATTTCTCACCCGTGACAGAGATTCGGTCGCGAACCAGCGAACATCCGACTCGTACTTGGGGCTCACCGTTTCCAGGTCGCTCTCAAGCAATCCTTCTTCAGAAGGCGCCAGCAGACGCTGCAGCCAGCTTCTCTTTCTGATCTGTTCCTGAAACGCCTTGAAACGCTTCTGGGGAAAGGCATGACTTTCGACCAGAATCCGGAGATGATCGGCCAGACCTTCCGCCAGCTGTTTCTCCAGCAACGGACGCTGCAAAAGGTCCAGACAGCCTTGCTGCAACGTCCAGAGCGACGCTACCAGGTTGCCGCTATCCACGGCAGAGATGAAGCGGGGCCGAAGAGGTTCGAGGGTGCGCGTGTCATACCAGTTGAGCAGGTGCCCATGGGAGCGCGAAAGCTTGTCCACTGTGGCCAGAGTGCGTAAGGTTTGTTCGGCGAATTCCGGAACGGTCAGGAAACCAAACTCGCAGGCCACCTGGCGGGCATTCAAAAGGAATCCCAGGTTGGTGGGCGAAATGCGAGCGGCGATAGCAGGGGGTTCTTCCTGCACATTATCCGGCACCAGCCAGTGGTGCTCCTCCGTGCTGAACTCGGCGAAATACCGCCAGGTGCGAAGCGCGGTGCGCTCCAGAAACAATTCGTCTTTGTCGGATGTTTCACTGCGCATGGCCCGCGAAGGCAGGTTCAGCCACATCGAGATCCACTTGCTGCAACCCCACAGCAGCAGGATGGGCAGTGCTGCAAAAAAAGCGTGGCGGCGGGTAAAGAACACCAGCGCGCCCAAGCCCAGGGCCAGTGCGGGCATCCAGTCGAGATAAATATCAACCGGGGTTCGCTTGCGGGCACTGAGTTCGGTTTCGGCCGCCGTCTCCCATTCGAGCAGCCGCCGCCGCGTCACCAGTCGCCGGACCAACGTTCGCACTACGGCATCAAGCGAAAGCAACATCTGGTGCGGCAGGAATGACAGCGTGAAAAACATGCTGGCGTTGGCCGTGAGCAGCGCGGTCCGAGCGTCTTTGACGACCTGGGATTTGCGCTCAA
>Ga0326726_10003961_pt1 | contig 13553 bp, 12 predicted proteins | sample MHFenrmetagenome_2_FD_207603 | JGI IMG/M metagenome (GOLD analysis project Ga0326726, IMG submission 207603) | Lab enriched peat soil microbial communities from Michigan Hollow, Ithaca, NY, United States - MHF15MN | ecosystem: Environmental > Terrestrial > Soil > Wetlands > Peat | place: USA... | reverse complement strand
CTGGAAGCGCTTGGCGCGCCGGTGCGACGCATAGGCATAGGGTATAAAGAATCCCAGAACTCCACCGGCCCAGCCGAACAGCACGTTGCCGCCCGACACCATGAAGATCACGGCAAAAATGACGGCAGAGGCGGCGCACAGGATCAGGAAGTTTCCGGTGCGAACGTTGACCTCGCCCTGGCTCAGCATTTTCTGGATGGCGGAGGCGCGCTCGGAGCGGCGGAGCAAGGTATCAAATGCTGGGATCCGGCTGAGCATCTCGTCACGCAGCAGCGCAACTTCAGGCTCGGGCTGATCCGCCGGCTTCTGCGTAGCGGAAAGGCGGTCACGAAGAACGCGGGCTTGTGCGCTCCGCTGGTCGAACAGACTCAGCACGGCAAACGTAGCCAGGCTCACAACCACAAACACCAGGAATGCGATGGCGACCGGCATCCGTTAGACCTCCATCCTGGACTCGAAGATTTCTGGACGCAGGCGGCAGCCGGCGGTGGCGAGGCGGTCGGTAAAACGTGGACGGATGCCGGTTGCCCGGAACGAACCCCGTACGTGTCCGCTGGCGTCAATTCCTGTCCGGTCGAACGTGAAGACGTCCTGCATGGCGATGATGTCGCCTTCCATCCCGGTGATTTCGGAGATGGTCATCACCTTGCGCGAACCATCGGAGAGACGTGCGATCTGGACCACGGCATGGATGGCAGCGGAGACCTGCTGCCGTATGGCGCGCTCGGGAATGTTCAGGTTGGCCATCGAAACCATGTTTTCAATGCGGGCCAGGGCATCGCGCGGAGAGTTAGCGTGTACGGTCGTGAGCGAACCCTCGTGACCGGTATTCATGGCCTGGAGCATATCGAACGCTTCTTCGCCGCGCACCTCGCCGACCACGATACGGTCAGGACGCATACGAAGACTGTTAATTACTAACTGGCGCTGCCGCACGGCTCCCTTGCCTTCGATGTTGGGCGGGCGGGTTTCCAGGCGCACCACGTGTTCCTGCTTGAGCTGCAACTCGGCGGCATCCTCGATGGTCACGATGCGATCGGAATTGGGGATATAGCCGGACATGACGTTGAGAAGCGTGGTCTTGCCGGCGCCGGTTCCGCCGGAAATGAGAAAGTTCAAGCGACCCTTGACCATCGCGGACAGCAACTCCAGCATCGGCTCCGTCAGGGTCTTGTTCTCGATCATGTTGCGGGCGGTCACGGGGTCGCGGCCGAAACGCCGGATCGACAGGCAAGGTCCATCGAGCGCCAATGGCGGAATGATGGCGTTGACACGCGAGCCGTCGGCCAGGCGCGCGTCCACCATGGGAGAGGATTCATCAACTCGTCGCCCGATCCGCGAGACGATGCGGTCGATGATCTGCATCAGGTGCTGGTTGTCTTTGAACGTAAATCCGGTGATTTCGAGCTTCCCCCCGCGCTCCACGTACACCCGGTCGAAACGATTGACCAGGATGTCGGAAATAGTGGGGTCCTTGAGCAGTGGCTCGAGCGGGCCGAGGCCGAAGATTTCGTCCAGAATTTCCCGCGCCAGGCGCTCGCGCTCGGCGAAGCTGAGGGGAACCGCTTCGGTGTTTACCGAATTGCGGATCAGGAGCAGGACTTCATCGCGGGCCGCATCTCCGGCGGTGCGCCCCAGTTTTTCCAGGTCGAGGCGGTCCAGGATCTTGCGGTGCAGGTCGGCTTTGACCTGCTGGTATTCGCTCCGCTCGAAAGCTTGCAAATTGGCCATGTGTTCTAGACCGTCTTAAACAACGACCAGGCAGTGCGTTTCACATCCAGGTCGTCCTTGGTTAGGTATTCTGCCAGTGCCGTAATGGAGCGGGCAATTTCGGTGTTGCCCTGCTGCATCAAGGGTACGCCGCGGTCAATGGCGGCAGAGACCGCAAAATACTGATTGGGGATTCTCCACAGAACCGGAGCTCCGATGGCGGCTTCGGTCTCGGCTTCATTAAATCCGGCAACCTTGCGATAGCGGTTGAGTACCAGCGCAAACCGGTCTCGCGAGCCGCTTTCTCCGAGATATTGTGCCACTCGTCCCGCGCCCCACAAGGAAGCGACATCGGCATGCGCCACCAGCAAAACCTTCTCCGACAGGTTGCTCACAAGCCGGGTGGCGCTATCCAGCCGTGACGAAGCGTCGACGACGATGTAGCGGAACGCCCCGGCTATGGTGTCGAACAGCCGCGCAAAATCAGAGACCGAAGGCTCGACTGGGGATGGTGCAGCGGCGCCCGCGAGCACCTGCAGGCCTCCGCAATCACGGGCCATGAAGCTTTCGAGCAGCGAGGAGTCCAGACGGTGCAGGTTCGTGATCGCGTCCGAGACAGTGAAAGTCGGCTTGAGATTGAGATGCAGGGCGCAATGGCCGAGAGGAGCCATGTCCACGAGCGCGGTGTTTGCCTGAATGGACTGCAAAGCCAGTGCGAGGTTGACGGCCACCGTCGTGGCGCCACTTCCACCCTTTGCATTCACGATCGTGAGAATCTTTCCCCGCGAGCTTTCGCGGCCGGGCTTGCGCCGGGTAGAAGTCAAGCGGACAAAGGCTTCAAGAAGATCCGTTGTAGTCGTGGGACGCTCGATGTACTCGCGAGCGCCCGCCCGCATCGCGCTCACAATCACGTGCGGCTGGCTCATGGTGCCGATCGCGAACACGGCAGAATCGTGGAATTCCTGGTGCAGGAGTTCGATCGCACGAAGCGCTCCTGCGGGGTTATCGGCAGGGATGTCCACCAATATAACGTTGGGCGCCAGGGCTTGAGTTTTTCGGATCGCAGCATCGGTGGCCGCCAGGGGCATTGTGGGATAGCTGCTCACCGTGCGCGCGACATTGGTCCCGTCCACCAGGACCTGCAGCACCGCCCGCTGATCATTGTCCGTTGCGAACAATGCGACTGACAACTCCGGCATAACTCGACCCCACTGCCCCTTCTAGTCCGTACCTTCCCGCCTCACCGCGGTCCCGACTATTTCTTGCTGCCCTCCGGCTTCTTGCTGTCAAAGCTTTCTTTATCCAGCATCGGCTGCGGGTTGACTGGGCCCACCGGCGACTGGGTACTGGGTGAGACTCGGCGCGCTGTGCAGAGTACCATCAACTCCCCGCGGCTCTTCTGAACACTCTTGCTCTTGAAGAAATTGCCCAGCACCGGGATATCTCCAAGCCATGGAACCTTGCTCGTAATGTTCGTGACCCGGTTGTCGATCAACCCGGCAATGACGAAACTCTGGCCGTCCTGCAACTCAAATTCTGTATCAGCCTTGCGCGTGCTGATGGCGGGCACGGTTGTCCCTCCGACGGTTACGGCGTTGGTGAAATCCAACGTGCTCACTTCCGGAACGACGCGGAGGTGGATGTTGCCATTGGGCTGGATCACCGGCGTGAACTTGAGGCGCACGCCAAATTCGCGGAATTGGATGGTGACGGTGGAAAGTCCCTGGCCGCTGGGCTGCGCCACTGGGAAGGGAAACTCACCACCGGCCAGGAAACTGGCTTCCTTGCCATTCACGGCAATCAGGTTGGGTTCGGCCAGGATCTGCAACAGATTCTTTTGTTGCAACGCTTTGATTACCGCACCGATATTGAGGTCCGTTCGTGCGATGAACAGATTCAGGAAATCGTTGATGTGGACAATGGGCGCAGACGCAGCCGTCGTTGTCGTGGTCGTACCGTCGGGGTTGGTCACCGTCGTCGTCGAAGTATTGCTGACGTTCAGGCTGCCGAACTGTCCTGTCTGACTGAGTGCCACTGTGTTCCCCAGTCCCGGCATAAACAAGTTCGCTCCGAGTTGCATGACGGCAGTGCGGTCCACTTCAGCGAACTTAACTTCAAGAAGAACTTCCTGCGCTCCCACTGGTCCGAAGGTCAGCACGTTCACCACATTCTTGGAGTATGCCGAGGCAATGGCTCCAGCGTGCTTCGCCACATCTTCCGTGGTCACGTGGCCGGAGAGGACGATCGCCGAACGCGAGGGGCTAATGCTGATCTTTTCATCAGGGAAGATGCGATGAACTTCATCGGCCGCCGAGGTGATGTCCACATCCACACGCAGATCGAAACTGCGGGAGCGCTCCAGTTCGTCCCAGATGAGCAGGGAAATCTCACCCGGTGCCAGTCCGTTGACCAGCACCTGGGTGGGCGTGACCACGAGGGCGTCGGCCACGGTCGGATCGGTCACGGAAACGCGCTTCAGTCTTTCGGTGGTGTTGATCAGTAGAGACTTGCCCACCATGACTCGCAAAGGAGCGGCACTCGGAACTTCCTGGGTAGCGGCGGCCCCGGGTGTAGGGGGCGCGGCGGGCGGATTCTGCGGAGCGGCAGTCTGGGCGAACGCCGATACGACAAACAGAAGCAAGGCCGCTGCGATCAGCGTCAGAACTTTCATGAAGTCGGACCTCTCCGAGGAAGCAAGAACCCGTTCGTCCAACGAAAATGCAGTTGCGAAACTCTGCCGCATGAGCGGATCAAAATTTGGTCTCGTCCCGTTTGCTGCCCCGAATCGTTTCCACCTCGTAGGCTGAAGGCGGCACAATCGTAACCGGAATCGTCTTTCGCGTCCTGGCCTTGGGCAGATTCACGGCTGTCGGAGTGACTCCCGGATACAACGAACTCGATCGGGTGGCGCCAATCTGTTCTCTGCGCGTATCGAGCGGGTTGCGGAGAGCCAGTTGGATGCGGCCTTCCTGGGAAGCAAGGGTCAGCCTCTGCGCATCGTCGGGAGCAACCAGCAACGTGATGACGGGAGCAACCTGCGACTCTCCATTCGTGCTGCGTTCCAGGCTCTTGCCCACGGCAATGACGGCCACGTTCTCCAGAACTGTCGTCGTCTGCCGGTCATTTCCGGTGGCGGGATTCCCCGTCGCAAGAACATCGACCCGCGATCCCGGCTGCACGAAACCGGCAACCGAAACGACGTCGTTGACGCGGACCGAAACGGCGCGCATCCCCGGCGGAATCAGCGACGGCAAGCCAGCCCCGGCATTGGCCGCCGCCAGTTTGCTCGACAGAATGAACTCGCCCTGGCTGACGGGCAGAATTACGCCCCGGCCCAGCACTTCTGATTTCTTGGTATAAGCCTTCGACGGGATGCTGGATTGCGGGAACCGCACCATGCGAATGTCGTGTTCCTCAAGCTTGGCACCCACCTGGAGATCATTGGCCGCAACCACGACCTCGACACTAGGTTCGCTGTTGGATCCGGCCGAGATCCGCAGCCGGTTATAAACGGTATAGCTGACCAGAAGGCCCAAGGCGAGCGCCAAGCCCCCGATCATCAACAGTCGGCTTCGGTTCATTCCTCTCCTTCCGGGATGACCCCGGAGTCATTCGCCACGTCCGGAGGCAACGGACACCTGACTTCGCGCCAGAAGCCCACCCCTGTCGCGTTTTTTTGACCTACTGCGAGATACTGCTGGCAACGGAAGAGAATACGTTATTGGCATTGCTGCCGATGAGGCGGACCGTACCAATGACGATCACCAGGATCACAGCCAGCATTACGGCGTACTCGGCAATGTCCTGCCCTTCCTCGTTGCGCCACAAGTACTTGGCCAGATCAATCATCATAACGTCCCTCCAGGTTTGCATCGATAACGTCGGACTGTATGGGTATCTGTCTGTCGGCACACGGGATTACCGGGCTTTGCCGGCCTAAATGACCGGCTCCGGCACCCCAACCCGCCTTGCTTACCCGAGACCGGCGGTTCTCCTACCCCGGCATCGGGCCGCAGACAGGGTTGACTCGGGTGTAGTTTCGCAGATTCGGGAGACCTCTGGTAAACATTTTTTCACTTGCCCGTTGACCAGGCGGATAGCGGCAAAAGCCCACTGCCGCCCCCCGGCGATGGTATGCGGACCAACAAAACCGCCTGCTGGTCGCGGTATTCTGGCTTCCAGCCCGAGTCCAGCAGCAGGGCCTGGGCCAGCGGACTGGAGGGCGGCACGAGGACCGATTCGACCCCGCAGCTGTCCAGTACCTGGTTCCATCCAGCTTTGACCTGCAGTGCCTGCTGAAACTTCCCCAGCAGATCGTCGCCATAGAGGTCGGCACGACCGTCCACAAACAGGTCATAGGCCGGATAGAGCTTCCAGATGGCGTAGCCACCCCAGTCGTAATGGGCAAACAGCCGGCTGGGCATCGGGTGGGAGCGTAGGTAGTCCGCGGCCGGAGCGGGGAAATTTTCCGCCTCGACGCGAGCCTGATTCCGCACCAGGCTGCTCCAGCGCGTCGCCGCAAAGCCCGCCATCAAAAGCACAACCGCCAGGCGGAACGCGAACCTGGAACTTGCCGACGCGCGGAAGGGGCGCGCCGGCGAAAGTAAGTCTTCAGATCTTTGGTTCGACAAACTTGCCGCGATCACCGGGATCGCCAGCAACACAAAAATCGGAATGTGACGGACGGCGTCGAGGGCGGCCATGAACGTCAGGAATAGCGGCACTAGTACCCTCGCCTTGGGCCGGGATCGGGAAGTGCCAAGCGCTGCCAGCAGAGCGACCCAGATCAGGACCAGCGCCAGGTAGCGAATCTGATGGAAGTCTGGCGGCAGCCACTCGTTGATGAAGGATCTCATCCCGGCAGAGCGCAAAACGTCCAGCGGGTAACGGTAGAGTTGGGTGCCACTGGGGTTCAGTGGCACCAGCGCCATGCAGGCCAGGACGACCGCCAGCACGCGCAGAAAATAGGCGCGCACCTCCTCCCAGGTGGTGTCTCCCACAACTACTTCCCAAAACAGACCAGCTGCAAAAGCAATCAGGAGGGCTGGTCCGAGGGCAAACCCGGCATGCAGGTTCAGCCAGAGCAGGAACAAGAGTGGTATCCAGAGTAACGACCGCGGGTGCTCACGGCCACGCTCCAGAAGCCAAAGCATTAAGCTGGCCAGGGTGAACGTGAACATTTGGGGACGCGCACCCCATGCCGGCGAGGCAGCCACAGCTCCCAGAGCAATCACCGCCGCCGCGGTGCCCCGGTTCTTTCCCGGACAACGGAGATAGAGCAGCATGAATCCAGCGGTTGTGATCGCGGCTGAGAATATGATCAGGCCCGCCGCGCCACTGCGTTTCCAGACCTCGTAGAACGTAACTTCGGACAGCCATTCATGCGATACCCATGGACTCCCGGCGCGGGTGAAGGAGAACGGGTCGGTGCGGGGTATGTGCCCCGTCTCCACGATCAGTTGTCCCGTACGGAGGTGCCACCAGAGATCGGGATCGACCGCGTTGCGGGCGGTCATGGCGAGCAGACCGAAGAGCAGGATCCCGGCGAATACCCGGTCCTGGTCCAGCCATGAGATCTTGATCGTGCTCATCCGTCCGCGATTATAGAATCAGTCCTCGGCAAAAGCTCTCCATGGCGTTGGCGTCGTTCGGGCAGAAAAGAAAATTCGGCGCAGTGGCATTTCTGCTGGCAATGGTCCTCTGCCATGGGGCGATGCTCTTGGAAATGCTGCCCATGTTGCGCAGCGGATACCAGGACTTCACGATTTTCTACACTGCTGGGCGTCTGGTTCGGAGCGGCCAGACCGCGGACCTGTACGACCTGTCCGCGCAGTATCGGACGCAACAGGAGTTCGCCCCTGACGTCCATATTCGGCGGGGAGCCCTTCCTTATAACCATCCCCCATTTGAGGCGCTCCTCTTTTTGCCCTTCACGTTTGTCGGGTATCCGCTCGCGTACGCGCTCTGGACCGTCCTCAACTTGGCCATGTTGGCGATCGCCCTGGCCATGCTCAAAAAGCAGTTCGCGGAATTGAAGAAGTTTTCTGCACTCTTCCTCTCTCTGGCAGCAGTTGGGTTCTTTCCCATCGCGATCGCCTTGATACAAGGGCAGGACGCAATCCTGTTCCTGCTGATATCGGTGCTGGGATTAGTTGCCGCCACGAAGGGAAGAGACGTGGCCGCGGGCGCACTCCTGGCTCTCGGTCTGTTCAAGTTTCACCTGATATTGCCGCTGCTTCTGGTGGTCGCGGTTAAGAAGCCGCGAGTCCTCATCGGATTTGCTCCGGTAGCCTTGCTGTTGGCAGGCACTTCCGTCGCCATGGTCGGATGGCACGGTGCGGCCGACTATGTTCGTTTCGTGCTGCAACTGGAGCGGAGAGGGGCGGGAGCGGTCGTGTCAGACATGCCGAACCTGCGCGGACTCATCGCAAACCTCGCCTCCGCGCGCATACCCAGCCCATGGATCGCGGTCTTGACGCTTGCGATCTCCTTGGCGGTCATGGTGATTGCGCTGCGCCGCGCGCGCAAAATTGATTCCATTCCGCAGTTGTTTGCACTGGCAACTCTCACGACTATCCTCGTCAGTTATCATGCCCTGCCATACGATTTGAGCCTGTTGTTCCCGTCGTCCCTGTTCTTGTTTGCCGCATCAGACCAGCCGGAGACAGACCGCCATCGACTTGACCCCTGGTTGCTCGCGCTTTTATTTCTGACTCCACTCTATGTGCTCCTCTGGCTCCACTGGAACCAGTTCAGTTGGTATGTGCTCGTTTTGATTGCGTTGTTGTGGCGGGTCGGCCGTGGTTTCCTGGAGGAACAGATTGCCGTGTAGTATCCGCAGGTAAGATTGGCGACTGATACCGTGGGATTGCAATCTCCAAAGTCTTCTTCATTCATGGGAACATCCGGCGTGCTGCGAAAACCGTTGTGGCTGGTGCTGATCTCGTCGCTTTGCACGGTCGGCATGTGGGTCTACGTACGACAGGTCCTGATCCCACACCAGAAAGCGGATGCCGCCCTGCACGGCAGGCCGCGAGGTAATCTCTCGGATCTTTATCCGCGCTGGCTGGGTGCAAGGGAACTGCTCCTCCACGGACGCAATCCCTACAGCGCAGAGATCACGCGAGAGATCCAGCATGGATATTATGGACGCGCGCTCGACCCCTCCCGCCCCGAAGATCCGACTGATCAACAGGCATTTGCCTATCCCGTGTACATCACGTTCTACCTGGCGCCCACCGTCCGTCTTCCTTTCGATGTCGTTGCCAAGGTGTTCTTCTGGATTCTGTTAGGTCTGACAGCGGCGTGCGTCCCGCTCTGGCTTCGCGTCTTGGGTTGGCCCCTGCCGCTCTGGGTACAGGTTTGCGTGGTTGCCTTGGCGCTCGGCAGTTTCGTCGTCCTCCAGGGACTCAAGTTGCAGCAGATGACCTTGCTGGTTGTTGCCCTGATGGCGCTCGCGATGGCGCTCCTGGTCGGCGGTCACGCGATCTCCACGGGAATTTTGTTGGCCCTCGCAACTATCAAGCCGCAACTGGTCTGCCCGCTCTTATTTTGGTTGGGGATCTGGACGCTGGCAGACTGGAAACGCCGCTATCGCTGGGTCGTATCGTTTCTGATCACCATGGCTATCCTGTTTGCCGCCTCCGAACTATTGCTGCCGCACTGGCTGGCGCGCTTCTGGCAAGCGGTGCGCGAGTACCAGGCTTACACGGGCGCCATGCCGCTGCCCGACAAGCTGATTCCACGGCCCTGGAGCACGTTGTTTGAGATTGCGATCGGCCTCGGCACGATCTACGTCTGCTGGAAAAACCGCAAGCATGATGGGCGGACGCCCGAGTTTGCCGTCACCGTTTGCCTGGTTCTCTCCGTGACCTTGCTGGTCATCCCGACCTACGCGCTCTACAACCAGGTGCTGTTGCTCCCGGCTCTGCTGCTGCTGGCGCGCGAGCGGCAGACGATTCGCGAACGAAGCCGGGCCGGGTCTGTTCTCTTGCTGGTGGTGGCATTCTTCCTGTCCTGGCAATGGCTGGCGAGTACGGTGCTGGCGGTCGCGTACCTGCTCATCTCTCCGGAAGTGGTCCAGAAGGCATGGGCCTTTCCCACCTTGACGGCATTCACCCTGCCCATCTCGGTTGCCGGCCTGATGCTGCTCGTTGCCATCCGGGGAACGTTCAATACCTCGGGAAGCCGCGTTACGGCGTAAAATGCTGATTGCCAGAGCCGAAAGCTGGCATCATGGCTGCAGGAGAGTTCGGGGCTCATGTCGGTTTCATCCGTAACACCGTCGGGAGCAGTCTCAGGTATTTTCCCGGTCGTGATCTACGTCCAGGGGAACGAGCAGCAAACGCTCTCGCTCAACCACACTCCCTACACGGTTGGCCGCAAGGTCGACCGCGACCTGGTCATCCCAGACCCCCGAGTCTCGCGCGAGCATGCCTCCATCGTCGCGGAGAATGGCGAGTTCTTTGTTGTCGACCAGGGCAGCAAACATGGCACCTTCGTCAACGGCGAGCGCGTGGAACGCCGCAAGCTGGCGCGTAACGACCGCCTTGAGTTCGGCGCGCGCGACATTGCCTACCTGATCTTTCACCCGCTGCATGCGACGTCGAATACCGCCCGCGAGTTCCTCAGCCAGATTTCCGGGATCCAGATCGCTCCCGAGGCTAGCGATCTTGAAAAGCTCACCCTGTTTCTGGAAGCCGCGCGCAAACTGAACACGATCGGAGTGCTCGATGAAATCCTGGTCACGCTGATTGACGCAACCCTCCGCCTGACTCGCGCCGAGCGCGGCTTCATCTTTCTGCGTGACGGCGATGGCAACCTCACGCTCGCTGCCGGGCGAAACTCAAAGGGCGAGCCACTGCTCGACGACAAGACCATTTCGCGGTCGGTGCTGGAAGAGGCATGCGCGTCGAATTCTGAATATCTGGTTACCGATACCAGCCAGATGGTGGACATGAAGGAGCGGCACAGCATCGTGGCGTTTGACTTGCGCACGGTCATCTGCATGCCGCTGCGGAAACCCCTGGTGCAGGCGACGCGCCCGGAGCAGCCGGCGAGCGCGGAAGTCATGGGAGCCCTGTACGTGGATTCCCGGTTTGCCGCCCGCGATATCACCAGCGTCAGCCACGATATCCTGCGCGCCATCGCGACCGAAGCAGCGCAACTCATCGAGAACGCGCGTCTGGTCCAGGCCGAGGAAGCGGGGCGGCGATACCAGCAGGAGCTTTCCATCGCCGCAGCGATTCAGCAGGGACTGATGGCCGTGACCATCCCGGAAGTTCCCTTTGCGCGATTGAGAGGTCGTAACCTGTCTTGCAAGGAGATCGGCGGCGATTTCTTTGATGCCGTCAGCACCCCCGCCGGATTAGCGGTCGTTCTTGCCGACGTGAGCGGAAAAGGAGTTTCGGCGGCTCTGCTCGCCTCGATTCTTCAGGGAATGGTGTATTCCCACCTGATTGCCGGCATGCCACTGACCGAGATCGTGACCGCCCTCAACCGCTTCTTCACCAAGAAGCACATCGGCGAAAAGTACGCGACCATGATCATCGCCCGCCTCCGCAATGACGGCGAGCTCGAGTACGTGAACTGTGGACACGTGCCGCCAGTGTGGATCTGCGATCATGAAGTATTGCGGCCGGGACATGGAAATCTCCCCGTCGGTCTGCTGGCTGATGCCGTCTACGAGAGTGACCGCTGCCAGATGAAGCCCGGCGATCGCCTGATCCTGGTGACCGACGGCGTGACCGAAGCCGAGAACGCCCGCGGCGACATGTTTGATAGCGAGCGCTTGGAGAAGGTGGCGGGCAAGAGCCTGTCGATGGATGATATTTTTACCGCGGTGGCCGATTTCTGTGGTGGAACTCCACTGAACGACGACTGCACCGTAGTAGAAATGATCTATAGCGGCTAGAGAAAGTAGCGCCGGCTCCCAGCCGGCAGCCCTGAGGGCACTCTGCCCTCAGCGCTGACTTTGAGGAGCTATTGTTTCCGAGTAGCCCGTTATCCGCCCACGATCTGCAAACAGTATGCGACATATCGTTCGGTGTGGCGGTTCACATCCGCGTCGGCCTCCCAACGCGTTTGTCAGAGCTACCCGTTTTCGACGCGCGCCTTTATATCCGCGTACGCCGCATCAATGAGCCTGCTCAGCTCTGCGGTGTTCGTGGCCGTTCCCGGTCTCAACTTCACATGGCGCATGAACTTGCCGGTGCCTTGCAGCAAGCGCGCCGGATCCCGCAGCGCTGCGCCGTGAAAGAACCCCACGTTTACGTGCGAAGTGAATACATTGACGTAGCCGAAGGGCGCATCTCCCAAACATGCAACCGGACAGCCGTCATGCAAAAGCTCCCGGACTTCGTCGCCGCATTTTCGCATCACCTCAAACCACACGGCTTCGCAGCCTTGTGAATTTCCACCGTTGACCACGTCTTGTCCGCGGCGTGGCACAATTTTTCAATCGCACAATCTGCGCACTTTGGACTGCGCGCCACGCACACCTTCCGCCCGTGCCAGATCACCTCGTGGGAGAAATCCGTCCAGCGCTCGCGGGGAATGATCTGCATCAGATCCTGTTCGATCTGGGTGGCGTCATCGTGCTTCGTCAGCTCCAGGCGGCGTGAGATGCGCGTGACGTGCGTATCCACGACTACGCCTTCATTTTTCTTGAACCACGTGCCCAGGACGACGTTGGCCGTCTTGCGGGCCACGCCCGGCAGGGTCAGAAGCTCCTCCATCGTTTGCGGAACTTCACCGCCAAAATCCGCAACGATCTTGCGGGCCGCACCGACGACAGACTTGGACTTGTTGCGAAAGAAGCCGGTGGAGCGGATGTCCGGTTCCAGGTCTTCCGGTTCGAGCGCGGCGAAGTGCTGCACAGTCGGATATTTTTCAAAGAGTACGGGCGTGACCATATTCACGCGGACATCCGTACATTGCGCCGAGAGAATCGTCGCCACCACCAGTTCCCATGCACTCCGGTGCGTAAGGGCGCAGGTCACGCCGGGATACATCTGGTCGAGACCCGCGATGATGGCCCGGACGCGTTCGGGAGCGATGGGGTTGTAACCGGACAGCTTCTTCCCCGAAGCCGCACGTTGGGTCGGCGGCTCGGCTTTCGGTGACCGCGCCTTTGGCGATGAACGGCTAGGAGCAGGCTTCGGCTGCGGTCGACGGCGGGCGCCTTCCTGGCGTCCACTGCGGCTCGGTTGGCGCGGAGTAGTGCCGCGAGGCATAGCGTTCTCCTTGGCAGGCTTTTTATCGTAGCAAAGCGGACGACAATACGCGGGACACGCCGCGTGGCCCATCAGTAACCTGCCGGCAATTGACCCGCGCGCTGCGCCTGAGTAGTCTGAGAAGAGAAGAAAAATATGGCTGTGAAGAGCATCAAACTCGGGCAGGTGTGGCGTCAGGACGCGAGCGGCCAGGATTACCTGGTCACCAAGGTATACAGCGAAGTGTTCAGCCAGTTTGCCGTGCTGCGCCCCGCCGAGGTCACGGCGCCCGATGCGCCCGTGGTCAAAGTGAAAGTCGCCAAGGCCGGTGAGGGAGTGAGCTTGCCCGGCTTCAGCTTCACTCAAGAAGGCGCATTTTGAACGACTGAACGGGCCCCGCTTCAAACCCGGGCCATCAACCCCATGAAGCTTGCTCGAAGCCCGAAGCTCGGAGCCCGAAGCTCCTGACATGACCGAGAAAATCCTCGCTGTTCTGTTTGTCTTCATCAAATCCATGATTGCCGCGACCGGCTACTCCGGCATTGCCATCCTGATGGCGATCGAGTCCGCGTGCATTCCTTTGCCTTCGGAGTTGATCATGCCGTTTGCCGGCTACCTGGTTCATGAAGG
>Ga0326726_10003960_pt1 | contig 13555 bp, 11 predicted proteins | sample MHFenrmetagenome_2_FD_207603 | JGI IMG/M metagenome (GOLD analysis project Ga0326726, IMG submission 207603) | Lab enriched peat soil microbial communities from Michigan Hollow, Ithaca, NY, United States - MHF15MN | ecosystem: Environmental > Terrestrial > Soil > Wetlands > Peat | place: USA... | reverse complement strand
GTCCAGCCTACAACCACGATGGCGGTGAATGCTCAGACATCAGCATATCCGACTGCGACTACAATGCCGGTACCGCAATCGACAAACCGGGTAAATGATAATACCATCAGGATCGGAAAAGACGGATTTGATCCGGTAAGCATAACAGTCAAACCAGGTTCGATTGTCAGATGGGTGAATGCGGATTCCACAGAGGATGCAGCCTTGTATAATCCAACTCACAGGATATCGATTGCCCATGTAAAAGACTCGGATCTCCTTTCCCCGGGTCAAGGATTTAGCTGGATTTTCAACGAGCCCGGAATGTATACCTATAGTGATTTGCTCCATCCGGCTTTCGAAGGCACAGTAATTGTAAAGTGATAGTATTGCCGGAAATTATCTCTCTTTTCGTCCGAGAACATCCCAGATGTAACCGGGAGAAAAAAATATGAGTATAAAAAATGGAGAAATAAGTCTCGTACCAATTTAATACCCGGCGATGCGGAACATTGCACCGACAAGAATGCCGAACATGGACGTCGATGCAGATAACATTCCTAATATAATATATCCAACAATTGCGCCAATTTTTATCGGCATATACGTACGGTTCAGATGAAGCCGTCGGATAATGCGAAATGATTTGACATCTGCCGAAATCTGTGGCTTATTTTTCTTTATCCGTATCATGGCGATTCACCCTGTTTTGAAAGGTCTTTCCATCGAACGAATCCCGGTACCCCTGCCCCGACTGAATACAGATCAATGGTATCATATAATCTGAATAAGTACTATAAATAATTTTATTGTCATAACAAAATAAAAATCTGCAGAAAACAGCGTCCATAGAGAAAATTAATTCCAATCCTCATTTGTTATTAAAATTGCGCGGCAATTTTTTATGGGAATTTGTGACTGGCAAATCTTCAGTATATTCCTCTTGTATTAGCTTTCAAAAATCAGGAAAATTATAGGAAATTCAGGATATCTGCGAATGAATAACTCAGGAAAAACAGTGATTTACATACGCCGAGGGGGAGATTTGAACTCCCGAGGCGCGAAGCGCCAGTAGCTTTCGAGGCTACCGCCTTCCCGGGCTAGACTACCTCGGCAACCGGTTCTGATATTTTTTTCATCAATTGCTCTAATAGTTATCTGATGAATGAAACGATAGATCCATTGATGCTCTTTGATGTTATCGGATGAGGATGATTGGTAATTTCCAATTCCTTTCTTTGTGAAATGCCTGTATTTTTAGAAGAGAACGAAAAAAACCAAAATTTGGCAGAAAATTACCTCTATCCCCTTCCTGCCTATAAATTTTCTTAATATCCCGCCGGAACACTGCCAGGTGACTTTGACTGGGTGATCATCATGTCATCAACACGGATGAGCATAACTGCGGTCTCTGTGGCGCTCTGGATCGACTGGCGTTTCGATCTCAGGGGTTCAAGGACGCCTTCTCCAAGCATGTCGACGACTGTACCTTCATAAACATTCAACCCGGCATGCTTCTTCCCCTTTGAATGTGCATTCTTGAGTTCAACCAGTTTATCAATGGGATTGTATCCGGAGTTCTCCGCAAGGGTGCGGGGAATGGATTCAAACGCCGCAGCGTATGCTTCAATGGCAAGCTGGACACGTCCGCCGACACTCGAAGCGTAGTCCCGGATTTTCATCAGGAGCTCGGTTTCGACCGCTCCGCCGCCGACAACGTATGTGCCATCTTCCATCGCATCCATAACTACGCGTTTCCCGTCAACCACTGCCCGTTCAAGTTCATCAAGGAGATAATCACTTGAGCCGCGGAGCAGAATGGTGATCGACTTGGGGTTCTTGCACCCGGAGATCCTGGTGATATTGGCATCCGTATCCTCTTCCACGAGGTCTGCGTATCCAAGATCCTTTCCGGTAAGTGAGTCTGGTTTGTTCACGATGGTCGCATGGAGCGATCGTGCGGCATATTTCATATCGCTTTCCGGTACATCCTCAATGGCAAATATGCCGTTCTTGGCAAGATAGAACTGGACCGGATCTGCGATCCCCTTCTGGCACAGAAGGACCTTCGCACCGCTGTCAATGATCGCATCAGCAAGCTTTTTGAGGGTATCTCGTTCCTGCTCGGAAAAAGCATTGATCTGCTCGGCACTCGTGATCTTGATCTTCGCTTTGACCTGGGTTTTTGTTATCTCGAGAGGGGTTGCAACCAGGGCGATTTTTGCTTTTGTAACCTTTTTGGGCATTCCCTCGCTGATACGCTTCTTGTCAATGACAATACCCCGAATCAGCTCGGCATCGTCCATTGCCTGCCCTTTCTGCTTCTTGATCATTACGTCGTCTTCATCGACTGAGATTTTACCATTGGTCTTTTCAGCAACAGCCATCACGGCGTCAACAATAATACCGTCGAGCTTGGTCTTCACCGACTCGATCGACTTGCCGGTTATGGCGGTGTCAACGATCTTAAAGAGGGTCTTGCGATCGGTCGGGTCGACATGGAGCGAAAGGCTGTTCACGATCTCAAGTGCCTTTTCCATGCCCATCAGGTATCCCTGAGCAATCACGGTCGGATGAATTCCTTGTTCCAGCATACTTTCTGCCTGTTCCATGAGCGCGCCCACAATGATGACTGCTGTGGTAGTCCCGTCGCCAACTTCGTCGTCCTGAGTCTTTGCAACTTCGATCACCATTTTCGCACCCGGGTGCTGTACGGCGATCTCTCCAAGGATCGTTGCTCCGTCATTCGTGATGACGATATCTCCTGTGGAACCAACAAGCATCTTGTCCATTCCCCGTGGACCAAGGGTTGACTTGACGGCACCGGCAATTGCCTTTGCTGCCGCTATGTTCGAGCGCTGGGCTTCTTTCCCATAATTACGCTCTACATTCTCTTTTAATATGATAATTGGTTGATTAGATTGCATAATGGATCCTCCGATGATGTAAAAGGTGGAATTGAACTTCTATATAAATTATCCTGTGTTTGGCTCCGGAAAAAAGTTTTGATTAGTCTATCCGGGATATTTTGAAGAGCGAGTAGACCGGGACACCATCAATATCTTTGATACCGCGCTTGTCAAATATTACCCAAATCGCAACAGGTATCGCATTGTTTTTCTTTAAATATTTCACTACTTCCCGCATGGTATTTCCCGATGTTATCGTGTCATCAACGATGATGCAATGTTCCCCGCTAATTGCCGCAAAGTTCCCACTGATTGATCCCATCGGGTGCTCACTCTGGTTCTGTTTCGCCGGATGATAAATCGCAAGTTTTGCTGCTTCCTGAACTGCAATGATGGTTGCGAGGGGAACTCCTGACAGGGAAATACCGACTATAACTTCTGCGGCAGGCGGTGAAATAGTCTCATCCTGCCGGTCTCCATAGTACCTCTGGAGCAGCATCAAGGCCGTTTCTTCGAGTAACGGTGCGTAACTGCTGACCGCTGTCCAGTCGATATGAACATCCTTTGGAGCGGTAGTACCTTTTGTCTGGGTAAGCAGCCATGTCACGGTTTCCATGGAAAGTGACAATTCATCTGCAATCTGACCCGGACTATGTCCTTCAGCAAGGAGCATCTTCGCCCGGCTAATCAGATCGTCAAGAGAAGACATGGGAAAAAGATTCGCTGGCATCTATTTAAGTTTTCTTTTAATTATTGAACCGCAGATGAGGCATTCTCCGTCATGGTCAAAATATCTGCCACAGCCGCTGCAGCGATATTTCCAGTGGATGCGTTTTGCCTTCCGCTGGATGATAGGGGCGGTTTGCACTCCAAGAACTCCCGCGACGTTCTGGACAGCAAAGTCATCAGTACAGAGCACTCCTTCAAGATCGAGCGCCAGGGCAAGAATATCACAATCCGTATCAGAAATAATGCTGATATCTCTGGTTTTTTTTGCCACCTGCAAAACCCGCTCTTTTGTCTCTTCATTCGGAGAAACAACCTTCAATCCTTCAGCAGAAAATTTCTCGAACCTGCCCCTCGACCGGATATCAATCAGCTCATTAAGGACCGAAGGAGTAGTATACACTTCTCCGGTGACCGGGCAATCCGAGAAAAAAAAACTGGAGTCAAGGATGGCTTTCATGAGCAGAAACCAGGAAACGGAAAAAAATACATCATTCTTTCCGGTTTTTCTCTGAACCGGGCTTTAAAATAGCCTGGGCAATCTGGCTTGCAGCAGATATTTTACTGCATCCGCGCTCGATAGTGTCACTGCAGACTACATCGCGTATTCCGGCTGCAGTGAGCCGCACATATGCCCCCCCGGTAAGCACTCCGTGCACACACACGGCAAATACGTCTTTTGCTCCCTGCTGGTAGAGCATGCCGGAAGCGGTGGCAATGGTCCCCCCCGTCGATATGATATCATCGACGATCACTACGGATCGCGATGCAGCACATAATTGTTTGGGAGCCATCCGGACCTCCATTCCACTCAGGCGGTTCTTTTCAAGATGATCGAAATCCCATCGTCCTGCAGATGCCACCTGTTCCGCAAATGCAAGGGCGCCTTCGTCAGGAGCAAGAATAAGGGGATTGTCAAGCTGTAAGGTTTTAATGTACGACCCGATGTCGTGGGCGAGGGAGATATTCTTTGCAGGCACCCCAAAATACCTGAGGACTTCTTTTTCATGGATATTGACGGTAATGACATCTGAAACTCCCCGGCTGAGTGCCTGTGCAACGGCCCGTGCACTGACCGGCTCCCCCTGCCGGAACCGCTTGTCCTGTCGTGCATATCCCATATAAGGTAATACAAGCCGGTTCGTTGAACTGTCACATGCATCGATTATCAGGAGCAGCTGGACGAGTGCATCGTTATCCACCACACTTCCGACAATGATAGTCTCATCATCCAACTCTCCGGTGATAAGATAGTGCTCCCCGTCAGGAAAACGGGAATATTTTACTTCCGTGATGGTAGTTTTCAAAGCCCTGGCAAGGTTTGTGGCAAGTATTTGTGATTTTTCCGTGCAGATCACTTTCATGGTATTCTTCCTAAGACCGGGAGATGGTGTTCTTTTCTTCAGGAATTTATTGTACGATAGTAGGTATTGTAGTTTTTTGCATTGATCGGATTCACCTGACCCTCTCGGTGCTGGCAATCCGATGTAATCAGCTGAAAGTACTTAAACTATTATGAAACAATTTATATGAAACCCCAAAAGGAAAACGAGGTATATTCCGCAATGGAAATTCCCGAACAATTATCACCGCAGCACGAGGAAACACAACCCCAGGATATACGGCAGGAAGTTGTGCAGACCGAAGGCGTAATAACGACATCCTCCGAGATTACTGTACCGGAGAAACTGATCGATCAGGTGATCGGTCAGGAAAATGCAGTAGAAGTGATAAAAAAAGCAGCGGTCCAGCGCCGGCATGTTATGATGATAGGAAGTCCCGGTACGGGCAAATCGATGCTGGCCAAAGCCATGGCCGAGCTCCTTCCCAAAGAAGAGTTACAGGACATTCTCGCGTACCCGAATTCCGATGATCCCAACAACCCGGTGATCAGGACAGTGAGCGGGGGCCGGGGAAAGCAGATCGTTGCCGCCCATAAAGCTGAAGCAAAGAAAAAAACCCAGTTCAGGAATACCCTGCTGATGCTCCTGTTGATTGGAATAATCGGCTATGCTTTCCTGACTTATCAGTGGCTCCTTGGGATCATCGCCGCAGCATTTGTCTTCATGGCCCTAAGGTACACGACTCCTCGGGAAGAAACGATGGTGCCCAAACTTCTCGTATCCAATGATACGAAGAATGTCGCACCTTTTATTGACGGGACCGGTTCTCATGCAGGCGCATTGCTTGGCGATGTCCGGCATGATCCTTTCCAGAGCGGGGGACTCGAGACCCCGGCGCATGACCGGGTCGAAGTAGGTGCGATTCACCGGGCACATGGCGGAGTCCTGTTTATCGATGAGATCAATACTCTGACACCGCATTCCCAGCAGAACCTGCTGACTGCACTCCAGGAAGGGGAATTTCCCATTACCGGTCAGAGTGAACGATCGAGCGGGGCGATGGTCAGGACCGAACCGGTTCCCTGCAGATTCGTGATGGTGGCTGCCGGAAATCTTGACGCTATCCAGGGAATGCACCCGGCACTCCGTTCACGTATCCGTGGCTATGGGTATGAAGTGTATATGTCCGAGACCATGGATGACACTCCGGAGAACCGGCAGAAATATATCCGGTTTATTGCGCAGGAAGTGAAGAATGACGGCAAGATTCCTCACTTCGACCAGAGCGCCATCAAAGAAATAATTCGTGAAGCCCGCCGGCGTTCCAACCGGAAGGGGCACCTTACCCTGAAATTACGGGATATGGGCGGCCTTATCCGCGTTGCCGGAGATATCGCACGCCAGGAAGGGGCAGGTCTGGCTACAGCTGCGCATGTAATCACCGCAAAATTGACCGCAAGGACAATTGAGGATCAGGTGTCTGATGAGTATATCCGGAGAAGCAGGGAATATGAGCTCACGGTAGTGGATGGTACCCGTGTTGGCCGGGTGAATGGTCTTGCCGTGATGGGAAGTGATTCCGGTTCCGTACTCCCTATTATGGCGGAAGTCACTCCTTCTCAGGGAGCAAGCGGGACGGTGATTGCGACCGGAATGCTCAAAGAGATCGCACAGGAATCGATCAAGAACGTCAGTGCGATATTGAAAAAATTCACCGGAAAAGATGTGAAAAATATCGATATCCATATCCAGTTCATCGGTACCTATGGCGGAGTTGACGGAGATTCGGCATCGATCAGTGTTGCTACTGCTGTCATCAGTGCCATCGAAGGAATACCCGTCCGGCAGGATATCGCTATGACGGGGTCCCTCTCCGTTCGCGGCGATGTCCTTCCCGTGGGTGGGGTGACCTTTAAGATAGAAGCCGCAGTAAAGGCCGGGATCAGGACTGTTCTTATCCCAAGGGCAAATATCAATGACGTCCTGATTGAGGAGCGGTTCAAGCCACTCGTTACGGTCATTCCCGTTGATACCATCAATGATGTACTCAATCTCGCGCTGGTCCCTGAGAATGCCGAAGGATTCCTTACCAAGCTGAAAAATATGGCGTTAAGGTCGACAGCGATCATTGCGGAAACCCCCGTGATTAATAAAACAGCGGCCTGAGTGCAATGGAAGGGGTACGTTATTATGACCTGCGGCATGTGACCGGTCAGGTCACTCATATCGATATCGATAACGGCGTGGTAGAATCTGCCGGGACATCATTTTTCAACAATGCCGTTATCAGAGTCCTCCATACAACCGGATGGGGAGTTCTCCAGATCGATAACTACACTCCCTGCCATGGTAAGGAATTTGATGCACTTCTCCGGTCAGCATGCCGGCTGGCCGGGATTACACAGGGAAATGTTGTACTTGGCGATGTCCCTCATGGTATTCTTCCTGTACCCTTAATGAAAGAAGACCCCCGTGATGTGGATATTGAAGAGAAATCAGCCTTGCTCTCTGGCATCGAACAGGCTGCATCACACCCTTCGGTGGTGAATAGGAGAGCAAATTACATTGAAAAAATTGAGAATGTTCATTTCACTGACAGTTCTGAGAATGAATATTCTTATGAGATGTGTCGCTCCGGGTTTAATGTGATGGCGGTTGCTTCAAGGAATGGCAATGTCCAGATGGGATATGAACGTGAACATTCAATTCTCGGGTTCAATCTCCGGCATCAGCAGGGCCTTGGAAAACAGGCAGCCGACATCGCGGTCGCTCTCCTTGACGCCGGGGCAGCAAAAGGCGGAAAAATGCGGGCGGTCCTTGATTCGGAACTGGCGGGTGTGTTTGCCCATGAAGCGGTCGGGCATGCGAGCGAAGGCGATCTGGTCCAAGAAGGCAATTCTGTTCTTAAAGGAAAGACCGGACAAAAGATCGGGAATGAAAACCTGACCATTATCGACGACCCCGGAATCCCGGAGTTCGGTTTTGATCCGGTCGACGCTGAGGGTGTTGCGGTGCTCCGCACGGAAATAATAAAAAAAGGCGTAATTAACGCCTATCTCCACAACCGCGAGACGCTTTCATCGGTGGGGAACGGTGTAGCCGGTCATGCACGGGCGATGCCGGGTGAACCACCTCTGGTACGCATGAGTAATACCTTCATTGAAGCCGGGGATGCGACGGATGACGAGATCTTTGAAGAATGCCGGAACGGAATCTTTCTCAAAGGTTCCCGGGGTGGCCAGGTCGATCCCGGGAGGGGCATATTCCAGTTCAACGCAGAGTATGGTTACCTGATCGAAAACGGGGAGTGCACAAAAATGGTGAAGGATGTCTCGTTATCAGGAGAAATCCTGACAACCCTTCACGGAATTGCGCTCTGCGGCAATAAGCGTACCATGAACCCGGGATATTGCGGGAAGGGGGGTCAGAGTGTGCCGGTGAGCGACGGAGCACCTCATATCCTCCTCAACGACGCGGTGGTGGGTGGCAGTGGCGTGGATTGATCAACTCGTACTCGAAGCGCAAAAAACGGTCGACGAGGTCGAAGTCTTTTTTGTCAAGGGAATATCGGTCTCTGCGGAACTGAAACGAGAAAAAGTGAACCTTGCAGTCACCTCGAAGGATTGCGGTCTTGGCATCCGGACCATTCATAACGGTAAGATCGGATCATCGGGGACAAACGATCCTGACCAGTGGCGTGAATGCATGAATGCGGCGATTGCCAGTGGAAAACTTGCGACTCCGCAGACGTGGGAAGGACTACCGGCTTCTGTCCCCCTCTCCCAGACTCCCCTCTCCTATGATGCATCTCTGGAAGTCGAACCAGCGGTTGTTATCGATCTGGTCGAGAAGATGCTGGCCGGAGCGGCGGAACACCCGGCCGAAGTAACTGCCGGATCAGCCTCGCTCTCTTCTGCTACGGTGACGCTGGCAAATAGTAATGGCGTCCGTTATACTAACCAGCATACCGGGATCTCGCTCTCTCTGGAAGCAATTCATAACCAGTCTACCGGTTATGAATTCGACCATTCGTCGTTTATGGATAAGGTGGATCCGGTAGCTGTCGGGGAGAGAGCGACATTCTTTGCCATGGAATCGGATAATGGCAAAGATATTGCCACAGGTGAATATGACGTCCTCCTTTCATCCCTCGCGTATGGGGAACTGCTGGGGAATGTTTTTATCCCTGCGCTGAGCGGAAGAAACGTTCATGCAGGACGTTCCCGGCTTGGGCAATCCCTGGGGGAAGCTGTGATCGATCCCCGGATCACGATGTATGACGACCCGCTGATTGAAAAAGCGAACGGGAGCGTACGGTGGGATGCTGAGGGTACACCGACGCGCCGAGTCGATTTTATCCGGGACGGCATTCTTGAGACGTTTGCCTATGATCTTAAAACTGCGTACCGTTTTGGCAAAGCAAGTACCGGGAACGCAATCCGGGGGGGGTTTGGTGGGCTGCCCTCTATAGGACATCATAATTTCGTCGTAGACGGAGAACGTACCGAAATTGCAGATGAACGTGTGGTATACGCTCATAACGTGGTAGGTGCGCATACGGCAAACCCCATGAGCGGGGAATTCTCCGTAGAACTCTCGAATGCATTCTGGATGGAGAGCGGTGAGTACGAAATCCCCATCCGGAGTGCAATGCTTTCGGGAAATGTATTTGATATGCACAAAAGCATCGCGGGATTGAGTAAAGAATCCCGTGCTCTTGGATCTCTGATCCTTCCCTCGATCAAAATAACTAAGCAGCGTATTATTGGTAAATAAGAAAAAATGACAGACGTTCTGGTTACCCTGCTTCTTGTCGTGGTAATTATCGCAGTAGTTTATTTTCTGGTGAAAAAATTCTCGGTCCTTGTCATCAACGCTATCCTGGGACTCACAGCATTATTTCTCCTGAATTTTCTGCATGTCATGCAATGGATGGGCAAACCGGATCTTGGATACAACCTCGCAACAGTAATTATTTGTGCGGTCGGCGGACTCCCGGGAATCTGTGTCCTCGTATTGCTTGATATTCTGGGAATAACAATTTGAAAATTTTTTTAAGAATTTGCATTCAGAATACCAATCAAATTTTCCTTACTTCTGGAAAAATCAGATAATTTCGATGAAACTTTTTGACCTTGAATCAGGACTAACTGGTCTGAACCTCAGGTAAACTTACTACCGATGACATCCCCTCACCTATGCAAAAATTGAGTAAAATAAGCCCAAAACGGGCTCCGTTTCTCTCTCCCATTCTTACCTGCACTTTGGGAAAACCCGTAAAAACCGTTTTTTCGGTTCGTATGGAAAATACGCCTTATAATCGTTCTGTTAGCCAAAATACGGCATATTTTCACCCCATCTAATGGTCGTCAAAGGTCGTCGAATCGACCCGGGTTTTGCCATTTTGGTTTATCCCATCTAAACTCATAAACCCTGCCAGAACACCGCTATGAGGCTCAATTTTTTCCGACGAAGGTCAAAGAAAGGGGAGGTCTGAGCAGGTGAGCGAGATAATCCAGTTGCGCAGCATAGCACGTACGTCGAAGTTTTGCGAGTTATGGGGGGTCACAACAGATTGCCCGCAGGACATGAGATAGAATTAAATAATGACGCAGAGATTCCGTAGTGAGGTGATTGTGGATGTGTACCGTTGGTGGACCGGTTGATATCGATCTTCCCCCCGACAGGGTGAAGGGGAAGGATTACCGCTGCAATGATTGCAGCGAGCGATTCAAAGGTATTGGAAAGAAACCCATCTGTCCCAGCTGCCAGTCAGATAACGTGGCAGAGATATGAATTATCCTCCTGATGTATTGCTGCTCATAAAAGGGGAATATTCTTTTTTGCTCGTATCGCGGGTAAAGGACAGATTCGGGCTATATATCGAGACCTCCCATGATGAATACTGTCAGGGAATCGATGTCGGCGACCTTGTCGTTGTTTCAGCTCCTGAAGGCGGGGCTGTTGAACCTGCCCTGATGCTCATGGATCTGGTAAAGACATTCCATGTGCCATTACTGGTATTGCCAAAAGACCATCCCGGGTCGCGACGGATTTCATATGTCGTATCCGTCGGATCTGAAATTTTAACCAGTTGTTCGATACGGAGGGGGACGCATCCGGAACAGAACCTGATCTGTTCGAGCGATGAGCTGGCGGGTATCACTCTGAAAGGAAGCGGACTGACTATCGATATATCCCCATTACCCGATGGTGTATCACTCCGGCCCATGAAATACGAAATTAAAACTGGATTTATCTGAAATCGTTCTTTTTTTAAGGAATTCATCTTTTATGGCCATTCTTTTGAGCGTAAATAACAATACATATATTGTTTTTTTCACCAATTATTGTACTGCCGTGAGAGGAGGGTTGAATGAAGACTGAGGTCCTACGAGACATTAAAAAAACTGAAGAGGAGTACCAAAAAACAATCAGTGCGGCCCAGGAAGAGAAGAAGCACAGGCATTCTCAGGTTGAGCTGGAATCTGATAATCTGGTCACAAAAGCGCAGAGTAATGCTGAACAATACAAAAAGCTAAAACTGGACGAAGCACGGCGCCAGGCGGCTCTTAAGCATGCAGAGATTATCAAAAATGGTAATCTACGGGCAGCGGCAATACAGGAAAAAGGTTCAAAAAACCTTGGAAAGGCGGTGCAGCTGCTGGTGATGCGGTTCAAGGAGCAGCTGCATGTTAAAGCCTGAACAGATGAGCAGGCTACTCATCGTTGCCACCAGGGATCAGATGGGTCCCGTTGTTGCGGAGCTCTATCACCATAACCTGTTCCATATTGAGGACTATGTTGAAGCGAGAGCGGAAGGCTATGAAGGTTTTAAGATCGGCACGCCTCTTGCCGGCGCAAGTGAAGTATCCGGTGATCTCGTCAAGATACGGGCGATTCGGAATGCCATCGCAGTTCATGCAGATGATCTGGAACCGGTGACTAAGTGTCCCCGGACAGAGCTCAAATTAAAGATTGAGCGTGAACTTCCGATACTTGAAAAGGAGGTTGAGGAGCTTACCGTCAGACGCTCAAAACTTGATACCCGGGTAAAAGAACTTGAACAGAAAATTGCCGAAATAAAGCCATTTGTAAATATCCCGGTCGATCTTGATCTATACCGCGGATATTCCGGATTTTCGGTATTCGCCGGTTATGTTGCACGTGAAGTGACACTTACCGTACCCAGTGAAATGTATTTTTCAAAGGGAAAGGAAAAAAATTTCGTTGTAGTTGTCGCACCTGCCGACCAGCGCAGCGAAGTTGAACGGGCTTTGCAGGAATCTGCATTCCAGGCTGTCCCGATCCCGGAAGAATCGGGGATGCCCCAGCCACGTATTGATTATTATTCCGGCCAGATTTCCTCGATCACCGAAGAAATCGCCAAAATCAACAGGGATCTGATGGTTGTCAGGGAAAAACACGCCGGATTCCTGATTGCATGTGAAGAGTTTTTAATGACGGAAGTCGAGCAGACCGAGGCCCCGCTGCGGTTTGCTACCACAAAAGAGACCTTCGTTGCAGAAGGATGGGTGCCTACACATCAGATTGATACTGTCAGTGATGCACTTGTCAACGCGACCGGGGGGAAGATCTTTGTCACCGTTCTTCCTACGGACCTTGAGCACGATATCGTGCCGGTTGAGTATGACAACCCGTCATTTGCAAAACCGGCACAGATGCTCATGGATGTATATTCCCGTCCGAAGTATACCGAGCTGGATCCGACACTCGTACTCTCCATTGTATTTCCCATCTTTTTCGGGCTGATACTTGGCGATGTGGGTTACGGGTTGATGCTCCTTGTTTTGTGCTTTGGCCTGCGGGCATTTCTGAAAGGGGAGGAGACCATGCAACTGCTGGCAGTACTCCGGAATGCAAGCATCTCAAGCATCATCTTTGGTCTGCTCTACAGCGAATTTCTTGGTTTTGCCCTCCCGTGGAAGCCAATCATGTTCAGCCGGCACCTGAAGATAGGCGGGGGGGAGGCAGGCGGTCATGGGCCGGCCATCCCCGAACTGATGATCATGGCAATATGGATTGGTATCCTGCATATCACCCTCGGGCGAATATTCGGGATGATCAACCACTCACGCCAGGATCATGGCGCACACCGGGTAAAAGCGGTAATGGCCAACTTCGGCTGGCTCGCCGTGATGTGGGGGATTCTCATCGTGATTTGGACGATCGCCGCAATGCCCCTTATGCCGGACCTGACTACATTCCCGAAGGTGGTCATGGGCATAAATGGTGCAGCAATCGTCGGCGGAGTTATGCTCGTTGTCGGGGTGCTCCTCATTGCACGGGATTCCGCGCTTGAGATTGTAGAACTTCCGACGATTATCAGTCACGTGCTTTCTTATGCACGTATTGTAGCCGTGGGATTGTCTTCAGTAGCTATCGCCATGGTAGTAAACTTCATTGCGATTGGAATGCTCATAACACCCCAGCTCGAGAACATCACAATTGTCGGGGTGCTCTTTATTATCATGGGTGTTGTTGTTTTCCTGATCGGCCATGTGCTGAATATGGCGCTTGGCATTCTCGGGGGCGGCCTGCACTCAATCAGGTTGCATTATGTCGAATTCTTCACCA
>Ga0326726_10003959_pt1 | contig 13556 bp, 14 predicted proteins | sample MHFenrmetagenome_2_FD_207603 | JGI IMG/M metagenome (GOLD analysis project Ga0326726, IMG submission 207603) | Lab enriched peat soil microbial communities from Michigan Hollow, Ithaca, NY, United States - MHF15MN | ecosystem: Environmental > Terrestrial > Soil > Wetlands > Peat | place: USA... | reverse complement strand
AATCGCGCGCGCGGTAGACCTCGCCCATCCCGCCAGCGCCGATCTGGGCGATGACGACAAATGAGCCGAGTCGAGTACCGGATTCCAATGTCACTGGGGAAGTGTGGGCTTGGCGGGCCTCAGTATAATCTCCGCCGGAGTCTTCCTATGCGCTTCCGTCTGATGATCGCCGTCGTCTTCCTCGCCGCGCTCGTTGCGGGAACTCGAGCGCAGAAAACGGCGGACGGCGACTGGCCGATGTACGCACGCGATCTCGCCGGCACCAAGTTTTCGCCCCTGAAGCAGATCACGGCGGAGAACGCCGGCAGGCTGCAGCCGGCCTGGAACGTCACGCTGGTGGAGCGCCCGGCGCCTGTCGCCGGGCAGGGCCGGGGACGCGGCGCTGGCCCCGAGATTCTCTCAAACCCCGAGGCGACACCGATCGTGGTCGGCGGCGTGATGTACGTCCTGTCGGCCGGCAACAACGTCATGGCGCTCGACGCGGCGACCGGAAAAGAAATCTGGCGCTTTCAGATCGAAGGCGACTCGACCGGCCGCGGCGTCGCCTATTGGCCCGGCGATCGCAACAACCCCGAGCGCATCGTGTTCACGGCAAGCGCGCCAAAAGGCGGCAAGGCCGCGCGCCTCATGGCCCTGGATGCCGCGACTGGGAAGCCGTCCGAAGGCTTCGGCAGAAGTGGTGTCGTCGAGATCGGCGTGCCGTGGAACGGCGTGCCGGTCGTCTTCAAGAACATCGTCATGCTCGGTGCCACGGTTGGCGAAATTCCCGACGGCCCGCCCGGCGACACGCGAGCGTACGACGCGCGCGACGGGAAGAAATTGTGGGATCTTCACACCGTGCCGAGAGCCGGCGAGTTCGGCAACGACACGTGGTTGAACGACGGTTGGAAGAGCCGTTCGGGCGTGAATATCTGGGGCTGGTACATGACGGTCGACGAGGCGCGCAATATCGTCTACATGCCCGTCGCTGGACCCGCCGCGAACTACTGGGGCGGCGATCGCCCCGGTAACAACCTGTTCGCGAACTCGATGGTCGCCGTCGATGCCACGACCGGGAAATACAAGTGGCATTTCCAGACCGTCCATCACGATCTGTGGGACTCGGACATGCCGTCGCCGCCGACGCTCGTCGACATCAAACAGAACGGAAGAACGATTCCCGCGCTCGCGTCTGTCGGCAAGACCGGCTACATGTTCATCCTCAACCGTGAGACCGGCAAACCGATCTTCGGCGTCGAGGAGCGGCCCGTGCCGAAAGGCGACGTGCCGGGCGAATGGTATTCGCCGACGCAGCCGTTTCCGGTCAAGCCGCCGGCGCTCACGCGTGTCGAGTTCAACAAAGAGCGCGATATGGTGAGGCCGGAAGACACGTCGGCTGAGCACGTCAAGGCGTGCCAGGAGTTGTGGGACAGGAGCGGCGGCTTCTTCAACGCGGGTCCGTTCACGCCGTTCATGTTCCACGAAGAGGGCGCGCCGCCGAAGTCGACGATTCAGTTTCCGGGCGGCACCGGCGGTGTCAACTGGGGTGGACCTGCCGCCGACCCCGGCACCGGTTACGTGTTCGTCAACGCGCACGACACGTCGCTCGTCGGGTGGATCGAAAAAGTTCGGCCCGGGCAGAACTACGGCCGCGGCACGGAAGGATCGAAGCAGCTCTACGATCGCGGCAGCGTGAACGGGGCGGGGCCGTACTTCACGTTCAGCGCGCCGATGCGTGACGAGACCGGCCGCGTGGTCGCGAACCTTCCGTGTCAGCGTCCGCCATGGGGACGGCTCGTCGCGGTGAACGCGAACACCGGCGACATCGCGTGGCAGGTGCCGCTCGGGACGACTGAAGCGCTGCCCGAAGGCAGGCGCAACACAGGCAACAGCGGCAGCGCCGGTCCGATTGCCACCGCTGGTGGCGTCGTCATCGTCGGCGCGACGAACGATCGTCGTATCCGCGCGTTCGACTCAAAGACGGGCAAAGAACTCTGGGTTGCACCGCTTGCCAGGTCAGGGCAACGCGAACCGCATTACGTACACGGGCAAGAACGGCAAGCAGTACGTCGCGATCGTCGCGACGGATTCGTTGCAGGTGTTTGCCTTACCGTAGGCGAATTGGATTACTCGGCGATGTGGTGATTCGGCGATCGGCAAATCCAATCACCACATCGCTGAATCACCAAATGAGTCAATCCAAACGGGACCACTGGGAAAGGGTCTGGGGCACGCATCCGTCGACGGGTGTCAGTTGGTACGCGCCGCATCTGGTCGAGTCGCTGCGGCTGATTCGTGAGGTGGCGGCGCCGCATGCGGCGGTCATCGACGTCGGTGGCGGCGCGTCGACGCTGGTGGACGATCTGGTCGACGCCGGCTTCTCGCATGTGACGGTGCTCGATATTTCTGAGTCGGCGCTGTCGACCGCCCGTGCGCGCCTCGGCGCGCGGGCCGCATCGGTCACCTGGGTGAACGCCGACATCACCACGGCGACGCTGCCGGAGGCCGCCTACGACGTCTGGCACGATCGCGCGGTGTTTCATTTCCTGACGACGCCGGCCGACCGCGATGCGTACGTCGCCGCCCTCGAGCGAAGCCTCAAGCCGGGCGGCTCCGTCGTCATCGGCACGTTTGCGCTCGGCGGACCTGCGCGGTGCAGCGGCCTCGATGTGGTGCGTTACGACGCCGGCGGCCTGCAGCGCGCGCTCGGCCCCCATTTCGCGCTGACGGCCGCGTCCGAACAGACGCACGTCACGCCCGACGGCAAGCCGCAGCACTTCGTCATCTGCCGGCTGCAGCGCGCGGCCTGAAGTAGAGCGGGCCTTTCAGGCCCGCGGATATCGTAGAATCGCCGCGTATGGTTGTTGCCTTCTTCCTGGCTGTCCTGGTCGCCGGTCAGGTCGGCCTGACCGATCGCGGCGGGCCGGAGAACGCCGCGCCCCCGCAGGGCGCGGATGCGCTGCCGATTGTCGAGACGGTCGGCTGTCTCGCCGAAGGACCGAACCGGACGTGGACGCTGACGCGCGCGGCCGAACCTGCGAAGGTGGGCCGTGCCGGGTTTTCGCGGCCTGAAGAAGTCAAAGCGGCCGAGGGCCGCGGGCTCGGGACGCAGGAGATCCGCCTCATCGGCATGACCGAGATGAACCCGTCGCCGCATCGCGGCCACAAGGTGCTTCTCAAAGGCCTGCTGATCAAAGACACGACAGACCAACGCATCAATGTCACGTCGCTCAAGACGGTGGGGGACATATGCGCAAAGTAGGCGGCGCGGCCGCCGCTCTGGTGCTTGTCCTGAGCCTGGCGAAGGGGGCCACGCCGGCGTTCGCGCAGCATTCGGGCGCGCCCAGCGGAGCGCCGCGGCCGCAGTGTCTCAGCGACTCCGACCTGGCGATCATCGCGCAGCTCAAGGCGCTCACCCGTCCGACCAAGCCGGAGGATCCGCAGCCGCCGTTCAACCCGGATTACTTCGTCGGGACGTGGGCGATGGAGTACGACGCGCCCGACACGCCGCTCGCGGCGGAGGGCATGCATACCGGCACGCTGACGTTCAGACACGTCGACGGCTGCTACTACGAAGGCGAGCTGACCGCGAAGGACCCGAAGGGCGCAGCGTACACGACGAAGATCCAGCTGATGTACGACCCGAACGGCAAGTACCTCACCTGGATTGAGACCGATAGCCGGGGCTACACGCTCTTCAAGCCGGGGACGATCGGCGCCGACCTGGGCGGCTACTTCACGCACTACTTCGAGACGCAGGGGTTCAAGCCGTCCAAGACCGGGGCCGTCGTGCACGTCAAAGGCAGCACGTTTCTCGCGTCGCCGTCGAACTTCCGCGTGCGTCGCGCCATCTCGACCGGCGGCGACCCTTACATGAACATAGGTGAAATGTGGTTCAGAAAACGCTAGCGGCCTTCATCGTCTGTCTCGGCGCCGCGCGGGCCGTGTTCGCGGCCGACGCGCCGCCGACCTTCAGCAAGGACGTCGCGCCGATTCTCTACAGCAACTGCGTCGTCTGCCACAGGCCCGGCGAAGTGGCGCCGATGTCGCTCATCACGTACCAGAACGCGCGGCCGTGGGCGCGCGCCATCAAGAACAAGGTCGTGGCGCACGAGATGCCGCCGTGGGGCGCGAGCGCCGACAGCCTGAAGATGGCCAACGACCGCAGCCTGTCGCCGAAGGACATCGAGACGATCGTGAAGTGGGCCGACGGCGGAGCGGAGAAGGGCGACGACAAAGATCTGCCGCCCGTGCCGACCTTCCCGGCCGGCGGGTGGGCGTTCGGGACGCCCGACGCGGTAATCGATCTCCCGATTGAGTCGCAGCTGCCGGCGACAGGTGAGATTCCGCAGATCTCCTACTTCGTCAAGTCGCCGTTCCCGACCGACGTCTGGATCCAGAAGATGCAGGTGCGCACGAACAACCCGTCAATCGTTCATCACGCGACGCTGTTCGTCCGGACGATGCCGGAGGGGACTGTGCTGAAGGACGGCCGTCCCGTCGTCGCGGACGCCCCGGACCTGCGCACGCTCGATGGATTGAACACGACCGCGGGCCTGCCGCCGGGCAGCGGCCCCGGCATCCGCCTCGTCTCCTACGTGCCCGGCCGCGGATGGGAAGCGTACGCCGACGGCGTCGCGCGGCGGCTGCCGAAGGGCGCGTACATCGAGATGAACGTGCACTACCAGGCGTCGGGCAAGCCTGAGAAGGAGCGCACGCAGTTCGGCATCTGGTTCTCGAAGGTGCCCGTGCACTACGAGATGCAGAACGTGTCCACGCTCGATCGAGGCACGACGATGGTGGATGACCAGGCGCTGCCGAGCGATCGCATTCCGAACATCCCGCCCGGGGCGGAGTACTGGAAGATCTCGAACTTCAAGGTCTTCCCGGAGCCGGCGACGCTCTACGCGCTGTCGCCGCACATGCACCTGCGCGGCAAGGACATGAAATTCATCCTGACCTATCCCGACGGGCGCGAACAACTGGTACTCGATGTCCCGAAGTACGACTTCAACTGGCAGCTCTACTACGAGCTGGCGGCGCCGCTGAAGATTCCGGCCGGCAGCAAGCTCACGGCGATCGCGCACTACGACAACTCGCCGAAGAACAAGTGGAATCCCGGCCCCGACAGAGAAGTGTTCTGGTCGGAGCAGAGTTGGGACGAGATGTACAACCCGCAGATCCGGTGGACCTGGGATCTGCAGGATCTGACGAAGCAGCAGAAGTAGTGCAGACCTTTAGGTCTGCCGAGCCGCAGGCCTGAAGGCCTGCACTACATCTGAGCGCAACGGCCGCACCATCGCCAGCGAGCCAAACGCCACGACGGCGAGGGCGCTGGCGGCGTAGAACGCGTAACGGTAGTCGCCGAACGAATCGAAGACGCGTCCGCCGATCATCGGGCCGAAGATCCCGGCGGCGCCCCACGCCGTAAACAGCACGCCGTAGTTCAGGCCGAGATTCCGAGTGCCGTACAGATCGGCCGTCGCCGAGGCAAAGACCGACAGCTGGGTGCCGTAGCACCAGTACACGCACGCCACGAGCACGAAGAAGAGCGCGGCCTGCGTGCGCCATGCGAACAGCGCGGGCATCGCGACTGCTGAAATCAGCACCATCAGCCGCAGCGTCGTCACGCGGCCGAGGGCGTCGGACAGCCAGCCGGACAGAATGCGTCCGCCCGCGTTGCCCGCTGCGGTGACGGGCAGCGCCAGCGTCGCGACTGCTGCCCCGAGCCCGGCGCTGCGCGCAAACGGCACAAGTTGGCTGATCGTCATCTGCCCGGCCGTCGTGCCGAGGGCGTACGCGATCCAGAGCCCGTAGAACTGCGGCGTGCGCAGCATGTCGACGGTGGAGTAGTCGCGCCGCGCTGTCGCACCAGCGGGTGGCGTCCAGCCGTCGGGCCGGTACCCTTGCGGCGGGTTCTCGAGAAGCCATGCGCCCACCAGACCCATCACCAGGAAGACGACACCCAGCAGGCGGAACGTCGGACGCCACCCGGCCGACGTGATCAATCGAGTCGCGACCGGTCCGATGATCGCCGACCCCGCGCCGTAGCCGCCCACCATCAGCCCGACGACGAGCCCCCGGCGATCCGGAAACCACTTCGACGCGACCGGCATCGGCGTCGCATAGCCGAATCCGTTGCCCGCGCCGACGACGAGCCCGAACGCGGCGTAGAGAAACCAGAGCGACGTCGTGAAGCTGGCCGCGAAGAACCCGAGGGAGACCAGAATGGCGCCGGCCAGCGCGCACGGCCGCGGACCGCGCTGGTCCTGAATGCGGCCCGCCACGACGAACGTGCTTGCGAAGGCCACGACGGCGATTGTGTACACCCACGACGTCTGGCTGCGCGTCCAGCCGAATTCCTGTTCGAGCGGAAGCACAAAGACGCTCCAGGCATACAGCGAACCGAGCGCGAGATTCATCGACACGCCGCCGACAACCACCTTCCACCGGTTCATGCCGTCGCCTCCTGCCGGCGCGTATCATATGCCGGACGCGACTCGAGGCCGTGATGAAGACGTTTGATGCGCGAACGCTTGCCCGCTGGCGCAAGTGGCTGGCCGATCACCACGAGACAGCATCGGAAGTCTGGCTCGTCTTCCACAAGCAGCACACCGGCAAGCCGACGGTGGAGTATCTGGACGCCCTGGACGAAGCGCTCTGCTACGGATGGATCGACAGCCTCGTGAGGCGTATTGACGACGACCGCTACACGCGGAAGTTCACGCCGCGCAAACCGGTCAGCAACTGGTCTGACATCAATCGCAAACGGTACGCGGCGCTCGATGCGGCGGGACGCGTGAAACCGGCGGGGAAGGCGCGCTCGCCGGAAACCGGCGGCCGGTACGGACCGAAGCCGACAGTGCCGCCGACAATGCCGGCCTACATCTCACGCGCGATCAAGGCGAAGCCGGCGGCGTGGGCGTTCTTCCAGACGCTGACCGCGAAGCAGCAGCGGTACCACTGGGGCTGGATTCACATCGCGAAGCAGCAGGAGACGAAGGAGCGTCGGATGCGAGAAGTGATTGGTCTGCTCTCGTCCGGGCAGAAGCTCGGGCTCAAGTAGCTGACGGTTGCTTCATGATTCGCAGTCTTCCCGCCAGATCCCGAGCGCTTTCTGCGCCGGCCGGTCGGAGAAGCTGAAAAGCACCGATTCTTCCTGCGTCTGGTGCGACACCGGGTGCCATGACGGCGCGACGAAGATGTCGCGCGGCCCCCAACCGAAGGTCTTCTCGCCAATCGTGGTGCTGCCGCGCCCTTCGACCGCGCAGTAGATCGTCGCGTCGGTAGCGCGACAGGCCGCGCCACTGAAGCCTTTCGGCAGTAACTGCAGACATGCGCCGATTGTCGGCAGCACGGGGTTCCCCGTGTTCGCGTTCCGATATTCGAGCTTGTAACCGTGTCGCGAATCTGGGCGGCCGCCCTTCGCCATCGACGCGAGCCTCTCACGATGCGGCTCGTACGGATACTTCATGGCGGACGTCTCGACGAACTTCGCTTCCGGCGCGCCTTCGTCGTCGTGATCGTGGTCGTGTTCGGCTTCCTTTTCGAAGAACGACGTGTCGAACATGTTGACGGTCGGAATGTCCAGACCGTCGAGCCAGACGACAGGCTCGGTCCCGGGATTGCCGTGATCGTGATAGGACCAGAACGGCGTCAGGATGAAGTCGCCTGGCTTCATCGTCAGACGCTCGCCGTCGACCGAGGTGTAGGCGCCGCTGCCTTCGAGGATGAACCGGAGCGCCGACGCGGTGTGGCGGTGTCTGTGGGCGATCTCGCCGGGGAGGATCAGCTGCAGCCCGGCGTACAGACTCTGCGTGATCCGCGACATGCCCGGCAGCCCGGGATTCTCGAGGATGAGGACACGCCGCTCGGCTTCCTCGGCGGTGATGAGGCGTCCGGCCTCCGCGATGAAGGGCCGCATCTCGTCGTAACGCCAGAGCGCTGCCCGCACCGAGGTCCGCGGATCTTTGCGGACGATGTCGCTCAGGACTTCCCACAGCGGGGCGGCGCTCTTGCCGCTGAGGCGAGCATAGAAGTCCTTGCGTGCCGTGTCCATGACAGCCTGCTTTCAGTGATGTCCGAGATGACTACCAGCGACGATTAACCACGAAGTCGCGAAGAATACGAAGCTACACGAAGATCACGTTGTCTTCGTGGCTTTCGTGTCTTTCGTGGTTGACCGTCGATCGAATTGGCCATGCCGCCCGGATCGAGCATCTGCGATCACTTCGGCCGGTACGCCACGCGCGCCACTTCCGAGATCGGCACCGGCGCCACGACAGCGCGCAGTTCGATCTGCTTGTGCCGTTCGACTGTTGGCTTCGTCGAGCCGCGGCCCGGCTCGCCCCAGACCAGCGTCACCTCGGTGCCCGGCGCGCTCTGGTCGTTGTCCACCATCGCGAGCGAGACCATCGCGCGCTCGTTGTACAGATAGCCGGTGTAGGTCGACAGGCCGACCGTCTTTCCGCCCTTGAGCACTTTGTCGTACGGCAGGGTCGCGTAGTTGGCGAGCGGCAAGTCGATGTATTTCGCGATGTCGCCGCCGTCGTGAAACAGCGATCCCAGCGCGCGCGCCACGTCGTCGCCGTTCCAGACAAGAGTGACCTTGGTGCGTTTCGGGTGTGCCGCCGTTGCCTCGACGCCGGCGCGGCCCACGAAGTCGTGATCGAACTTCACGAACTGGCCGTAGCCGAGATCGAAAGGCGTCAGGTAGTAGTCCTCGATGTTGTTCGAGTCGAAGCTTCCGCCGAGCGACGCCATCGTCTCGTAGGCGGTCGGGCCGAGCCACTGCCGATACTTCTTCATCTGGTCGCCCGTGTAGATCGCCGGCAGCGGCGACGGAATCCATCCCGATTCGAGGCAGCTCGTCGGGTACGTCCGCGCGCCGACCTGGCGGATGCCGAACTCCTGACCGGCGTCGACGATGGCGTTGCGAACGGCGTCGCCGTGTTCCCAGGCGCCAAAGAGCTCCCAGCCCGGCTGGCCGACCATGCCGTGGCGCAGCGCGTGAACCGGATGCCCCGCGATTGTGAACACGCTCATGTTGAAGAAGCGGACCTCCGGCACGGGGCCGCCGAGGACCTTTTGCATCACCTTGAGGGCGGCCGGCCCCTGAACCTGGAAGCGGAACGTCTTGCGGCGGCCCTGGTTCATCGCGGATCGTTCGTCGCGCTCGATTCTCGCGTTGTAGCCGCCCGTTTCGATGTTGAACTGCACCCAGTTCGCCGCCGGCGGCCGTCCGACGAGGTTGAGTCTGTTTTCGGCGAGATAAAACAGAATCGCGTCGCCGATCACGTACCCCTGGTGATTGCACGCGACGAACTGTTTCGCCTGGTTGACCTTGAAGTTCTTGAAGCTGTTGACGCCGAGGTCGGAGAAGACCTTGAGCGCGTCCGGTCCCTCGACGTAGAGATCCGTCATGTGATGCGACTGATCGAACAGCGCGCAGGTGTCGCGCCACGAACGCTGCTCGTCGCGCCAGTTGGTGAACTCGTGGCGGACGACGGGAAACGCGTACGGGCCGATCTGCGAGTTGCGCAGGAGATCGACCGGACTTTTGACCGATGCGAGTGCCTCTTCGAGGTTACGGTAGCTCATCGTTTTCCTTCTACTGGTCCCTTCTCATGCCGCGCGAACGTGAACACGCATGGAGCCGACACGTTCGATCGCGGCGTCGATGACGTCGCCGGGGTAAATCGGGCCGACGCCTTCCGGTGTGCCGGTGAAGAAGACGTCGCCCGGGTGAAGCGTGAAAAACGTCGAGGCAAACTCAATGAGTTCGGCCACCTTGAGCGTGAGCTGGCTCGTCCGCGCGCACTGCCGGAGCTCGCCGTTCACGCTCAGGCGAAGCTCGAGGTCGTCGGGCGAGCCCACCTCGTCGGCCGTCGTCAGCCACGGCCCCAGGACGGCGTAACTGTCCGCCGATTTCCGGAGGCTGCGCTCTTCGCTTCCTCGAATCGTGATGTCGAGCCCGATCGCGTAGCCGGCGACGTAGTCGAGCGCGTCGCGTCTGCTGACCGACTGCGCCGTCCTGCCGATGACGAACGCCAGCTCGATCTCGTGATCGTTGCGGCGCTCGAGCTTGCGCAAGGCAATACCTTCGCCCGCGCCTGCGAGCGCGCTGGTTGCCTTCAGAAAGAGTCCGGCCTTGTGAATCGTGTTGATCTGATTCTGGTGGTGCAGGCCTTCGTCGCCGCGCACTTCGTCGAGGTGCTTCTGATAGTTTACCGGAGCCGCCACGATCTTGCCCGGGTTCGCCACGGGAGCGAGCAGCGTGACGCTGGACAGCGGAATCGTCGGCGCTGACGGCAACAGGGTTTGGATGCGATCTGAAATGACAGAGAAATTCGCGATGAGCGGGTCGACGCCCGGCAGCGGGTAGCGGTAGGCCGGCAGCGCGTCGAGCGCCGGCGTGACGTCTTTCAACGAGTCGCCGCCTGAGACGACGCCGAGGCCTGGGCCGCTGTTTTCGAATCGAGCCAACCGCATATAATGTCTGGTCTTCGCCGCGCGCGGGGCACATTCTTACCCAAGTAAGAGGCCGGAGGCCAGAGGTCAGGCTCAGGAGATTTCAGTTGGCGTACATCTTTCATCAGGATCAGTTGCCCAGGCTCGAAGGCGCCACCGGCGGGCGGGTGCGTACATTCTTTGTGAACAAGGAGCTCGCGAAGATTGACGACATGCTGGCGGGCGTGATGACGTACACGAAGGGCACCGCGTCGCCGCTGCACTATCACGAGGTCTGCGAGCACTTCTATTTCATCATGGAAGGCAACGCCCAGGTCGAAACGCCCGAAGGCATCCAGCCTGTGGGGCCCGGCATGATGATCTTCATTCCAGCCGAGCAGAAGCACCGGCTGCGCGCGCTCACGCCGCTCTTCTATTTCGAATTCCAGGCGCCGAACCGCTTCAAGACGCACATCCTCGAGGGCACGGACGACGACCTCCGCTGGATCCGCAAGGAAGGCGGATCCGACTGGCTTCAGACGTAGTGCAGGCCTTCAGGCCTGCCGTGACACATCATGGCGAACACCTACATAGATACGAACACGCTGCCGCACACGAAGATTGCCGGGTCCGGCGAATACGTCGAGGTCCTCAACAACGCGCTCTGCGGCGCCAGGAATGTCGTGGGCTCGCTGCGGTGGTTGCAGGCCGGCGAAAAGTACGAGGCCGTGTCCGATGCGAAGACGAATCAGTTGCTGTACCTGATGGAAGGCGAGGCGACGATTACCCTCGACGGCAAGGATCATCAGGTGGCGAAGGGCAACGGCATCTATCTGGGCCCCACCGAGAAGGCGCGCATCGCGCATCGCGGGTCCGCGCCGCTGAAGCTTTTTCACCTCGTAGTCCCCAAACAGTCGTGAGAGGGAGCGTGACATGGCGAACCTGACGAGCCGTCGGACGATTCTGAAGGGCGGTTTGACGGCGGCCGGCCTGGCCGCGTGGGGCATTCCCGAATGGGCACTGCCCGTGCTCGCCGCGGGCGAGACGCTCGTGCCGTTCACGGACATCCCGGCGAACTTCGCGACCAATCCCAGCGAGGTCGTGCGCGTCCTCGACATTCGTCAGCTCGAAGCCGTCACGCCGAAAGATCAGTTCTTCACGACGCAGCATTACGGCCATCCCGCGATCGATCCGGCGACGTTCCGTCTGAAGATTTCAGGTGAGGTGGAGCATCAGAAGTCGTTCACGGTGGACGAACTCAAGGCCATGGGCCACGACGAGGTCGCCGCCGGCTTCGAGTGCTCGGGCAACGGCCGCGGGCGTGTGCAGGGCTTCGCGAGCAACGGCCGCTGGACCGGCGTGCCGCTCCGCAAGGTGCTCAAGGAGGCCGGCCTCAAAGCCGACGGCCACGAAGTGGTGTTCTTCGGCGCCGATCACGGCGAAGAGGAAACCGACTTCCGCCAGCAGAAGATCAAGCTCGATCAGGCGTTCGGCCGGAGCCTCACGCGCGATATGGCGCTGTCGTCCGATCCGATGATCGTCTACGCGCTGAACGGCGAGCCGTTGACGAAACACCAGGGCGCGCCGCTGCGCCTGCTCGTGCCCGGGTGGTACGGCGTCGCCAACGTGAAATGGCTCTCGCGTATTCATGTTCAGCGGGATCCGTTCCTGGGCAAGTACCAGTCGCGGTGGTACCGCACGATGCGCGAGGAGAAGATCGACGGCGAAACGGTGTGGAACGAGACCGCCGTCACCCACATGCGTCTCAAGTCGATCGTCGCCCGGGTGACCAAAGACGGCAACCAGTACAAGGTGACCGGATTCGTGCTGAACGACGGCACGCCGCTGCGCTCAGTGGAAGTGAAGGTCGACAACGGCGCGTGGCAGTCGGCGACGCTCGCGCCGGCGACCGGCAAGTACGCGTGGAAGCTCTTCAGCTACACGTGGCCGGGTGCCACGCCCGGCGAGCACACGATCGTCTCGCGCGCGACCGACCGCGACGGCTACGTGCAGCCGGAGCAGCTGGCGGAGAAGAAAACGTTCCTCGAAGACAACAGCCAGTTCCCGCGCAAGGTAATGATCGCCTAGTCCGACATCGCCACGATCGCCGGCTTCATCACATGCCGGCCACCCGCTGTCGTGATGAAGCCGCCTCCGTCTAGACAGACTTGGGCCGATGCGCCCGGAGGAAGGATCGTATCTGGCGTATCGCCAGGGGAATCCGTTCCTTGGGCTCCTTCCACGGGAACATGCTCACCTCGGCGTTCGGCGCGAGCATCGCGGCTTCCATGGCCACCGCGTACGGATGCGCCGGAATGTCGTCCGGCAGGATCAGGACCGGCGTCTGGCACTTGCGCACGAAGTCTCGTGTCACGGTGAAGACGAAGTCGGGGTTGGTGCGGTACATCTTCGTCAGGAACTTCTCGACCGTCGCCATCGTGATCTCGGGCCGGCGCTTGACTAGTTCCGGCCCCCAGCCGGTCATGTTGTTGTCGTAGAAGAGCGTCGGCATCTCAGGCCGAAACCCGCTCGGCTGCGCCAGTACGGCGGCGACGACACGATTCGGCGCCCGCTTCAGGAGATTCCAGATGAATGGGCCACCGATGCAGAAGCCCATCACCATGAACTTGTCGATGCCCAGGTGATCCATCAGACCGAGATGGTCGTCGGTAAAGGCATCCCACGGCCGATCGATCTCGAGCGGGCCGGACGACTGGCCGGCGTTGGCGTTGCGCAGATCTGACGCGATGCAGCGGTACTCTCCCTTGAACTCCGGCATCGGGTTAAAGGGATTGTTCAAGCTCGCGATCGTGGAGTTCAAGCCCCCGCCGGCGATGAGCAACAGCGGAAAGCCCGAGCCGGCCTCCTCGTAGTGGATGCGAACGGGGCCTTTCTCGTAGAACGACCCGGCCGCTCGTCCAGCCTGCTGCGCCAGCACGCGCGGCGCTGCGGCCATCACGGTCGCCGCGGCGCCCGTCTTCAGTAGCTTGCGTCTCATCGCATCCGTCATAGCGTCCTCCTGACTGTGGCGGTCGGACACGAGTAGACCGACCGGTTCATTCCCGAGAGGTCTTGCGCGGCTTGCAGCATAACGTATGACTGTCCCGCGTCGCGGCGTCATCACAAGA
>Ga0326726_10003958_pt1 | contig 13556 bp, 14 predicted proteins | sample MHFenrmetagenome_2_FD_207603 | JGI IMG/M metagenome (GOLD analysis project Ga0326726, IMG submission 207603) | Lab enriched peat soil microbial communities from Michigan Hollow, Ithaca, NY, United States - MHF15MN | ecosystem: Environmental > Terrestrial > Soil > Wetlands > Peat | place: USA... | reverse complement strand
CCGCACCGGCGAGGGCATGATCTCCGGGTCGATGCGCCGTCCATCGGCTCCGATAGTCGCGTGCAGCGCGTCGAGCTGCTCGGGCCGCGTGACACCGTGCGCGAGGCAGATCTGCAGGATCTTGACCGTGTCGATCGGCGTGCCGCCGCCGACCGTCAGGATCAGGTCGGGCTTCGCCACGCGCGCCGCATCTGCCGCAGCGACCACGCTGGGCCAGGGGGTATGGGCCACGCATTCGTCGAACAGTCCCGCATAGCGCGCCCCCAGCGCCGCGGCGATGTCGCGCACGACCGTGGTCTTCCTTGACAGCGTCTTCGAGGCGACGATGAAGATGCGGCCGGCACCGATGCGTGCCGCTTCCCCGGCTGCCGCCTCGGCTGCCGGCAGTCCGAACACCACGCGTTCCAGCGGCAGATAGGTGTAGCTGCCCACCGCGCTATATTAGCGAGCATTGTCGGCGGCCATGATCTCGATCCGCGAAATCGACCACGTCGTCCTGCGCGTGCGCGACATGGACGCCATGCGCCGATTTTATTGCGATGTGCTCGGCGCGGCGCACGTCGCCTGGCGGCCGGAATTCGGCATGTCGCATCTCAAAGCCGGCGCGTCGATGATCGACCTCGTCGCCGTAGACGGACCCTTGGGCAAGCCGGGCGGCGCCGCTCCCGGCAAGGAAGGCCGCAACATGGACCACCTCTGCCTGCGCATCGAGCCTTTCGACCAGGAGGCGATCGTCGCGCATCTCGCGCGCCACGGCGTCGCCGTGGGCGAGATCCGGCGCCGCTACGGCGCCGAGGGCAACGGCATCTCGATCTACGTGGCCGACCCGGAAGGCAACACCGTCGAGCTGAAGGGGCCCTCCGACGGCCTGCCGCCGCCGCCATCGCCATGAAAAGCGAAGAGCTGGCGCGCGCCCTCGCCTTCCTGCGCGCGGGCGACTGGGAGGCGGCGCATAAGATCGTGCAGCGCGACGAGGACTCGCCGCTTTCCTGCTGGGCGCACGGCATCGTGCACCTGATGGAGGGCGACACCGGCAACGCGCGCTACTGGTATCGCGAGGCGAAACGCCAATTTCCGCGCGCGCCGTCGATCCCGGACGAGATCGCCGCTCTCGGCAAGGCACTCGAGCCTTAGCGCTGCAGCGGGGGCCACAAGCGGATCTAGAGCTCCAGCTCCCAGTATTCGCCCTGCAAAGGCTTGCCGAAACTCGCGTGCGCCTCGCGGCGCACCAGGCGAAAGCCCTCGGCTTCGTAAATACCGCGCGCTGCGGCGAGCTCGCTTTGCGTCCACAGCACGAGCTTGCGGTAGCGCGCCGCGCGCGCAAAGCGGATGCACGCGCGCACCAGACGCTTGCCCAGTCCGAGGCCGCGCGCCGCCGGCTCCACGATCAGCAGGCGCAGCTGCGCCACGCCGGGCGCCTTCCTCACCAGGAACACCGCGCCCAGGCGCTCGGCGCCGCGCTCCGCGATCCAGCAGCGCTCGCGGCGTGGGTCGAGGCGCTCAATGAAGCGCGCAGCGATCTCCGCCACCAGCGCCTCGAAGCGCGCGCTGTAGCCGAACTCGCGCCAGTAGAGCTCGCCGTGCCGTTGCACCACCCAGCCCATGTCGCCCGGTCGGTGCCGGCGCAGGCGCACTTGCGGTAGCATCGCTCGCTTCATCATGGGGAGAAATTAGCATGGCTCAGAACAGGGTCGCGATCGTCACGGGGGCCTCCGCCGGCATCGGCAAGGCGGCCGGAGTGGCGCTGGTCAAGGCGGGCTGGAAAGTCGCGTTCGCCGCACGCCGCGGCGATCTGCTGGAGAAAGCCGTCGCCGAATGTGGCGCCGACAAGGCGCTCGGCGTGGTCACCGACGTGGGCAAGCCCGAGTCGGTGAAGAACCTGTTCGCGAAGACGAAGGAAAAGTTCGGACGGCTGGACCTGCTGTTCAACAACGCGGGCATGGGCGCGCCGGCGGTGCCGCTGGACGAATTGCCCTACGAGAAGTGGCTGGAGGTCGTGAACGCCAACCTGAACGGCATGTTCCTGTGCACGCAGGAGGCGTTCCGCCTGTTCAAGGCGCAGAAGCCGCAGGGCGGGCGCATCATCAACAACGGCTCGATCTCGGCGCATGCGCCGCGCCCCTTCTCGGTGGCCTACAGCGCCACCAAGCACGCTGTCACCGGACTCACCAAGTGCATCGCGCTCGACGGCCGCGCGCACGACATCTGCGGCTGCCAGATCGACATCGGCAACGCCGCCACCGAGATGACCGAGCGCATGACCAAGGGGGTCCCGCAGCCAAACGGCACCACCATGGTAGAGCCGCGCATGAACGTGCAGCACGTGGCCGACGCCATCGTCCACATGGCGGGCCTGCCCTTGGACGCCAACGTGCTCACCATGACGATCATGGCGACCAAGATGCCTTTCGTGGGAAGGGGTTAGGCGCGAAAACGCAACTGCGGGTGGGGCAATCCCCACTCGCGCGATGAAAGGTAAGCGCAAGGTTTCTTTTTCCAAGGGCCTTTTCCAGTCGCGAACCTCAGACTAGGATTGCCACTACTAGAATAAGCTGTGCCCACCAAAACAAGCCGTACTCATCAGAGGAGGCAGTCCGATGGCCAGGCTCACCATTAACGGCAAGACCCGCGAGGTCAACGCGGACCCGAGCACGCCGCTGCTCTGGGTCATTCGCGATACGCTCGGCATGACCGGCACCAAGTTCGGCTGCGGCGCGCAGCTGTGCGGCGCCTGCACCGTGCACCTCGACGGCAAACCCGTGCGCTCCTGCGGCACGCCGCTGTCGGCCGCGCTCGGCAAGAAGGTCACCACAATCGAAGGCGTCGGCACGACGGCCGTCGGCAAGAAGGTGCAGCATGCCTGGGCGGAGCTCGACGTGCCCCAATGCGGCTACTGCCAGTCGGGCCAGATCATGTCCGCCTCGGCGCTGCTCGCGTCGAAGCCCAACCCCACCGATGCTGACATCGACGCAGCGATGGCGGGCAACATCTGCCGCTGCGGCACCTACCCGCGCATTCGCGCGGCGATCCACAAAGCCGCGAAAGGAGCCTGATCATGACGACGCTCAAGAATCCGGCCCGCCGCAGCTTCCTGCAGAACGGTGCCGCCGCGGGCGGCGCGCTCGTGATCGGCGTAGCGCTGCCGCTGCGCTTCCGCGAGGCGCTTGCTGCGAGCGAATCCGCGGTCAACGCCTGGATCCGCATCGGCGGCGACAACAGCGTGACGATCCTTTGCGCCCGCTCCGAGATGGGCCAGGGCGTGGCGATGGCGTTGCCGACGCTCGTCGCCGAGGAACTCGAGGTGGACCTCGCTAAGGTGAAAGTGGAATTCGCGCCGCCGGGCGAGGCCTACATCAACAGCATGCTGGGCGCCCAGCTCACCGGCGGCTCGACCTCGGTGCGCGACGGCTGGGAAAAGATGCGCGTCGCGGGCGCGCAGGCGCGCACGATGCTCGTCGCCGCAGCCGCCGACAAATGGGGCGTCGATGCAGCGAAGTGCCATGCGAAGAACGGCATGGTGATGGGCCCGGGCGGCAAGAAGGCCACCTACGGCTCGCTGGCCGAGGCCGCCTCGAAGCTCACGCCGCCAAAGGAAGTCGCGCTCAAGGAGCCTTCGCAGTGGCGCTACGTCGGCAAGCCGCTGAAGCGCCTCGACACCGCCGCGAAGATCCACGGCAAAGCCGAATACGGCATCGACGTCAGGCTGCCGGGCATGCTGTACGCCTCGCTCGCGCAGTGCCCGGTAATCGGCGGCAAGGCGGTGAACGTCGACGACGCCAAGGCGAAGTCGATGCCGGGCGTGAAGCACATCGTCATGGTCACCGACGGCGTGGCGGTCGTGGCCGAGAGCTGGTGGCAGGCCAGACAGGCGCGCGATGCGCTCAACATCACCTGGGACGAGGGTCCGAACAAGGCGCTCAACTCCGACGCGGTGTTCAAGGCGCTCGCCGAGGGACTGTCCAAGCCGGGCGCGACGATCAAGAAGCAGGGCGACGTCACCGCGGCGCTAGGCGCGGGGGCGAAGAAGGTCGAGGCGACCTATGAGATGCCGTTCCTGTCGCACTCGCCGCTCGAGCCGATGAACTTCACCGCTGACGTGCGGAAGGATTCTGCGGTGCTGATCGGCTCGATCCAGTTCCAGCAGCTCGCGATGGGCATGGCGACGCAGATCACCGGCCTGAAGCCCGAGCAGATCACCATTAAGACCACCTTCCTCGGCGGCGGCTTCGGTCGGCGCATCGACTGCGACTACATGGCGCAGGCGGTGGAAATCTCGAAGGCAATCGGCGCGCCGGTGAAGCTGGTGTGGACGCGCGAAGACGACATGACGCACGACTTCTACCGGCCGGCGAGCCTGACGCAGATGAACGGCGCGCTGGACGCGTCCGGCAAGCCGACGGCCCTGTCGCTGAAGATGAGTTCCACGTCGGTGACCGCGCGCCTGATTCCGCCGCTGGTGAAGGACGGCGTCGATCCGCTGATGACCGAGGCGATCCTCGTACCGTACGACATCGCCAACCAGTCGGTCGGCACCGTCATCAATGAGACCGGGCTGCGCGTCGGCTACCTGCGATCGGTGTCGCACGCGCTGAACGTCTTCGCCAACGAGTCGTTCATGGACGAGATGGCGGTGGCTGCCGGCAAGGATCCGTACGAGTTCCGCCTGTCGCTGCTCGACAAGCAGCCTCGCTTTGCCAACGTGCTCAAGCTCGCCGCGGCGAAAGCCGACTGGGGCAAGCCGCTGCCGCAGGGCCGCGCGCGCGGCATCGCGCTGATGGAGGGCTACGACACCTACATGGCGCAGGTGGCCGAAGTGTCTGTCAAGGACGGCCGGATCCTGGTGCATCGCGTGGTCGTCGCCGCCGATCTCGGGCCGATGGTGAATCCGAACATCGTCAAGCAGCAGCTCGAGAGCAACATCATCTTCGGCCTCACCGCTGCCTTCTACGGCAACATCACGCTGAAGGACGGGCGCGTGCAGCAGCAGAATTTCGACACTTACCGGATGCTGCGCATTCCGGAGACGCCGAAGATCGAGATGCACATCGTAGCTAGCACGGGGAAGCCGGGCGGCATCGGCGAGCCGGGCGCGGCGCTGATCCTGCCAACCGTGGCGAACGCAGTCTTCGCGCTCACGGGCAAGCGGCTGCGCAAGATGCCGTTCAGCCTTGCTTAGCGGCGATCCGCACCGACAAAAGGCCCGCCACGGCGGGCTTTTTGTTTTGCTTTGCCTGTTCTTCGTCTTTCGCGCTGCCTTCGCTCAAGACTACGAGAAGGAAAAGCGCTGGGCCGACGACATCCTGCCGACGCTCATGGTCGGCAAGGCCATCTGGCTGGAGCAGAAGCGCGGCCACCGGTTTCTCGCCCTGTTTACCGAGGCGCAGACGCCCCGCGGTGCGGTGATCGTCGCGCATGGGCGCGGCTGGAGCCCGGACTTCGAGCTCTACGGCACGCTGCGCACGCGCCTCGCGGACGAGGGCTACAGCACGCTGTCGATCCAGTTGCCGGTGCTGCCGAGTACGGCGATTCCCGGCCTGTACGTGCCGCTGTATCCGGACGCGCGCGAGCGCTTCCAGCTTGCCGTGAATTTCCTCAAGGCGAAGAGCTACCGCAACATCGGCATCGTCTCGCACAGCCTGGGCGCGACGATGGCCAACCAGTACCTGATCCGCACCGACGAAGCCAGCGTCGGCGCCTGGGTGTTCATCGGCATCCTGCAGGGGCTGGACGAGATGTACCGCATCAAGATCCCCTCGCTGGACATCTACGGCGGCAGCGACTGGACGGGCGTCACGGCCGGTGCGCCGGAGCGCGCCAAGCAGCTGGCGCAGCACCCGGGATCGGGACAGATCATGGTGCCCGGCGCAAAGCACTTCTTCGAAGGGCGCGAGGACGAGCTGGTGCGCATGGTGGTCGGCTTCCTCGACCACAGCTTCAAGGCAGGCACAGCTTCGGCAGCACCCCGCTGATCGAGTCGTTGAACACCGCGTCGGCGAGATCGTCGAACGGCGTCGGCTCGGCGTTCACGATCACCACGCGCGCGCCCGCGCGCTTGGCGATCGGCACCGCGCCGGCGATCGGGTAGACCTGCAGGCTCGAGCCTACGGCCAACAGCACCTCGGCCTCGCCCGCGGCCTGCATGGCGCGGTCGATCACTTCGGGCACCAGCGCCTGGCCGAAGGAGATGGTGGCGCTCTTGAGTATCCCGCCGCAGCTGCGGCACGGCGGGTCCGCCTCGCCCGCGCGCACGCGCGCGAGCGCCCGTTCCATCGGCGCGCGCTCGCCGCAGCTCATGCACACCACCTGGCGCATGGTGCCGTGCACCTCGATCACCTTTTCCGCGCTGTTGCCCGCCTGCTGGTGCAGCTCGTCGATATTCTGCGTGATGAGCGCGTGGAGTTTGCCGCGCCGCTCCAGCTCGACAAGCGCGTGGTGGCCGGGGTTGGGCTTCGCGTTCCAGGCCGGGTTCTCGAGCCGGCTCTGCCAGGAGAGCCGGCGCACCTCCGGGTCCGACATGTAGTAGCGGATGTCGGAGAGCTTCTCGGCCTTGGGGTTCTTCGTCCAAACGCCTTGCGGCCCGCGGAAATCCGGGACGCCCGAGTCGGTGGAGATGCCTGCGCCCGTCAGCACCACCACCCGCTGCGCTTTCACGATCCAGCCGCGCACGTCGTCCATCCGGCTAGTCTAAACTGGACAGGGATGAAACTCGGCGACCTGCAGGTGAACCGCCTCGGCTTTGGCGCGATGCGCGTCTGCGGTCCGCAGGTGTGGGGCCCGCCCAAGGATCGCGCGCTGGCCCTCAAGGTCCTGCGCCGCGCCCATGAGCTCGGCCACAATTTCTTCGACACCGCTGACAGCTACGGCCCGGAAGTCGGCGAGATCCTCATCGCGGAGGCGCTGCACCCCTACCCGAAGGACCTGGTGATCGGCACCAAGGGCGGGCTCCTGCGACCAAGTCCGCCGCAATGGGTGCCCGACGGCAGGCCCGAGCACCTGCGGCGCTCGCTGGATGGCAGCCTGAGGCGCTTGCGCCTGGAGCGCATCGACCTGTACCAATGGCACGCGCCCGACTCGCGCGTGCCCTTCGCCGAATCCTTCGGCGCACTCGCGGCAATGCAGAAAGCGGGCAAGATCCGGCATCTCGGGCTCTCGAACGTGAGCGTCGCGCAGCTCGAGGAGGCTCGCCGCATCGCGCCGGTCGTCTCGGTGCAGAACAGCTACAGCATCGACGCCCGCTCGTCGGAAGACGTACTCAAGGCCTGCGAGAGGCTCGACCTCGCGTTCCTGCCCTGGTACCCGCTGGGCGCAGGGTCCGCCTTGCGCTCGTCAAGAGTGAAGGCGGTGGCCGCGCGCGTCCACGCTACGCCGGCGCAGGTGGCGATCGCCTGGTTGCTGGCGCATTCACGCGCCATTCTGCCGATTCCCGGGACCGCGAGCCTCGAGCATCTCGAGGAGAACGCACGCGCCGCGAGACTCGCGTTGTCGCCGCAGGACATGAACGATCTCGAGGCGCGGGGCTGAGCGATGAGGCTCCTCGCGTTGACTGCTGCGCTGCTGCTGGCCTCCTGCGCCAGCGCGCCCGTGGATCCCTTGGAAGGCTGCGCCGTGCTCAAGGCGCCGATTCCCGCGAGCGTCATCGGCCTGCCTACGCGCGGCGCCACGATCGAATCCGCCACGCTGATGGCGCCAATTCCGATGATCGTGCCCGCGAGGTTCCCTTTCCAGCCGCCGATGACCGAGATCACCGTGATCCCGGCCACGCCCGAATACTGCAAAGTGATCGGCGCCATCACGCCCATCGATCCAAAGGCGCCGCCGATTCGCTTCCAGGTCAACCTGCCCACGCAATGGAACGGCCGCTCGCTGCAGTTCGGGGGCGGGGGCTTCAACGGCGTGCTGATCACGGGGCTCGGGCTCGCGCCCTCGGGGCACCCCGATCGGCCCTCGCCGCTCGCGCGCGGCTTCGTCACCGCAGGCACGGACTCGGGCCACCAGAACGCACCCGGCGTGGCGCTGCAGGCGTTCGCGCTCAATGACGAGGCGCTCGCAAACTTCGCGCATGAAGCGTACAAGAAAGTGCGCGACGTCTCGGTCGACTTGATGAAGCGGCGCTACCGCAAGGCGCCTGCGAAGCTCTATTTCTTCGGCAGCTCCGAAGGCGGCCGCGAAGGCCTCACCATGGCGCAGCGCTACCCGGCCGATTTCGACGGCATCTACAGCCGCGTGCCGGTGATCAACTGGGCCGGCCTGCAGGTCGCGGGCACGCGCGCGGGCGTGGCGCAGTTCGGCGAGGGATGGCTCGCACCCGATAAGGTGAAGCTCGTACACGACGCGGTGCTCGAGGCCTGCGATTTGCTCGACGGCCTCAAGGACGACATCGTCGCCGATTACGAGGGCTGCTTGCGCGCGTTCGACGTCAGCAAGCTGCGTTGCACCGCAGGTCCGACGCCAGGCTGCCTGACGGAGCCGCAATTGAAGGCCGTGCAAACGCTGCACACCCCGCTGGAGTTCCGCTTCTCGCTCGCCAACGACGTGCGCACCTATCCGGCGTGGGGCCGCGGCGGCGAGAATGCGCCCGGCACCGGACCGGTGGGCGGCTGGCCGAGCTGGCAGGCGGGCGAAGCCCCGCCCACGGTCCCGCCGGGACCGAAGAGCAGCCGCGCTTGGCTCTACGGCAGCGGCGCCATCCAGTATTTCGTGGTGCGCGACCCGGATTACGACCCGCGGCGCTTCAACCCCGAGGAATTCGTGGGCCGGCTGCGCCAGGTCTCCGCGCTGATGGACTCGACCGACCCGAACCTCGCCGCCTTTGCGGCGCGCGGCGGCAAGCTGGTCATCGCCGAGCACATGGCCGACTACGCGCAGAGCCCCTACGCGGGCATCGAGTACTACAAATCGGTGGTCGAGCGCATGGGCCAGGCGAAGGCGGATGAGTTCCTGCGGCTGTACGTCACGCCGGGCGCCGATCACGTCGGCGTCGGCGCGCCCTCGAGCGTGGACATGATCGAGGTGCTCACCGGCTGGGTGGAGCGCGGGCAGGCGCCAGGCGAGCTGGCGCAGGCGGCGCATGAAGTGAAACCGCCTTACGCGGTCACGGCTACGCGGCCGATGTGCCGCTACCCCGCTTTCCCGCGCTATCGCGAGGGCGACGCGACGAAGGCGGAAAGCTTCGAGTGCGCGCGGCGCTGAGATTGACTTCACTCCGCGTGAACCGGATACTTTGCGCGGCATCCCGCCCGTAGCGTCGCCTTGCTCTCAGAGGAGATACGTCAATGCGCATGATCCTGTCCGCTTTGTTCACGCTCGTCCTGATTGCGGGTGCGGCGCCGGCAACTGCCCAGGGCAACCCGATCAAGATCGGCGCCATCTTGCCGCTCACCGGGTCGGGGGCTTCTTACGGCGTCTGGATGAAGGGCGGCGCCGAGATGGCCGCGGAGGAGATCAACGCCGCCGGCGGCATCGCGGGGCGCAAGCTCGAAGTCATCTACGAGGACCACGCCGCGGACGCTTCCAAGGCGGTCAACGCGATGCGGCGGCTGGTGGAAGTGGAGAAGGTCCCGTTCAGCCTGACCTCGTATTCGGCCCCCACGCTCGCCGTGCAGCCGATCGCCGTACAGAACAAGGTCGTGCTGATGAATGGCGGAGGCCAGTCCGACAACCTGGCGAACAAGGATTACCTCTACAACAACATCCCCGTGGTGTCGAACGAGGTCGGCGTCATCGCCGAGTGGTTGGCGAAAGACAAGAAGCTCGTGAGCGCGGTCATGATCGTCGCCAACGACGAGGCCGGGCGCAATTCCGCCAAGACCTTCCGCGAAAAGTATGGCGCTGCCGGCGGCAAGGTGCTTGCCGAGGAGCAAGTCGCCCTCGATGCGAGCGACTTCCGCGCACAGCTCGCCAAGCTCAAGGCGCGCGGCGGCGATCTGCTCTACATCTCCTCCTACGGCCGCAACGTCTCCATCATCGCCGACCAGGCCCGCGAACTCGGCATTGTCATCCCGATGGCGGGAACCTCCTGGATCCTGGTGCCCGAGACGATGAAGTCTAAGGGCGCGGAGGGCATCCTGACGACCAAGCTGCCGTTCGATGCGAACTCGGCCTTCGCCAGGAAGTTCAAGGACAAGTACAAGACCGACGCCGGATTTTTCGCGGTGCAGTACTACAACGCCACCCGGATCTTCGCCAGGGCCGCCGAGGAAGCGATCAAGAAGAGCGGCGGCACACTGAGCGGCGAGGGAGTGAAGAACGCCATCGAATCGATACGTGCCTTCGACACCCTCTCTGGCAAGCTGGTGTTCCAGGCCAATCACGGCGCGGTCATGGACATCGAGGTGGGAACCCTCAAGGGCGGCAAGGTCGAGGTCGAGAAGGTCATCAAGGCCGCGCCGTAGCCAGCCCGGGGGGGCGAACCTGGATCTGTTCCTGCAGCTGGCGGCGACCGGCCTCGTCGTCGGCAGCCTCTACGCGCTTTGCGCCCTCGGCTGGGGGCTGATTTACGGCACGACGCTCCACTTCCACGTCGCGCACGGGGCGGTCTTCACGCTGGCCGCCTACTACGCCTACGTAGGCCAGAAGCTGCTGGGCCTGCCGCTCGCACTCGCGGTGGCCGGTGCCATCGTGGCGGCCGCGGGTTCCGGGCTGCTGATCGACCGTTTGATCTACCAGCCGCTCGAGCGCCGCGGTGCGCTGCGCACCACGCTGTTCATCGCGTCGCTCGGCCTGCTGATCCTGATCGAGAACCTGCTCGCCATCGTCTTCACGCCCGATCCGCTGCGGCTGGATGTGGGCAGGCTCGCGGATGCGGTGCAGATCGGCCCCGTGTTCCTCACCTGGCTGCACTTGGTGAGCGTCGCAACCGCGCTGTTCGCCTACCTGGGGTTGATGGCTTTCCTCAAGTACTCCCGCTGGGGCCAGGCCATGCGCGCGGTTTCGTCATCGCCCGACATGGCGCGCACGGTCGGCATCGACCTGCGGCGCGTCCACCTGCTCACCTACGCGGTCGGCTCGGCGATTTCCGCCCCGGCCGGCATCCTGGTGGCGATGGATGTAGGAGCGGACCCGTATCGCGGCACGACCTACGTGCTGCTCGCCTCGGTAGCAGTGATCATGGGGGGCATCGGCTCGATTCCGGGCGCGCTGCTGGGCGCCCTGTTCCTTGCGCTGCTGGAGAACCTCGGCGTCTGGAAGATCGCCTCGGAATGGCAATCGACGATCTCGTTCGGCGCTTTCCTGATCTTCATCGTGCTGCGTCCGCGCGGGATCTTCGGCCGCAAGATCCACTCCGCGGAAATCTGAGCCTGCAGTGACCGCCTACCTCGCACACTATCTCGTGATGGTCGGGATCTACGCGATCCTCGCCGTCTCGCTCAATCTTCTGATCGGCTACTCGGGCATCTTTTCGCTCGCCCACGCGGCGATCTACGGCATCGGCGCCTACGCCTCCGCCCTCGTGGCGCTGAAGCTGGGCTTGGGCTTCTGGGGTGGGTTGGTCATTGCGGCAGGCGTCGGCGCTTTCGCCTCGGCGCTGGTGGCGATTCCGTCCCTTCGGGTCGCCGGCGATTACTACGTGGTGGCCTCATTCGGTCTCCAGGTCGTGGTGCTCGCGGTATTCATGAACTGGACCGACCTGACCAATGGCCACGCCGGGCTGCCGGGAATTCCACGGCCGAGTGTCTTCGGCTGGGTGATCGACGAGCCCTTCGAGTACGTGATTCTGTCGGTGGCGTTCGCTGCGCTGACCTATGCGGTCTGCTGGCGGCTGACCAACTCCGCGTTCGGCCGGGTGCTGCAGGCGATCCGCGACGATGAGATTGCCGCGCAGGCGATGGGCAAGAACGTAGTGCGGGTGAAGATCGTGGTGGCGTCCATCTCCTCGGCGTTGGGGGCCATGGCCGGCAGCCTGTACGCCCACTACATCACCTACATCAACCCATCGAGCTTTGCGCTGCACGAGTCGATCTTCATTGCGTCGCTCGTCATCCTCGGAGGCAGCGAGCGGCTTGCCGGCCCGATCGTCGGCGCCTTCGTGCTGCTGGCGATCCCCGAAGCGCTCAAGTTCCTCGCCATCCCGGATACGGTCGCGGCGCCACTCCGGCAGGTCATCTATGGCGCTCTGCTCGTCGCTTTCATGCTGCTCAGGCCCGAAGGCCTGCTCGGCCGGGCGCGCGCGCAGGCTCGAGATGGCCGCTGAGGCGGCACCGCAGCGCGTGGCCGCGCCCGCCCCGATCATGGCGGTGCGGGAACTGGCGCGAGCCTTCGGCGGCATTCATGCCGTCGATGCGTGCACGTTCGACGTACGGCCGGGACTCGTCACCGGGCTGATCGGACCGAACGGCGCCGGCAAGACCACGGTGTTCAACCTCATTACCGGGTTTCTCAAGGCCGACCGCGGTTCCATCCTGCTGCGCGGCCAGGAGTTGCTCGGTCTCCCGCCGCACGAAGTGCAACGGCGGGGCGTGGTGCGTACCTTCCAGCACTTGCGGCTGTGGAGCAAGATGACCGTGCTGGAGAACGTGCTGCTCGGCTGCGCGACGCCGATGGGCGAAAATGTCTTCAGCCTGTTCCTGCGCACGCAGGCGGTGCGTGCCGAAAACGCCGGGGCGCGCGAGCGGGCGATGGAGGTGCTCGCGTTCTTTGGCCTCGCCGGGCGCAGGCACCAGCTCGCCGAGGATCTGGCGTACCCGGAGCAGAAGCTCCTCTCGATGGCACGCATCTTCGCCACCGACGCCCCGGTCATGCTGCTCGACGAGCCGGCTTCGGGGCTCGACGGCGAATCGCTGCGCAGGATCGTTCCGCTGGTGAGGCGGCTGGTCGAGCACGGCAAGACCGTTCTCCTCATCGAGCACAACATGGAGTTGATCTCCGAGCTCTCCGACGTGGTGGTGTTTCTCCACCAGGGCCGGGTGCTTGCGGCTGGCGCGCCCGCGGAAATCACGCGCGACCCGGCGCTCACCGAAATCTATTTCGGCGTCTGAGGATGGCCGCCATCCTGCTCGAACTGGAAGGCATCGAAGCGGGCTACGGCAAGAAGACCGTGCTGCAAGGCGTCGCGCTGCGCGTGCACGAGGCGGAAGTGGTGACGGTGCTCGGCCACAACGGCGCCGGCAAGTCCACGACGCTGAAGACGATCCTCGGGTTGCTGCCCGCGCGCTCCGGCCAGGTGCGCTTCGCAGGCAAGACATGGGCCAACGGCGATGCGGCCGACAACGTCCGGCGCGGGATGGCGCTCGTGCCCCAGGGCCGGGGTGTCTTCCCCGACCTCACGGTGATCGAGAACCTGATGCTCGGGGCCTACACGCGGCGCGACCCGGCGTCGACCGCGGCGCGACTGCGCGAGGTGATCGAGTTGTTCCCGCTGCTCGAGGAGCGCCGTGCGCAGCGTGCCGGCACCCTGTCGGGCGGCGAGCAGCAGATGCTGGCCGTGGGCATGGCATTGATGCCGCGGCCCCGCCTGATGATGATGGACGAGCCCTCGATCGGATTGGCCCCGGTGCTGGTCCAGCGGGTGCTGGAGACGGTGCGCCAGATCAATCGCCGCTTCGGCACCGCGATCATCC
>Ga0326726_10003957_pt1 | contig 13557 bp, 14 predicted proteins | sample MHFenrmetagenome_2_FD_207603 | JGI IMG/M metagenome (GOLD analysis project Ga0326726, IMG submission 207603) | Lab enriched peat soil microbial communities from Michigan Hollow, Ithaca, NY, United States - MHF15MN | ecosystem: Environmental > Terrestrial > Soil > Wetlands > Peat | place: USA... | reverse complement strand
TCAACTTCCCGGGGATGGTCAAAGACGTGGGCACCCTGGGGCAGATGGGGGGGCAGGCGGTAGGCCAGGCAGCGAAGGGCACGGGGGGTTGGCTGCAACGACTTTTCGGGGGCAAGAAGAAACAATAGGCTATGAAATTCTGCAATGGAGGAGCATTGCAATGTCGAAGATTCGAATCCTGCTGATCGAAGACAACCGCCTTCTGCGGGAAGGCATCGCCGCCATGCTCAACAGCGAGAGCGATCTCGAAGTCGTCGCGCGAGCCGAAGACGCAAATGCGGTGAATCAGTTGAAGAGCATGAAAAAACCCCCTGACGTCATCCTTTTGGATCTTGGGCTGGAAAAGGAGAACAGCCTGAGCCTGATGACCGTGCTGCGGGAAGAAGTGCCGACGGCCGGTATTATCGCCATGGATATTTTCCCTGAGCAGCTCGACATCGTCGAGTTCGTGAAAGCCGGGGGCAGCGGCTTCATCCTCAAGAATGCCCCGTCGAACGATTACATCAAGACCATCAGGGCGGTCGTCGCAGGTTCAAAAGTGCTTCCGCCGGCTTTGACCAATTCACTCTTCACGCAGATCATCGAATCCGCGCTCAAAACCGGCAACGGCATCCCGAACAACTCGATACAGTTGACCGCTCGCGAGCGAGAGGTTGTTTCTCTGATTTCCGAAGGCCTGAGCAACAAGGAAATCGCTGGGCGTCTTCATATCGCCACCCACACTGTAAAAAGCCATATACACAATATCCTGGAAAAACTGACGCTCGGCACCCGTCTGCAAATAGCCGCCTTCGCCCGCAAGGAAGAATTCGAATGACCGAATTCAGATACTGATTCCCCGCCAGAACACGCAACAGCACCGCTCTGAAGGACTAGCTCCCTTTTCGTCCCTTTGGGCGATTCACTCGCACGGGCTTCCCGACTATAGTTCTTTTAAAGAACACCGCACCGGACAACATTCTGAAAGGAGCGTGGGTCCGCCTTCACGGCGCGGGCAACTGATGAGCTTCGTGTTCCACTACGAAAAGGGAGGGCGCAATGCGCAAAGCGATGATCAAGATCGTATGGCTGTGCATCGTGGCTTTCGCTGCGACACTACAGCCGGGGTGCTCCGGCACACTGTTCTTCAGACCGGCTCGACCGCCCCTCATCGTCGAGGAGAGGTCCACGCCGCCACAGGCGGATGCCCAGTGGGTCAAAGGAGACTACCGATGGGATGGCCGCCAGAAGAACTGGGTCTGGGCTCCCGGACATTGGAAGAACGGCCATAAAGAGCACAAAGAGCACCATGACAACCGGTAATCAAGGGGAGAGCGATCCGGGCGCCTCGCGAGGCGCGGAGCACGTTCTCCCGTCTTCCATGTTTCGTCAGGGAGGTCGATCATGAAGCGTGTCTTGTGGACTATCCCGCTGATTCTTCTGCTGACCGCAGGCAGTGTCGCCGTCGTCTCGAGCGGATCTCTCGCGGCCAGCGGCGGCTCCAACGCCGTCGGCCCGCAGGACTACGGGCAGGGCTACAGCCAGAACTCTGGGGCGGATCTGGATATCAACTATGCGTATGACTATCTGGGCCCCTACGGAGACTGGGTCAATATGGATCCCTACGGCTACGTCTGGGTCCCCCGGCACATGGGCTACCGCTGGCGGCCCTACAGCGACGGACGCTGGGCCTGGACCGACTACGGCTGGACCTGGATTGACAATTCCGAGTGGGGCTGGATTCCCTTCCATTACGGCCGCTGGAACATGGACAATGATATCGGCTGGTATTGGGTCCCCGGCACAACGTGGGGGCCGGCCTGGGTAACCTGGCGTTCGAACGACATGTACATGGGCTGGGCACCCTTGCCGCCGGGCGTAGATTTGCGGGCCGGGATGGACTTCGCTTCACTCAGGATCGACATTCCGGGCAGCTTCTGGGTCTTCATCGGTGGGTCGCATTTCCTGGACCTCGAGATCCATTCCTATGTCCTTCCTTACGAGCGCAACGTGACGATTGTCAACAATACGACAATTTACAATAATTTTAACTTCAAGGGGAACAGGTTCGTCAACGATGGGGTGGGAATGGACCGCGTCCGGCGCTTCACCGGGCGGGATGCCCCCCTTTACACGATCCAGGATGCCCGGCAGCCGGGTCGGGACCGAATCACCGGGAACGAGGTGCAGGTCTACAGGCCTTCGTTCAAGGGCGATTCCAGCGCCAAGCCGAAGACTTCCATCAACAGGGACCAGGCCCGGCAGGAGCTCGCTCCGGCCAAAGTTTTCGAGCCTCCACTGCAGCCGAGGAAAGCCAGTCCCGAAACGATCGTCCGTCAGCGGCAAGCCCGAGAACAGAAGCTCCTGCAGGCGAGCCAGGCACAGGAAATAAAGGCCCTGGATCAGCAGCGGAGCGCGCAACTGCAGAAGGTTCGGGTTAGCTCTGAAAGAGCCAAAGTCCAGAAGGATTACCAGATGAAGAAGTCCGAACTTGCTAAGCAGCATCAGCTTGAAAAGCAGCAGATGGTCCAGCGCCAGAAAACGGACGCCGAACAGGTCAAACGAACGACCCCGGCCAAGAAGAACGCTCCGTCCAGAAGAAACAAGGGATAGGGAGCGATGGAAGAGGGGCTGTCCCGTTCGCGGGGCGGTCCCTCTTTCTTTTCGGGAAATCAGGGCGCCCCTTGCCCGGGTACGGCGCTCGTGTCACGAATTACGACACCAACGGGACCTCCGCAATGGCTCGAATTCTTTCCGTACGTGTCCACCACTTCTTTTCAACAGTCATCGATGATGGCAACGGCGTCATCTATGACGTGAAATCCTTCCTCGATCCGGGCGTAGTCGACGGCAGGCTGTAGTTCGGGCGTCGCGGCTGGCCAATCCGAGGGCACGTTGCGGTCCACATCGATCCCGGCAGGTCTTCCTACATATGTTTCTTGAGGTCCAAACCGACCAGTAAACGCTCTGTATTTGAAAGATCGCCAATGATCCTCCGCATTGGACGCGGTAGTTTCCGGACCAATGTTGGAATGGCCAGGATCTGATCGTCGCGACCCAGCTGCGGTTTCTTCAACAGGTCTATGACTTCAATCCTGTAATTGCCTTTCAATTGCTCTTCGCAAATCGATTTGAGATTATTGAAAGCGGTGACGGCTCGCGACGTTTGTCCGGCAATATACAATCGCAAGATCCATTTGTCTTCTTTCGCCCTGGCCGGCGATTTCTTTCGCCGGCTCGTTTTCAGTTCGTCTTTCTTTGTTCTCACGGAAGAATCCTTTATGTTCTCGTTTTAGTCTTATTGGTGACTCTCGTTTTCATGGCAACATCACTCTTTCGACTCTTGGCCATTTTTGCCTTGGCCTTCCTGAAACGTTCATTCACTTCCTTATCGATCCCGATACCCCTGAGCGCTTCCATTTCTTCAGCCTCAAATTCAGAACGCAGGAGGACAATTTGAGCTTCCATCGCGTCACGCCTGCGCTTCAATCCAATTTGTTTGCGCGCGAGTTCCTGCTGACGCGACACCAGTTCCGCCTCGTCCTTTATCTCCTGGGACAATCGCGCCGAACCGGTCAATACGCCTTCCGAACCGACATAGACATCGAGAAGCTCGATTCCATGATCCGTCAGCTTGAACTCGCGAATCTGGTTGGAATGCGCCATGCCGCGTGATTTCAACACGTACAGGCCCCTGTTGCGTTCGCCTCCGATCTCAATATCACGCAGAAGCAGCCATGTATCGATCAAGGACGAGATGTAGATGTCCGTCATCTCAACATTTTCCCCTGAGGAAGTGAGACTCGTGAAGAAGGCCGTGATCCGTTTCATCTTTAGAAAATCGACGAGGCGCAGCAGCATTGCTTTCACCTCGGATTGGTTGTCCCCCAACACGAATGCGTTAATGGGGTCGAGGATAACGATGTCGGGTTCAAACTTATTGATCAATTTGATGATCGTCGTCAGGTGAGTTTCCAGGCCATAAATGGTGGGACGCGCGGCGTGAAACTGAAGCAACCCCTTCTTCTCCCAGGGTTCCAGATGGATTCCGATTGATCGCATGTTGCGCACGAGCTGACTTGGGGATTCTTCAAAGGTGAAAAAGAGCACGCGCTCTCCCCTTTTGCATGCCGCCTCGACAAATTGCGCGGCCAGGCTCGTTTTGCCCGTACCGGCGGTGCCTGAGACAAGTACGGTGCTGCAGCGAAAGTAGCCTTTGCCGGTGAGCATCGTATCGAGACGCGGAATGCCGGTGGAAATTCTCTCCTTGGATGAAGCATAGTTCAGCCCCAGGGAGGTGACTGGCAGAACGGAGAAACCATCCTGATCAATGAGAAAGGGATACTCATTCGTACCGTGCGTCGAACCGCGGTATTTGACAACGCGCATTCGTCGTATGGAGGATTGGTTATCCACGCGATGATCAAGCAGAATGACGCAATCGGAAACGTACTCTTCCATGCCCTGACGCGTCAAGGAACCTTCACCCCGCTCCGCGGTCAGTATGGTTGTTACGTTCTTCGTTTTCAGCCAAGTCAACAACCGCCGCAGCTCAGCGCGCAGAATGAGAGGATTCGGCAGTCCTGAAAAGAGCGATTCCAAGGTGTCCAGAACTACGCGCTTGGCCCCGATGCTCTCGATTGCATGATGGATCCGGATGAACAAGCCTTCCAAATCGTATTCGCCGCTTTGTTCGTTCTCGGCCCGTTCCAGATGAAGGTGCTCGATCCAAATCTTCTTGCGTCTGACAAGGTCATCCAAATCGAACCCCAGCGAAGACACGTTTGCCGCGAGTTCCTTCTCCGTTTCCTCGAACGACATGAAGACGCCCGGTTCGTTGTGCTGCGTGACTCCACGGACAAGGAACTCCATGGCAAAGAGGGTCTTCCCGCAGCCCGCGCCCCCGCATACAAGCGTCGGCCTGCCTTTCGGCAGCCCCCCGCCCGTGATTTCGTCGAATCCTTGAATGCTCGTGGGAGATTTGGGAAGAAGGCGACGCCTGAGCTGGTCTCTTTGTTTCTTCATGATATTCTTCCTTTATTGAAAATTTCGCTTTTACAACCTGCTCAGGAATTCTAAGACAAACGGCAAGAAAATCAATAGACCGAAGGGAGGAAAAAAGAGCTAATCCCTTGGGATGATAAAGAACTCATCCCACAGAAGTGAATGATGATCAGGTTGTGAATCCGATTATCAGGATTCGTTCTTGCGGACAGAGACAGCTATCTGCAGACGGGTGCTGAGCGCCATCTTCTCCAGGATATTGTGCACATGGCTCTTTGCGGTGAAAGTGGCGATATGGAGGCGGTCGGCGATTTCCTTGTTGCTGAGACCTTCGGAGATCAGGTCGACGATTTCCCGTTCACGATTCGTAAACTGGATTGATTTCGCGGGTATTCCTTTGCCGCTTTTGAGAGTGCCCTCGATCATCTGCGCAAAGAGGGATTGAGTCAAACACGGTGGAAGCACTTTTTGTCCTGCAGCGACGGTCTTGATCGTTCTTATCCAATCCTCCAACGGGGCGTTCTTGAGAATGAATCCGCATCCCCCGGCTTTCACGAATTCGATGATGTCCACATGGTCGGGAAGGATATCCATCGCGATGACCTTTGCCTCCGACGATTCTTCCCGAAGCAGGGACATGAGCTTCAGGTTGTCTTCTTTTTCCAATCCAAGATCCAAAAGGATAACATCGGGGGTTTTTTTCATTTTCTTCAACTGGCGCACTGAATCTGCGTTTTCGGAACGCGCGACAACATGAAATTCGCCGTGTTTGTTGAGCATGGCGGCGATGCCGTCCCGCAGAAGACGGTTGTCCTCGATCAATAGAATCCGGATCTTTGCCGCGGAAGAACCCTTCTTAGTCCGCATAAAATGTCTTCTCGATGTACCTGTCCTATGACGCAGTTGAAAATGACGGGAAAATTCTAACGGTAGAACCGACTGCCTGCAAGAGAAAATCGTGACCGGACCGCCTAGAACAGATCCAGGCTATGCGGATACGGATCTCCCCCTGCCCGTCGATCGAGTCTGGATGCTGATTCCCCGCCGGAACACGTAACAGGCTCGCTCTCTAGAACTAGCTCGTTTTTCATCCCCTTGGGCGATTTACTTCCGCGGGCTTTCCGGATACATTTCATTCATGACACAGTGCACCGGACAATATCTTGAGAGAAAGGAGCGTGGATGCGTTGTCACGGTGCGGGTACTTAGTCATGTTTGTACTACGTCACGAAAGGGGCAGATATGTTCAAGCGAAACGCGTTTCGAGTTATCGTCATGATGTGTGTCCTGGTCTATGCGGGCATTGCGATGGGACAGGGCAATGTCCAGAAGTGCTTCAACGACGCTGCATGCAAAGTGAAGGCAACGACCGATCCGTCGCAGAAGCGTGAAATTCTCAACAACAAACTTCAAGACATGTCCAAGGCGCTGGACATTGTTCGCAGCTCACGGCTCGTTTCGAAAGCTGATCGCGCAGGCATTGATCGCGTCAAAGTCGCCATTCAGGAGAAACAGGACGAGCTCGCGGGTGCGAATGGCTATGCACGCGTTCCCGATGAACAACTCAACGCATTCTCCGATTACGTCGTGCAGGATATGGAGCAGGCCGACAGGACGATAGTCATCAGTGGGGTCACGGCGCTCTTGATCGTAATCATCATAATTCTTATTGTCCGCTAGTTTCTTCGTGTCGCGGGCATTATCGGTGTTCAGTATGAAAAGCCCACTCTATCGATACTTCGCGAGCGCCACGCATGCGTGTCCGATGCCCACGTTGGGCCTCGCCTGTGCGGCGCTCGCGTTGTTTCTCTTCTCGTGCAGCTCTATCCCTCCTGCCCGCCGTGCGAGCCCGCCGGGAGATGAGGGCTGGGCACCCCCGCGCTACTCAATTGTATGCATCATTCACGGCGATAGCGGCTACCTCTATCATGATACGCGAGGCAACGTACACAGCGCAGACGAGGAAGCTCTCGCGAGAGTGAAAACCGTGGCGGAACGGAACACGCAGGCCGAGGTGTTCATTTTTCATGAAAGGCACAGGAGACATCGTTTGCTCTTCTTTCCGCTCCGTGACGGAACATTCTATTACTACCTGCACGGCCGACTCCTCACCGAAGAGTCATACTGGCGCGATCAGGGACAACTGCGCTTCGACCCCGAGATGGAGCTCTATGATCGCTTCCGCGCGGAAGGATCCCCTGAGCCGGTTAGATTCTTCCTGTACTTCGGCCACGAGATCCCCGAATTCGACGGGGCAGGCTACGATGCGTCATACAAGAACCGGACGTTCACGGTGGATGACCTCGCCGACGGATTGAAGCGCATCACGAGCGATTCCACGAAGATCGATCTCGTCGTTCTTTCCACGTGTTTCAGCGGCACACCTCGCACGATCGCCGCGCTCGCTCCGTGCGCGCGGTACGTCGTCGCTTCTCCCGACAATCTTCATCTCTCATACTTCGATCTCCGCCCATTTGAACGATTGGATATCGGTTTGCGGGAAGTAGATGTGTCCGGGTTCGCGAATACATTCGCTCACCATGCGTTCGACAGATTGACGGAGGACGTACAGACGGCAGTCACTGTTGTCGTGTACGACGAGCACCGCGTTCAGGGATTCTTGCGCTCCATCGACAGCACCTACGACCATGCTCTGACCGAAGTGAGGGGGAAGGCTCCGGCATCCGTAGAACGCTGCGATTGCGCCGAAGATTCTGCATACGCGAAGCCGGGGATGAACGAGGGAATGACGGTGCTCTATCGTCCGCCGAACTTCGGACGATTACAGTACAAAGAGAGCCATTCCGGATGGGAATGTTGGAGACTCTTGAAGTAATACAGCATAGAAAAGGCGAAACGTGAAACTGACTACACATCATTATGTTCTCTCTCCCGGCGAGCAAACAAGCATGGTCTGCGAGGCGTTCCGGGACACCCTCATCGACGTTCAGAACAAGGGTTTCCCGATTGAATCTCCTGCCGGTGCGAGCGGCACGGTCGAGCCGACCCTCAGAAACGGGCAGTTGCGAGAGTTCGTTCTCACGGCGGACCGGCATCTGCGCGGCCTGGAAACGACGGAAAGCTCACGGAGTGTCACTTCTGGAATTGATGCAGTAGCACATTTAATCAAGGATATCGATGTCAAGGAGGTGAGATAGAAATGCTTTGGACTATAGGGATCATTTTATTAATTCTCTGGCTCCTTGGCTTGGTCACCGCGCACACATTTGGAGGCGTCATTCACGTTCTCCTGGTCATCGCGCTTGTGGTGATAGTCATTCGTCTACTTCAGGGTCGACGTGTATAGCGGCTCCGAGATGCTTTCATGCCACGGAGCGTCGAGCTGTGCGAGCAGGGTGTTCGCGACCTGCCTCGTGCTGGTTGTGCCCGGCCGCGCAGCTCGCAGTGGAAGTTCGGGAGTTCTCCCAAAGGAGACGATTCAGTGCGAACAACTATGTATATTGCAAGATATTGCAAGACTTCCAATCGACGTGCCGTTGTGGTATCGAAGAATCGAACGTCGCGGCGATTGTAGGGCAAGAACCAAAGGAATCTCACTATGAAGAAGATCATAACTGCGGTCCATGTAACGTGGGTCGTGAGCTTGTTCTTTGCGGCGGCCGCCTTCGGCGCGGGCCGCAGCGCGCCGCTCATCATCAATCATCTGAACACGGACCTCTCACAAATTCCGCTCGTCTCTATTCATAGCATCCAGAATGACATCAAGGTGCAGTACGGACATCAGTCGCATGGGCTGCAGCTGACGACGGGGCTCGACATGATCGAGTTCGGTAATTCGGCTTACGCCGATACGGTCGGAGGTCAAACCCTTCCCATCGTGCCGGGCTCCCTGTGCTTCGACGGAACCGGGGCGACACCGGAGCAGTATTGGGCTACGGCAGCCGGGATGAACAGCACGCGAAATATCCTTCGCGCCCACCTGAGCATCAGCGTGTCAATGTTCTGTTGGTGCGTCGATCTGGACACGGCATCGGTATCATACGTCCAGGCTTACGTGGATTCGATGTCGAAACTGGAGACGGAATTCCCGAGCGTCACATTCATCTACATGACGGGGAACGCGTGTATGAATGGCGCGGGGGGATACAATCGCCATCTCAGGAATGAGCAGATCCGGCAATACTGCGTGGCGAACAACAAGGTATTGTACGATTTCGCCGATCTCGATAGCTGGTATTTCAACCCCGCGACGCAGGGGTGGGAGCAAGCCACGTACGTCTACTCTGGAACCGTCGTCCCCGTGCAGCACCCGCAGTTTGTGAACCCCCAATGCGGTACATGCGGTCACGCGAACCGAGGAAGCTGCATACAAAAAGGAAATGCGGTGTGGTGGTTGATGGCAGTGTTGAACGGTTGGTCGATACCGACCGCCGTGGGGGGAGGCTCCGGCGACGGGGTTCCGCCCAGAGGCTTCCAGCTCTCATGCTATCCTAACCCGTTCAACCCGTCGACGACGATCACGTTCTCGCTCGCGGAGACGATGCAGGCGAGGCTCGCGATCTATGACGCGGGAGGCGCACTCGTGAAGACGCTTATCTGCGGCAGCCTCGGCCGAGGCGCGCACAGCATCAATTGGAACGGCTCGAGCAACTCCGGAGCCCCGATCGCCTCGGGGGTGTATTTTTACCGGATCACGGCGGGTAATGAAACGAGCACAAAGAAGATTCTACTTCTCAGGTAGGCGCCCCCGACCGCCTCTCATAGCCGAGGGGGAAGCGCCGCTCAGGGTGGAATCAAGGAGAATGCGGTAAGGAGCCAGAACAATCAATTGAGAAGGAGAAAGTTCTATGTGGAAGAAAACGCTACTGCTCATGGGGTTGATCGCGTTGACGGCTGCCCAGGTGAATGCACAGAGCGTAAATTTCGGCCCGCAGGTCGGCTATTATAAGGTCCGGGATGCCGACCAGGGTAATCTTATGGGTGGACTGGCCTTGCGGGTGAAACTACTTCCTGTTATTGGCGTCGAAGGATCCATCAACTATCGCCAGGAAAAATACGCTGATGGCGCCGTGACGGTTCGCAGCTGGCCGGTGATGGTAACCGGTTTGATTTATCCGCTCCCCATAGTCTACGGGGCCATGGGCTTTGGCTGGTACAACACCACCATCGATTATGACCAGACCAAGGTACCCTCTCTGAAGGACGAGACGACGCAGAAGATCGGCTGGCATCTTGGCGGCGGCGTAGAGCTGCCCGTCGGTTCGAGTCTCAAATTGACTGCCGACATTCGCTACGTTTTCCTGAACTACGATTTCAAGAAAATCCCGGGGCGCGATAACCTGAACAGCAACTTCTACGTCCTCACTGTCGGGTTCCTGTTCGGTCTATGATCCCTTCGCCGGGGATGTATGTACAGAGCTGATAGCCGTCAGCGCGCCTGGGGGGCGCCGGGGTCTTGGGAGGGGAATGGCACAGCCGCTTCGGCGCCACTGGCGACGTGACCGCTTGGGGCGCGTTGACACGCAACCGGATTTCCTATATGCTTTCTTTCCGCGCCGGGCGTCGCCAATGCGCATTAGGCGCAATGGCGAGAAAGCCTTGGAATGGTTGTCATAGGATACGCGCAAAAGAGTCGGATTCCGGCACGGGGTGTATGGGTGAGGCGCGACAATCATCCCCGGCCTGGACACATCGAGATGGAGGGTATCTGATATGCGCATGAACCTGTGGCTCATCGTACTCGCGGCCGTTGCCTTCCCGGCGGTCGCCGCGGCGAACCCCGGCGTCTCGGGGATCCCGCTGCTGAGTCCCTCATTCGAGGTCTCCGCCCCGGCGGAGGTGCCGGACGCGCCTGAGGCCGGTGCGGCGCTCGCGCGGCCGGCGCTCGCACTCACGCCGCAGTTCGTGAGCCTCGTGCGCTACCGCCCCGGTCCGTACCGCCCGCGCGCCTACCGCTCGCCCATGTCGGTGATACCGCTCACCGCCCAGATCTACGTCGGCTTCTTCGACCCGATCGGCGATTTCTCCACCGGCTTCGACGGCGGTTTCCGCGTCGGGCCGCAGGTGAATCCATACATACAGGTCGGTCTGGCTATGGACTGGTGGCACCGGTCCGATGACAATGTGCTGGACCTCGGCACGGTCAAGACACCGGGTGGCACCGCCAATGAGCAGCTCGTCCTGTCGCAGTCCACGGCCAACCTGGTTCCGATCCTCGTCTTCGTACAAGTGAGCGCCGACGACAACATGTCCATTATCCCCTACGGGGGCTTCGGCGTCGGCTACGAGTGGCTGTTCCTCACGGCCAACGACTACCTGACCCATGAATCGTTCGATCAGGCCTTCGGCGGATTCGGCTGGCAGATATGGGCGGGGGCGGGCCTACCGCTCGGCGGGCCCGCGCGCCTGATCGCCGAGGTGTTCTTCAACGGCTGCGAGGTAGGCAGCGACGTGGACGTGAATATCGAGGGTTACGGCCCCGCCACGGTGCGCGACGTCATCAAGATGAATGGCGTGGGCATGCGTCTCGGCGTTTCCTGGATGTTCTAGAAGAAGCTCCACGTATCCGCACTATTCGTCCATCAAGGCCTCTTTCGCGCGCCTGGTCTGCTTGCCGCGCGCATCGCTATTGAGAGTGCGCTTGCGAATGCGGTACGCGAGCGGAGTGACTTCGAGCAGCTCGTCTTCGGCGAGATACTCGATCGCCTCGTCGAGCGACATCGAACGCGGCGTCGTGAGGCGAATCTCGATGTCCTTGTTCGACGAGCGCATGTTCGTGAGATGCTTCTTCTTGCAAACGTTGAGCTCCAGGTCGCCCGGGCGCGTGTACTCGCCGATCACCATGCCTTCGTACACCTCGACGCCGGGCCCGAGGAACAGCGTGCCGCGATCCTCCGCGTTCTTCAGGCCGAAATTCGTCGTGAGCCCCGGCTCCCATGCCACGAGCGAGCCGTTGGAGCGCGTAGCAATGGCCCCGGCCATCTCGTCGTACCCGCTGAACAGCGTGTGGATGACCCCCTCGCCGCGCGTGGACGTCAGGAACTGGTAGCGGAAGCCGAGGAGCCCCCGCGTCGGGACGATATAGATGAGCCGCACGCGAGCGTCGCCGGTATTCTGCATCTCGAGCATCTTGCCGCGCCGTCCGCCGAGCATCTCCACCACGACGCCCACCGTTTCGGGGCTCGTTTCGATGTGAACCTCTTCATACGGCTCGAGCATCGAGCCGTCCTCGGCCTCGCGCAGAATCACCTCGGGGCGAGAAACCTGGAATTCATAGCCTTCGCGGCGCATGGTCTCTATCAGGATCGCCAGATGCAGCTCACCGCGCCCGGAGACCAGGAACGTATCGGCGCTGTCCGTTTCCTGCACCTGCATCGAGACGTTCGTGCGCAGCTCGTCGAACAGGCGCTCGCGGAGCTTCCGCGAGGTGCCCCACGTGCCCTCCCGCCCGGAAAAGGGGGAGGTGTTGACACCGAAGGTCATGCGCACGGTCGGCTCTTCCACCTTGATGGGGGGCAAGGCGACCGGATTCAGCGGGTCTGCCAGAGTCTCGCCGATCGTGATTCCCTCGAGGCCCGCGAGAGCGACGATCTCACCCGCGCGTGCCTCCTCGACCTCGACCTTGTGCAGGCCTTGATGGACGTACAGGTAACCCGCCCGCTCCGGCAGATTCCGGTTGTCGATTGTCAGGCGAGCCAGTGCCTGTCCGGCTTTGATGGTGCCCGCGAAGATACGCCCGACGGCGGTCACGCCTCGATAGTCGTCGTACCCGAGGCTCGTCACGAGCATCTGGAGTGGAGCCTCCGGGTCGACCTTGGGTCCGGGGATGTGACGCAGTATGGTCTGGAACAGAGGCTGGAGGTCAGGGCTGAGCTCGGGGCCGAATCCGGCCTGCCCGGTCGTGGCTTGCGTATAGATAACAGGAAAATCCAGCTGTTCGTCGCTCGCGCCGAGCGCGACGAAAAGATCGAACGTGTCGTTGAGAACGCGCGCCGGCTCGGCGTCCTTGCGGTCCACCTTGTTGATGACCACGATAGCCTTGTGGCCGCGTTCGAGCGCCTTTTTGAGCACGAAACGGGTCTGCGGCATGGGGCCCTCGGCCGCGTCTACGAGGAGCAGCACCCCATCCACCATGTTCATGACGCGCTCCACCTCGCCGCCGAAGTCGGCGTGGCCGGGGGTGTCGACGATGTTGATCTTGACCGTCTCTCCGGTAACGGGATCGGGGATGGTGATCGCGGTGTTCTTGGAGAGAATCGTGATGCCGCGCTCGCGCTCGAGGTCGTTCGAATCCATGACGCGCTCGATCACCTGCTGGTTTACGCGGAAGGTGTGCGACTGGCGCAGCAGGAAGTCCACGAGCGTCGTTTTGCCGTGGTCGACGTGCGCGATAATGGCGATATTGCGAAGATCCGTGCGTTCCGTGAACATAGGTGCCTTTTCCCGGGGTTTGCAGGGGCTATTCCTGCGGCCTGATGATCACCTTGATCGATTTCTTGCCCTCGACGACGAGGTGGAAGCCCCGGGGCGTCTCCGCGAGCGGCAGGCGGTGGGTGATCATGTCGTTGACCTCGATACGGTGCGCCCGAAGGATCTCGATCGCCTGGGCGGTGT
>Ga0326726_10003956_pt1 | contig 13564 bp, 10 predicted proteins | sample MHFenrmetagenome_2_FD_207603 | JGI IMG/M metagenome (GOLD analysis project Ga0326726, IMG submission 207603) | Lab enriched peat soil microbial communities from Michigan Hollow, Ithaca, NY, United States - MHF15MN | ecosystem: Environmental > Terrestrial > Soil > Wetlands > Peat | place: USA... | reverse complement strand
CATCTCGGGCCGCACCGAGGAGTCCGTCCGCAAGGCCCTCGCGCGGTTTGCGGCGGACGGGCTCGCCATTCGCGGTTTCGCCGCCGACGCGCGGCGCGAGGCGGACCAGAAGCGCCTCGTCGAGTCGGTGGCGCGCGAGGCAGGCCGGCTCGACGTGCTCGTCAACAACGCCGGGATCGGGCACTTCGCCCCGGTGGACGAGCTCGATCCGGAGAAGTTCCGAGAGGTCGTCGAGACCAACCTCTTCGGTCCCTTCTACGCGGTCCACCATGCGGCGCCGCTCATGAGGAAGAACGGCGGCGGCTTCGTCGTCAACGTCGCCTCGCTCGCGAGCGTCAACCCGTTCGCGGGCGGCGCGGCTTACAACGCGTCGAAGTTCGGCCTTCTCGGGTTCTCGGAAGCCGCGATGCTCGACCTGCGCCACGGCGGCATCCGGATGGCGACGGTCCTGCCGGGCTCCGTGGCGACCGAGTTCGGGCACTCGCGCGGGGACGCGGCGTGGATGCTCGCGCCCGAGGACGTCGCCGAGGCCGTCGCCGACCTCGTGCGTTTTCCGGGCCGCGCGATCGCCTCGCGGATCGACCTGCGCCCGTCGCGCCCGCCGAAGAAATAGCCGGCGCTACTTGCCCGCGGCGGCGGGCGGCTTGACCTGCTTCTCGTACCATTGCTTGGCGAGAAGCAGGCGCACCTTCGCGGGCTTGGGCGGCACGACCTCGACGCCGAGCAGGAGAATGCCCGACTGCACCAGGAAGGCGCCGTTTGCGACGGTCCCATCCTGGGCGAACTGTCCGAGGATGTGGAACGTGCCTCCCTTCGCATCCAGGTCCGTCACGCGCATCGTCTCGGGCGCCGAGACGAAGTCGGCGGTGGCCGAGAAGTCGTCGAGTTTCACGAGCCCGTTGGTCCAGGGGGGCAACTTCACGCCGAGCATCGCGAGCAGCGGGCGCGCGTCCCGGCAGCGGAGGGTGGGTTTCGCGGAGATGGTCTTGCCGAACCGGCCCGACGGGACGTCGATCGTGCCCCACCAGTTTCGCGCCGGATCGTCACCCGTCGAGTAGATGTCGGTCAGCGCCACGCGCGCCCCGGAGACGTCGTAGGAGCGGGCGGAGAGCTTCCACTTGCGAACGGGCAGCTCGACGCTCGCGTCGCCGTGGATCCGGTATTCCTTCGTCCGCAGGACGGCCTTCTTGACCGCGAGCGAGAGCTTGCCGTCGGCGACGCCCTCTTTCGCGGCGACCTGGACCGTCGCCGTCGCGACACCGCCCTCGAGCTTCGAGCCTGCCGGCAGCTTGATGAGCGTGTCGAGGGACTGGAGCCTGTCGACACGCAGGTCGAGCTTCACGTCGCCTGCGAGGGCCGCCAGCAGGTCGCCCTTGGGCTCGCTCAGGAGCCGGACCGGCTGCGACGAGACGACGACCGAGCCCCCGAAACCGACGTTGCCGGACGCGTCGCCGAAACGCGCCCGGCCGCCGTCGATCGAGAGCGAAACCTGGCCGTCGACGACGCCTTCCCGGGACGCGCCGCGGACCGCGACGGTCGCCGCGCCGCCGACGAGTTTGACGCCGGCGGGCAGGGTGAACAGGTCGCCGAGCGTCTGGAGCTTGTCGGCGCGCACGTCGAGCTTGAGCTCGGCCGTGATGACGCCCGGCAGGTCGGGCAGCGGGACGCGCAGCGGCTCGAAGGCCCGGGACGACACGATGATCGAGCCCGTCAGCCCCAGGCCGTCGGGAGAGTCGCCGATGCGCAGCTGCCCGCCGTCGAGCGAGATGGCCGCGGCCACGATGCGGACCAGCTGCAGCGGGCGCAGGAACAGGCCGCCCTGCACGCGGGCCGCGCCCCGGTAGCGGATTTGGTTGACCCAGATGTCGTCGAAGTGGTCGATCGAGACGTTGCGCAGGTCGACGACCCAGGGCCTCGGCTCGACGAAGAAGTGATCGTCGGGCGACTTCAGGGGAGGATCCGAGAACCCGGGGATCGGAGGCAGCAGCGCCGCGTCGGCGACGGTCGAGCCGGCCGGCAGCTTGCTGCGCAGGGCGAACGAGAGTCCCGAGCCCCGCACGTCGCGGGCCTGGAACGAGCGGCGCAGGAGGGCCAGCAGCGAATACTCGAGCTCCAGCTTCTCGACGCGCGCGAACCACTGGACGTTCGGGTCGCTGCCCCGGAGGGTGAGATTGCGAATCACGACGTGGCCCATTCGGGGCGAGGTCGCCTCTTCCCAGTCGATGAAGAAGTCCTGCGGCCGCGCGTTGATCAGGACGCGCAACTGCGGCCCCGTGAGGAGCCTGCGCACGACGAGGGGCAGCGTCGCGTACCCGCCGACGATTCCGGCGGTCAGGAGGATCAGGACCGCCCACAGCGCCTTGCGGCGTCGCGTCACGGGGTCTCGAGCCGCGCCGTCAGCGTGATCTTCGCCTTCAGGAGCTTCGACAGCGGGCAGTTCGCCTTCGCCGAATCCGCGGCCGCCTGGAAGGCCTCGGCCGACGCGCCCGGGATCCGGGCGACGAGGTCGAGCTGGGACTCGGTGATCGACCAGCCGCCCGCGTCCTTGTCGAGCGAGACGACGGCCGTGGTGCGAAGGCTCTCGGCCACGAGGTTCGCCTTGCCGAGCTCCGCCGAGAGCGCCATCGTGAAGCAGCCCGCGTGCGCCGCCGCGACGAGCTCTTCGGGATTGGTGCCCTTCTCGCCCTCGAACCGCGTCGTGAACGAGTAGCGCGCGTTGTCGAGGACGCCGCTCTCGGTCGTCAGGGCGCCCTTGCCCGTCTTCAGATCACCGCGCCACTGCGCCGTTGCCTTGCGTTTCATGGAATGCCTCCCTTCGAGATGTCCGACGCGCGGATCATAAGACGGTCGCGTGGCCGGCCGGCAGGGCCGGTGGCTCAGCGGGACGGTTGTTTTGGAATCCGCGGGGCGCCGGCGCGCGCCTGGGACTCGACCGGGACCGCGCTCCAGACGAGCCGGTACGGGGCGGCGCCGATCCAGCTGAACGGGTAGCAGGTGATCAGGGTCAACCGCGCTTCGGAGGTCGGCGCGACGACCGACACGTCTTCGGGCCGAACGATCCTCCGCTCGTCGAGGCGGTAGGTCGAGATACCAGACGCTCCGTGGATGCGAACGAGGTCGTTCTTGCGGGCGGATCCGAGCTGCCGGAAGAACGAGTCGCGGTGTGCGGTGATCACGCAGTTGCCCGCGCCGTCGGGAGCACCGGGCCAGGCCGTGGCGGGCAGGTGGCCGGGGCCCTTGCGAAGCGTTGCCTCGGAAGACCCCTCGAAGACGACGAGATCGAGGCCGAGCCGCGGGAACTCGAGGCGTCCGAGCACTTCTCCTTCCGCCGGGCGGCGCGAGGGGCGGGGGCGCGACGCGGCGCTCGGCGAGAGCCCGGTCGACTGGGCGCGCCAGCCGGTCGCGAAGTCGCTGACCGGCCGGATCAGCAGCAGCGCGCCGGCGGCGACCAGGACGTTGCCGGCGACGAGGAGGCGGCGCATTCAGAGATTCCTTTTCTCGGCAGAGAGCCGGTGCGCGACCGGGCACTGGATCCCGGCCGCGCATGCCGTCTCGAGTCCCGCATCAGGCGAAGCGCCGGACGAGCAGGCCTGCCCCGAGCAGGGTGAGGCCGGCGACCGCGAGAAGCGGGTTCGCCGTTCCGGTCTTCGGCAGTGGCTCGGCAACCGGGGCCGGGGCCGGCGGGGGCTCGTACGCCTGGACCGGCGGAGCCGGCCTGGGCGGCGGAGGCGCCAGCGCCGGCGCCGCGGCAACCGGGGCCGGGACGACGGCGACGACGTGGACTTCCTTGCGGTCGATGACCTCGCCGGAGCGGTTCAGCGCGACCAGCAGGACCGTGTGCGGCCCGGGTGTGACGCTCACGACGTCGATGACGTTGTTTTCGTCGCGCATCTTTCCCTGGAGCGCGCCATCGAAGTAGACGTCGACATCCGGATGCGGCATCGAGTTGCTGTCATGGCGAACGTCTCTCTCGGCCGGAATCTCCGTGTCGACGATGACCTGGAAGCTGGTGCCGGTGATTTTCGCCCCCTCCAGTGGCTGGACGACGTGCAGCCGGTAGTCATTCTTCGTCGGTCCCCCCGTGTTGTAGTTCGCGTTCTGGGCGACGGCGAAGGCGGCAACCGCAAATGCGAGAAGCGTTGAGGCAATCAACTTGAATCGATTCATGACGACCTCCTCCTGGAATGGCCGGCCTCCTTGCCGGCCGCATCGACACATGTAGCAGGGCGGGAGACTCGCGGGTAGGCGCAAGCGCATCATTTCGAGCGAGGACTCCGCGGCCCGGCGAGGCCATGTGCCACGGGAGAAACGGTTTGCGGCCGACTGGTGAAATTGCATCACGGCGGCGCCCGGGCGGGCATGGGACCCTTGCCTTCGAAAAGGGGGCTTCATCCATGGCAATGGTGATTCGCGAGGATTGCATCAACTGCGGAAGCTGCGAGCCGGCGTGCCCGAACACGGCGATCTCGGCCGGCGAGAGTCTCTATCTCATCGACCGCGAGCGCTGCACCGAATGCGTCGGCGCGTTCGACCACCCGCAGTGCGTGGACGCGTGCCCGATCGAGGGCTGCATTTCGGCCGACACGGTCAACCCGGAGACGAAGGAAACGCTGCTGGCGAGGTACCAGCACCTCCACCCGAACTGACGACTGCAAAGACCGAACTGAAAATCCTGGAGGCTCCCGAGCTGCATGGCAGGGTTGCGGTCTTCCATGACCGGGCCCACGCCGGGGAGGTGCTTGCCGGCCTGCTCCAGGGATTTCGCGGCAGCGGCGCCGTCGTTCTTGCGATCCCGGCGGGCGGATACCCGGTCGCTTGCGAGATCGCCGCGCGCCTCGCGTTGCCGCTCGACGTGGCGGTCGTCAGCAAGATCACGCCGTCGTGGAACACGGAGGTGGGATACGGCGCCGTGGCCTTCGATGGCACCCGACGGATCAACGAGGCGATGGCCGACGAGCTCGGTATCGACCGCCAGGAACGGCAGGCCGGGATCGAAACGGCGTCGCGCAAGGTGGCCCGCCGCGTGGCGCTTCTGCGCGACGGCGCACCGGCGCCGGATCTCTCCGGACGCCCGGTCATCCTGGTGGACGACGGCCTCGCGAGCGGCTTGACCATGCTGGTGGCCATCGAGGCTCTCGAAAAGCTGGGTACGGGCGCGATCACCGTCGCGGTTCCGACGGGGCACGTCGCCGCGGCCCGGCTCGTCGCCGAACGGACGGCGGCGGTCTACTGCGCCAACCTTCGGTCGGGGGCACGGTTCGCAGTCGCCGCCGCGTACGAGCGCTGGCAGGACGTGACGGACGACGAGATCCTGAAGCTACGGCAGAGGAGGCTCCAGCCTCCAGGAGCGTCCCGTCAGGAAGGCCGCGGCTAGACCCGGTCGATCAGAACCCCGGCGGCCGCTCCGCGGCGACGCCGAAGACGCGCTCGAGGGCGATGGCAGCGGTTGCGATCGTGCCCTCGTCGAACATCCGGCCGATGAGCGACACGCCGTGCGGGACGCGCCGCTTCGACGCAAAGGTCGGCATGGGATTCTTCGGATCGGGGGCCCAGTCGCTGCGAGCCTGCGTCACCTCGATGAAACCGGCGCGCAGCACGATCGCCGGGTGTCCGGTGAAGTTGGTGATCGTCAGGATCTCGTCGCGCAGGGACGGCACGAGCAGCATGTCGACTTTGTCGAAGACCTTCTGCATCTCGATCGCGACCTTGCGGCGCAGGCGATCCGCCTGGACGAAGTCGACGGCAGAGAGGAAGCGCGACTGGCGAAAGATGTTGGGCCACGCGTCGGGGACCTGCGCCTTCAACTGGTCGACTCCGTGCGACAGCGTGAGCTCCTCGAACGCCGCGGCCCCTTCCGCAAACAGAACCGTGTTGAGCGAGCCGTACGGCCAGTCGGGAAGGCTGACCTCGACGGGAATCATGCCGAGCTGGCGCAGCGCGGGAATCGCGGCGCGGTCCACCTCGGTTGCCGGAGCCTCGTTCATCCAGGCCGGGATGAAGCCGACCTTGAGCCCCTTGACCGGGCCGCCGGCGTCGAAGTCGAGGTGGCTCGGCAGGCTCGAGAGGTCGCCCGGGTCCGGGCCGGTGATGGCCGCGAGAACGAGCATCGTGTCTTCGACGCCCCGCGTCATGGGGCCGAGCTTGTCGAGCGACCAGCAAAGCGTCATCGCTCCCGTGCGGGCCACGCGCCCGAACGTGGGGCGCAGGCCCGCCAGGCCGCAGCGCATTGCCGGGTCGATGATGCTGCCGCCCGTCTCGCTGCCGACGGAGAAGCCGACGAGGGCCGCCGCCGTCGCCGAGCCCGGTCCCGCGCTCGAGCCGCCCGAGCCCTCCTCGAGGAGCCAGGGATTCATCGTCTGCCCGCCGAACCACACGTCGTTCAGGGCGAGCGCGCCGAGCGAGAGCTTCGCGACGAGGACCGCGCCCGCCTTGTAGAGCCGCTCGACCACGACGGCGTCGGCGTCGGGAACGCGGTTGCGGAACGGCTCGGCGCCGTACGTGGTGAAGATGCCCTTCGTGTCGAGGAGGTCCTTCACGCCGAACGGGATGCCGTGGAGCGGGCCGCGGTATTTGCCGGCGGCGATCTCGGAGTCCGCGCGCTTGGCCTGCTCGAGGGCCTGCTTCGGCGTGGGCGTGATGATGCACTTCAACTTCGGGTCGAACTTCTCCATGCGCGCGAGGTAGATGCGTGTCAGCCGTTCCGACGTGAGAGCGCGCGACTCGATCCAGCGCGATTGCTCGGCGACGGTCGCGAAGGCGATCGTGTCGTCGTGTTTGGGCAGCGGGGTCTTCTTTGCCGCCGAGCGCACGAAGCGGTCGTGCGCCGGCCCCGCGGAGACTCCCGGGATGAGCGGGTTCCAGCGCGTCGCGGGAGCGAGCGTCGTCTCGAGCGCGACCTTGCGCGGGCCCGTGCGCCGTTCCATCGTCGAGGCCATGGTCTGCGCCCAGCTGCCGGCGAGTTGCTGCTTGTCGGCCGGCGTGAGCTCGAGACGGACGAACTTCTCCGCCTCGGTGACCGTCGCGACCGTGATCTCGGGTCCTACCGCCGGGGCCGTTCCGAAGGCCGGCGGCGTGCCGGCCGCGGGCTCGGGCGTCGGGGCCGGCTGCGGCTGCTGTCCGAGCGCCTTGCCGGCGGCGGCGGCTCCGACGAGCCCGGCGGCGGTGCGCGCGAGGAACTCCCTGCGGGATCTCGACATGGTGCGCCTCCCTTGACGTTGGGCGGATCGTAGCGCAGGTCGGAAATCGGCGCCGGCCCTGTGAGAAGCTTGCGAGCAACGCATCCCGTGAGAGCCCGATGAGCCGGATCCAGCGTTTCACCCTCGCGGCCACGGGCCTCGGGCTCTTCATGATTTTCCTGGACGCCTTGATCGTCAACGTCGCGCTGCCGTCGATCCAGACGGACTTCCGCGTCGGCGAGTCCGGGCTCCAGTGGGTGGTCACGGCGTACAGCCTCGGGATGGCCGTGGCGATCATGTCGGCCGGGACGCTGGCGGACATCCACGGACGCCGCAGGCTCTACCTCGCCGGCATCGCGCTCTTTACCCTCGCCTCCGTCGCGTGCGGCCTGGCCCGGTCGCTCGACGTCCTGAACGCCGCCCGCGCGATCCAGGGGATTGCCGCGGCGACGGTCAACGTGACCTCGCTCGCCCTCGTCAGCGCCGCCTTCCCGGACCCGAAGCAGAAGGCCTGGGCGATCGGGATCTGGACGGCGATCGCGTCGACCGCGATGGCGATCGGGCCCACGCTCGGCGGCGTGCTCGTGCAGAAGAGCGGGTGGCGCATCATCTTTCTCGTCAATGTTCCGGTCGGCATCGCCGTCGTCGCGTTGACGTGGCTCTTCGTCGCCGAATCGCGCGACGAGCGCCCGCGCCGGTTCGACGTGCCGGGACAGCTCTGCTTCGTCGCGGCCGTCGGCGCCCTGGCTTATGCCGTCATCGAGGGGCCCCGGGCGGGCTGGCTCTCGGCAGAAATCGTGGCGCTCTTCGCCGGTTCGGTGGCGGCGCTCGTGGCGTTCATCGTCATCGAGCGACGCAGCGGCGACCCGATGATGGACCTGACGCTCTTTCGCGACCGCACGTATTCGCTCGCGATCGTGACGATCTTCACCGTGCTGTTCGCCGCCTACGGGATGCTGCTCGTGACCACCCAGTACCTGCAGAACGTCCGCGCCTTCTCGCCCACACAGGCCGGCCTCATCCTGCTGCCCTACAGCGCGACGTGCACGCTCGTGTCGCTGAGAGCGGGGCGCATGATGGGCGTCGTCGGCTCGAGGCGACTGATCCTCGCCGGACTCGCGTCCCAGATCCTGGGGTTCGGGGTGCTGATGGCGGGGATGGGGCAGAGCACGGCGGTCGTCATCCTCGGGCTCGTCTTCTCCTCGCTCGGGAGCTCGCTGTGTTTGACCCCGATCACGTCGCTCGCGATGACCGCCGTCCCGCGCGAGCGCGCCGGCATGGCCTCCGGGATCATGAGCGCGCAGCGGGCGCTCGGGTCGACGATCGGTTTCGCCGTGCTCGGCTCGGTTCTCGCGGCCTCGCTGACGGCCACGCTCGGCGCGCACCTGGCCGCCGCGCTGCCCGACCCGGCCGAGCGCCGGGAGGTTGCCGCGACGATCATCGGCAACGCCAATCCCCGCGCCTACGTCGCCGAGATCGGGCCCGGCCGTCCGATCGCTCACATGGACCCCTCCACGCGAGCCGCGATCCTGGCGGCGGCCGATCGCGACTTCGTCGAGGGCATTCGCCTGAGCCTCGGAGCGGCGATCGCGTTGCTCGCGCTGGTCCTCGCCGCCGGGATCGCCTGGTTTCCGCTCGGCCGGGGCGGCCTTGCGGACGCGACGCAGGAACAGAAGGCCCTGGAGTCGGAGGAAACCTCTCGCGCCGCCCCGGAGGGCGCGGGGCTCGGATAGCCCCGCGCTCTTTCTCCGGGCCTCCGGCGTCCCTTCGTCAGGCCGGTTTCTTGTCGATTTCGCCGGAGATCTCGGCTTCGAGGTCTCCCGGGGCGTCGGGAGCGTCCCCGGTCGGCGCCTTCGAGAATCGGCGCGTCATCTCCGCGGCGAACTTTTCGAGATCCTCGAGGCCCCTGGTTTTCTCCTCGCTGCCGAATCCCGCCTTCTCCGCCAGGAGCAGGGAGATCAAGCGGCCGAAGACATTGGAAGAGCCGAGGTCCATCTTCTCGCCGCCGCCCGCCCCGTCGCCCATGACGAGGAGCCTCTCCGGGACGATCGGTTGCGCACTCTTGGAGAACTGGTCGGCGACCAGGTTCAACGCGAAGAGACGCGAGTCGCCGTAGGCGCGGATCTTCTGGAGGAAGACCGCCGCTTCGGCCAGGCCGATCTGGGCAATCTTGGACGCCTCGCCGCGCCCGACGAGCTCGCGGGAGCGGGACTCGCCGAAGGCTCGGGCGATGTCGCGTTTGGCGAGGCGATGCGCCTCGGCGAGCTGGGCCTCTCCGCGGTTGCCGGAGATCTCGACGTCGATCTTCGTCTGCGTCAGCTCGGGCTGTTTCGCGGCGGCGGCCTGCGCGTCGGCGAGCTTCTGGAGATGCTTGGCCGCCTCTTCCTGCTTGGCAAACGTGGCCAGTTGCTCGGAAGCGAGACGGCGCATGCGCAGCTGATCGAACAGTTTCTCGATCGGGTCCTCGGCGCCGGCCAACCGCGACGCCTTCGACTCGGGCCGCCCGATGAGGACCGCGATGCAGTTGATGTCGTACTCCTGGAACCGGCGGCCGAGCTCCTCGGTGGCGTGCCGCTGGATCTCCTCCCGCTTGGTGAGCAGGTCGAGCATGTTCGAGCTCTGCGCGACGTCGCGGAAGTACGACGTGAGGATGGGGTCCAGCGTCTGGCTGATCAGGCGCTTGACGTCGCCGAAGCGCTGGATGACGCTCGGTCCCTTTTCGTAGTCGATGTGGAGGACGAGGGAGAGCGGCAGCACGGGCTCGTACCCGTCGGCCGTGATCAGATCGATCGAGGTCAGGTCCTTGTCGTACTGGTGCGCCTCGGCCTGGCCGGTGATCCAGCGCAGGACGAAGTTGACGGTCGGCACGAGCTCGACCTTCATGGCGTAAGGGTTCAGGGGGTACTTGCCCGGGGGCAGCGCCTGCTTCCAGACGCCGCGCTGGCCGGTCGCGACCTGCTCTCCGTAACGGAAGCCCGCCCCCGTCACGTCGTGCCCGAGGCTCCCGTAGTACGAGACCACGACGCCCACGTAGCCGATCGGGATGAGCGTCTTCGGCTTCATCTCGACCGTCGCGAACCAGCGGTTGACGAAGAAGGTGCCGTCCGTCAGCACCTGCAGCTGCTTGCCGCGGCGGCCGCCGAGCGCGAGGAACGCTTCCGGGTCCTGGTAGTTGTTATGGTCCTTCTTTCCGGCTTCCGCCTTGACCTCCGGGGCGATGATCTCGCCCGGATCGATGGGGGGCCCGTCGTGGACCGTGACCGTCCCGATCGTGTCGTTGGGCGTCAGCGAGACGTCGGCGCCGCCGGTCGCGGCCTCCACCTTGTCGGTCGTGAGCTTGCCGCCGTGGCCGATCACGACCGGCTTGAATCCGTCGATGCCGAGCAGCTGCGCCTGCCAGGTCGCGTACTTCTTGTCGTCCGTCTCGCGCAGCGGGCCCGAGAACACCCGGTCCTCGGTGACGACGACGAAGAGCGCGAGGTTGATTGCAAAGACGCCCTCGCGCAGGATCGCGCGCTGGCGGCCGCGCTGCCCGTTGGCGTTCAGGAACGCGCGCGCGTCCTGGAAGTGATTGGACTCGACCGTGCGGCCGAGGGTTTGCGTGGGCGGGAGCGGCTGCCCGTCGCGCGCATAGACGTAGCCGATCTTGCTCTCGGCGATCGTCACGAGCGGTTCCTTGTGGATCCGGTACTGGAACGGGAAGTAGCCGAAGTGGATGCCGCCGCGCAGGAGGTCCACCTGGAAGCCGGCCTCCCCATTGAAGGCGATGATCCGGCCTCCCGCCAGAGAACCGCGCAGCGACCAGAGCTTCTCGACGACCCCGACCTTGTTGTTCGGGATGTGTCTTACGCCGAGCAGCCAGGCGAGGATGAGCAGGCCGACGAGCCCCGCGGCCAGAGTCGGGATCAGGTTCGGATGCGAAGCGAACACTTCAGTCCTCCTTCCCAACCACACAGGTTGGGTTCCAGTCACCGATGCCCACGGGAAAGGCAGGTCGGATCGTTTGAGGGACTCTCGTGCGCGACCGGGAGGTCTCGGAGGAACCGACCAGGGCGACCGGGGTCGCCGCGAGCCAATGCTTGATGTGAGCCTCTTGAGCGGCTCAATCTTATCAAGGCGGTGCGGAGGCGGCGTCGAGCCGGCTAAGTGGCTCGCGACGTACGGCTTACCGTTTTCCGCGGAAGAACTCGCGGTAGCCTCTCGGCAAGGAGACGCGAACGCATGAGACGACGTGCCTGCGTGATCTGCATCCTGCTGGCCCTCGTTGCCGGCGCGGGCCACGCGCAGTCGGGAGAAGACAAGCTGGTTCGCGACTACGCGAAGACGCTCGCCAACGACAAGGACGTGGAGGATCGCGCCAGGGCCGCGCACTGGCTCGGAGGGCGCAAGAATCCCGAAGCCGTTGCGGCCCTCGCAAGAGCCCTGTCGGATCCCGACGCGTCGGTGCGCCAGGCCGCCGCCTCGGCCCTCTGGGACACGGGCAAGGACGCGGTCGAGGCAAAGCCGCAGCTCGAGAAGGCCCTCCACGATTTCAACGCCGCGGTCGTGGCGCGCGCGGCGGGAGCGCTCGTGGTCATGGGCGTTCCGGACGCCGAGCTCGCGGACGCCTGGCGCCGCGCCCTCGCGGGCGCTCACGACCCCGCGACGGCGTTCGTGGCCGCGCGGGGCTTGATCGGGATCGATCCGCCCGCGACGCTCGCCCCGCCGATCCTCGCGTATCTCGCCAAGAACGCTCGCGAGGCGGAGCATCCCGCTCCCGGGCGGTCGAGCCTCGGCGATCGCGACAGCGCGGAGGCGGCGACGAAGGCGCTCGAACGTCTCCTCAAGAAGGACGCGGCGCCGCTCCTGTCGCTGCTCGAGCAGACCGCGCGCGACACGCCGGAGTCTGCGCGCTTCATTCTCGACGCGCTCGGGGCGGTCAAACCCCCGCCGCCCGGCACGGTCGACCTGGCCCTCGCGTTCCTGCACGCGCGCGAGCCGGCAACCCGATACGCGGCCCTCTCGCTCGCCGGCAGGGTGACGGGCGAACGCGAGGCCGCTCGCTGGATCCCGGAGGCGACCGGTCTTCTCGCCGATCCCGACGAGAGCGTGCGCCGGGAAGCGTGCCGGGTCCTCGAGGGTGTGAAGGGACTCGCGTCGCAGGCGGCTCCGGAGCTGGCGAAGCTCGTCTCCGGCGATCCGTCCATGGAGGTTCGAGGGAGCGCCGCGTCCGCGCTCGGGGAGATTGGCAACGCCGCGAACCCGGTCGCGAGAGCGTCCCGGCAGGCGGTGGCGACAGTCGCGAGCGGCGCGCTCGCCGCCGCGATGAAGGACAGGGACCACGACCTCGCGGTCGCCGCCGTGGGCGCGTACAACGTCCTCGACCTCGACAGCGCCGCAGTCGTCGCGACGCTGGCGGATGTTGCCGTGTCCGGCGCCGACCCCGGCGCGCGCGGACGGGCGCTCCAGTGCCTGCGCAACCGCCAGGGGCAGGCGAAGAGCGCGCTCGCGGCCATTCGTCCGCTCGCCCAGTCGCCCGACAAGGCGATCGCGGACGAGGCCCGTGCCGCCATCGAATGGATCGAGCGCGGCGGGGCGGGCAGCCCGAGCGCGATCAAGGGCGGTTCGGCGGCGCAGGCGGCTCCCGCGGCTGCGGCGCCCGCGAAGCCTGCGGCCGTGCCCGCGGCGCCGTCGGGCAGCGAGGAGAGCGGCATGGCCGCCCTGCGCGCGCGCAAACTCGAGTTCAACGAGACGGGCTTCTTTCGTGCGCTGTCGGAAGCCGACGCCGAGGCCGTCCGCGCGTATCTCGACGCCGGGATGTCGGCCAACCAGGTCTTCGTGGACTCGAACCGCCGGACGCCGCTCATGATCCTGTTCTTCGCCGGCCAGGCGTGCGCGAAGGGGGACGCGGGACGCGAGATCGCCGCGCTGCTCGTCCGGCGGGGCGCCGACGTCAACCTGGAAGACGAGAAGAGAAACACGGCCCTGATGTTCGCCGCCGGCACGTGCGACCGCGAGACGCTCCGCCTCCTGCTGAAGGCCGGGGCGAAATTGAACGCGAAGAACTTCGCCGGACTGACCGCGCTCCAGATGGGGATCGTGTCGGGCAACCCCGGGCTCGAGGAGCTCATCGCGGCCGGCGCGCGCCTCGATCCGGCGACGGCAAAGGCGTACGCCGATGCCTACAAGAGCAACCCGAAGGCTCTGGAGCTCATCAGGAAGGCGGCGGCGAAGTAACGGGGCGGGTGTGAGCGTTCCCCGGTTCTTCCCCCGTCATGCCGAGGAGCGCAGCGACGAGGGATCCCGGCTCGACGAGCGATCATGGCGATCGAGTCCGGGATCCCTCGCTGCGCTGGGGAGGACAGGCCTGGCGGTGTGGGGGTTCCCTGGTTCTTCCCCGGGGTTCCCCG
>Ga0326726_10003955_pt1 | contig 13565 bp, 12 predicted proteins | sample MHFenrmetagenome_2_FD_207603 | JGI IMG/M metagenome (GOLD analysis project Ga0326726, IMG submission 207603) | Lab enriched peat soil microbial communities from Michigan Hollow, Ithaca, NY, United States - MHF15MN | ecosystem: Environmental > Terrestrial > Soil > Wetlands > Peat | place: USA... | reverse complement strand
GAGTGCGACCGCTTCACCGGCACGATGGAGAACAGGTCTACGTGCCCTCCCATCTCGGCAATCTTGATGACGGCGGAAAGCCCGGCCAGGCCGCCGCCGATCACTATGATTTTCGGGTTTGATGCCATCTAGTTTGGATTTCCTGTCTACCGCAATCTATTTCCGGGCGCTACCGCGCCGGCAAAGGAATCATGCACGCCGCTCTGCGGGCCTATGGGTTGCAACGGCGTGTTTAAGAACGAGCGCATGGTAAGCGCTCCCACCGTTATGAACAGCAATCCGATAGCGAAGCAGACGTAGCCGAATCTGCGCCGGGCCGCGTCGCCGGTCGTGATGCCCCACTTGGCGGCGAACAGCCACAATCCATAAGCAAAGTGCCAGGAGGCGCAGAAAATTCCCAGCGCATAAAACGCGAGGGCCCAGGTGTGCTGAAATTCCAGTTGCACCTTGCCGAATGCGGCGTCGGGGTGAGTCAGGATGTGCACGCCGCTGAAGCGCAAATGCCAGGTGTGCCACACGATGTAGCAGAAGGCGATGGCGCCGGTCCAGCGCTGCAAGGTGAACATCCAATTGCCGGCCCAGGGATAGTCGGTGACGTTGCTCTCGCCCCGGAACCAGATGTAGAAGCCGTAGAGGGCGTGGTAGAGAATCGGCAACCAGATCCCGAACAGCTCGAGGTAGAAGACAAACGGAAAGCTCGAAAGCAATTCGACTTGCTTGGCGTATGCTCCGGGGCCGCGGGTGGCGAAGGCGTTGGAGACGAAATGCTCAACCAGGAATGCGCCCACCGGAATGATGCCGCTCAGGGAGTGAAGCTTGCGGAGCAGGAACGAATGGCCCTGGCCGGCACGCAGAGGCGGAACGCCTTCGTGGGTGCTCACCGGAGCTGTCGGACTGGCGGTTGTCGCCACTGGACCCCTTGTGATGTCAGAGATGACTGGAGAACCGTTTATTATCTCGGTGACGCAGAAGGGAAGTCAAGGAAACCAGTTCTCTCTCCCCGGTTTTTAGTTCTTAGTGAGGTACCAGTCGAGGAACTGGCGGAAGGCTGCGCCGCGGTGGCTGTACTGTGCTTTTTCTTCCGGCGTCAGTTCCGCGAAGGTCTTTTGAATGGACGGAAAATAGAACAGCGGGTCGTATCCGAATCCGCCCGAGCCTCGGAGAGAATCGAGAAGCAAGCCTTCCGCCTGGCCGCGAAATGCGTTCAGGGTTTGTCCGTCGCGGGCGACGGCGATCACGCAGACGAAGCGGCCAGTACGTTCTTTCGCGGGATTTTTTTTGAGCTCGCGGATCAGGCGCGCGTTGTTGGCCTGGTCATCACTGTTGTTTCCTACCAAGTGAGGCTGGCCAGCAGCGTAGCGTGCGGAGTGAACTCCGGGAGCGCCGCCAAGGCAATCGACTTCAAGGCCGGAGTCGTCGGCCAGAACGATTTCTCCTGGGACGAACGTGCTGTAGTATTCGGCCTTTTTGCGGGCATTGGCCTCGAAGGTGAGATCGTCCTCGACTGCGGTGGGAATGGAGTCGAAATTCGGCAGAGGCGCAACCTCGATTCCCAGCGGAGCCGCGGCCCCGGCGAAGTCACGGAGCTTGCCCGGGTTCGAGGTGGCGATGAGGACGCGGATCATGGCGTTGAAACGAGGGCGCGGCGCCGGTTGAAAAACATCATGCCGAGTATCAGGATACCTGACCCGAAAGAAATCAATCCGCCGATTTCCCGGTCGCGGGTTCGCGCAAAGACAATGCGCACCTGATTTTCCCCGGCCGCGACGGGAATGACCATCTGACCGGTGATCGCGTGTGTCCCAGTTGTGACTGAACGATTATTCACCGCAACCTTCCAGGCCGGGTAGTTAAACAGCCTCAACACCAGCTTGCCCGGCTGGCTCACATTCGCGCTGAACGACCTTGACTCGGGTTCCCACTGGGTTATGCGGATGCGTGCGCTGCCATCGCCCTCGAAGGTCACCCGGCGCGCGTCATGCTTGATCTCATAGACATCGGCACCGTTGGGGACGTACTCGTCGATGCCTTCATAGCCGGCGCCGTCCTGTTGATTGTCCAGCATCTCAGCCACGTCGCCGGCGTCATCCCACCATGGGGGCTGGACGCGATGCCAGACGAACGCCAGAACCGCAAGCATGACAAGACAAGCCAGAGGACGAGCCAGCCAGCGCCGAGACGCCATCGTGACGAACAAGGCGAAACCGACATTCAGGCAGAGCAGCCAGCGCAGCGGCAGTTGGACGTAACGTAACTCGGGGAGAAAGCGATAGAGCAAAAAGCTGAAGGAAGACAGGAGAAAGGCGGAGGCGGCTGACCAGGCCGAAAGCATCCACCACAACTGCGGGGCGCGGGTACGCCAGGAGCGCGACAGAAAGCAGAAAATACCAAGCAGGATGATCTCGGCGGTTGAGAGCAGCGAGATCAACAGATTGAAGCGGTCATGATCAGGGTAGTCGAGAGATGTGAACAGGAAATTGTCCTGCGGTCGGACCCCTGGTGACAACACTTGCGCGATCTCCACCCACTTCTGCTCGTATAAGACGGGCACAACGTAAAACCCGGCCAGCGCCAAGCCGAGGAGAAGAGCGGCGGCGCCGATCGCGAGGGGCTGGGGTGAACGGCGCATGACAGCGACGACCGTCAGCAACAACGCCAGCGAGTAAGTCAACATCACGGCAGCCGGGATGTTAGTCAACAACGCGGCGGCTACGATCAGCCCTAGAGGGAGGATCGATTTTTTTTCGATTTTCTCTGCGCGCAGGATGGCGAGGAGGAGCAGGGGCAGAAGCGCGCCGGCGAGTAGCTCGGCACAGGCGCTGCGCCAGTACACGATGACGATGTGGTAGGGGTTGGCGGCGTATAAGGCGGCGGCGAAGATGGCGTCACGGCGGGGCAGATAGCGGCGCGCCAGCAGGAACATCGAGCACCCGCAGAGCGTAAGCGCGATCCACTCATAAACGCCCGGCACGATCCTCCACGGCAGGAACGACCCCAACGCCGCTCCGAGCATCCACGATGCCGGGGGGTAGAAAATAAAACGTGCCTCCCCGTATCCAAAGTGAGCCAGGGCCGCCCATCGCGGGTAGAGGATGCCAAGTTTCCACTGGCTGAGCACTTCCATCCACGAGTTCACGTGAAATTCGAAGTCGTGGCCGGACGGGATTCCGAGAAAGAAGGTGGGCAGAAGCACGGCGAAGGCAGCAACCATGATGATCAGGATGGGGGTACCGGAAAGAGGGCTGCCCATGGCGGGTTCAGGTGACGCTGTTGCGGAGACAGGTTCAGGCGGACCCTTCGTCGGCACGGAACAGATTGTTGCTTAAATAGAAGGAAATGGGCAAATTCAATTTGACGAACTCGATCAGGATCCACGGTGGAGCGTGAGGATGTCGCAGGATTTTGACGACAAATTAATCTGGCTGAAATATTTTTTTGGGCCTCTCACGATAAGTTTGAAGGCACAGGGTGGAGCAAGCCCGAGAGGGCACGGGGTCTGCATGCCAGCCGCATTGCAGGCCCTTTTTGCTGTCTGGATATTTTCCGCGAGCAGAGAAAAAGCAGGTCCCCGCTCGACTCCCTCTCGCTTGCGCTCGAAGTTCACTCAGCGCAGGCTCGCGACTTGCCCCTGGCCGCGCAAGCGCGGCTTGGAGTGGCGCTCGGGATGACAGTTCACGGCGTGGATGGTTAAAAAACCGGAAAGTGGTTCGTGCAGGCTACGAGGAAGGCACTTCTTCGGAGCTGCGTTGCTGGCGGAGTTCCTGGAGGAAGTCTTCCTGGGTGAGAGAATCGGCGCGGTTCAGCAGACCGAGCAACAGATCTTCAGGTTCGTCGGAGGCCTTGCTGCGACGGTAGTCCTGATCATTGACGGCGGCCAGGGCACGGGGCGTGATGAGCAACTGCGGAAGCGTACCCGGGCGGCTGGTGAGGAAGTTGATGAATGAACCCACGTGTTCGCGCTGTTCCGCGGTGCCCGAGGCAAACTGGATACCCATGCCGAATTCCGGATGCATGACCCGAACCATGCCCTCGGCCTGGACCTCCATGTCTTCGACCCTCAGGCAGAGGACAATGCCGGAACGTTCCGGAAAGGGCGACTCTGTTTCGACGTAGCAGCCACCCAGGCTGAGATCGGTGAGCTTGCACTCTGAAACGGGCTCGGGATCTTCCGGAAGAAATTCCGCGGCGTTGGTGACCACCCAGGCTTTGAGAGTCTGACGAAGATTGTCCGGGAGATCGATGTAACGCACGCCCGATTCGCCGTTAGGGTTGGCCCAGGCGACTTCTCCGCGAATATCCATCTCGGTACCCTGATCAGGCAGCGCGAAATGAGCACTGATGATGGCGGCCGGACACAGCGGCTGCGCGGCCAGAACATCCAGTCCATCTTCACTCAGGTCGAGCAGGATTCCTTCCATCTCAGCGCCGTTTTCAACCCGTAATCTCACGGGAAGCTGAACTGGAACCCGGAAAGAGCGCCGGCGTTCACGCTTCATCAGGGCCATGGCAGCGCGCAGACTGGCCTCGGCCTGCGGTTGTGAGATGGGTTTGTAGAGAACGAAATTTGCGCCCGCGCCGAACACATGACGCACCTTGGCCCGATCGCCAAGCAGCGCTACAGTGACGGTTTTGTGCGGTGCCGAAGACTGGTAGGCATTTTGCAGGACCAGGGCCGCACTGTGTGGATCATCGTAATCAACGATCACAGCGTCGAATTTCTGCTCCGTCAGGCGGCAGAGAGCGTCGGGATAGCCGCAGCACTGCACGCCCAGGCCGAAACCGGCCAGGACGGGCGTGAGTACGGCCGTCGCCTGCTCGTCTTTGCAAACCAGAAGAGACTGAAATGTCATATGCGGGCCTTGTGCCCCAACTCAACTCTTGCCGGATTAAGGCCAGCGTGGAGCGCGTGGGGCCGGCTTGGGAGCAGCGGCTGCGCCGCCCGCAGGCGATGACCCCGCCCGGGCTGCCATGCTGTTGCCCGACTCCTCCACCTCAGCCAAAACTGCGCTTTCCTCTTCGTCACTTTCGGCGAGCAGAGGGGCGACTTCGCGCAGTTTTTCGGCCGCCTGCTGCAACGCCTCGATCTGCTTGGTGAGCTGGGCGTACTTGGCCTGCTTACGGCGTAAAACCTCGTGAATATCCTTCATTACGACCCCCTGTGGCGAATGTAAGTACTGCGGCTGCTACGGTCAACGCCAATCCCCCTGCCGAAGATTACGGGAGTAACCCGGGCAACGCTTACTGGGACAGGTTTATGGCTGCGAACTCCTGGCTCCCGGCTTCTAGCTGGACTCGCCCCCGGCGCCGGAATTGAGCACCCGCAGGCTGTGAAGCAGAAAAATGAGAGACCAGACCCTGGAAGCCAGGAGCTAGAGGCCGCCAGCGGCATGGCCTGTTCGTGCCACAAGATTGGCACGAAGGGGGGATTTACACTTTGACGGGAGAGACGTACCTTCTTCCGTGAGCAGACCTGGGGGAGGGCTGTTCGGGCGTCCCATGACTCGCGAGAGTCAGGGGCGCTTCTTATTTTTGGGGGCTTTTTTCCGTAGGGTCAATGCGTTCTGGCCGCGCCAGCGCTCTCACCTCTGAGCGAGCAGCGTCATCCTCGGATCAAACCTTGCACTTTACATTTTGAGCGACTGGGTTATGATGAGCGGCCACGACGGCCCACAGAGCCTGGACTGTTTTCCATGACCAGGAGATGGCGCCGAGTGGCTGCGCGGTTGATGGGAGTTGTTGACTAGGGGGTCTCGTCTTCTGCTTGCCTGCGGGCCTGGCCGGTGCTCTACCCGGGTGACCGGAAGTCTGCTCAGGAGAAGCATGCGAACTGACCCCTTTCGTCTGCGATTTGCGATCCTTGTGGTTGTTTTACTCGGCCTGTCCACGCTGGCCGCAGCCCAACAAAGATACATACGCCCGCTGGTCCACGAGCCGGTGGATGACCGTCACCGGGTCGTGCTCAAAGGCAACGTCCATTCCCTGGCGCGTCCCCAGTTCGAGGTGGCTGGGGCGCCGCCGGACTTGCGGATGGACCGTATGCTCTTGGTCCTTAAACGCAGCCCTGAGCAGCAAACCGCCCTTTCGAAGCTGCTCGATGATCAGCAGGACAAGTCCTCGCCCCAATTTCACAAATGGGTGACGCCGGAACAGTTCGGACAACAATTCGGCCCCGCGGACTCGGACATCCAAGCGGTCACCTCCTGGCTACAGGAGCACGGCTTCGAAATCGCGCAGGTCAGCAAGGGCCGCACCCTGATTGAGTTCTCGGGCACCGCCGCCCAGGTGCAAGAAGCCTTCCACACCCCCATCCAAAAATATATGGTGCAGGGCAAAGCCCACTGGGCGAATTCCAGCAATCCCGAAATACCGGATGCGTTGGCGCCGGTCGTGGCCGGTGTGAATTCGCTGCACAACTTCTACAAGCAGACTCAACTTAGCCTCTCCCCGGAAAGAGGGCGCATCACCGCCAGCGCCGGAGGGCAGCCGCAGGTCACATTTTCAGACGGCACGCACGCTCTGGGGCCGGCGGACTATCGAGTGATTTACAACGCCACACTCACCCTATCAAACGGAATCAATGGGCAAGGACAGGCCATCGCCGTGGTTGCGCGCAGCAACCTGTTTGGCGGGGGTCAGGATGTGTTCCAGTTCCAAAACCTTTTCGGGACCTCGAGTGGGGGCCTCAACATCATCCTCAACGGACCTGACCCGGGCGACCTGGGCGGAGGTGAAGAAGCCGAGGCCACTTTGGATGCCACTTGGTCCTCGGTTATGGCGCCCAATGCGCAGGTGGATTTTGTCGTCTCCGCTGGAACCAACGCCACCGATGGCATCTTCCTATCGGAAAGCTACATCATTGACAACAATCTGGCCCCGGTGATGACTGAGAGCTTCGGGGGTTGCGAGTTCGGTGTCCCGAACGCTGAGGCGCAGGCTATTTCTGCTATGGCGGAGCAGGCGGCCGCCCAGGGTATCACCTACCTCGTCTCGAGTGGCGATACCGGTGCGGAAGGTTGCGACAACCAGAGTGAGAGCGTCGCGATCGCGCCGATCTCCGTTAACGTACTTGCTTCCACTCCCTACACTGTGGCAGTGGGTGGCACCCAGTTCAACGAGAACGGACACGGCAGCACCTACTGGAAAGCGGTCAACGACTCCAACGGCCTGACGGCGAAATCGTATATTCCGGAAAATGTCTGGAACCAGAGCTGCACCTCGGCCCAGTGCAATACCAACGCGAATATTCTCGCCGGTGGCGGTGGAGCCAGCACAATTTTCAGCAAACCATCATGGCAGTCGGGTGTGACCGGGATCCCCAGTGATGGAGCTCGCGATCTGCCCGATGTCTCGCTTTCGGCCGCCGGTCACGATCCGTATCTTTTGTGCTATGAGGGTTCCTGCCAGTCCGGTTTCGTGTTCACGGTTTTTGGGACCTCAGCCTCCGCTCCTTCGTTTGCCGGCATCATGGCGCTGGTCAACCAGAAGACGGGCTCGCGCCAGGGCCAGGCCAACTACGTCCTCTATCGCCTGGCTGCGGGAGAGAATCTCTCGCAATGCAACGGATCGAAGACCACAGCCCTTCCTGCCTTTACTTGCATCTTCAACGACGTTACCGTGGGCAACAACGCGGTTCCCGGCGAAACTGGGTACGGAACCAATACTGCGAAATATAAGAGTACGGTCGGTTATGACCTGGCCACGGGGCTGGGATCGGTCAACGTGCAGAACCTGGTGAACCAGTGGAGCTCCATCGCGTTTACTGCGACCACCACGACCCTGTCCCTGAGCCCGACCACCTTTACCCACGGCGCCGATGTGAATGTAAGCATCGGCGTGGCGCCCGCCAGTGGCGCCGGAGTGCCAACGGGCGATGTCTCACTGGTGACCAACCTGACTACTCCGCTGCTGGGTGCGACCGCATTCACGCTTAATGCCGGCGCCGTCTCCAGCACGTGGAACGGTTTGCCCGGCGGCACTTACGACGTTCATGCGCACTACGCCGGCGACGGGACCTTCGCCGCCAGCGACTCCGCTCCGGTTACCATTACGGTTTCGCCGGAAGGAAGCACGACCGCGCTTTCGGTGTTTGCTGTTAATGATGGCCATGCTGTACCTGTTAACAGCGCAAGCTATGGCTTTCCACTGTATTTGCGAGCCGACGTTTCGGGCCTCTCGGGCCACGGCGTGGCGACGGGCAACGTCGTCTTTACCTATGATGGCACCAGCATCTCCAGCACCGGCTTCAGTCTGAGCAGCGCAGGCACCGCGGCCACGGCACAGGGGGTGTTTACCATCCCCGTGGGTCAGCACGCCATAGTGGCAAGCTACGACGGGGAGGGAGGCTTGAATGCCAGTAGTTCGGCGCCGGTTGGCCTTACAGTCACAAAGGCCGAGACGACCATGACTCTCATACCGAGCGCCACCAGAGTGGTGCAGGGTGAGCCCGTGACCTTGACGGCTACACTGAGCACGCACAGCGGGGGCCTCGCGCCCACCGGTCTGGTGACCCTCCTGTCGGGAAGCTCACCTATCATTCCGGGCAGCCCGGTTCCCCTGGGGGGGCGCAACGGTTTCGGAAACATTCAGTCGGGTTCACTGGTGACGGCGCAAGGCACGGCAACTTCCACAGTCATCCTGCCGGTCGGCCAAAATATCATCACAGCCCAATACCCCGGCGATGCCAACTATACCGGGTCATCTTCCGCTACGACGATTGTGAATGTGGAGGCCGATTTTGCCGTTGCCCCTGATGCGCCGTCGATCACCATTGCCAGTCCGGGCGGCAGCGGGACTCTCACGCTCACGGTCACCGGCCAGCCGGGCTACAACAGCACCATCAATTTCCCGGCGACGTCGTGCTCCGGCTTGCCGCGCGAGAGCACATGCAGTTTTAGTCCGGCCTCGGTCACCGGCAGCGGTTCAACTACGCTCACCATTTCTACGAAAGCGGCCCACAGCGCGAGGCTCGAGGGTCCGGGCTGGTGGATCTCAAGCTTCGGAGCTACGCTGGCCGGAGTCTTGCTGCTGGGCGGCGCGTCGCGACGACGGAGGGGAGACGGGCGTCCCGCCCGTCAGATGCTCGCGCTGATGGCCTTCGCGCTCCTCATCACGGTTGCGGGTTGTGGCGGCGGCAGCGGCGCGGGTGGTGGCCACAGCCAGGACCCGGGCACGCCTGCGGGCTCTTCGACGGTGACTGTGATCGCGACCACCGGAACCATCACGCATTCCGCAACTTTCACGCTCACCGTCCAATAGAGCACGACTGAATGCGGTCGGAGTGCCGCAGCTTCTCCAGTTTCTTCAGCAGACTCGACCGGCACAGAACCAAGCCTCGGCTCAAAATACGCCGTGTGCAACGCCTGCTACTTGACCGATGAGAGATGGTTATTTCTGATGGCAGGATGGTTTACGGTCAAAGCTCGTCCACGGATGACTGCCTTTGGTGAAAATCGGGGGATATATGACGAAGAAAGGTTTCATATTCGTGGTTCTACTGTTGAGCGGTCTGCTGGTGGCGTGGGATCGGGCCAATGATGTCTCCGCCGAGGCCAGCAGGCTTATCGCGCTGGAGAATGCCTGGAACCAGGCGCAACTTCGCCATGACGCCAAGGCCGTGAGCGACCTGGTTTCCGACGGCTTCGTTTACACTGACTACGACGGCACGGTCATGAACAAAGCCGAGTTTCTGGCCGATCTGAAGGACCCGGACTATCGCGCCAGCCTGATTGCCAATGACCAAGCCCGAGTGATTTCCTATACCAATGCGGCCATCGTGGTCGGGACCTATCACTCCAAGGGAACTTACAAGCGGCAACCCTTCGATCACTACGGACGCTTTACCGATACCTGGCTGTACCAGAACAACAAGTGGCAGTGCGTAGCCAGCCACACCACGCTGATCAAGAAATGAGCCGGGTCAGGGGAGAGATCAGGGCGGAGCGGGGTTGCTTAGCGCACGGATTTTTTCCATCAGTCCGGATGCAGCCTGGCCGGCTTCCTGGGTGGAGAATTCCTCTCCCAGTTCCAGCAGCGGCGACGCGGCGCTCGCGCTCCGGAAGGCTTGCTCCGTCGCGGGCGATGCTGTCAAGTTGGGGCCCAGGATGGTCAGACCTGGCCGGGTCGCCCGCAATAAGATCAACGAGTCACGGAGATTGTTATTCGTAAGCACGTTGTAGCCGGCTCGGACCAGCAATTCGCGCAAGTAGGCCAGCACATCGGCGGATTGGTCTACGCACAATACGGTGAGGCCGGCTGGCGCAGTCCGCGCCGGCACTGCTTGTCGCCGGTAAAAGGAGAGGATGGCATCTTCCTCGGATTCATAGGTGTCAAACAATGTGATCAGGCTGGTCATCTTCAAGACTTTGTGAACGATCTCTGGGAGCTGGCACAATTTCAAATCGCCACCGGCGCGGCGCGTGCTGGTCAACAGCCGTACCAGCATTCCCAGTCCGCTGCTGTCGATGAAAGCTACTTCGCCCAGATGCAGCGCGATGTCAACACGATCACGCAGGAGTTCGTTGACATGCAGGTGCAATGCTTCGGTTTCACCGGCCGCGATGCGCCCGCTGCAACGGACGATGGTGACCTTCCCGACTCCGCGTGTGTTCAGTGAGAGCGGCACAGTGCTCCCTTGCAGGACCTGAGAGGCAGGTTCAAGAATCGCGCTATTATACCGAACTGCGGCACGGCCGGTTTTGAACACCACGGCCCCCCGATCCCGGGATGAGCACGGCTTCCGTGACCCAGCCTTCATAATCAACCTTGTATGACTCAGGACCACGCACTCCGAACTGTCGCCGATGCTTTGCGAAGCCCGACTGTGGTGGAATTTGTGAGGGCCTCGGTCAAGACTGGATACCGGGAATTCTTCGGCACGTCGAGCGATGAAGTCTGTCGCATGGTGGACCAGGCCTTCAACCAGCTCTCGCGAAGCCAGCGGGACGGAGTTGATCCGAACCGATTGGTCGAAGTGACGACCGCGCTCCTGCGTGACACCTTCAGGAAATCCGATCCTTCGTTCTGGTTCAACCAGATCTATCACCAGTACAAAACGGAGGCCAAGCCGGAGGCCGATTTTCAGCGGCTGGGAACGTTGTTGCCGGGTAAAAGAGTGTTGGACTACGGTTGCGGCAGCGGCTATCTCGCCGCCCGGCTGGCCCGGGGCGGATACCAGGTCTTCACCACCGACGTGCTGGACTACCGCTACCAGGAGGCCCGGCATCTGCCGTTTGTCCAGATGGCTTCTGCGACTGACATTGCGTATCCAGATGACAGCGTGGACGTGGCGCTGGTCCTGGCCGTGCTGCACCACATCAATCGGGATGACTTGCCCGGTGTAATCCAGCGGCTGAGAAAGATCGCCAGGTACGCCCTGATCAAAGAGGACACGTATGGCTTGCCGGACCATGGCCAAGGCTTGGCGGAAAGTCTACAGACACAGCCATTGCTTAGAACGTTTACCGCGATGACGCTCGATACACAGCGCCAGGTGCTGGTCCTGATTGATTTTTTCGCGAACGCGATTGCCCAGGGAATTCCGGAAATGAATATGCCCTTCGAGTTCAAGACCGTGTCCGAGTGGGGACAGGTTCTGCTGCAAAACGGGTTCCAGGTGAAAAGGAGTCTGTTTGCCGGTTTCGAGCCCGGACTCATGCACAAGAGCTGCCACGTGTGGTTGGTATGTGAGCGGACGGGATAGGCGGATGACGAAGACGGCTAACGGGAAACCGATGCGGAGGTAGGGAAGCTCACGGCCACGACCTGGTTTGAAATGAAAGATACGGTGATATTGGTTTCTCGCTCCACGCCCTGGACAGCGCCGGAAAAAGGTTCGTAGCGCCACTGCCGCACCGCTTCGATTGCTGCTGCAGCCAGGACGCGGTCACCGGTCAGGACCCTGACCCGGTTTACCGCCCCATCGTTGCCCACTACAGCCTGCAGGGAAACCTTGCCACGGGCGTCGGTCCGAGGACAGACCGGATACACAAGTTTCCGCGGACGGCCCGAGATGCGCATCCGAGGCTGGTCGGCCACGGTTTCCTCCACACTGGATGGAACTGCGACTGTCTCATGCACCGCGGCCGCGCGGCTGTCCACTCCGCGTTTGCCGGGGACGCTGGGGCGGTCGGTCTTCGCGGTCATTTCCATGATCGCAATCGCGCTGGCCGGCGGTGCGGTGGTCGGTTCCGTGCTGACGATTGAGTTAGGAGAGGGCAGTGCGACAACAGAGTTGGATTTCGCTTCGACGGTTGCCCGGCTGGGGTCACTGGCAATCGCGGTGGCATTGTCGCTCAGGCTTGCCGCCGCTGCCATTGGTCTCGAGCCTGAATCGGAGATGGGCTGGGCCCCCAATTCACGCCAGGCCAGTATGGCGATGATGGCCACCAACACTCCTGCACCGACTCTCAGAGTCATCCGATCAAGGGCCAATCGCGCATGGAAGGGTTGGCTTTGGTCGAGGGCAGGAACGTCTGCAGGTTCGCTTCCCGGACTGCCGGAATCCGACTTTCGCGCTTTAGTAGAAGTGGGGAGGGCTGAAAGTGACGACGGGTTGAAGTCTTCGACGGTGCCAATAACGGCCGCTTCGCACAATTCGTGCCCTGAATGATTGGCGGCTTCGCGATACAACGATCCGATCAGTCGTTGCTGGCGCGAGTTCAGGACGGTTTGGGGAAGGCTGTCAAAGTTCCGGAACGTCCACATCAGGCAAACCCGGTCCCAACCCGAAGCGGGAGCGTAGATCACGCCATGACCGGTATCGAGTGCGACCAGGACCCGCTGCGAGAACAAGGGAAACTCCGGATGAGATTTGTACGCCGGCTTTCCCAGAGGCAGTTTGATTGCCAGATCGCGGCGAGGTAACTAGTTACCACGAAAGATGTTGTGGGCGAGGGGGTTAGTCGGAATCTGCTGAGAGTGCAAAAGTTTTCACTCTTGGAACCGGCACCTCAGCATAGCGATTGCCGCCAACAGCCGGGCAATCTTTATACGCCTTCCGGCATAGCCCGAAGCCCACTTATGGACGCGATGTCAATGCGAAAGAACACTAGCTCAATCGACAGATCGCTGGTCTGCTCGCGCCTTTCCGCCAAGGGGTTCTGCCAATAGCGAGAATGCTGTGCGAGCAGCTTCTGGGCATGTTCCCGCTCATCTGTGTATTGCGGTTCCCGCAGTTCCAGGTACGTTCCCGTCACGATTACGCTGGTCCAGTTCGACCGGTTTCCGATTTCGTCGGCTTGCAGGCAAACCTTGGGATTTTGCCGCATCCACTCAATCTTCTTGCCCAATGTGGAAAAAAAGTAGAGGCAATTCGGCTCATAGGAAAAGGCGACCGGTACGATATACGGTTGGTCGTTCAACGAACATGCCAGCCTTCCGATCGATACCCGTTGCAACATCTCAATGCATTCTTCCTGCGATATTGAAATGATTCGCATGACCGCTTCTCTCCTGGAACTGCCGCTGCCAGTCTAAACCAAGCGGCCCTTGTTGAACTCCCTGGTGTCGTTCCCGACCCCTTTGACATCGGATCGTGAGTGTAATCACCTGTGTTTGTTGAAAAACCT
>Ga0326726_10003953_pt1 | contig 13571 bp, 12 predicted proteins | sample MHFenrmetagenome_2_FD_207603 | JGI IMG/M metagenome (GOLD analysis project Ga0326726, IMG submission 207603) | Lab enriched peat soil microbial communities from Michigan Hollow, Ithaca, NY, United States - MHF15MN | ecosystem: Environmental > Terrestrial > Soil > Wetlands > Peat | place: USA... | reverse complement strand
CGTGACTTTGCGGTAGCGATAATCATTTTTGAATTCAGTTTATTCCCTATAGAAAGTACATTCACCATATCCTGGACGGAAAGTGAATTATCAAAACGCAACATGATGAAGGCATCCGGATAATGATTCAGTTCTTTTTTTAACTGATTTTCAAGCTCTTTAAAAGGAACCTGGGTATTATTTACAAAATAATTCTTGTCTTTGGTCATTGTAAGGTTAATCTCTTTCTTCTGAATTGTCTGGCTATACCCTGATTTGGGTAAGGAAACTTTTATCATACTAGGATTGAGGAGAGTGGAGATTATAATGAAGAATAGCATAAGGAAAAACATGATGTCGTTCATGGACGAAGTGAATACTTCAGCCGTAAAGTCTTTTTTCTTACGAAGTTCAATCATTTTGCAGGGCTTTTTAGGAGATCAATGAAATTCATAGCGTTCCATTCAAGCTGGTGGACAGCTTTGTTTAAAATTATATTGAGCCAATGGTAACCGATATAAGCCAGGATTCCAACAATAAGTCCGGATGCGCTGCTCACCATTTTTGTATAAAGTCCGGCAGAAACACTGCCGATACTTACATCGCTCGTCATTGAAATATTAAAAAATATTTTAATTACCCCGATAATGGTTCCAAGAAAACCAAACATGGGAGCGATACCTGCAATTACAGCAAGTATCTGCACGTTTTTTTCCAGGTCGTAAACTTCAAATTTACCTGCTATCTCAATGGATTCTTCAATTTCTTTGATAGGTTTGCCTAATCGGGAAATTCCTTTTTCTATCATTCTGGCTATCGGTTTTGCTGTACGCTGGCATAGTGTAAGTGCTGAATCGGTTTGCCCTTTTAGAATAAAGTCATGGATGTCGTTCATAAAATCCACATCCGAGCTAACATGGCGCCTTATAGTTAAATAACGCTCAATAAAAATATAAATAGCTATAATGGATAGAATGGCAATTGGTATCATTATAATACCACCTTTCATAATGATATCCAACATGGTCATTGTTCCCGTGACTGGTTGCACGGGAAGTACCGGAGCACCTGCTATGGATTTATTAAGCGTATCAATAGCTGGTGTGATTAGAAAAAAGTTTGCTGTCATAATGATTTGTTTATGTTAGTAAATCCCAAATTTAATTTTCAATGTAACCCTGATACATGTCCAGTTTTCTCATACATAATGATTGCAGGCGTAGCAAGAAGTGAGACCTGATTAAAATAGATAAATACAGGATTCTAATATTATTGATAGTAATACTACAATATTTGAGGTACTCTTAAAATGCCCTGAAAACTGGTTGCGTACAGAATTTATCTCATGACCAGGATCAAATCCGGAGGATATCAACCAAATGACTTATATGAAGTGTTTTTGAGATTAAAAGATAATAATGTGAAATTAGGGAGTAGTTCTTTTTCGAAAAAACTATTTTCTGATTACTAAAAAGGTTAAGTAGTCTGACTTCTGAACAATTTGCTACTGGACAATTGATAACTATTGTGTTAACCTTCTCGCCATGATTTATTGGTTTGGATCCATTTTCCCGCAGTTCTAAATTCAAACAATTCTTTTCCGTTAGTTCATTTTTAGAACACTGGTTAAGAGTAATTTCTCCTGATTCCTTATTGCCATGACTTAATTGACCCGTGCTAATTTCAAGGGAGAAGAGAAGTATAATGAATACAGTTAAATACTTTAACAGTAATAACTTCATTTTGTTATTTTAAGGAATAACGCTGCAAATATATTATAAATTATTATTTAGCATGATCTGATGACGATTTTTAATATTTTTAAAAGGGTGCAGTTTGTTTTTGTAGGCTTAACAGATAATGATTTAGAAGCCAGAATTAAATAAAAACTATCATGCGGCTGACCATTCCCTTTATCGTACTTTAAAGAATAGTAATGGGAATGTTGACAGTGCAGAACTATCTGATATTATTCAGACTCCGGTTTTTAATGGAAACCAATGAATATGTTATATGACATTTATTATCTATTTATTGTTTCTAAATAAGTATTTTTAACAACTTTTTTTTGAGATTTATAACTTTTATAATTTTTAATCATTTATGAGTTCAGATCCCCATCATTTAACAATTTCCGGGCTGGGCGGTGAAGTTCTGGAACATACTGAAGTTAAGGTAAGCCATTGTTACCAGTGCGGGAAATGCTCAGCAGGCTGCCCTTTATCAGAAGAGATGGATTACCCTCCAAGCGTAATAATGAGGATGCTTCAAACCGGTAATCCTGAACTTGAAGATAGAGTATTGCGATCATTCTCAATCTGGGTTTGTCTGACCTGTGAAATGTGTTTTGCACGTTGCCCTATGAGTATTGATATTCCCAAAATGATGGATTTCCTCAGGGAAAAATCATTAAAAGAGAAAAAGGCTAACAGGAAAGCGAAAGAGATTATTGCATTTCATAAATCATTCCTCGATTCAATAAGATATACAGGAAGATTATATGAGATTGGATTGTTTGCCGATTACAAAGCCAGGACACTTAAGATCCTGGATGACATGGTCCTGGCACCTAAAATGTTGAAACGTGGCAAACTGAATATTATTCCTGAGCTTGTAAAGGACCGTTCAGGAGTTGCATCGATCTTCAGAAAGACAGTTAAAAAGAACAAAAACTAAATATATGACTCTTGGATTTTATCCCGGCTGCTCCCTTAAAGGATCCTCGCGTGAGTACGCTGAGTCGGTCCTGACCGTCGCTAAAGCTTTTGATATTAATTTAGAGGAAATCAGCGACTGGAACTGTTGCGGGGCAACTGCTGCGCATAATATGAATAAGGTATTATCTGTTGCATTGCCTGCAAGAATCCTTTCGCTAGCAGAAAAGCAGGGATTAAAGGAGATAGTTGTTCCGTGCGCAGCATGCTACAGCCGTCTTACTGTAACAAAGTATGAGCTGGCAAAAGATCCGGAACTAAGAAAACAAGTTACCACCGCAAATGATCTTGAATATAATGGAACTGTCGAGGTTTTGAATATCATCCAGATGCTGGATAAATATATCACTCCGAATCTGGAAGGACATGTGGTAAAACCTTTTGATCATAAAGTTGCATGCTATTACGGATGCCTGCTTGTAAGACCTCATGAGATACTGAAATTTGACCGTGAGGAAGATCCTCAGTTGATGGATGAACTTATGCTCAAGACAGGGGCGACACCTATTGACTGGGCCTTCAAGACTGAATGCTGCGGAGCCGGCTTGTCAGTTTCCAGAACAAGTTCAGTCGGAAGACTTTCAGGAAAAATAATCCGTGATGCCGTCGACCGCGGGGCTGAGGCGATGATTGTTGCCTGCCCCATGTGTCATTCAAATCTTGATATGCGACGTGGTGCAATCAACTCATTCCTGGGTGAGAAAATTGATATCCCGGTTCTTTATGCAACCCAGGTAATTGGACTGGCACTTGGGCTGGACCGTAAAGCGCTGGGTCTCCAAAGACATTTTGTCAATGTAACAGTCTAATAATTAACTAGTATATCTAACATAGTAGTATGTCAAAAATAGGAGTATTCGTCTGTCATTGCGGGGAGAACATAAGTGCTACAGTCGATTGCGCAAAGGTTGCTGAAACAGCTGGCAAATATGACGGAGTGACTTTCAGCGTTGATTATAAGTACATGTGTTCCGATCCGGGGCAGACCATAATAAAGAACGCTATTATAGAAAAGGGGCTGACGGGAGTAGTCGTGGCATCATGCTCACCGAGAATGCACGAGCCAACCTTCAGAAAAGCCTGCGATGAAGCAGGCCTGAATCCTTACATGTGCGAAATGGCAAACCTCAGGGAACATTGCTCGTGGGTACATGAAAAAGGGGAAGCCACTACTGAAAAGGCAATTGATCTTGTAAGGATACTGGTCGAAAAAATAAAGTACAATCAGTCGCTTAACGCAATTAAGGTTCCTGTTACAAAAACAGCGCTGGTTATCGGAGGAGGTATTGCAGGTATCCAGGCAAGCCTGGATATAGCAAATACTGGTCATAAAGTGATACTTATCGAAAAAGATCCTTCTATCGGGGGTCACATGTCTCAGCTTTCGGAAACTTTTCCAACACTTGATTGCTCCCAATGTATTTTAACCCCGAGAATGGTCGAGGTAGCTCAGCATCCTAATATCACATTATATACGTATGCTGAACTGGAAAGTCTCGAAGGATTTGTAGGGAACTTCAAAGTTAAGATCAGGAGGAAATCAAAAAGCCTCGATGAAAAACTTTGCACCGGTTGTGGTACATGCATTACCAAGTGCCCTGCTAAAAAGATCCCAAGCGAGTTTAATGAGGGATTGGGTATGCGGACAGCCATCTATGTCCCCTTCCCGCAGGCTGTTCCAAATAAACCGGTGATAGACAGGTTAAACTGTACGTATTATACAAAAGGTAAATGCAAGGTTTGCGAAAAGGTCTGTCCGACCCAGGCAATACGCTTTGACCAGGAAGATCAGATCGTCGAAGCAGAGATCGGAGCTATTGTCCTTGCAACCGGATTCACTGTTAAGCAACCAGATTTTTTCCCGGAATATGGTTATGGAAAATATCCTGATGTTATCACGGGACTGCAGTTTGAACGTCTTGCTTCAGCCTCTGGTCCGACTCTTGGAGAAATCCGGAGGCCTTCAGACGGCAAAATCCCCGAAAAAATAGTATTTGTTTCCTGCGCCGGCTCACGTGACCAGGCTAAAGGGATACCTTATTGCTCCAAGATCTGCTGTATGTATATCGCTAAACATGCCATGCTGTACCAGCATAAGGTCCATGGCGGGAAATCTTATGTGTTTTATATGGATATAAGAGCCGGAGGCAAGATGTACGAGGAATTTGTCAGAAGAGCAATTGAAGATGATGGTGTCAATTATATAAGGGGCAGGATATCGAAGATATATGAGAAGAACGGTAAGCTGATTGTATGCGGGGCGGATACCCTCCTTAATGCAATGCCGGTTGAAATAGATGCTGATATGGTTGTACTTGCGACAGCCGGAGTTGCCAATGAGGATGCTGAGGAGCTTGCACAGAAATTGCATGTTTCATACGACTCCTTTCATTTCTTTGCCGAAGCTCATCCCAAACTGAAACCTGTTGAGACAAATACCGCAGGCATTTTCCTTGCCGGGGCATGCCAGTCTCCCCGCGATATACCTGAATCTGTTTCCATGGCATCCGGCGCTGCAGTCAAAGTTGCAGGATTATTCTCTCAGGATGAACTTACGCGTGAACCTCTTATTGCTGTGGTTAACCGTCAGGCGGCACCTGTTTATTCCTCATGTGTTGGTTGTTTCCTTTGTGTTTCTGCGTGCCCTTACCAGGCAATTGAAAAGGAGGAAATTAAAAACCGGGCAGGAGAAGTAATTAAATCCGTTGCTAAAGTTAATCCGGGTCTGTGCCAGGGTTGCGGTACATGTGTTGCTTTCTGTCGTACTAAATCTATTGATATACAGGGCTATACACATGAGCAGGTCTATTCTGAAGTTATGGCTTTATTAAATGAATATTAATAAAATTATTAATGGCTGATTTTGAACCAAAAATAGTAGCTTTTGTCTGTAACTGGTGCACATATGCCGGAGCGGACCTGACCGGTACCAGCCGCATCAAATATGCATCAAATGTTCGTATTATCAGGTTTCCCTGTACAGGGCGCATCGATTATATGCTGTTATTGAAAGCCTTTGATGAAGGAGCTGACGGGATAATGATATCAGGATGTCATCCTAACGATTGCCATTATACATCCGGAAATTTTCATGCCCGCCGCAGGTGGATAATGTTCCGTTCATTAAGCGACTTTATGGGTATCGATGTCAGAAGGATAATATTTTCATGGGTCTCTGCAGCAGAAGGAGCCAAATGGGCAGATCTCGTCAATAGTACTGTTGCTTCAATCCGTGAATTAGGCCCATATGATGATTACAAAAAGATTGCTAAGAAACCGGTAATGGAGGAAATAAATCATGGATGATCTGAGAAAACTGGCAAAAGAGCTTCTAGAAACTTCAGTTGTTAAGGTGGTAATCGGGTATGAAGAGGGTACTGCCGGTAAGACACGTGCTCTTTTTGCTGAAAAGCCTGAAGATGCCAACAGGTTAATATTTGACAGCCGCTGTATCCAAAACCTGGCAGCTTATGTCACAAAACGGGAAGTAAAAGATAAAGGAAGGATAGCAATTGCTGCTACTTTACCGGTAATGAGAAGCATAATCCAGCTTGCTTCCGAATTCCAGGTAACTGACAATGATCTTCTTGTTCTCGGTATAACTCCTGAAAGCAAACTGGTCGAATTTAAAAGCCTTACAGAAGTCGAAACGTTTGTTCATCAATATCAGATAGAGATTGATGCACGTAACAAAGAGATGCTCGTCAAACTTGAAAAAATGACACCCTCCGAACGATGGAAGTTCTGGATCGATGAGTTGTCTCCCTGTTTTAAATGTTATGCCTGCCGTGCTGCCTGTCCTATGTGCTATTGCGCCAGGTGTACAGTTGATTTTAATCAGCCTCAGTGGATACCTGTTCCTTCACATGAACTGGGTAACCTTGAATGGCATTTTATGAGAGCGGTTCACCTTACCGGCCGGTGTATAGACTGTGACGCGTGCTTCAACGCATGCCCGCTGGCAATTCCTCTTAACCTTCTGACCAAGAAAATGATTGAAGATGTTAAAGCTAATTTTGGAGGGTACCAGCCTTTCCTGAACGGTGAGCACCTTATGTCAACATATAAGCCTGATGATAAAGAAAATTTTATACAATAAAACATGAATATTGATAAGCGTTTAATCAGGAAGGATTCACTGGAAAAGCTTTTCGATATCCTGAAGAAGAACAGTAAAACGATTTATGCCCCAGCTTCAAAGAACGGGAAAATATCATTTAAGGAGGCAGATAGCTTTTCCGGAATAGCAACCGGCTATATTCAGACTGCCCAGTCTTCGAAGGAGGTTGCTTTTCCCCGGACGGAAATGATCCTTGATTATACAAAAAATAAAGAGGGAATGTCAGTTAAAGGGATTGATCTTAAAGATATTCCCAAAATCATACTCTGGGGCGTGAGGCCATGCGATGCCAATGGAATTGGAGAACTGAGCGCAATTTTCAACTGGGATTATAAGGATGATATCTATAATAACCGTTTATCGCGTGTTACTGTTTTCGGATTCAGCTGCAGTAAAGCTGATGAATACTGTTTCTGTACATCAGTCGGAGGAAATCCCGGAAATACTGAAGGTAGTGATATTTTGTTCACCCGTCTTGGAGAAGATGGAGATTATCTGGCAGAAATACTTACTGAAAAAGGATCAGCAGTTGTGTCGCTGGCACCCGGACTTTTCGAAAAAGCCGGCGAAACAAAGAAAGAACAATTTCTTGCCGATGTTCCTGTCAGGTTTAAAAGGGAAGAAGTCAGGGAAAAACTTGATAAGTTCTTTGAAAGTGAACAATGGGTTGAGCAATCGCTTAAATGTCTTGGGTGTGGAGCCTGTGCTTATGTCTGTCCGACATGCGCCTGCTTTGATATACAGGACGAATCACACGGCAAGTCAGGATCGCGTGTAAGATGCTGGGACTCATGTGGATTTTCACATTTTACTATTCATACTTCGGGACATAATCCAAGGGAAGTGCAGTCACAAAGATGGAGACAGCGCATCATGCATAAATTTTCCTATATGCCTGAACGGTTGTCTGTTTATGGCTGCACAGGCTGTGGCCGCTGTTCCAGGGCATGCCCTGCCGATATGAATATCCTCGAACACTTAATTTCAATTCAGGAGGCAGCCGTATGACAGATAATTTATATATGCCATATCTCATGAGGATCGAGAAGGTCACTTTTGAGGCACCGGGGGTAAAAACCTTCATGCTGAAGTTTATTAATGAGGATGATCAGAATAAATTCAACTTCAGCGCAGGCCAGTTTGGCGAATATTCAGTTTACGGAGTTGGTGAATCAACTTTTTGCATCGCTTCCTCACCTACACGCAAGGGCTATATTGAATGCACCTTCCGGCAGACAGGTAAGGTTACAAATGCCCTTTCAAATTGTGAAGAGGGCAATATAATCGGGTTCCGTGGTCCTTATGGAAATACTTTTCCTGTTGATAAATGGAAAGGGAAAAGTCTGCTCTTTATAGCAGGTGGAATTGCTTTGCCGCCAATGCGTTGTGTCATATGGAATGCCCTCGATCTGAGGGAGAACTTTAAGGATGTCACAATAATATATGGAGCCAGAACAGTTAAGGATCTTGTTTACAAGCACGAATTGCAGGACTGGGAGAGACGAAAGGATGTTAAACTCATAACTACTGTCGATCCCGGAGGAGAATCGCCTGACTGGAAAGGTGAGATTGGTTTTGTTCCGACAATAGTTGAAAAAATAGCTCCTTCATCGGTTAATACGATAGCAATTGTTTGTGGTCCGCCTGTAATGATTAAATATACATTCCCTGTTCTGGCAAAACTCGGTTTTGCTGATGAAAACATCTATACTACACTTGAGAATCGTATGAAATGTGGCTTAGGCAAATGCGGCCGGTGCAATGTAGGTAAGGTATATGTTTGCAAGGATGGCCCTGTATTTACACTTGCCCAGCTCAAAGATCTGCCTGACGAATATTAACCCCCTAACCCCTCAAAGGAACTTATAGTTATCGGGATAGAAGTAAAAAAAGGTGCCCTTTTGAGGCACCTTTTTCAACGGTATAATATTAAACCTGATTAACCGAAAATACTGAATGCTACAGTTACACCTGCCATTACAACTGCAACCATCGACATAAGTTTGATCAGGATATTCATTGAGGGTCCACATGTATCTTTAAACGGGTCACCGACTGTATCGCCAACAATACTTGCTTTATGGCATTCACTTTTCTTTCCGCCATAGTTGCCTCTTTCGATGTATTTTTTAGCATTATCCCAGGCACCGCCGGCATTATTCAGCATGCTGGCGAGAGTGAAACCTGTCGTCATTCCGCCTATAAGGAGGCCAACAACTCCGGGAACTCCAAAAACAATTCCTGTTACAACAGGAACAATAATAGCCATAAGTGCCGGTACAACCATTTCTTTCTGTGCTCCTTTAGTTGCAATAGCAACACATTTTGCATATTCAGGTTTACCCTTACCTTCCATTATGCCAGGAATTTCACGAAACTGGCGTCTTACCTCTTCAACCATTCGACTTGCATTTCTACCAACTGCTTTCATTGCCATTGCTACAAACACGAAAGTCATCATTGCTCCAATGAACAGACCTGCCAATAATATCGGGTTGAATAATGAAAGGTTGTAAGCTGAAACAAAATCTTTTATTCCAGCATGAGAAACTTCAATCGCGCTTTGCCCTGCCTGAACAACTGCAGGTGCATGACTCTTATAAAACAATACATCGCCAATCTGTTTATAACCATCAACACTCTTGTCAGCAAGCCTGCCAAGCCATAGTTTTACCTCTTCCATATATGCTGCAACAAGAGCAAGTGCTGTCAGAGCTGCCGAACCGATAGCAAATCCTTTACCTGTAGCAGCGGTTGTGTTACCAAGTCCGTCAAGAGCATCAGTCCTTTCTCTTACCTCTTTTGGAAGTTCTGACATCTCAGCATTACCTCCGGCGTTATCCGCAATTGGTCCAAAAGCATCAGTTGCAAGAGTAATTCCAAGGGTAGAAAGCATCCCTACTGCTGCAAAACCAACTCCATAAATACCTGTTGCAAAATTGTGGAATCCGCCAGCAAAACCGTATGCAGCTATAATACCCGCAACAATTGTAAGAACCGGAACCCAGGTCGAGAACATTCCAACAGCCATACCTTCAATAATTACCGTGGCCGGTCCCTGTTGTGATTGTTTTGCTATACCTTGTGTGGGTTTATATCCATCTGATGTAAAATATTCTGTAGCCTGACCGATAATAACACCAGCAACAAGACCCGAAACTGCAGCACCGAATACACCCCATGTTATCCAGTCTGCCCAGGCCATAACTGCAAGTACAACAAGGATAAGGGCAGAACTACCTCCGGTGCCAAGAAGTAGGGCACGCAGAAGAGTCTTTGGAGATGCATCTTCTTTTGTCCTGATCATATAAATACCTGCTATTGAAAGCAATATACCGATTGCAGAAACCAGCATCGGAGCTATAATGGCTTTAATCTGATAATCAGCCTGACCAACTATAGCCGGAAGGGCAGCACCAAGAGCTGCGGTTGAAAGGATAGATCCTGCATATGATTCATAAAGATCCGCACCCATACCTGCAACATCACCAACATTGTCACCTACGTTATCAGCTATAGTTGCCGGGTTACGCGGGTCATCTTCAGGAATTCCAGCTTCTACTTTACCAACCAGGTCAGCACCTACGTCGGCAGCTTTTGTAAATATCCCGCCGCCAACGCGCGCAAAGAGTGCCTGAGTTGATGCACCCATACCAAAAGTGATCATTGTTGCAGTAATCTCAACAAACGCCTGGTGCTGATCAATTCCCGGCTGAACAAATGTAAGACCCAGCCAATGGAGTCCTGTTACCATATGTTCCGGAGTGAAAATAACTTTGGTAAGCAAAAGGAACCACAATGCAATATCCAGTAATCCAAATCCAACGACGACAAGGCCCATAACCGCTCCACTCCTGAGTGCAATCTTTAATCCTTTGTCTAAGGATTTTGAAGCACCCCATGCAGTTCTGTTCGATGCAAATGTTGCAGTTCTCATTCCAAGATAACCACAAAGCCCGGAAAAGAAACCTCCTGTCAGGAAGGCAACTGGAACAAATGGGTTCTGCACACCCATATAAGCAAGAATTGCCAGCAAGACAGCAAGGACCAGGAATACCTTTGTAACAACAGTGTACTGGCTTTTCAGGTAGGCCATAGCACCTTCCCTGACGTAAGCAGCAATCTCCTTCATCTTGTCTGTCCCTTCCTCCTGTTTAAACATTCCCTTGTAAAAGATCCAGGCAAACAATAATGCTGTGAGCGCCGAAATTGGAACAATCCAGAATAAACTACTAATCATGATATCTGTTTTTAAATTTAAAAAAGTAATGGTTTAGAATAACAAAAATTTTGCCGGTACAAAACTAATTCAGTTTTTCATTAATGCAAATGAAAAAAAGATATTCTTGAGACTGTTTCTATGATAATAAGGTGAACCTTTTTTGAAGGATTCACCTTTTTAAAAAAGAACCGGAGATCTTATTTCAATGAGATCTCTTTTTCATTTTTATTTTAGAATCAGATCTCGCGGAAAAATTCGTAATTAATATCTTCCATCTCTTTCATACTTGGATATGGATAATATAGAATTTCATCTTTAGAACCAACATAAAAGCCTGATTCAATTGTCCTGTAAAGTAGTATGCCTGAGTAAATTCTCTGAACCGTCTTCATATGTTTTTCATATTCCCCTCTCAATATTTCAAGGCAATCCCTGAGATGTCCTATATTTGAATAGGGTAACTGTTCTGCTGAACCGTAAAGCGGATTTGTGGCCAGTTCGCCTAACTTTAATTCAACAAAAAACAGTTTGGGCAATACAATAGGCCGTGAGCCGTCAGTAAGAGTTTTAAGGAAGACTGATGGAGAAAGTCCGCTTGCAACGAGTGGTGTAACCGGACACAACTCCTGATAAAGATGGAGAGAATTTTGAGTTTCTTTACTTCTATCATAGTTTGTTTTTTTCAATTCAAGAGCAGTACCATGATCAGTAGTAAGGTAAAGGCTTTTAAGAGCAGAAACAGGAATTGTTTCCAGCACTCTGTAAACAGAGAGATAAACAGAGCTTTTGGGACTGCCATCTTCTTTGGCTACACAACGTTTGTTAAGACTGTCAACATCAATGAGGTTCTCAATCTGTTCAAGGTCAACCTCAAAAAAGATTGTCTGGCCTTTATTACGTTTTTTGGTCCCGGTTGAAAGATACATTCCAAATCCTTCCGGAGGAAGCATCGAAGCGACAAGCGCTTCGGGAGTACAGGTCAGGTAAACGTATTTGCTCATAGTTATAAGTTATTTAGGAACATTAATCCATTAAAAAATCACTATGAAGAATTTTAATATATATCAATATCAAATTTAATCTTCTTTTTCAACAAAAAAAACGAGAAAAGAATTCAATTGCAGTTATTTTTTAGTCTGCTTTATATATCAATTATGATGAAATCCATGACTTATTTGCTCCAGATAAATAAAACCTGTTGCTTTTATTAAATTTGCCGTGTTATTTAACTTTCCACACCAGAAATAATTTAAAAGATGATGAGTAATTTTTTTGATGATAAGATCGCGGAGAGACTTGGAGGCAGAAACTTTGGAAAATCAACTGTTATATACAAATTTGAACTTATCAAACGGGCTAAGGCTGCTGCAAAAAAGACACATCCGGGAGTCGAATTAATAGACATGGGTGTCGGCGAGCCTGACTGGCCGGCAGATAATCTTGTTGTAAAGTCGTTATCAGAAGAAGCCGGCACGCCCGGTAACAGATGGTATGCCGATAATGGGATCCCTGAATTCCAGGAAGCAGCAGGACTTTATCTTGAAAAGGTTTATGGGCTTTCCGGTATTGTACCCTCGGAACACATAATCCATGGCATCGGATCGAAACCAATACTTGCAATGCTTCCTGTCTGTTTTATAAACCCGGGCGATATTTTGCTCACCACAGTTCCGGGATACCCTGTCACTGCAACCTATACAAAGTATCTAGGAGGGGAAGTGTTTAACCTGCCGCTGATGGAATCAAACTCATTTCTTCCGGACTTAAGCATTATCCCTCAACCGGTTCTGAAAAAAGCCAGGATGCTTTATCTGAATTACCCGAATAATCCTACAGGTGCTGTGGCAAATACAGATTTCTTTGAACAGGTAGTCGGTTTTGCCAGGAAAAACAACATTATCGTCGTCAATGATTCAGCCTACGGGGCATTGACATATGACGGAAATAAACCACTCAGTTTTCTCTCTGTTGATGGAGCAATGGATGTCGGACTGGAAGTTCATTCATTGTCAAAAGCATTTAATATGACCGGATGGAGGATTGGCTTTATCTGCGGAAACAGTAAAGCGGTAAAAGCATATGGAACAGTTAAGGACAATACTGACTCGGGGCAGTTCAGGGCAATTCAGAAAGCTGGTATACAAGCTTTAAAGCATCCGGAAATAACAGAGAATACAATTTCAAAATATTCAAGAAGATTTGATCTACTGGTAAATGCTCTGAATGATGTGGGCTTTGATGCCAAAAAGCCAAAAGGAACATTTTATTGCTATGTAAAAGCTCCTGCCGGAACTGAGAATGGAATAACGTTTAATACAGCATCTGAATTTTCAGAATTTCTTATTAAGGAATCATTAATATCAACTGTTCCATGGGACGATGCAGGAAAATACATTCGATTTTCAGTTACATTTGAAGCAGATTCTTCTCTCAAAGAGAAAGAAGTGATAAATGAAATGAAAAACAGGATGAAAGTGTTGAAGCTTAAATTCTGAACTTTTACTTCAGGCTCCCCTCCCTGGAGCTGGGGGATCGC
>Ga0326726_10003952_pt1 | contig 13572 bp, 12 predicted proteins | sample MHFenrmetagenome_2_FD_207603 | JGI IMG/M metagenome (GOLD analysis project Ga0326726, IMG submission 207603) | Lab enriched peat soil microbial communities from Michigan Hollow, Ithaca, NY, United States - MHF15MN | ecosystem: Environmental > Terrestrial > Soil > Wetlands > Peat | place: USA... | reverse complement strand
ATGGACCCCAACGACGGCGCGATCCGCGCGCTGGTGGGCGGATTCGACTTCTACCGCAACAAATTCAACCATGCCACGCAAGCCTATCGTCAGCCGGGGTCCAGCTTCAAGCCCTTCATCTACTCGGCGGCTCTGGAAAAGGGGTTCACGGCAGCCACCGTAATCAACGATGCACCACTGGTGATCGACGCCGCCGAGACCGGTTCGGTACCCTGGGAGCCGAAGAACTTCGACGCCACGTTCGATGGTCCAATCCGGTTGCGCACAGCGCTGACCAAGTCGAAGAACCTGGTCTCGATCCGCATCCTGCAGGCCATCACCCCGCAGTACGCCCAGGACTACATCAGTCGCTTCGGCTTCGATCCCAAACAGCATCCCCCCTACCTCACCATGGCGCTGGGGGCCGGATCGGTGACACCGCTCGAGATGGCCACCGGATACTCCGTATTCGCCAACGGCGGATACAAAGTGGCGCCGTACTTCATCACGCGCGTTGAGGACGCCAGCGGCCGAGTCCTGGCGAAGGCAGCGCCGGTGCGTGCAGGAGAGGGCGCCCAACGCAGCATCGATAGCCGTAATGCATTCGTGATGTACAACATCATGCAGGACGTTATTCGGGGCGGGACCGGCGCGCGTGCCATGTCGCTTGGCCGAACCGACTTGGCCGGAAAGACTGGAACGACCAACGACCAGATGGACGCCTGGTTCGCGGGATTTCAGCGCAACCTGACCTGCGTGGTCTGGGTTGGGTTCGATCTACCTCACTCGCTGGGGCCGAGCGAGACCGGTGCGGTTGCGGCGCTACCCATCTGGATCTCCTACATTGGAGCGGTGCTCAAGACCCTGCCTGAAGACTCGCCGCCGGTACCCGAAGGCGTCATCGCCGCGCGCATCAACCCGGAAACTGGATTACGCGATCCGAGTTCGAAAAATACGCTAGTGGAGTACTTCTACCAGGAGAACCTCCCGCCCGAAGAAGAAGCATCGACGGGTCCCGACCTGCAGGCCGAGCCGCGCCGTCCGGAAGACATCAAGAACGAGATCTACTGACCCAGGCTGACCACCGTGAGCAAAGAGACCCCTGCCAATCGAGCGCAGATGCGCGGTCGCATCGCGCACCTCGCGGCACGCATGATCGCCGTGGACGGCATCCGCGACTACGGGCTGGCGAAGCGCAAAGCCGCCCGTCAGGCTGGAGCCCCCGATTCCCGAAATTTGCCGACCAACCTGGAGATCGAGGATGCTCTACGCGCCTATCAGGCGCTATACCAGGCCGACGAGCACCCGGAGCACCTCAACCGGCTGCGCCGGCTCGCGCTGGAGATGATGCGCCTCCTGGAACCGTTCAACCCTCACCTGACGGGTCCGGTCCTTTCGGGCAGCGCCGGCCGCCACGCCGAGATCCACCTCCATTTGTACACTGACGATGTGAAAGAGCTCGGCGTGTTCCTGCTGAATCGTGAGATCCCGTTTCGCACGCGGGAAACTCGGATCTGGTCGGGCGACGTCAGTGCGGTAGTACCGAGCTTCCTGATCAGCACGCGGGATGCCGACTACTCCGTAACCGTGCTGGGTACGCGGCACCGGCGTCAGCCACTGCGCGTGACGTCCGATGGCCGGCCGCTGGAGCGTGCGCCGATCCAATCGGTCGAGTCGCTGGTTGCGGGCGGCGAACAATAGGCGTCGGTTGCCGCGCGACTCGAGTGTTGTATCGGGTCGGGCTCACCCTTCCTGCAGCCAACGCGCTGCCTGTAGGGCGAAATAGCTGAGGATCCCGTCCGCCCCGGCGCGCTTGAAGGCGAGCAACGTTTCGAGCACGCAACCACGCTCCTCGAGCCACCCGTTTGCGAACGCTGCCTTCAGCATCGCGTACTCCCCGCTGACTTGATACACGTACGTTGGGGCCTTGAAATGGTCCTTCACCCGTCTCAGGATATCCAGGTAAGGCATGCCGGGTTTCACCATCACCATATCGGCACCTTCTGCCAGGTCTAACCCCACTTCCCAGAGCGCTTCGTTGCTGTTCGCGGGATCCATCTGATAGGTGTACTTGCTGCCTTTGCCCAGATTTGTGGCCGAGCCGACGGCATCACGGAACGGTCCGTAGAAGCCGGACGCGTACTTCGCGGAGTAGGCCATGATGCGGGTGTGGATGTACCCGTCTGCATCCAGTGCGCGCCGCAAGGCCCCGACCCGCCCGTCCATCATGTCCGAGGGCGCGACGATGTCCACACCGGCGCGCGCCTGGGTCAGCGCCTGCTGCTCTAGGATCGCGATGGTCTCGTCGTTCAGGATGTACCCGGCGCTATCGATCACACCGTCCTGGCCGTGGCTGGTGTAGGGATCCAATGCGACGTCGGTCATCACACCCAGCTCCGGAAAACTCTTTTTCAGCGCCTGTGCGATGCGTGGGATGAGGCCGTCGGCGTTGGCCGCTTCTCTACCATCGGGCGTCTTCAATCCCGGCTCGATAGCGGGGAACAGAGCCATCACGGGAATGCGCAGTTTCAGGCAATCCTCCGCCACCGGCAGGAGCCGGTCCAGCGTGAGGCGCTCTATACCAGGCATCGAGGCAACGGGCTGGGCAATGTTCCGGCCCTCGATGACGAACACCGGGTATATGAGATCGTCCACCGTGAGCCGGTTCTCTCGGGCCAGTCGACGGGAGAAGTCATCGCGGCGCAGGCGCCGCATGCGCCGCTGCGGATACTGTCCAAGGAGGTCCATAGTAGGCCTACAGGAAACCACGGTGAGCCGGCAGACGCAAGTGGCTGCCGTGCTTGAGGAAAGCTCGCTTGCAATCTTTCGCCGCTGCAGCGCGGAACTTCCCCGCTCTTCGGCCGTCAAATCACGCAGACGGTTTCGTCTCCCGCTTCACCTCCCTGAGCGGGTGCCTTAATCACAATTGAGGCTTCACCCCCGGTTTTATCCCCTTTGACCGGGGGTTTTCTTTTGGCGGCTCGCCGCCCGTCCACCCTTAGGCCGCGATTCTACGCTCTTGGTAGCGGTTCCCGACTCTCTTGGGGCTATCGCCGGTTCAGAAGGCTCATCTGTGATGGCGAGCAGGCGTGACAGTGCCTCCCGCGCCTGTTCAACACCGACCGACGTCGCGCTGGAGAACAGCTGAAGGCTACACGCCGGGTACAGTTGAGCCAGCGCCTCTTCGGTTTCGATGCGTTGTCGTCGTGCAGCCTGACGCGACAGCTTGTCCGCTTTAGTCATCAGCACGTGAACCGGTCGCCCGGTGACGGCGAACCAGTCCAGCATGCGTCTGTCGAGCGCGGTCAGAGGGTGCCGCGCATCCATCACGAGGATTAGCCCGCGCAGCGCGCGCCGTGTTCGCAGATAGGCCCCCAGCAGCGCTTCCCAACGTGCCTGCAGAGCGGACGGCACTTTGGCATAGCCGTAGCCGGGCAGATCGACTAGACACCTCCCGCTACCGAGATCGAAGAAATTCATCACTTGGGTCCGGCCCGGGGTGCGGCTGACGAAGGCGAGCTTGCGCCGGGCACAGATGGCATTGATCGCACTGGACTTGCCAGCATTCGAGCGGCCGGCGAAGGCCACCTCGACGCCGCGATCGGGCGGGAGCTGACTCAACTCGCCGACGCTGAGCATGAAAGAAGCGGTTTGTAACTTGGGCGCGTGCAACAGCGTAGAGAGAGGGTCAGATAGGCTAGAATGCGCGCTTCGTTTTGTCCCGAGTCGCCGGCGCGCCGGTTCGTCGGGGGGCTCACGGTGCACATTCAGCGCACAAGCATACAGGAGCGAAGATGAAGCATCTGCGAGCGAGCGGCCTTCTTCTGGTTCTCACTGCGGTGGCCTCCGCGCAGGCGCAGACTGGAGCGCCCGGGGAGATCGGGGGCGATGCGGCCAAAGCTCGGCCGATCGCCGGCAGTGTCTGCGCAGCCTGCCACGGTGTCGACGGCAACAGCCCAATCCCGGCCAACCCGAGCCTCGCAGGTCAGCATTCGCGCTATCTCTATAAGCAGCTGACCGACTTCAAGGCAGGCCGGCGCAAGAATGCCGTCATGAGCGCCATGGTCGTCAACCTCTCCGACGACGACCTGCGCAACCTCGCAGCCTACTTCGCCGCGCAGAAACCAACGCCCGGCACGGCCAAGGATCGGGCCCTAGTTGTGGCCGGGCAAAAGCTCTATCGCGGGGGCAACAGCGATACCGGTGTGCCGGCGTGTTCCGGTTGCCATTCGCCAAACGGCGCCGGCGTTCCAGCGCAATATCCTCGGCTGGCCGGGCAACACGGCGATTACACGGTATCCCAGCTGTCATCCTTCCGCAGCGGGGATCGGGACAACGACCCCAACGCCGTGATGCGCATGATCGCCGGCCGTCTCAGCGACAAAGACATGGCCGCCGTGGCCCAATACATATCCGGGCTCAGATAATCCGAGGTCCTCAGGCGCGCGCCGCCATGCGCGCAAATACGCGCCGCGCGGCGCTGACCGTTTGGTCGATGTCAGCCGCTGTGTGCGCGGCCGAGACAAATCCGGCTTCGAAGGCGGATGGGGCGAGATAGACGCCCTCGTCCAACATGGCGTGGAAGAAGCGGCCGAACGCGTCCCGATCGCAGGCCATGACCTCGGCGTAGGACTGCGGCGGTCTGGCAGCGAAGTAGATGCCGAACATCCCGCCGATGGATTGCGCCGAGAACCTCACGCCAGCTGCTTGCGCGGAGTGTGACAGACCTTCGGTTAGACTCGCTGTCCTGGCCGCGAGTCGCTCGAAAAAGCCGGGCACCTGAACCAGGTTGAGCGTCGCCCTCCCGGCCGCAACCGCCACCGGATTCCCCGACAGCGTACCCGCCTGGTACACCGGTCCGAGGGGCGCGATGCACTCCACGATCTCGCGCCGGCCGCCGAAGGCCCCTAGCGGCATGCCGCCACCCACGACTTTGCCCAAGGTGGTCAGGTCCGGGCGAATCCCGTACAGCCCCTGCGCGCCCTGCGGTCCGACGCGGAACCCGGTCATCACCTCGTCGAAGATCAACACTGCACCGTGGCGTGTGCACAGCTCCCGCAACCCCTCGATGAAACCCTTGCGAGGCAGAACCAAGTTCATGTTGCCAGCTACCGGCTCGACGATGACCGCTGCGATGTCCTTGCCGTCACGTTCGAAGGCGCGCGCCACGCCCTCGATGTCATTGAAGTCCAACGCGAGAGTGTGAGCTACGACCTCGGGCGGAACGCCTGCCGAGCTGGGCTGACCGAAGGTGAGCGCACCCGAACCGGCCTTCACCAGAAGCGCGTCCGCGTGGCCGTGATAGCAACCTTCGAACTTAATGATCTTGGCGCGCTGGGTGAAGCCGCGCGCGAGCCGGATCGCGGTCATGGTAGCCTCGGTGCCAGAGCTCACCAACCGGACCAGTTCCAGCGACGGCAGCAGCTTGCACAGTAGAGACGCCATTTCGTACTCGGCTTCGGTGGGTGCGCCAAAGCTCAGACCCTTCGCCGCCGCCTGTTGGACCGCCGCGACCACCTCCGGGTGCGCGTGGCCGAGCACCAGCGGGCCCCAGGAGCCAACGTAGTCGATGTATTCCTTGTCGTCGACGTCCCAGGCTCGTGAACCCACGGCCCGCTGGAAAAAGACGGGCGTGCCTCCCACAGACTTGAACGCGCGCACAGGCGAGTTGACACCGGCGGGAATGACCTGCTGCGACAGCTCGAACAGTAGTTGATTGCGCGACTTCATGCGCCCGACTCGATGCTCAAGGGTTCATCTCGTCCCGGGAACAGCGCAGCCAGCGTTTGCGCAGCGGCGCGGCTATCGGGGACCTGGAACAGCCCGGAGATCACCGCTAGCGCGTCGGCACCGGCCTCAATCAGTCCGCGCGCGTTCTCAGGCGTAATACCTCCTATGGCCACGACCGGTAGATCGAGGAAGGCGCTTGCGGCACGCAACAGCTCGAGCGGCGCACGTACGGCGTCCGGTTTGACGACCGACGGGAAGAAACTGCCGAACGCGACATAGTCGGCGCCGTGAGACTGCGCCGCACGTCCCCGCGCCAGGCTGTCGTAGCACGAAACACCGATCAGGGCTCCCTCTCCCAGCGCGGCGCGCGCGGCGGCAGGCGGCATATCCTCACGTCCCAGATGTACCCCGTCGGCACCCAGCTCCCGCGCCAAGCCGACGTCGTCATTGACGATCAGAAGCGCCTCGTGTTTGCGGCACAACTCGAGCAGCCGACCCGCTTGCTGCTGGCGCGTTCGCGCGTCTGCGCGCTTGCTGCGGTATTGGATCATGCGCGCGCCACCCGCCAACACCGCATCCACCCGCGCGCACAGCCAGTCATCATCTGACGTCTCCGGCGTAACGGCGTACAACCCCCTAATCGGCTTGCTTCTCATCCTCCACATTTTCCTCGCGTGCCCAGAATAGGCGGTCGGGGATGTGCTGCCCCATACCGGGCCGGTAACCCGAACTCAGCGTCTGCCAGGTGTATTCCTGAGCATCGCGCACCGCCTCAGAAATAGGCAGGCCGTTCGCGACCGTCGCCGCGATAGCGGAGGCCAGCGTGCAGCCGGACCCGTGATAGGCCCCTGCCAACCGCTCCCAGCTGTCCGAACGCACCACACCCTGCTCGGAGTACAGCACGTTCACCACCTGCGCCGTGTTCTCGTGCGTACCAGTGATCAGCACGTACTCGCAGCCCAGTGTAAGGATGCGGCGCGCGCATTCCTCCAACGGGACGTCGTCGCTGTCGTCACCGTCCTCGATCGCGAGGCGGCGCGCTTCCAGGCTATTCGGCGTGATCAGCGTCGTCTGCGGGATTAGCAGCTCACGCAAGGCGGCTACCATTTCGTCGGTAGCCAGCTCGTCGCCGCGCCCGGAGCTGAGCACTGGGTCGAGCACCAGCGGTACCTCAGGGTAGTCCGATACCACCTCGGCGATCGCAGCGATGATCTCCACGCTGCCGAGCAACCCGATCTTGAACACCGTCACAGGCATGTCCTCCAGGACGCAACGCGCCTGGTCCGCCACCCATTCCGCATCCAGCGGCAGAACATCTTCCACGCCCACCGTGTCCTGCACAGTCACCGCGGTGACCACCGACAGGGCGTGGCAGCCCATGCTCGAAAGCGTGAGTATGTCCGCCTGCAGGCCGGCACCACCGCTGGGATCCGCGGCGGCGAAGGTCAGTACGATTGGAGGCGATTGGGACATGCGGTGTCGCGCGAGATGGGAGGGACCCGAGACGGGAATGTTCGACGCAGTGGGGATTCGATTAGAATTTGGATCTTACTCTAGTCCGCAAGATAACTGCGCCACGCCATGCACGAAGCGCGCGTCTACAAGACTTACATGTGCCTGATCTGCGGCTTCATCTACGATGAGGCCGCGGGGTTACCCGAAGAGGGTATTCCGCCGGGAACCACGTGGGATGATGTTCCGGTCAACTGGGTATGCCCCGAGTGCGGTGCGCGCAAGGAGGATTTCGAGCTGATCGAGGTTTGACTTAACCACCGGAGACCGCATGAGAATACTGCATACCATGCTGCGAGTGGGAGATCTGCAACGCTCGCTGGATTTCTATACCAAGGTGCTCGGCATGAAGCTGCTGCGCAAGAAGGACTACCCCGATGGCCGCTTCACCCTGGCCTTCGTCGGCTATGGTGACGAATCGGAAACGGCGGTGCTGGAACTGACGCACAACTGGGACACTCAGTCCTACCAGCTGGGCAACGGGTACGGGCACGTCGCTATCGAGGTGGACGACGCCTACAAAACTTGCGAAGAAGTCAGCAAGCGCGGCGGCAAGGTGACGCGGGCGGCTGGCCCCATGAAGCACGGCACGACGGTCATCGCCTTCGTCGAAGACCCGGACGGGTACAAGATCGAGTTCATCCAGAGGTCGCGTGCCCGGGCCGCTGCCCCTTGAAGTGACTCCGGATCTCCGGGGGCAGACGCGAACAGCGCGTCAGGCGTCACGGCCAGCGACAGCGTTGGCCACGCGCACGAAATCCTCCAGGGACAGAGCCTCTGGCCGCAACCGTGGGTCGATCCCGAGCGCCGTCAACTCCTCTGTGCTCGCAAAATCCGCGAGCGCGTTGCGCAGAGTCTTGCGGCGCTGGCTGAACGCCTTAGTGACTAGCGCTGCCAGCACACGCTCATCCTGCGCCGGCGTGGGCACGACTGCGTGCGGGGTGAGTCGCACGAAGGCCGAGTCCACCTTTGGAACGGGCCGGAAGGCACCCGCCGGCACCTCGAACAGTTTCTCGACGCGGAAGCGGTACTGGAGCATCACCGAGAGTCGGCCACGGGCCTTGCTGCCGGGCGCCGCCGCCATGCGGTCCACCACCTCTCGCTGCAGCATGAAGTGGCAGTCCCGGATCATCGGCCCGAACTCGGCCGCATGGAACAGCATCGGCGAGGAGATGTTGTAGGGCAGATTGCCGATCAGCCGCAGCCCCGGCCCCAGCGTGCCGAAGTCGAATCTCAACGCGTCGCCCTGGTGCACAATCAATCTCTCCGGGGCAAATTGGGTCGCCAGGCGCGCGACGATGTCGCGGTCGATCTCGACGACGTGCAACAGCCTTACGCGCTCCAACAGCGGAACGGTCAACGCGCCCAAGCCCGGGCCGATCTCTACCGCGTGGTCGTCGGGTCTCGGGTCGATGGCTTGGATCGTGTCGTCGATGTAAGCGCGATCGACCAAGAAGTTCTGGCCAAAACGCCGGCGCGGTCTATGCGAATGCATAATGGATTAGCGCGATCGTTTTGGTGAAGGTCAATGAGCTCCAGCGCGTTGCGCCGGAACCAAACCGCGGCTTATGCGGATACATCAAATCGTTGAGCCCGGCGTCGTGGCGGAGGCAAGAGACTCCAGACCCGGGGCAAACGACAGCCCGTCTTGCTCCTGCGCCGGGCTCACTTGTCTTCCAGGTGATACTCCACGTAGGTCTTGTCCCGCTGCTGGCGCACCCACTCCTGCCACTGGTCTTCGGACTTGCGCTGGCGGATAGCCTGGCGTGCAGCCAGCTTCTGACGGTCTTTGGACATGTCCTGGTCACGCCGCTCCAGCACCTGCACGATGTGCCAGCCGAAGGGGGACTTGAACGGCTCGCTCACTTGTCCCAGCTTGAGCGCGTCCATGGCGTGCTCGAACTCAGGGACCACGTCGCCCGGGGTGATCCAGCCCAGGTCTCCGCCGCGCGCTGCCGACGGATCATCCGAATGCAGACGCGCTAGTTCGCCGAAGTCGGTACCGTGCTCAATGCGATCCCTGAGGTCGTTCAGACGGTTCCTGGCGTCATGCTCGGACACCACCTCGTTGAGTCTGACCAGGATGTGCCGCGCATGGGTCTGCGTCATCATCACCGGCGTGTCCGAGCCGCGTTTGTCGATCAGCATGATGATGTGGAATCCGGCCGGACTGCGCAGGATGTCGCTCGATTGCCCGACCTTGAGGCTCCTGGCCGTCTCTAGGAAGATGCTCGGCAAACGAGCAGCCGGTCGCCAGCCCATGGCCCCGCCTTCGAAAGCGTCGGGCGCGTCGGAGAAGCCCGCAGCGACCTGGCGGAAGTCCGCGCCTTGGCGGATCTGGGACAGAGCGGTCTCGGCGCGAGTGCGCCGCGCCTTCACTTGTTCGGGCGTGGCCTGTTCCGGGACCGTCACAAGGACGTGAGCGAGGTTGTATTCGTCGACCTTGTCAGTCTGGCTCTCCTGGCCGCGCAGGAAGCTCTGGATCTCGGCGTCGCTGACTATGACCCGGCTGTCCACCTCCCGCTCGCGCAAGCGCGAGATCAGCATCTCGGAGCGCACGTCCTCACGGAACCGGTTGAACGGGATGCCGTCGCGCTCGACGGTTTCGCGCAGGGCGGCCGGTGTCATTTTATTCTGCTCAGCGATCTGGCCGATAGCCCGGTCGAGGTCCGCGTCGGAAACCCGCAGCCCGGTCTGGCGCGTGTATTGCAACAGGGCACGCTTCGTGATCATGCGCTCAAGCAGCTGCTTCTCCAGGATGTCGCGTTCGGGCAGCGGCGTTCCCTGACGTCGCAGCTGTTCGCTGGCCACACGGGCGTCGCGATCCAGCTCGAGCCGGGTGATCACTTCGTCGTTGACCACAACCACGACGCGATCAATGTCGCCGACCGACCGCGACGGCGTGCTTGCCTCCTGCGCCGCGAGCGCACCGACACCCGGCACAGCCAACAAGCTCGAGATCAGACAACCGAGAATCACCCTCATGCCTCTACGCCTGTTCGGCTCGCACAGCGGGTTTGTCACTTCGGTTGTGTGTTTGGTTCCAGGGCGGCCCAGGGCGATCACTGCTAATCCATGCCCGGATAGTACGCGTCCGGAAGCTTCGGATGCAGGGTCGGTGTGGTGTAACCTCCGATCCCCTGTCGCAGCAGCTGGAACGGGTTGCTGCCCAGGCGCGACAGCCCGGTGAGCTCGAGCTGCATGAAAAAAGCGTTGCTCCACTGCTGCGTCGCGACTAGGAAGCGGTGGTAGACGAAACGCAGTACCCAACAGTCGTGATTATATTCGAGACCCGCCAACGCCTCCAGCGGGCTGGCTGGCTGGAGCGAATAGTTCCAGCGAAATACTCCCGCCCAGCGGCTCGAGAGCGGCCACTGGCCGGAGATGTCGATCTGGTCCACAAAGTCGTGCGTATAGCGGTAGCTGAAATTGAGGACCTTGCCCGGTTCGGGCTGGTTGCGCAATGCCACGTCGAAGCGTTGCATCTGCGAAGGGTTCACGCCGTAGTCAAGGAAGGTATCGAGCGACCAGGTGGGTCTGAACTTGCCGGAGAACCCGGCCAGCAGATCGGAGCGGGACGATGTGATGGTCCCGACGTTAGGTACCGGCGTGGTGGGCAAAGTGCTAGCCAGGGTGACCTCCTGTGGCTGGAAGTAGTAGCGCTGGCCGATCAGCGCACGCCACTGTTCGACGCCTGTGGCCGGGTCGATTATGCGGGTGATGGCGGCCGCGGTAACCTGATTGGCGTTGTTGATGCGGTCGCCGCCGCTGAAGATGTTTTCGCTGAAGATGGAGGTGAAGTCGAAGTCCTTCAGCGAGCTATCGAACACCGGCAGCTGGGTCTGGTCGCGAAACGGAATGTAGACATAGTACAGGCGTGGCTCGAGGGTCTGCGTGAACTCGCGGCCCCCCAAAGAGGTCTGGCGCTCGAAGCTCATTCCGCTGTCCACGCTCAGGATCGGAAGGGTGCGCGTCTCCGGCTGCACGTCGCTGCCGGGAAAGTTGTAATGGGTATAGTTCAAGCCGATCTTGGGCGTGACATAGAACAGCGGCGTGCGCCAGGGATAGCTGACCCAGGGATAGTAGATCTGCCGCACGCCGCTCAGCAGCGCCGGCTGCTGGAAGTTCACCACCTGCCCCAAGAACGCCGGGTCGAACCCTTTGACGTTCTCCTGGGACGCCACCAGGGTCACCTGGGGAAACTGGGCGTAAGGCGTGGAAACGGTCGCGGGCTGCAGGTTCTGAAACTGTTGGGCTAGGGCGTATACGCTCCACCAGCCACCCTCATATCTGAGCCAGCCCTGCTGCGCGAGAGCCGTCTGAGAGGTGACGGCGATCTGATTGGAAAAATCCGCGAAGTAGGTGTTGTCCGACACCCTCTGCAGGTTCAGCCCACCGGTCAGCCCGCGTCCCAAGGTCTGCCCGTGTAGCAAAGAGACGAACCAGCGGCTGCTGCCTGTGACGTGATCGTCGGGAAGAAAGTTGGCCTCCAGTTTGCCGTTAAAGTCGGGCTCGAGGTAGCGATACTCGTTGTCCAACATCACGCCGCGCTTGGCCATCACGCGAGGGGCGATCGTATAGTCCATATTCGGCTGGATGTTCCAGTAGTACGGCAAGAGGACCTCGAAACCAGTGGAGCTGGAGGTACCGTAGGTCGGAGGCAGGAAACCGCTTTTGCGCCGGCTGGAGATCGGGAAGTCCATCCAGGGCGTGTACAGGATCGGGACATGTTCGAAGTAAAGCATCGCGTGATGCGCGACGCCTACGTCACGCAGACGATCTATGTCGAGTCGCTGGACCTTCATGTACCAATCGTCGCTGCCTACGTCGCAGTTGGTGTAAGTGGCGCGCGTGGCGACGTAGTCGTCGCGGTCCTTGATGATGAGCTTGTCAGCCTGTCCACGGGCGTGAATCTGTCGAAAGCGGTAGGTGGGCTTGTCGATGTAGCCGGAGTCTGTCTTGAGGTTGAACCCTGCGCGCTCGCCGGTGATGATGTCTCCCAGGCGATCGATGCGCACCTGGCCGATCGCGGTGACATCGTTGGTCTGGAACGAGTAGCGCAGGTGATCGGTGAATACGGCTTCCCCGCGGCGCCGCAACACCACGTTGCCATCGGCCTCCAGATCGAGCCCCTGGGTCCCCTGGATACGATCGGCTTCGACAAATATCGGCAGGTCGTCTTCCGACCCCGGAGCCACCGGCGGCAGCAACGACTCCTGGAGCCTGAGCTTCAGGCCCAGCGCAGGGTCCGACCGCTCAGGCGCCGCGTCCTGCGCGCGCGCGGCTGCGGCCGCCACGACCAGGACCGTGACCGTGACCGCCAACACAGCACGGTGGGATAGCATCGTGGCTTGTTGGTGTGATTTGGCGATAAAATCGCACAAAAGGTTTCTTTGAGCAATGCGACCGCTTGAGCCGCACCCTTAATATCGACGACTGGTTACGCGCACGCCTCCCCGGCGAACCCTTCAGTCTCGCCCCCGCTTCGGAGGACGCAAGTTTCCGCCGCTATTTTCGCGTCACGACGGCAACTGGCACGCGCATTGTGATGGATGCCCCGCCCGAGCACGAGGACTGTCGTCCCTTCGTGAAGGTCGCAGGCCTGTTCCTTCGTGCCGGCGTCAACGTGCCGCAGGTGCTAGCCGAGGACGTCGAGAACGGCTACCTGCTCCTGACCGATCTCGGCACTACCATGTATCTGGAGGTGCTCGGTGAACGCAACGCCGCGCGGCTGTACGACGCCGCCACAGACGCGCTGGTTCGCATCCAACTCGCCAGCCGTCCCGGCATGCTGCCGGAGTACGACCGCACGCTGCTGCTGCGCGAGCTGCGTTTGTTCCCGGATTGGTACATCGCAAAGCAGCTGCGCGTGTCGCTGTCCGAGGCCCAATCCAACGCACTCACCGCGGCTTTCGAGCTGATCCTGGCCAACAATCTCGCCCAGCCGCGCGTGTACGTGCATCGCGACTATCACTCACGCAACCTGATGGTCACCGAGCCCAATCCGGGCATCATCGACTTCCAGGATGCGGTGTACGGGCCGGTCACCTACGACCTCGTCTCGCTGTTCAAGGACGCCTACATCTATTGGGACGAGGAGCACGTCATCGACTGGGTCGTGCGCTACTGGGAAAAGGCGAGGACGGCGGGACTGCCGGTGGACGCCGACTTCGGTGCGTTCTATCGCGATTTCGAGTGGATGGGCGTGCAGCGACATATCAAAGTGCTGGGCATCTTCGCACGGCTGTTCCACCGCGACGGCAAGGATCGATACCTCCAGGACCTGCCCCTGGTCATGGCCTACCTGCGCGCGGCTTGCGGGCGCTACAGCGGCCTTCACCCGTTGTTGCG
>Ga0326726_10003951_pt1 | contig 13573 bp, 11 predicted proteins | sample MHFenrmetagenome_2_FD_207603 | JGI IMG/M metagenome (GOLD analysis project Ga0326726, IMG submission 207603) | Lab enriched peat soil microbial communities from Michigan Hollow, Ithaca, NY, United States - MHF15MN | ecosystem: Environmental > Terrestrial > Soil > Wetlands > Peat | place: USA... | reverse complement strand
CGATGGGGTGATGTGTTCAGTCACCGGGCTTGTGAACGAATTCACAAGCCCCGAACGGCGGGAAATCTGAACGCCTCGCTGTGCGCACGCAAGTGAGCAACCCGTTGTCGGCGCACGTGTAATCCTAATCGCACTGATCCTGCGCGTCTGCGTCGAATAACCATCAACCGCGCACCGCGCCGACGCGCCGCGCTGCCGCCGCGCACACGGCGCCCGCATCGGCCATCTCCAGTGAGCGAACGTCGTCCGGCAAAAGATCCAGGTTCGCGCGTGGCGTCTGCGTCAGTCGAAGCGGCCATTGCGTGCCGAACACGAACCGCTTCGCGCCGACGGTACGAAACAACTTGGCCAGGTGGTCTTCCGGCGGACCCCAGATCCAGGAGATGTCCCAGTAGACGCGACGCTGCTCGGCGTCCGTCAGACCCCAGTGTGTCTCCTCGATCAGATCGCGGCTGGCGGCCGTGACGACCAGGCGCACCGCGTCCCCCGCGCGTGCGAGCGAACGGATCGCCGCCGCGGAGAGATCGCCGGCGGTGTCCATCGCGTGCCGCTGGCGCAGATCCTCGAAGCGAACCGTGAGGAGGAGCGCCATTCCCCGCTCTCCCGCCGCGAGCGCCAGCTCGCGCATCGATGAGTCGTGCGGACCGAGCCCCCACTGCGGTGGATAGGCGCGGACAGCGGGCGCTCCCTCGCTCGCGGCCTGCTCGAGCGTCGCTTCCCACTTCGGCCAATCGGGACGCACCGCCGGCACGGGGCGCAGGCGATCGCTGAACGGACGGAGCGCGGTGAACAACTCGGCGTTGCCGGGCGTCGGATCGCGATAGAACGCCGACGGCAGATGCCCGACCCACGCGCCATCCAGTCGCTCCCGGTCGAGCACGCGCACGAGCACCTCCGGATCCGGATGCGGAACATGACGGAATGGGTAGGGGCCGATCAGCGCGTTGGAGTCGATCACCGCGGGGATGAGGGAAGGGAGACGCGGGAAGCGGAAAGCGCGGGACACCGCGGGAAACTACGCGGAGGAAAAATGCGGACGGCGTTTTGCCAGCGAATGTCGGCGATGTCGTCGGCGCTCAGGCCGAGTTGGTGCAACGCGCGCAGCTTCGCCAAGCCCGTGCACATCGTGAGGTCGGAAGCCCAGAGCAAGCGTTCGGCGCCGAGTGCCGCCACTGCGGAGTCGAGCATGCCGCGGTCGGCGCCGCTGCCGGAGAGATCGGGGTAGATGTTCGGACAGTCGACCACGGCGGGGAACGTGTGCGCGTAGTCCCCTCCCCCGCCGATGTGGGCGAGGATGAAGCGCGCCCGCGGATGTCGGACCGCCAGGCGCGCGAGGTCCGCGCCATCAGAGATCTCTTGCGACGGCCATTCACGCCGGCGGTGCTGCCAGATGTGATGCAACACCGGCAGCCCGCGGTCGGCCGCGACATCCGCGATCGGATCGAGGAGCGGGTCGTCCGCCCGGCGACTCGCCGCCAGCTTGATCCCGATGGCGCCGCGCGCCACGCAGCGGTCGATCTCGAGCAGCGCGTGGCCGGTGTAGTTCGGATTGACGGTGACGAACATCCTCACGCGATTCGATTCACGCTCCGCGATCTCGAGCATCGCGTCGTTGCCGCGCGTGACGTCGTCGGGCGAGGGAAAATAGGTTGGCGAGGAGAAGCCGAACGTACCGAGGATCGACGCGACGTGGTAGGTGACGCCGATGCGCTCGCCCGCGCGGAAGCGCGCGTCGTTGACGTCAGCCCAATCGGCGCGCCCGGTGTCCCCGAACAGAAAGTGTGCGTGGGCGTCGATCAGCGGCTCGCGACCGGCGAGGGGTTCCCCGGCGTCGCGAGCCGCCGTCACCGCGATGCTTCCTCGTCGCGCAGCGCGACGAGCGCGTCGCTCGCCCCGGCCTCGATCGCGCCGATCGCCCCCTCGTCGTGCGCCAGCGCGGCGTAGTTGTACGCGCCGCGCTTGAAGAACACGCCGTGCGCCGCCGCCAGCTCGAGAAAACGCCGTTCGCGCTCGGGACGATCCCAGCGCAGCATCCACATGGGATCGAGCCCGTCCACGGTCACGCCTTGCACACCGCTCGCCTCGATCGCCGACGACACCGCGCGCCTCATCTCCGCGCCGATCGTCCAGAGCGAGTCGCAGATATCGGCGGCATCGTGCCAGGCCAGCACGGCCGTCGCGGCGGCGAGCGATGCGGCTTCACCGGCGAGCGTCGAGGAAATCCAGGTGCGCTTCGCGGCGTCCATGATGTCGCGGTCGCCGACGACCGCCGAGAGCGGATAGCCGTTCGCCATCGCTTTGCCGAACGCGGCGAGATCGGGCACGACGTCGGCGTACTGCTGATAGCCGCCGATCCGCAGCCGGAAGCCCGTCTTGACCTCGTCGAAGACGAGCACTGCGCCACTCGACGTCGCGAGCTCTCGCGCGCGCGTGATCCACTCCTTCGATGGGAGACGCTCGACCACCGGCTCGATCACGATCGCCGCGAGCGATGCGCCCGCGTCGCGCACGGCCGCCTCGAGCGCCGGCACGTCGTCGAACGGGACGCGGCGGAAGAGTTGCTTCGTCGCGTCCGGCACGCCCGCCGTGTCATCCGCCGACCAATCGAGCCACCCAAAGTAGCCCGAGCCGATGACCATGTCGCGCGCGGTGTAGGTGCGGGCGAGTCGAACGCACGCGGCCATGGCTTCGGCGCCGGTCTTGAGGAATTGCACCCGGTCGGCGCACGGAATGACGCCGCACAGCCGCTCGGCGACGTCGACCTCGCGGTAGTTCGACAGCGCCGCCACGTGGCCTGCGGCGATCGCGTCCACGACCGCGCGCGTGACGTTCGGTTCGGCGTAGCCGAGCGCGACCGAACCGAGCGCCATGGTGCAATCGAGATACTCGTTGCCGTCGACGTCAGTGACGCGGCAGCCGACCGCCTGCGCAAAGTGCGTCGGCCCGACGGCATCGGCGTCGCCGTAGAGCGCCTCGACGCGCTTGCTCCCCGTGGACGCGCCGTTGGGCAACACGGCCATCGCGCGCGCGCGCCAATCGGAGTGGTCGCCCTCGGCCTCGGCGATCTCTTCACCGTCAGCGGCAGCACCTTCGTCGTGTTCGTCGCTCGGGGCGGGCGGCGCCTCCGCGGCGCGGCCTTTGTTTCCACGGTCGAAGAATCGGCCAAATGGCATGGCAGGAAACCTAGTCGTCCGGTCGACGGACGCCACACTCGCGCGCTGGGGCGCGACCTCAGCGCGGCCTCAGCGCGGCAGCTTCCGCGTCCGGTTCAGGAAATTGGTCACCTCGATCGCCATTGCGCGCATGAGCGACAGCTCGCGCGCGTTCGGCGCCGCGCGGTAGGCGAGCGAGCGCAGCGTACGCATGATGTGCTCCGGATAGCGCGTCTTGAAGAACTCGATCGCCGTGAGCGAGCGCTGGGCGTCCTCGAAGAATTTCTCGAACTGCTCGTTGCTCGGCGGTGGCGTGTCCTTTCGCGGCGGCCCGATGGTGCGCGTCGCATCCGCGGCGGCGAGGTGCAGCTCGTAGAACGCGATGAGCGCGGCCTGCGCGAGATTGAGCGACGCGTGATCGGTAGTCGGAATGGTCACCGTCGCGTGCACGCGGTCGAGAATGTCGTTCGGGAGACCGCTGTCCTCCCGGCCAAAGACGAAGGCCACGGGTCCGTCGGGCGCGGCCGCGAGCGCCTCGACGGCGGCCGCCTTCGGGTCGATGAGGTGCAGCTTCGCGCTGCGCCGGCGCGCCGTGAATCCGGAGACCCAAACGCAGTCGGCGACGGCGTCGTCGAACGACTCGAACCGCTCGATTCGCTCGATCAGATCCATCGTGCCGTGTGCGATCCCCTCGAGCTTCACGACGTCGTAGTCCACCGGCCGCACCAACCGGAGCCGGCCGATCCCCATGTTCTTCATCGCGCGCACGGTGGCGGCAATGTTGATCGGATTCTGCGGCTCGTACAGCACCACGACCACCGCGCCGAGCAACGATTCACTCATCGTCGATCCGGAGCGTCACGAACCGCCCCGCGTCGTGGCGATCCCCCCGCAGGTAGACGAACTCGCCGTCGCCACCGCTCAGCACGAGCTGCCCGCGCCGTCGCTCGCGCTCGGCCGGCATCTCGTTCACGATCAGGTCGAACGCCTCGGGGATCGGCGCGAGCTCGATGTCCATCTGATAGCCGGTTGGGGTGGGGCCCCAGGTCGCCCGAGGTTGAACGACATCCGCGGGCGCGCCGATCACGCGAACCCGAACGTCGCCGGACTCCGTTTCGGGAATCAACATCCATCCTGTCAGCACGGACGCGGATTGGATGTGCAGCTGCACACCGTCGCCGTTGATGTCGGGATGTTCATTGTCATATCGGTTGACGGCGTCGCGTGGCTTAAAGGTCCGCTCGCTGCGCTCAACGAGCACGGTCAGGTGGAGTGCGCGGTCGCTGGCGCGCAGCGTGATCACGGCGGCCGGCGCACCCGCGCCGATCCAGCTCGACTCCGAGCGCCGGTAATGTCGCTCGCCGAGCTCGATCGTGCGCGGCACGTTGCGGCGCAGGGACAGCGGCCGCCGACCGGGCGTGGGGCGTTGTCTCTCCAGCGAAGCCGGCGTCGTGGTCGCCGCCCGCACTCGGCCGCCGAGCTCGATCGTGCCCCGAGCCGAACCGGAAAGATCGACGCGCCAGCCGCCGTCCGTTCGACAATGGGTGTGGACCGCTCCGTCCGACAACGTTATCCGCACCGTGTCGCCGATCTCCACGTCAGTCACGCCAGGCGACCATGCCATCACCGTGCGATGCCGCACCGTCCGCCCGCGTGTTCTGAGAACTCGAAAGTACGCCTCGGAAGGGGTGCTCCCCGGCGGACCGGGCGCCCGGACGCGCCACCAGTCGGTGTCGGCGTCGCTCCGCGCCCAGAGGTCGAGCGTCTCGCGTCCAACGGTCGCGACGCCATGGACCGTGGCATCGGCCTCGATGAACTGGCGCGCGGCGTCGCGAAGGAAATTGAATCCGTCTTCGAGACCGGCACCTCCGTCGAGCGTGCCGGCGACGAACGCGCCGACGCTCGCGTCGAGCGTGACGTCGGCGTGGAGCGGAAGGTCGATGATCGCGTCGCTCTCGGTCGAGACCGTCAGCTCGTCGAGCACATAGTCGGGCGTGACGACGAGTGTGCGCGTCGCGCGGGCGCCCGGCGCGATGTCGTCGACCGTCGCCTCGATCCAGCCGGCCGCCTCGCCCTCCTCGTACGCCGTGAGGGTGCCGTCGACCCGCGCCTGGGACGCACCGTTCACCAGCGGCGCGCCGTGGGCGAGCGTGCTCCGATACCAGTGGAGTGTCGGGTCGACGTAGGAGCCGGTGCCTGGATCGTCGAGCCAGCGCGTGTCGTCGTTCGCCAGCAAGACGTTCAAGCGATCCGGATGCCCGTGGCCGCCCCCCGAATGCCCGTAGTCGAGCGCGACGTAGGTGCGTCCCTTGTTGCGCCGAAACACCGCGATGCCCTGCGACTCGAGGAGCGCCGACTGTGGCGGAACCGACATGAGCGGCGGAAGCTCGAGGCGCGCGCACAGGAGCGCACGCCAACTGAGGTCCGCGCGCGTGAGCGACGACGGCGCCGAGTTTCGCTCGACATCGGCGGACGACGTGCGGCGTCCCGTCTCTCCCCGGGGAACGTGATCGTGATATAGCCGGTGCAACGCACCGACGAGCGTTGGATCGGCGCGGCGTGCCAGTCCGAGCTCGCAGTGCTCCGCGATGCGCCACTGGCGCAGCGAGATTCTGTACTGCGAATCGCGCCGCGAAGGGAGAGTGAAGTCGGGCAGCGCCGTGAGGAACGGCGTCGAAAAGCCGCGCTCGAAGCGCACGGCGGCCGGCCGTGGGATTTCCATCCCAGCCTGTTCGGCGAGCGTCACACCGTACCACAGGCCGCGGTGCGCGAACAGGTGATAGTTCTCGCCCTCGTACCAGGTGCCGTCGGCGAGCAAGCCTGACTGGAGCTGCCACGCGACCCCGGATGGGCCGAATACCACCCGCTCGGCCGCCCGCGTGTCGCCGAGCATGCGCGCCGCGGCGAGGAGTGCGGCGTCGTTCCACACCTGCCGGTTCGAGCCGTCCTCGTCGTAGCTGGCGATGATCTCGCGGCTCGGCGCGACGATCCGGTCGCGCACGCGCTCGACGAGATCGTTCGCACCCGTCAGGAGATCGGCCGCGATGCAGATTTGCAACAGCCAGATCGACTCGAGGTAGGTGCTGAAGAAGAGTCGCGTGGGCCCCAGCACGTTGTCGACGTTCGGATAGCTCGCGTAGCAGTCGCAATAGCCGCCGAGAATGCGCGCCGCCAGATCGGCGAAGCGCGCGTCGACGCCCAGGCGACCGAGCACGGCAGCGTGCACCGCGCGCTCGGCGAGCCAGAGCTGGTACCAGTAGATCCAGAACCGATCGTGAAGCTCGCCGCGGAAGACCTCGCGGCATACGGCGCAGCGATGGGCGTGCGGCTCGAACGGATCGAACTCGAGCAGCACGCCGTCGCGTGGGCAGCGGCCACCTTCGCGCGACAACAGGGCCTTCTCCGTCGGGAAATAGACGTCGCGCGACACCAGCGGCTCGAGGTCGGCGGCGAGCGACCGTGCGAGCGACGCGAGCGGTCCCGCGGCGGCCGCGCGCCTCACCGCCAGCGCTGTGTCGGAGACAAGTAGGCTCACCGGCTCGCCCGCTCCCACTTCGCGATGGTCGTCAGCTCGCCGCGCAGGTCCATCACCACGTTCCGAAGATTCGCCGCGACACCCTGCACGCCGCGCGAGTGGTAGATCCACGCGACCGGGACGCTCGCGGCAAGGTCAGCCTGGACGCGACGCCATGCCGCGGCCCGCTCGGTGTCGCCGCGCGCCGCGCGCGCCGCCGCGAACAGCGAGTCGAGCGCCGGCGAGTGGTATCCGGTGTAGTCCAGCACACCGCCGGCCTGGCGCGAGTCGAACATCGACGACAGGAACGCCAGCGACACGTCGCCCGGCACTCCCGCGATGAGCACGTCGAACTTCTTCGGCTGCGTGCGCGCCTCGGTGAGAAACGCTCCGAGCTCGACCTGTCTGATGTTGACGTGCACGCCGCGCGTGCCGAGGTCCGCCTGCACGAGCTGCTCGACGGCGTTGTCGCCACTGCCGACGGTCAGCAGGTCGAACGAGAACGGCTGGCCGCCGCGCATTCGCTCGCCACCCGGCGCGCGCGCATACCCTGCGGCGTCGAACAGCGAGTCGGCGCGCGCCGTGTCGTGCGCCGGCGCGCCGTCGAGCGCGAGCGGACTCTCCGGCGGTACCGGGCCGGCGGCGGGCGTCGCGAATCCGGCGAGCGCCGCGCGCACGATCCGCTCCCGATCGAGCGAGAGCGAGATCGCGCGCCGAACGCGGACGTCGTCAAACGGCGGCTTGTGGACGTTGAACACCAAGCCCGTCGTGAACAGCACTGGGTAGTCGATCACGCGCAGCGATTTGTCGCGCGAGGCGAGCGGCGCCATCGCGGGCGAGATGCCCGCCACGTCGAGATCGCCGCTCGCCAGGCCGGCGAACTTCGTCGTCGGCTCGTCGACGACGCTCACGACGATCCCACGCATGCGCGGCGGGCCGCCGAGATCGGCGGGAAAGGCGTCGTTGCGGCGGAAGACCCAACGCTCTCCCGGCCGGCGCTCGACGAACCGAAAGGGACCGTTGCCCACGGGATCGACGTCGAACGGCACGCGCCTCATGTCGCCGCGCGGAACCGATCCGAGCAGGTGCGACGGGAGAAGCGGGAGCTCGCACAGCACGAGCGGAAACGCCGGTTGCGGCGACCGAAAGCGAATTTCGAGGGTGGTGTCGTCGCGCGCGCGCGCCGAGTCGATCGACGCGAGATCGGCCGCGCGCCAGTAGCCGGTCGCCGGATCGCGCGCCGCGTCGATCGTGAACGCTGCGTCGCGCGCCGTGGTCCGCTGACCGTCGTGCCAGCGGAGGTCGGGGACGAGATGGAACGTGAGCATGCTGTGATCGGGCGACCACTCCCAGCCGCGCGCGGCATAGGGCACGGGCGCGAGCGCCGAATCGTAGCGCGCGAGGGTGACGAACAGGGCGAATCGCTGAATCTGTCGCGACAGCGGATGAATCGTGACGAGTGGATTGCCCGACTCGAGATCGGTGCCCGATGCGTAGACGACGACGTCGGCGGGCCGCTGCGGGGCGCACGCTGCGCCGACGGTCGTGATCGCCCAGAGCACGGTTGACACGCGAAGCCGCCGGTGCAGCTTCAACGCGTGCATCCTCGCGCCGTGCTGCGTCGGCTCGCCGGCGCGCTGTTCCTGCTCTGGCTGGTGCTCACGATCACGTTCGCGCTCATCCGTCTCGCTCCGGGTGATGCCGCGACCTTTCTGGTTCCACCGTCGGCCACGGCGGCCGACGCCGCGCGCCTTCGCGCCGATCTCGGCCTCGACCGCTCGATCGCCGTTCAATATGCACGGTGGGCGGTAGCGCTGCTCCACGGCGACCTGGGTGAGAGCTTCGCGTTGCATCAACCCGTCGCCCGTGCGCTGGCCGACGCGCTTCCCGTCTCGCTCGGGCTCGGCGCCGCCTCGTTGGCGCTCACGTTCCTCGTCGGCGTGCCGATCGGCCTATGGCAAGCCGTGCGCCGCGGCAAGTGGATCGACTATACGCTCACGATGGCGACCACCCTCGTGTACGCCGCGCCAAGCTTCTGGCTCGCGCTGGCGCTCGTCGCGGTGTTCACCTACGGCGCCGCGGCGTGGGGGCTTCCGCCCGCGCTGCGGTTGCCGGCCTTCGCGATGCGCTCGCCGGGCGGCGAGCTCCACGGGGCGGCCGCGGTGGCCGATGTCATTCGCCACGCGATTCTGCCGGTGTCGATTCTCGCCGGGGTCGGCGCCGCCGGCATCGCGCGCTACGCGCGATCGAGCATCGCCGACGTATTGTCGAGCGACTTCGTGCGCACCGCCTGGGCCAAGGGGACGAGCCCCGCCGGCGTGTACTTCCGTCACGTATTGGCGACCGTGGCTCCCGCGCTCATCGTGTTGTTCGCGCTCTCGCTCCCGGGGCTCGTCGCGGGCTCGATCTTCGTCGAGGCGGTGTTCGCCTGGCCGGGGATGGGGCGGCTGATGGTCAACGCGATCGTGGCGCGCGACTACCCGGTGGTCATGGGCGCCGCGACGATCTACGCCGCGTTGGTGCTGCTCGCGAATCTCGCCGGCGACCTCGCGCTGCCACTGGTCGATCCGCGGCGCCGGACATGACGAGCGCCACGGCGTCCAGCGAGCGATCCGTCCGCTCGCTCCGGACGGTCGACGCGATCGCGCTGACCATCCTCGGCGCGCTGGTGCTGGCGTCGACCGTGGTCCCGTGGTTGTCGCACCAGGACCCGCTCGGCATCGGCGACGTGCTTCGGCTCCGGCTGCTGCCGCCGGCGACGACTGACGTCAACGGGAACTTCCACCTGCTCGGAACGGACCGGTTTGGCCGCGATCTCTTCGTCCGCATGATGCTCGCCGGCCGTGTGTCGCTCGCGGTCGGCGTCGCGGGATCGCTGCTCGCGAGCGGCGTCGGCACGATGGTCGGCGCGCTGGCGGCATGGGTCGGCGGTGCCGTCGACGCGGTCTCCATGGCGATCGCCGACGCGCTCCTCGCGCTGCCCCGCCTCGTGCTCCTTCTCGTGTGCGCGGCGCTTTGGCGACCGGGATTGTCGACGGTCGTGATCGTCCTCGTGGCGACGGGCTGGATGGGCGTCGCCCGATTGGTGCGCGCCGAGGTGCTCGGCGTTCGGTCGCGACCGTACGTCGACGCCGCAACCGCGCTCGGCGCGTCGTCCGGGCGGGTGCTCTGGCGACACGCGCTGCCCAACGCGATCGGGCCGGCGATCGTCGCGACCACGCTGGGCGTGGGCAACGCCATCTTGCTCGAGAGCGGACTCTCGTTCCTCGGCATCGGCATCCAGCCGCCGCGGCCGAGCTGGGGCAACATGATCGCCGGCGGGCGCGACCTGATCGTCGCGGCGCCATGGGTGGCGATCGCGCCGGGGTTCGCGCTCGTCGCGACGGTGCTCGCGTGCACACTGCTCGGCGACACGCTCCGCGATCGCCTCGCCGGCGAGACCGCGGCGACGCTTCGCGAGCGTGTGTGAGCGTCAGCGAACGAGAATCGTCACGATGGCGCGCGGCGGCGCCGTGAACGCGACGGCGGCGCCCGCCGCCTCGAGCAGCGCGATGCGCGTCTCATCGAGGCGCGCCAGATGCGCCTCGCGCACGTCGAAGGGCAAGCGCCACGTGCCGTGTGTCTCGTCATCGCGCACGTTCACGCAGCGGAGCACGAGCCAGGCGCCGTCCTCGCTCTCCTTCATCGTGGAGAACGCGAGGCCGGGCCCCGCGAGCTCGACGCCCACGACCTCGGCGGGCGGATCGATCGCGGAGCGAAGCGTCATGCCGGCGAGCGGCAACAGGACGTCGTCGGCCGTGCGCTCGATCTCGTCGATCGTGCTCGCGAGCCGCGGACCGTGAAGCATGACGGCGAAGGACGCCGCGAACGGGCCAAGGCACTGCGCCCCCGGCGTCGGCGACGGCCACCCCGCGTGTCCCGGCCGCTCGGGCAAGTCGTTCTTCGAGAGCTCGCCCACGGCGCGGACGATCGTCACCAGCACGTCGCCGTTCTCGCGCGCTTCGTATTCCGCCAATCCGTCGCTGAAGACGGTGAAGCCCATCGCGTCGTCGACGAGGGAGACGTAGCGATGGAGCGGCGCTGTCGCCGGCGCGTGCTCGACCGCGGCTTCGTCGTCCGCGATCACGATCGGCTCGCGCCGCACTGGCCCGAACGCGGCATCGGCCCAGACGGCCGGGTTCGCGACGTCGCTCCTCAGTGCGATTCGTAGACGATGGTCAGGCCGGTGATTCTCCCCCGTGATGGACATGCGGAGAAAGCGCGCGTCGGCGTCGAGGATGAGATGCACCGACAGCTCGACGTCGACGCGGCCGCGGTGCGAGGGATCGCGAACGCGATACCGCGCCTCGAGCTCGCCGCGGAGCGGTCCGCCGTGCAGGCGCGTCACGCCGCGCAGCTCGACGGTCGTGGCGCGCGGCCGCGGCGCCGGCGTATAGAGATCGCCGGCGTCCGCGTCGTCGACGAACCCGATCGCGTTCACGATGCGCCGCCCCGTGGCGATCTGCTCGATGGCGATGGCACCCGCGTCGTCGACCGCCACGTGCAGGTACGCGTTGCGGAGCGACGCGCCGTCCACGACCACGGAGTCCGGCGGACGAATTCCCCGCCCGCCCGCACCAATCGGGAAGGACGACACGCCATAGGGCGGCGCCTCCGACACCCAGGCCGCCACGCGCCGCACCGTGACGAGATCGTTGTCGGGATAGTGCCGCGGCGATTCGGTCCGCGAGTAGCGCGTCTCGTGGGACAACATCTGGACGACGCCCAGCGACGGAATCCGCGGTTTGCCAGGCGCGGAAACGAGCGGCGCGTCTCCCGGCAGCGCGGAGCCCGGCCCAACCGCCACGTGCGCCACGAGCTCCTCGACGTCGATCAACGCGACGCCTGACCGGCGCCTCGCCGCGGGGTTCCGCACCACGACGACCGGCGCCCAACGATCGGGGGATTCGCGCGCGGCCACGGCGTCGTGACCGATCAGGTCCTGGACTGAGTCGTCGCGAATGCCGTTTGCCTGAACCATCACGGAGCGAAGCCGGCCTTCCATGGCGGTGGCGACGTCATCGATCGAACAGCCGCAGAGGGTATCGTGCGGCTGGGCGGTGAGCAGCTCGCGCCACGCCGCCTCCACCAATGGACGCCGCGTCGCACGAATCCTCGCCGCGAGCGCGCTCCACGGCTCCGCTTCCCGAAGGAGCGCGCGCTCCGCGTGCGCATTGAGACGCTTCTCGTGCGCGCGCGTGCCGAACGTGCCCTGAAGCGTCCAGGTGTACCCGTACGAGTCGCGCAGCTCTCCGCGCACGAGCGGGAGACGTTGTGCCGCGGCGCGCTCCGACAACCGGTCGGCGAATGCGCGAAGCGAGCTTCGGTGCACGTTGTCGGCGGCGCCCGCGCGCTCGATCGCGCTCAGCGCATCGCTCCAGTGACGTTGGCGAGCGTGGTGATCCGCGCCGTTCGGAACGAGCATCACGCCCGTCGTCGATCGCGGCGAGAGCTCCGCGCGCATCCGGCTCCACCGCTCAACAGCACCGGGGTCGTCGAGCGGCAGATGCGATCCGTACTCATAGCCATCGCGCGGCAGGTGATAGAGCACGGCCGTTTCCCCGGCGACGCCCGCCCATCGCACGGTGTCTCCCACGGGCCATCGCGCGCCGCCGTAGCCCCGCCACAATACGATCGTAGGTAATCCGAACCCGAGCGCGACATCGGGAAGTGCCGCCGGATGCCCGAACGAATCGGGACAGTACAGAACAGGCGGTGACGTCGCGCCGAGTCGCGCGAGCGTCCGCCGTCCCGCGAGGAGATTTCGAACGAGCGCCTCGCCGCTCGGGATGAGCTCGTCGGCGAGCACGTACCACGGCCCCGCCTCGAGACGTCCGTCGCGGAGAAGCGTCGCGAGCTCGGCCACGCGCTCGGGCTTGACCGCGGCGTAGTCGTCGGCCAGCACGGCCTGCCCGTCGAGCAGAAAGCTCGCCGCGCCGGCGGGCGGATCGTCCAGCAGCTCGTCGACGAGCGCGACGAGGCGCTGCCGGAAGCGCTCGAAGGGGTGATACCACTCGCGATCCCAATGCGTGTGCGAGACGACGTGGACGTCGAGAGCCATCGATCGTGCGACGGTGTGGAGAGAACGCGCCAAACGGCCGCGGCGATATTCGCCGCGGCCGTCGGTGGCGCGCAAGTGACGACCGTCAGATCAGGGGTCGACGCCCGGTGACGAGGCGCACGACGATCACGATCAACGCGATCACGAGCAGAAGATGGATGAGCCCGGACGTGATGTGAAACGCGAGAAAGCCGAAGGCCCACAGAATGATGAGAACGAGCGCGAGTGTGAGCAGCATCAGGGAATCGGCGGCGCGCCTCCGTCATCGTCCGGCCGCTTGATACCCAACTCGGCGCGCGGTACCGGCCGGTCCGTCAATCGATCGTCGCCGCGAGCCCGGCCGGCGATCATGCCGGCAGGCGCCAGCTTCGCGGCGTGCGCCACCCGAGCGACGAGAATGCGGGCGGCCCGCACGTCATGTCCGACGTCGATCAGGAGATGCGCCAGGTCGCCCGTCCCCCACAGCACACCGGCCAGCACGATCAACCGGCTCGCCTCACCGAGCAGCGTCGGGATGGCCGTGGACCCCTGGGTGTAGAATCCCGTGATCACCTCGGCGACGAGGAGCAGCACGAGGATGACGGCCATGAAGCGGAACAGCTTCGAGAGATACCGCAGCCCCGTGTAGGGCTCGAGATCGGTGGCCCGAATTTCCTTGATCCCGTCGCGCCCCCCATCGCGGTCCGGCTTGCCGTCGCGGTAGTCCACGTCGCGACCCTCGGCGACCGTGATCCCGCCCGACTCCTTGTCCTGATCCGCCACGTCAGCCTCCTGAGGTTCCCGTCCAGCGCGCACGGTATCCGCGCG
>Ga0326726_10003950_pt1 | contig 13573 bp, 6 predicted proteins | sample MHFenrmetagenome_2_FD_207603 | JGI IMG/M metagenome (GOLD analysis project Ga0326726, IMG submission 207603) | Lab enriched peat soil microbial communities from Michigan Hollow, Ithaca, NY, United States - MHF15MN | ecosystem: Environmental > Terrestrial > Soil > Wetlands > Peat | place: USA... | reverse complement strand
GACCGACGCTCTGCAGACCCTGGATCTTCGCTCGGCGTTTGGCGGCGGCCTGGGCTGGCACGTAATTCAGAATGATCGCACTACGCTGGACCTGCTGGGGGGCATCAACTACACCCGTGAAAAATACTCTCTGCTGCCCAGTCGCAGCTTTGCCGCCGCATCGGTGGGCGAGGAACTGAGTCACAAGCTGGGGATGAATACTGTACTGGTCCAAAAGCTGTATTTCTTCCCCAACTTGAATGACACCGGCGAGTATCGCGCCACCTTCAACTTCGGCACGGTGACCAAGATCAGCAAGTGGCTGGGATGGCAGAACGCGTTCGGAGATATCTATGTGACCAACCCACCCGCGGGAGCCAAGCAGAACGATATTCTGCTCACGACCGGGCTGAACTTCTCGTTTGCGCATTGAGGTGGCTCACGCAGCAATGCTTGAGGGCACGACCAAGGTCGTGCCCTTCCCAAACCGCGTAGAGTCCTCGGTCCTGGCTGCCTCCCCTGCGACTACCAGCTATTTCTTGGCGTCGGCCGTCCAGTTTGTGACTAGAACAAGCGGGGTTGGAATGCTTTCCGGGTAGGTATTGAAGATGAGGCGCTGGCCGTCCGGGGCGACGTCGTAGGGATTTCCCAACGGGCCGAGATAGCTGACATCGAACATGGTGCGCGCCGGATCGACTTCAAACTCGGTACTCTTTGGATTGACTGTGGCCGCGTGGATAGAACTATCGGTACCGGCAAACCAGATTTCCCTGCTGTCTCCTCGCCAGGTCGGAAATGTGCCTCCATTTTGCGAGACCTGCCACTTGCCTTCGCCGCTGGGGAAATGGGTTACGTAGACTTCCTCGCGTCCTGACTCGGTCGAACTGTAAGCCAGCCAGCGGCCGTCGGGCGAGAGGCGGTACTGAATAATTCGTGCCAGGGCAGATGGCGCCTGCACCACGGCGAACGGTTTTTTCTCTCCCGTCAAAGGCAGCGCCCACACGCCTGCTCCGGTCGGACCGCTCTGCGCCAGGTGGACAAGGTAGCGGCCGTCAGGCGACCACTGGGGGAATAGCAGTGTGACCGGCGCGCCGGAGGAATCCCGATCCATCAGTACTTCTTCTTGTCCGGCACCGTTGGCCAGCCGTGAGCAGAGCGCAGTTCCGGTTATCGTGGTCGCGCCTTCCTGCCGCACAAAAACTACCCTTTGACCATCCGCTGACCACGACGGCATGAGGTGGGTCCCGCCGCCAAAGGTAAGACGGGTTCGCGATCCGCGGGTCAGATCGAACACCCAGATGTCAGCCTGGGGCTCTCCCATGGCGACCGCCAGCCGCTTGCCGTCCTGAGAGATCCGGCCGCTGCCTTTGTAAAACGCCCGCTCTCCGACTTTTCCTAACACCTTTCCGCTGCGGTCGAGCCAGGAAAGATCGTTTCCAAGCATTTTCGCGCCCGGCTCGTAAACCAGCACGCCATTCTGGCTGACTGCGAATGTGGTGTGCCAAGTTCCGGAATCGAATTCCACCAAACTCGCCACCGGTATCGGATCACCCGAGAGCACGCCCTTGGCGGGATCGAACTTCTGCGCCAGCAATTGCGACTGGAGATGGTAGAGCACGTAGCCGGAGGCATACTGGGCGCCTGAATCGGAATCGAGCAGGCGCTTGTAGGAACCATCCTCCAGCGACCCGAAGAAGACACCCTGCTCGGGATCGCCCGAGTGACTGGTAGCAAAGAAGAGGAAATGCTTGCCGTCGGGCAAAAACCAGGGCCAGCGATGGGTGGTGTGCTTGCCGGTTTCGAGCTTGGTCACCTGCACCGGGGTCCCGCCCGCGGCGCTGATACGCCACAACGAATCGCGATAATTAGGCTCGTAAAGGATTATGTTGTCCTGGTTCCATGACCCTCCTCGCGGATTGGGGGTATCCGCGAGGACCGTGATCGGCCCGCCCAATGCCGGTATTTTCTTGAGATGGCCATCGGCAAAAAAACCCAGAAATTTCCCGTCGGGGGACCAGAAGGGAAAAGACGCACCTTCGGTGCCTTCGAGTTTCTTGGCTGCCAGTTCGCCGAGCGATTGCACCCAGATCGCGTTCTTCTCCTTCTGATTGCGGGTGCAGAATGCGATCGCCGTACCATCGGCGCTTATCGCCGGTGGGCCCGAGAAGTCTCCGGTAAAGTCAAAGCCCATCTCGGCGGGCGGAGGCAAGAACGATCGCAAGGTGCGCGCCGGCTGGCGCTCCCGGAGGCTCGACCACAGCAGCGCCGCCAGTAGCGCCGCTGCCAGGGCGGCCCAAAGTAGATGCGCGCGCCACCGCGCACGCAGGCGGACCGGCGGCGCGGGATTGACGCCGGAACCGCTGCTGGAGATCCAGCGCAACTCACGGGCAATGTCGGCGGCATTCTGCCAGCGCGATTCCGGATCCTTCGCCAGACACTCCTGGACAACGTGATCCAGCGCAGGGGGCGCCGCGGGCAGCATTTTCGTGATTGGTTCCGGCTCTTTCTCCAGGATGGCTGACGCAACCGAGATCTGGCTCTTCCCCTCAAAGGCGCGCCTGCCTGTGAGCATCTCGTAGAGCACGCAACCGAAGCTGAAGATATCGCTGCGCGCATCCGCCTCTTGTCCTTGCAGCACTTCTGGCGCCATGAACTGGAACGTGCCTACGATCGAGCCTTGCTGGGTGAGCGTCGCCGGCGGGCCACTGAGTGCCGAGAGACTCATGGTGGGAGTAGAGGGAGTCAGGCTCGCACGGGTCAGGGTCTGGGCGCTAAGCATGCCCGATGCGGGCTTAGCCAGGCCGAAGTCCAGCAACTTGGCACCCGATGCGGTCAGCATGATGTTTCCGGGCTTGAGATCGCGATGTACGATGCCGGCGCGGTGCGCCTTCTCCAGTGCGTCGCAAATCTGTTCGCCGCACTCCAGCGCCTGCTTCACCGGCAGCGGACCTTTCTGCAGGCGCGAATCCAGACTCTCGCCCTGCACATACTCCATCACCAGGTAGTCGGTTCCGTCCTGGCTGCCCACGTCGTGCAGCACACAGATGTGAGGATGATTTAAGGAAGAAATGGTGCGCGCTTCGCGCTCGAAGCGTTGCTTGGCCTCGAGATTCGAGGAAAGATGCGAGGGCAGTATCTTGACCGCGACGATGCGGTCGAGGCGCGTATCGCGGGCGCGATACACTTCCCCCATGCCGCCGGCGCCCAGCGGCGATTCGATTTCGTAAGGTCCGAGTTTGGTTCCCGAAGCAAGAGACATCCGTGCGCGACATTATAATCTGCCACGAGTAGTGTCGGCGTCCCGCCGGCATTAAAGCGGGCGAAAAGCCCGCTCGTCGAAGAGGTGGAAGCGGGACGCCTCCACGACAGCCGGCAAGATGCCGGCGCTACAACACAAGTCCACAAGTCGTATAATCACAGGGGCGCAGCCACGGTCTCCGGAGGCGATCATGTCCCATCGTATTTCGATCGTTTTTCTCTCGGTACTGCTTCTGTCAGTTCTCCAGATCCAGGCAAAAGAGAAGAAAAAGCAGTTGCTCCCGGAAGATGTGCTGAGGGCGCAAACCGTCATGGTGGTGATTCATCCGGATGCGGGCGAGGCTCTGACCGCTCCCTTGGCCAATCGAAATGCCCAGGATGAAGTGGAGAGAGCGATCACAAAATGGGGCAGGTTCGATCTGGTGATGGATGCGTACACCGCGGATCTAATTATCGCAGTTCGGAAGGGAAACAAGAGCGGCCCCATCATTGCCCATTCGCCTGCGGACGACCGACCGGTCATCTTTCAGCCTGGTATTGGTGACGCGCGCATCGGCCAGCAACAAGGTCGTCCCCCCGATCTGTCTCAGCCCCTTCCTGGCGAGATGGGGAACAGAGGCCCGCAACTCGGCACTCAGATTATTTCGTCTGACGATACCTTTGAAGTGTATCGGGGGCGAATGGAGTATCCGCTGGATACGTCGCCGGTCTGGCGCTATATCGCGAAGGACTCGCTGAATGCGCCGCAGGTCCCGGCGGTCGAGCAGTTCCGCAAGGCCATCGAAGAATCCGAAAAGCAGCGCCAGCACAAACCTTGAGCCGGTTTCCCGCAACGACCATGAATAAGATCATGCCGTGGCTGCCGTTGCTCCTTGTAGTCTTCTTCCTGCTGTTGCCGTGCTCGCATGCACAGGAACCCGGGTACGATCAGCCCTGGCGGCCGCAGTACCACTTCACGCCACCCCAGAATTTCATGAACGACCCCAACGGGACGGTCTTTTACAAAGGCGAGTATCACCTGTTTTACCAGTACAATCCCGAAGGCAATGTGTGGGGACACATGAGCTGGGGACACGCCGTCAGCACTGACCTGGTGCGCTGGAAGAATCTGCCGGTCGCGCTGCATGAAGTCCCCGGCCAGTACATGGTTTATTCCGGAAGCGCGGTGGTGGACTGGAACAACAGCAGCGGCCTGTGCAAGAATCCCGATCCTCAAGACCGTTCATGCCTGGTCGCCATTTACACCGCGGCATATAAAGACCGGCAGAAACAGCACATCGCGTTCAGCAACGACCGCGGCCGGACCTGGACGAACTACTCCGGCAATCCCGTGGCTGACCTGGATGCACCCGACTTTCGCGATCCCAATGTGTTCTGGTACACCCCGCAACACAAATGGATCATGGTCGCGGTCCTGGCGGATGCAAGAACGCTGGTGGTTCTCGACTCGCCCGACCTCAAGCATTGGACGAAACGTTCTACGTTCGGCCCCGCTGGAGACACCGCCGGGCAGTGGGAGTGTCCCGACCTGATAGAACTTGCCGTTGAGGGCACTGCCGAAAAGAAGTGGGTGCTCATCATCAATCGCAATCCGGGGGCGCCGGCCGGCGGCACGGGAGTTCGCTACCTGATCGGCAAGTTCGATGGCACAAACTTTACCAGCGAAGTTCCAGACGCTCCCGCGCTTTGGGCCGATTGGGGCAAGGACTTCTACGCCACCAACACCTGGAACGACCTGCCGCCCGGCGACGGGGAGCGTGTGTGGATTGGCTGGTTCAGCAACTGGCAGTATGCGAACACCGAACCGACCGTGCTGTGGCGCGGAGGGCAATCCGTTCCGCGTACGTTGATACTGCGCCGCTATGCGGATGGGCTGCGTCTGGTGCAGCGGCCGGTGCGGGAGCTGCAAAGCCTGCGGCACGATAAACTGCGAATCGAGAATTCCAGCGTGGCCCAGGCAAACCAGAAGCTGCGTGACACTGCTACAAGAGGCGAAGTTTACGAGCTCGAAGCAGAGTTACAACCTGGGGAAGCACACGAAATTGGTTTTCGCCTGCGCAAGAGCAAGGCTGCCGAGACCCTAGTAAGTTTCGACGCTGTCCATCGCGAGGTTTATGTTGACCGGACGCACTCCGGCGAGATTTCGTTCAGCAAGGACTTTCCCGGACGTTTCTCGGTCAAAGTAGAGCAAAGCGCAAGCATCAAGCTGCAGGTATTCGTGGACCGGTCGAGTGTCGAGGTGTTTGTGAATGACGGCGAACGCGTCCTTTCCAACCGCATTTATCCTCCGCCGGGCAGCGATGGCATAGAAGTTTATGCCGAGGGGAGTGGTGCGAGGGTCGTCTCATTAACCATTTGGAAATTGAATTCTGCGTGGAAGTAGCGAGCGTGAACTCTTTGAGGAGTTCAGCGAGCAGGTCACCGCAAGGACACAGGGTTGACTGGAAGCCCGCTGTGTGTAAGTAGCTCAGTGGCTGAAGCCGCCATCAACCGCAGGTCTTAATGCAGCGCTGAAGCGCTGCTCCACCCTAACCCCAAATTCTCACCCTAGCGAAAGTCAAGAATTGCTGGGGACCGACGTTGGAACACCTGTCCCCTTCGGCGTAGAGTACTCTCCGTGACGGCCGCAATCGTCTGAAGCTCCGCTTGTTTGCGGTCGCACCTGATGGCTGAGAGCGAAATCCAGAAGTTGACTAAAGAACCTTCCTTTCTGCTCACGAAGTGGTACCTGGACTGCGTCGCGGAGAGCGGCGATGCAGCGATTGTGTATGTGGCGAACCTGCGATGGAACAAACTGTCCATACGCTACGGGAGTTTGCTCACGGTCCTGGACGGTCGTGCCCACTCCTCTTCCTCGCTGCGAAAGTGCGCCTTTCCTCGGCTGGAGGGCGACACCACGACTCTCACCCTGCCTCACCTCGGCATCATGGGGACCTGGCGGGCACTCCGGGCGCCGGTGAAGCGAACCGTCTTTGACGGCGAAGATGGTTCCGCTGATTGGCATTGTCATCAACCCATGGCGCAGGTCGATCTGCTGCTTCAAGGCAAGACTCGGATGACCGGGTTGGGCTATGCCGAATGCCTGACCCTATCGGTCCTTCCCTGGAAATTGCCCCTGGAAGAATTGCATTGGGGACGATTTCTCTCGGAGCAAGACGCTCTGGTCTGGATCGATTGGCGAGGTCCGCAGCCATGGCGGACCCTGATTCATAATAGCGAAGAACACGAAATCCAGTCGCTCACGGAATCGGAGATACTCTTCGCGCCAAGCGGAACCAGCCTTGAACTTGATCGTGGACTGGTGCTGCGCAGCGGTCAGCTCGGACAAACGGTTTTTGCCGGAGTCTCCCACCTGGCCAAGCTGCTCCCGCACAACATGCTGTCGGTGGAAGAATGTAAGTGGCGCAGCCGCGGCGTATTGCAGACCGGGAACAGCAGCGCATCGGGGTGGGCGATCCATGAGATCGTCAAGTGGAAATGACGAAATCCACCTTGGGCAAATTGTTGTATGGGGCGCTGTTCACGGTAGCCCTGCCGGTTCTGCTGGTGGTCTGGGCAATGCAAAGCCACGAATTGGTCGAACTGCCAGCAATTCATTCTTTGCCTTGGGGGGTCGGCACTATCACGGTGGGGTCATTGCTGGTCGCGCTGGGAATGGCTTCGCTATGGCTGGTGGGCGGCGGCCTCCCCATGAACGCGTTCCCTCCTCCGCGTTACGTTTCGAGCGGAATTTATAGTTTGTTTTCTCATCCGATTTATGTCGGCTTTTCGCTGGTGTGCATCGGCACCGCAATCGCCGCTGGTTCTGCCAGTGGCCTGTGGCTGGTGTCCGCTACCGTGATCCTGGCTAGTGCTGCGCTGGTATTGGGATATGAACTGCCGGATTTGCAGACACGCTTCAACGGCGCGTGCCCTGGACAACGCCTCTTGCCCGCCGACGACCAATCTGCGCCATCCAGGATGGAGCGCATTCGCTGCTATCTGACCGTGTTGTTGCCATGGTTCCTGATTTACGAAGCTTTCGTGGTCCTCGGAGTCCCGCCCGATGCGAAGATCGCATGTTTTCCATTGGAGTCCCGCCTGCCTGTGTTGCCGTGGACCCAGATTCTCTATGACAGTGTTTACGTGGTGGTATTGCTGGTTCCGTTAATCGTTCGCACGCGGCACGACCTTCGCTTGTTCTCCAGTCGTGGCCTGCTCGCGATGATGATCGTTTTTCCCTTCTACCTGGCGGTGCCGCTGATTGCCCCGCCTCGTCCGTTTGCCGCCAGCGGACTTCTGGGAGAGTGGCTGAATTTGGATCGCGGGCACGACAGTGCCGCCGCTGCGTTTCCTTCCTACCACGTGGTCTGGGCGTTTATCGCTGCCGAGGCCATGGCCCACACTTCGTGGCAAAAACGACTGTGGCGAACCTGGGCGGTGCTGGTGTCGGCCAGTTGTGTGACCACGGGAATGCACGCCCTGGTTGATGTGATTGCCGGTCTTCTGGTGGCCGCAGTGGTCATTCGGATGGATCGAGTTTGGTCTTTCCTGCGCAACTTTTCGGAGACCGTTGCCAACTCCTGGAAAGAATGGCGGCTGGGGCCGTCACGTGTGATCAATCACGGAGCTTACGCGGGCGCCGGAGTCTTCATCGGAATTTGGATTATCGACACTCTGCTGGGCCCGGGCAAGAGTGCGATACCAATTGCGATTTTTTTGGGAGGCTGCGTCGGAGCCGCGTTGTGGGCACAGGTCATCGAAGGCTCTCCAGCTCTGCTTCGGCCACTCGGCTTTTATGGCGGGATGATCGGTACCTGGACTTGCGGGGGTGTCGCCGCCTGGCTGACGCGGACCCCCATCTGGCCGGTCCTGGCGGCGCTGGTTGTGGCTGCGCCCTGGATCCAAGGCATTGGACGGCTGCGCTGCCTGGTGCAGGGTTGCTGTCACGGGAGGGCCGCCGCTGACAATATAGGCATCCGCTACGCTCATCCTCGATCGCGGGTTTGGCGGGTGCTTTCTCTTCGCGGCGTTCCCGTCCACGCCACACCGCTGTATTCCTTGCTGTGGAATGTCGTGGTGGCTCTGGTCGTAACGCGGATCTATCTGCTGCACGCTCCCAGCGCCATGGTGGGCGGAGTTTATCTGATACTGTCCGGCGCGGGAAGATTTGTGGAAGAGGCTTACCGCGGAGAGCCGCAAACTCCTATATTCGCGGGCTTGCGTCTGTACCAATGGCTCGCAGTGACCACACTGGTATTGGGTGCACTCATCACCACCGTGAAACACAGCCCGCCATCGCCGTGGCCTGTGCTCCACTCTTCTTCGATTTTCGTAGCGCTAGCTTGCGGCATCGGGGCATGGCTTCTCACTGGAGTGGATTTTCCCGAATCGAATCGCAGATTTGCCCGCCTGACCTGAGGCCAACCCGCTTATGGGATAAGTTCCACTATGCTTGTCTGCGCTCCTTCAAAAAATCGGCGGTTTACGAAACTTTACGGTTGTTGACCGAGTTTTTACCCGATGGGTGGGCTGCGCAGTGTTGAATATACTAATGGTTCTGGAAATTTATAGGAATGTCCGCGCATGAGATGCGCCGAGTCCAGGTGCGACCGCCAGACGTCTTTCGCTTCCAGGACGTGGTTGATCGCCATCCGGCGCGCCGTGCTTCTCCTGCTGCTCGCCGTCAGCGCGCTGGGGCAGGACGTGGCCGCGCCCCCCAGTTTCTCGATTACCGGCGTGGTGAAATCGGGTAACACGCCAATCCCAGGCGCAACCGTAAGCGCAACTAACTCTTCCAACGAAACCAAGACTACAACTTCCACGGATACGAATGGTACCTACAGGCTTCAGGTTGCCGCCCCGGGGAAGTATCAGCTGCGAGTTGAGATGCCCGCATTCGCGCCGAGTACGGGGGAAATTGTCCTGGGTGAGGCAAGCAGTCGCGCCGACCTTGAATTGACGTTGCTCTCGCGGACGCAACAAGCTGAACGCGCCCAGCAGCGACCGGCAACGGCCAGAGCCGGTCGAGGATTTCAGAGCCTGTCGGTCTTGCAAGGACTGGCCGGCACTGAAGCCAGCAACGGCAGCGGCGCGGACCAGATTGTGCCTGCCGGAATGCCGATCCCGGGCGTGGCCGCGGACGCTGCTACAGAATCGGTTTCGTTTTCCGGTAGCAACTCAAGCGTGGGCATGTTCGGCATGAGCACCGACGAACTGGAGCAGAGGATGCGCGAAGGCCGCGAAGAAGGCGGATTGGGTGGTGGCCCGGGCGGTGGTGGCCCGGGCGGTGGTCTTCCGGGTGGAGGCGGTCCTGGTGGCAGGTTCGGCGGCTTTGGCGGCGGAGGAGGACGAGGCGGCCCCATGGTCCTGGGCGGGGGGAGAGGCAGATTTGACGTCAATCGACCACACGGTTCGGCCTTTTACTCAATCGGCGATTCTGCCCTGGATGCCGCGCCTTATGCTCTCAGCAATAGTTCGGTGGACAAAGCCAGCTACATGCGGCAGCGCTTCGGCGCCTCGCTGGGCGGGCCGCTGAACATCCCGGGAATCTACAAGGGCGGTAGCAAGACTTTTTTCTTTGCGAACTACAACGGCTCACGCGGCGATTCGCCCTATGACGCTTTTTCCTTTGTGCCCACCGTCGTTGAACGCGGCGGCGATTTTTCCGGAGTAGCGGGAGTTCAGCTGATCAATCCCAACAACGGGCAGCCCATCCCGGGCAACAATTTGCAAAACGCCGGGCTGACCATCAATCCTGCTGCGCAAGGGCTCTTGCAGTACATCCCGTTGCCCAACGTAAACAACACGGCTCCTGACGCGCCGAACTTTCATTTTGTGACATCGACGCTCAACGATAGCGACGATTTGAATATCCGCCTGAACCAGTCCCTGGGCGCCGCCAGCAACGGCCGCGGCCGGGGACAGCGCGGCCCGCGAAATAATTTGAATTTCGGCTTTCACTACCACGCCGCCAGTGCGAACCTGACCAATCCTTTTCCCAGCGTGGGCGGCCATACCAGCACCCGCAGCTTCGACGTGCCCATCGGGTACGTCCGGACCTTTGGCAAAGTGATCAACAATGCGCGCCTCGACTTCAATCGCTCCCGTATCAGCACGCAAAACCTCTACGCCTTTAACCAGGACATCACTGGAGATCTCGGCATAACGGGCGTCTCTACCAACCCCTTTGACTGGGGCCTGCCCAACCTCTCGTTCACTCACTTCGGCAGCCTGAACGATACCAACCCGCAATTGCTGCGCAACCAGACCTGGACGTTTTCTGACAGCCTGATCTACCGCCGCGGAAAGCACACCTGGCGCTGGGGCGGGGATTTCCGGCGCATTCAGGTTAACACCCAGACCGACAGCAATGCCCGCGGGACTTTCACCTTTACCGGTGTGAACTCAGGTTACGACTTTTCCGACTTTCTGCTGGGGCTGCCGCAGTTGACTTCGGTGCAGTTTGGTAACAACAGCTATCATTTTCGCGGCAATTCCTGGGACCTGTTCGTGCAGGATGAGTGGCGACTGCGCGGCAACCTTACATTGAATCTGGGTGTGCGCTACGAATACATCTCGCCGTTTTCCGAACTGAACGATCGCATTGTGAATCTGGACTTGCCGGTGGGCTTTATCTCGCCACCCGTCCCCGTGCAGGTGGGCGAGACCGGGCCGTACAACGGCCAGCTTCCCGTGACCCTGGTGCGCCCCGACCGCAATAATTTCGCGCCACGCCTCGGCCTGGCCTGGAAACCGCTGCGCAACACGGTGGTGCGTGCGGGATATGGCATCAACTACAACACCAGCGCCTATCAAAGCATTGTGCAGAACATGGCCTTCCAGCCGCCGTTTTCAACCACGGCGACGAACACGCAATCGGCGACCACCCAACTCACTCTGCAGGATGGATTTCCACCCGTCCCTCCCGGTTCCATTACCAACAATTTTGGCGTAGACCCCAATTACCGCCTGGGCTATGTGCAGATCTGGAATGTCGACATTCAACAGCAGATTCGGCCCACACTGATCATGAACCTTGACTACACCGGAACCAAAGGCACACGGCTCGACATCCTGGAAGCCCCGAACCGCACCGAGACCGGCGTGCTCTTTCCCGGGGTGCAGCCGTTTTACTGGGAAGACTCGGTGGGAGATTCGACCGCTAACGCATTGTCAGTCCGCGTCCGCAAACGGCTGCAGGCGGGCTTTTCGATTGGCGGCCGCTACACTTTCTCGAAGTCGCTCGATAATGCCTCCACCATCGGAAGCGGCGAGCCCCTGGTCGCGCAGGGCGCGGGACGCACCGCAGTTTCCGGCACCACCAACGTGGCGCAGAATGCTTTCGACCTTGCCGCCGAGCGGGGCTTGTCCAGCTTCGATCAGCGGCACAGTTTCACCGCTGACTATCTGTGGGAGCTTCCCTTCGGCCACGACCGGCGCTGGCTCACGGGCAACAGCCCGTTGCGGGCCATCTTCGGAGACTGGAATTGGAGCGGCGACTGGACCATCGCTTCGGGGCTGCCCTTCACTCCCCGCATCCTCGGCGACCGGTTGGATGTGAGCCGCGGCACCAACGGCACGGTGCGAGCGGATGTGGTGCCGGGGCAGTCCGTCAGCCTGCCAAATCCGTCCATCGAAGAGTGGTTCAACACAGCTGCGTTCGTGGCTCCGGCAGGCGCGTTTGGCGATGCGCGCCGCAATAGTATCGAAGGACCAGGCAGCCGGAAGTTCGATATGGCATTCACCAAGATTTTTCCCCTCAGCGAAACACGCTTCCTGGAGTTTCGAGCGCAGTTCTCGAATATTTTCAATACTCCCCAATATGTTGGGATCGATACAGTCGTGAACTCGCCCACCTACGGCCGGGTGATTTCGGTGGGCGCGATGCGTTCCCTGCAACTGACTGCGAGGTTCAGGTTCTGATGCGCATGGCCACCAATTGCGGGCACAGGTTCTTCCAGAAGACGGGCGAGGACGCCCGTCGCTCCATCCTCGCGTCTCTGCTGGTAGTCGTGATGCTGTGCACCGGCGTTACTTCGCAGGAATCGTCCAGCGAGTACACCTTCCGCTCCAAGACTGAACTGGTGCTGGTGAATGTGACCGTGCGCGACAAGAACGGCAATACGGTGCGCGACTTGAAGCGCGAAGACTTTACCCTTCTCGAAGATAACAAGCCGCAGCAGGTGCTCTCTTTCGATCTGGAAAATACCGATGCCGTGCTTTCAACTGCCGCCACCGAAGCGCCGTTGCTTCGCCCGGTTCAACCGCAGACCACAGACGCGACCGCCACCCTCGCAACCCGCCCGCTGAAAGACCGGCGGCTGATCATCCTGTTTTTTGATCTCAGCTCCATGCAACCGGGTGAAGTTGACCAGGCGACGACCGCGGCCCAGAACTATGTGGACAAGCAGATGGTGGCCGCCGACCTGGTGGCCGTGGTCTCGCTGGGCAGCACGCTAAGCGTGAATCAGGATTTCACTTCCGATCGGGCGCTGCTGAAGAAAGCGCTGCAGGCCTTCAATCTTGGCTCCGGCGCGGGCTTCGAAGAAGGCAGCACGGGCACAACCGAAGGCACATCCGAAACCGGCGGGTCGTTCACCGTGGACGACACCGAGTACAACATCTTCAACACCGATCGCCGGCTGCAGGCCCTGCGCTCGATCGCCGACAAGCTGGGGACGATCAATGAAAAGAAATCTCTGATCTATTTCTCCAGCGGCATGGACCGCACCGGCATCGAGAACCAGTCGCAGCTGCGTTCCGCGACCAACGCCGCAGTGCGGGCCAATATGGCCATTTACACCATGGATATTCGCGGCCTGCAGGCCCTGGTGCCAGGCGGCGAAGCCCAGAATGCCAGCTTGCGCGGGACTTCACCTTACTCCGGGAAGTCCGTGGCCGGCCAGTTCGATTCCAATGCCACCACCCAGGAAACGCTGGTCACCCTGGCTGGCGACACCGGCGGGCGCGCATTTCTCGACTCGAACGATTTTGGCAGGGTGTTTACCGGCGTGCAGCAGGACACTTCGCTGTACTACCTTCTGGGGTATCACAGCACGAATTCGGCGCGGGACGGGCGCTTCCGGCGGATCACCGTCAGGGTCAACCGGCCCGGTGTCAAGATCGACTTCCGCCGCGGCTACTACGCTCCCGCCGACTTCCAGCATTCCACCCGCGACGATCGCGAACGCCAGCTGGACGAAGAGCTGGCCTCAGATCTCCCGACCACCGATTTGCCGGTATATTTGTCCGCCGCCTACTTCCGCATCGCTGACCGCAAATTTTATGTGCCCGTGTCAGTGGTCGTGCCCGGTTCCCAGATTCCTTTCACCCACAACAACGACCAGGACCGCGC
>Ga0326726_10003949_pt1 | contig 13574 bp, 14 predicted proteins | sample MHFenrmetagenome_2_FD_207603 | JGI IMG/M metagenome (GOLD analysis project Ga0326726, IMG submission 207603) | Lab enriched peat soil microbial communities from Michigan Hollow, Ithaca, NY, United States - MHF15MN | ecosystem: Environmental > Terrestrial > Soil > Wetlands > Peat | place: USA... | reverse complement strand
GAGGACGAACCGATGTTACGCCGGCTCGCGGTCAACGGCCTGGTCAACCTCGGCTATCGCGTCCTCAGCGCGGGTGATGGCGACGCCGCGCTGCGCGTCATGGAAGGGACGCCCGCGATCGATCTCGTGGTCACCGACGTGATCATGCCCGGCATCGATGGCGTCGAGCTCGCCGAGCGGGTCCGGCAGCGCTGGCCCACGACGCGCGTGCTGTTCATGTCCGGATTCGCCGGCGATCGGCTCGCGGCGCGCGGGCTCGGCGACAACGACGAGCTGTTGCTACAGAAGCCATTCTCGCTGCGCGACCTCGGCGACCGCGTCAGGATGCTGCTCGACAAGCCCTCCGCGAGCCAACCATCTTGAATTGATTTGGCCGAGATCAGCGACGGAGTTCTTGATACCTTGGGGACCTGGCCGATTCACCACACGTGAGTGATGCAACCGAGCGCCGCGATGCCCGCGCTCGTTTCGAGAAGACCATCCAGGCGCGCATGTATGCGAGTGCGATCGCCGGGATCGTCATCGGGTTGGTGTCGCTCGTGTTCGACTGGCTACGCTATCCAGACCACGCGCTACTGCTGAGCATCGGCAGCGTCGCGATCGCGCTGGTTGGTGCGGTGATGGCCCATCGGCTCCGTCGAGGCCGGCTCGGCGTGCTCGGCTGTCACCTCTCCGGATCGGCGCTGTGGCTGGTCACGATGGTCCAGGCGGCGTTCGGGATGATCGTCGATGGGGGCGCGGCCTACACCTTGCTCGCGATCCTCCTGATGGCCATGCTGGGGCTCATCGAGATCTCGAGGTGGTGGATCATCGGCAACCTCGCGATCGAGATCGCGTGCTGGGTGCCGCTCGGGTTCGTGCTCCACGGTGCTGCGTTCGCGGTCTACGCGCTCGCCCTCATCGGCTCCGCGATCATCATGGTGGTCATCCACGAGGTGGTCTCCGGGTTTCTCGTAGACATCGAAACGCTTCGCCTGCGCGACCGCACGCGCGAGACCGAGCTCGCTGCCGCGCTCGCGCTTGCCCACCACGAGCTCGCCGAACGCCACCGTCTCGAAGAGGAGCGCGAGCGGTTGCGCGAGCAGCTCCTGGGCGTGCGAAAGATGGAGGCGATCGGCACGCTCGCCGGTGGCGTGGCCCACGACATGAACAACGTCCTCGCGACCATCCTGACGCTGACCGAGCTCCTGCGCGAGGACGTCGGCGCCGAGGTCTCCCCCACCATCGACGAGATCGTCGAGATCGCGAGGCGCGGTGCCTCGTTGACCCAGAACCTGCTCGCGTTCTCGCGGCGCGGCCAGTACCGCAAGGGCAGGGTCGAGATCCAGTCGATCGTCGACAGCGTCGCCAAGATCCTCGCGCCGACGTTGCCCAAGCGGATCCAGATCGCGGTCGAGCTCGACGGCGACTACGCGGTCGAGGGTGACAGCGCGCAGCTTCGCCAGGCGCTCATGAACATGTGCCTCAACTCCGCCGATGCGATCACCGGAGAGGGCACGATCCGGATCGTGGTCACCGCGTCCGAGATCGACGAGGCCGTGGCCGGGAGCCTCACACTCGCGCGCGGCCGCTACGTCTCGATCCGCGTCGTCGACACGGGCGCCGGCATCAGCCGCGAGATCCAGAACCGGATCTTCGAGCCGTTCTTCACCACCAAGCAGCCCGGCGCAGGCACCGGGACCGGGCTCGGCCTCGCGATGGTCTATGGCACGATGCAGGCGCATGGCGGCGCGATCTCGGTCGACAGCGAGCCGGGCACGGGCACGACGATGACGTTGTTCCTCCCCGCGATCGACATCGCGCCCGCGACCGCCGCGGTCCCCGAGATCGTCAGCGCTCCGGTCGCGTCGACGTTCCCGCGGTCGATCCTGGTCGTCGACGACGAGGCCTCGCTGCGGTCTGCCACCCGCCGGCGGCTCGAGAGCAAGGGCTATCGCGTCGAGGAAGCGGCCAACGGCGAGGAAGCGCTCGCGGTGTTCGATCGCGACGGCGGCGCCTTCGATCTCGTGCTGCTCGACATGGCGATGCCGGTGATGGGGGGCGCGCAGTGCTTCGCCGAGCTCAGGCGGCGCGATCCTGCCGTCAAGGTGCTGATCGTCTCCGGCTACGCGCTCGAAGGCGAGGCTCGAGGTTGTCTCGACGGCGGCGCGTTCGGTTTTCTCGAGAAGCCGTACGCGGTGGCCCAGTTGCTCGCCGCGATCGCGCTCGTCCTCGAAGGTCAGAAGGTCAGCGACGAGGCGGTCGCATGAGCTTCGATCACGACCGAAACCGAGCCCTGTTCGAGCAGTCGCCGGCCGGCATCGTGGTGTTCGGCCTCGACATGGTCGTGACGGACTGCAACGCGCGGATGGTGGAGATCCTCGGCATCACGAGGGAGCAATTCCTCGGGTTCGATCTCGAGCAGGTGACGGATCAGTCCTTTCTCGAGCTCGTCCGGACCGCGCTTCGTGGCGAGACCGGGAGTCAGATCGGACCGTATCGGACCCACTTCATGCGCCGCGAGCTCGTGATCAGTGTCCGTGCGACGCCGCTGGTCGACCCCGCGGGCGCGATCGTCGGCGGGATGTTCCAGGTCGAGGACGTCACCGAGCAGGCTCGCGCCGCGGACCGCACGCGCTCGCAGTTCAACAGCGTCCCGGTCCCGACGTTCGTGTGGCAGCACCACGACCGCGACGGCGCCGACGACTACACGCTGGCCGACTTCAACAAGGCCGCCAACACGATGTCGCATGGCCGCCTCGAGACGCTGCGCGGCAAGTGGTTGTCGACCGAGATCGGCCATCACCCGTCGGTGTTCGGGGACATGGCCGAGTGCAGGCGCAGCGGCAGCGTGGTGCACCGGATCATCGATCACCAGATGAACACGACCGGCGAGGATAAGATCCTGTCGGTGACCTACTGCCCGGTGCCGCCGGATCTCGTCCTCACCCACACCGAGGATGTCACCCAGCGAGTCCGGCTCGAGACCGAGCTGCGCCACGCGCAGAAGCTCGAGGCCCTCGGCCGGCTGGCCGCGGGTGTCGCGCACGACTTCAACAACCTGCTCACCGTCATCGATACCAGCAGCGTGCTGGCGCTCGAGCAGATCGGCGAGTCTTCCGCGCGCGAGGACCTGGTCACGATCTCGGACGCGGTGCGTCGCGCCACGACGCTGACGCGTCAGCTCCTCGCGTTCAGCCGCCGCCAGGTGGTGCTGCCGCAGATCACCGACCTGAACCCGATCATCAGCGAGCTCGAGCCGATGCTCCGGCGTCTGCTCGGCCACGACATCCAGCTCGACGTCGAGCTCGATCCGGTCCCCGCCACCGTGCTCGCGGATCCGGGCCAGCTCGAGCAAGTGATCATCAACCTCGTGGTCAACTCGCGCGACGCGATGGACCGCAGTGGCCGGCTCGTGATCCGCACCTCGAACGCCGGCAACGAGCTGGTCCTGACCGTGGCCGACACCGGCCACGGCATGGACGCGATGACCCGGGCTCGGATCTTCGAGCCGTTCTTCACCACCAAGGAGGCCGGACGCGGCACCGGCCTCGGGTTGTCGACGGTGGCGGGCATCGTCGAAGCGGCCAAGGGCACGATCACCGTCGACAGCGAGCCCGGCCGCGGCACGACGTTCGAGATCCGCATCCCGCGCGTCGGCGGATCGGTCGCGCCGATCTCGACCTGGCGGGGCCATGGCGAGACCATCCTGGTCGCCGAGGACCAGGTCGAGGTGCGCGCGATCTTGAGGCGCGTGCTCGAGGCCGAAGGCTACAGCGTGCTCGACGCGATCAACGCCCGCGAAGCGATCCTCATCGCCCAGCGACACCCGAAGCCCATCGATCTCCTGCTCACCGATCTCGTGATGCCGGACCGCAGCGGCCGCGATCTGTACAAGACGCTGGGCGCGCTCCGCCCCGACATGCGGGTGCTGTTCATGGCCTACGACGACGACCTGATCCGCCGTGGCGTGAACCACTCGGCGACCAGCTTTCTCACCAAGCCGTTCACGCCGTCACAGCTGCTGAACGCGGTCGCGGCGATCGTCTCGACCCGAGCATGACGGCGCGCGACAAGCGCGACATCGGTGCCGCGATCGCGAGCCGTCCGCGCGTTCGGGCCGAGGCAAGCGCTCGGAATGTCTCGACGCCCGCACGGCACCGCGGCTGCACCACGGGTGGGAGCCGTCGTCGCAAGGGCATGTATGTTTCGCTGGTCACTGATATCGACGTTCGTCTTGGCTGCATGCGGTGGTGATGGCACCGGTCTGGGGGGCAGGCCCGGTGACTTCGGCCAGGTCGAGGCCACGCCGGAGTGTGGAGCGCTGTCGCAGGCGTGTGTCGGGCAAGGCCTCGATGCACCGATCGCGCTCGGCAGCACGCTGAACGTCGCCGTCCAGTACAAGATCCCCGGCAGCTCGTCGCCTCCGATCACGCTCGTGACCGCGGACCACACGGTGCTGACGACCCCGTCGAGCACGCAGCTCGAGGCCGTCGGCGAGGGGATGAGCGCGGTCCTGTTCACCGGACCCGGTGGCGAGGTCATCGACGTGATCCACGTGTTCGTGCAACAGCCGGCCGAGCTTCGCCTCGATCGCTTCAACGCCGCCGGCGAGCTGCTCGGCCAGGTCCAACCGTCGTCGAAGCTGCTCGCGGGCGACGAGATCCTGATCGCGGCCGAGCCGTTCGCGAACGGTCAGCCGCTGCTCGGCAACTTCGATCTCGGCTACGCGACCACGGATGGCGCCGTCGTCGAGGTCGTGCCCGATCCGGTGTTCGGTTGGTATCGCGTCGTCGCCCGCGCGGCGGGTCACGCGACCGTCTCGTTCTCGGCGCTCGGGATCGAGACCGCGTGGCAGCTGGAGGTGCTGCCATGATGCGCCTGTCGATCGTCGCGACGATCGCGTTGCTCGCGGGTTGTCCGGATCCGGTCGATCCACCGCCGTGGGTCGAGATCTCGGCGATCACCAAGCCACCACCGGCGAGCTCGGCGAGCATCCGGAACACCGAGTACCTCAACGGCGAGACGATCGACGTCTACGAGATCACGCTGTCGGCCGGCGTCGCGATCGCGACCCGCTGCGCGGACTCGTGCGCCTACACCAACTCGTTCCAGATCGGCTGCGCGGGAGCCAAGCTGACCGCCGGCGATCCGTCGCTGCTCGGCGTCTGGCCCGTCTATCACGACGGTGACCCCGGCGAGTTCGCGCTCGTGGCGAGCGCACCGGGAGCCACGACCTTGCGGGTGCAGACGAGCTGCGCCACGCAGGACTACACCGTGAACATCGTCCCACGCACGCCGTAGGTCGCGGCCGCTACCGAGCCTACATGGTCTTGACGATCGGGTCGCCGCCGGTCATCAGGCGGAAGGCGCGCAGGCTGGTGGTCGGCGTGAAGTAGTCACGAGCGCCGGTACCGTAGATGACGAGGAGCGAGTCGAGCCCCGTGGTCAGCTTCTGCGCGGCGGTGTGTGCGCCCGCGTCGACGGCGCTCGTCATCTGATCGCGACATCCCCACGAGTCACCCCAGCCAGTGTCGACGTAGACATCGACGACGCTTACCGTGAAATGGCCGTTCTGGTTCATCAGGGCATCCAGCTCCAACCGACCACCGCGGGCTCCGCACAGGGCGTCGTCGAGGTTCAGGAACTGCACGATGCGGAACCGCGTGTTGGACACGAGGCGAAGCTGGGGATCTCCGTCGGCGCTGACGTGGGAATCGGAGATCTCTGCCATCCGAGCGTTCCACTCCAGCGTCAAGAAGTCGGTGAACGCGAACTCGTGAGCGTCGCGCGCGTGCGACACGAAGTACACGGATGCGACCCGATCCGCGTAGCTGGGTGCGGTCACGTGAAGATTCACGCTGCGCACCTCGCCGGGTCGGCAATGGACCCAGGATGCGGTCCCGTACGGCGACCAGCCGCTCAGGGTGGTCGCCGTGTTGTAGTCCATGAACAGCAGGGCGTCGCCTTCGCGGTCGCCGCAGGTCAGTCGCACCGAGCTGATGCGGCCCAACAGGTTTGCCGCCTCGATCTGAGTCTTGGTCACCAGGCGCACCGTCTCTTCGAGCGTGGGCGTGATGCTCACGGCAAGCTGATCACCCCAGAAGCCGGCCTCCGAATACAGCGTCAGGCTCGGCGACGGTAGGAGGCTCAGGCTCGACGTCTCGCTCGCCAGGTCCTCGGGTTCTTGACCGTCGGCGAGGCAAGCAGTGACGCCAGCACTGATCGATAGCACCGCGGCGATCGAGGCGAAGCGGGTGAGGGTGTGGCGGCAGGTCGTGATGGTCTTCGTGGGGTCGAGTGATCTCATGCTCCGTAGTGCCGGGCCGACGCGGATGTGACATGCGAGGCACGACTTCGTTCGCATGCGCTCACAGGCGCCGCAGACGATCTCGGCGATGGGTCGGCGCAGATCCGCACACCGGCGAGCACCGGAACGTCACCTCGCCCATTCGGCCCCGAGATCGAACCTGCATTCGCGGTATGACTATGGGATGCGGTGGATCGTCGTTGCGCTCGTCGCCGCGTGTGGGTTCCCGAAACCACCCGACGTGGTCGGAGAACCGTCGTGTTGCCAGCTCGTCGCGAGCCGGCCCGCGCTCGCGAAGGCCGGAGCCACGCTGACCCTCGAAGGCGTCTTCGACCCGGCCGCGACGATCACGTTTCCCGGCGGCGAGGCTGCACCGCTGACCATGCTCGGCCGCTATCGCGCCACCGTCGTGGTTCCCGCGTCGGCGACCGCCGGCGACCTGACGATGATGTCTGGTGGCGCGGCCGTCGGCACGGCGCCGTTCCGGCGCGTCACCTTCTCGCCTTCGCTCGCGCGGTTCGCGATCAAGGACCCGCAGGCATCGGGCGCGCGGCAGGATGTGAGCCTGGCGGAGCTTCGCTCCGGCGCGACTGCCACGACGGTCGGGAGGTACCTCTATGTCGTCGGCGGTGGAAGCGGCGGGATCGCGAGCCGTACGGTCGAACGCGCCGCGCTCCAGCCCGATGGCACGCTCGGTCCGTTCGCGATCGTGCCCGACGTGACCTTGATGACGGCACGCTCGCAACACCAGGCAGTCGCGATCGGCGGCTTCCTCTACATCATCGGCGGGTTTGACGGCACCAGCTCGCTCGCGAGCATCGAGCGCGCGCCGATCGCGGACGGTACGCTCGGGCCGTTCGAGCCCGTCGAGGTCGCCCTCTCCACGTCGCGTGCAGAGATGACCAGCGAGATCATCGGGGCTTGGCTCTACGTCGTCGGTGGGACCGATGCGTCGCAGCCTCTCGGCACGATCGAGCGCGCGCCGCTCCTACCGGATGGTTCCCTCGGCGCGTTCGAGGTCGTGCCCGGCGTCACCTTGATGACGGCGAGGAAGGGACACACGAGCCTCGTGACGGCGGACGCGCTGTACGTCCTCGCCGGCAGCAACGGACAAGCGATCGACACGATCGAGCGTCTCCCGATCGCCGCCAACGGCGACCTCGGAGCGTCCGAGGCCGCGAGCATCCCGAACACGCTCGCGGCCCGCGACGGTGCCACCGGCGTGGGGCTCGTGGACGCGTACTGCCTGATCGGCGGCACCAACCGACGCGACGTGGAATGCGCGACGATCGCACCCGACGGGAAGCTCGGCCCGTTCATCACGCCGACCGCGACGCTGAGCTCGAGCCGGGTCGGACAGATGGCGGCTTTGGTCGCGAACAACCTGTTCATCCTCGGCGGCGATGTCATGACCCCTTCGATCGAGCGCGGCTCGATCAACAGCGGCGCGATCGGCGCCTTGACGACGGCGATCCCGCTCACCACCGCCCAACCCGGGCCGGGAGCCCAGAGCACGGTGGTCGTCGGCGACAACGTCTACGTGATGGGGCTCGACTCGCTCGAACGGGCGCGGGTTCCGCTCGATGGCTCGCTCGGCACGTTCGGCCCGGCCACCGCGAACCCGATCGTCTCGACGTTCGCCCACTCCACGGTCGTGCTCGGCAACTACCTGTACGTGATCGGCGGCAGCGCCGCGACGGGTAACGTCGCCCGCGTCGAACGCGCCCCGATCAATCCCGACGGGACGCTCGCCCCGTTCGCCACGGTGGCCGGCGTCGTGCTCACGAAGCCCCGTCAGGGGCACACCAGCGTGGTGATCGGCAACAACCTCTACGTGATCGGCGGGATCTCTGGAACGACCACTCAGCAATTCGAGGGATCCGTCGAGCGCGCCACGATCAACGTCGATGGTTCGATCTCGACGTTCGCGATCGTTGCCGGCATCAACTTCACGCCCCGAACCGGCCATGCGAGCGTCGTGATCGGCAACTCGATCTACATGATCGGCGGCAGGACGGGGTCCAGCACCGTAACCGGCGTGGTGGAGCGCGCCATCCTCAATTCCGATGGCTCGATCAACGGAGTGGTCGGCGCGGCGTCGTTGTCGACCGCTCGTGCCTATCCCGCGCTCGCGGTCACTGGCGGTTACTTGTACGTGTTCGGTGGGCAGGGCGCCGGAACCCTCGACACGATCGAGCGTGCGCCGATCGACACCACGATCGGCGTCTTGGCCCCGATCGCGGGGACGCTCACGATCGGTCGCTCGGGTGCCAACACCGTCGTGCTCGGGAACGACCTGTACGTGCTCGGCGGGACCACCGGTCGCACCGTGGAGCTGGCCGAGTTGCAGTAGCCGATCAGCGCGCGAGCGTCGTTACCAGGACAGCGCGAGCTGCACGCCGGCGCTCGACCCGGTCACGGTCGGCATGACGATCGTCTCCTTGGTCCCGGGGCGCGAGAACAAGAAGATCGCGATACCTGCACAGCCGATCGCGGCGACGCCCAGGCCCTCGGCGGCATAGCGGCGCGTGTTCGCGGAGTGCCACAGCGAGCTCTGCCGGGTGTCGTCGGGCTCGCGCTTCGCGTCGTCGTAGATGCTGCGCCCCCACAGCTCGAAGCCGATGGCCCCTGCGCCGAGGACGAGCGCGGACGCCGTCAGCGCGATCGGAGCCGTGCGCGATCGGGGTTTCACGATCGTGCGGGTGTGAAGGATCGGAACCAGCTTGGGGACGTCGACGGTCTGGGCGTCACCTTCCGGCTTGATCGTGACCGCGGTCGACCACGGGTGGTGATCGAAGGCCCTCGCGGTGATCTTGTAGGTGCCCCCGTCGACGGGAAGGCTCGTGTTCCAGGTGGCTGGCGCGACGGGCTCGTTGTCACGCAGGATCTCGATCCCCGTTGCCGGGGTGGCGACGTTGATCGTGAGCCGCGAGACCCGTGGGCCGAGCTTCGCGGCTCGGTCGATCGCGAGCTTGTGCAGCTGGACGCTGCCGGCATCGGTCTTGTCGCGCGTCTGGCGCTCGACCTCGTTGAACAGCTCCCACGACGACGCGATCTCGTCGGTCTTCTCGCGGCAGTTCGCGAGGTTCACCATGGTCGTGATCGCGGGTGCGAGCTTCTGGCTGCTCGCGAAGGCCTTGCACGCCTCCGCGAACTTGCCGGCGTTCATCAGCACCTTTCCCTGATTGAACAGCGTCTCGGCATCGCTCGGCTGTGCCGCGACCGGGGTTGCCGCATGGGCAACGGCAACGACGACGAAGCAGATGGTCGTTCGACCGCGATGCATGACGAACAGGTTATCGCTTGTCGGGAATGCCGTCGCCGTCCAGGTCGACAAAGCCTGGACCCGGCGTGGACTCGGTGTGCTCGGGCGGCTTCGCGGTCTTGGACTGGATCGTGCGCTTGGTCGATCCCGTCCTGTGTTTCTTGGGACTCGCCACGACCGGAGTGCTCGACGCCTGCCAGCGCGGCCCCTGGAGGAGCTCGGAGATCTCGGGTCCCGCGGACCACGAGGTCACGTCGTCCGCGGTGCCGCGCGTGCGATCGGCTCCCAGCGAGATCAGACCGATGATCTGATCGCTCGGCTGATCCGTGCACGTCAGCACGATCGGCGTCCCCCACGGATCGATGCCGGTCGCGACGGTCTCCGCTCGCGGGCACGCCTCGCCCTGGTGGTGCGCGGCCCATTGCGAGAACCCGGTGATGATCACGCGGAACGCCGTCATCACGTTCTCCCGATCATGATCGACCGTTATCGCGGGTGGCGCCGAGACTGGCGTGGCGGATGCGGCTGCGGTCGGGGGCGAGGTCGCCATCATTGCCGCCGGACGATCCTGCGGCGTCGCGGAGGAGCTGGAGCTCAGCACCACGGCCGTCACGCCAGCACCGCCGGCGAGCACGCCGAGACCGATGACGATCGGCAACCTGCCACCGCGATGACGCCGGCCGAGCACCGGTCGCGCACCGCGAGATCCCGCGACGGACGACAACGTCGTCGCGGGCGACGCGATGGCAACCGATCCCGGACGGTCGGTCATCGGTCCCGCGCCGGTCACCGACTCCATCAGGAGCAACTGGCCGATCGCCGCCGCGAGCTCGTGGCCATCGTCGAACCGAGTGCCGGGGTCCTTCTCGAGGCACCGGAGGATCAGCTGATCGACTTCCGGAGGCACGCGGCCGTGGATCGATGGTGGCCGGGGCGGTTCCTGCATGTGCATCACGATGATCTCGCCGAGCCCGGTCGCTTCGAACGGTAGCCGGCCGGTGATCAGCTGATAGAGGACGCACCCGAGCGAGTAGATGTCCGACCGCCGATCCACCTGACCGGCACCGCGACACTGCTCCGGCGACATGAAGGCGGGCGTGCCGAGCATGGCGTCCGTGCCGGTCCGCAAGCCGGTCGCATCATTGTCGATCAGCTTCGCGATCCCGAAATCGAGGATCTTCGTGCGCTCCCCTCCAGAGACCTCCGGATCGCGCACGATGAAGATGTTTCCGGGCTTGAGATCGCGATGCACGATGCCGCGCGCGTGTGCGGCGCCAAGCGAGCTCGCGATCTGTCGTGTGAGCCGGAGGGCATCGCCGATGGGGAGCCTGCGGAGACGCTCGAGCCGGGTATCGAGCGCCTCGCCCTCGAGCATCTCCATCACGATGTACGCGCTGCCGTCCTCGGCATGGCCGAAATCATAGATCTGGACGATGCCCGGGTCGCTGATCGCCGCTGACGCCTTGGCCTCGTTGAAGAACCGGGTCACGGTCTCGTCGCGTCGCGAGGCGCTTCCGTGCAGGACCTTGATCGCAGCGCGGCGACCGATCATCGTGTGCTCGGCGAGGTAGACGGCGCCCATGCCGCCCTCCCCGATCTGCTGCACGATCCGATATGCGCCGATCTCGGTCCCGATCACGTTCACTCGAGTCTAGCGCGAAGGCGGAACCCGCACCGGCGCTCGTTTCGGAGACGGCACCCGGCTCCATACGATGGGAGATGCGAGTAGAGGGGGAAGTGTTCGCGACAATCGAGCTCCAGACCCGACTGGGATTCATTGACGATCGAACGTCGCGCAAGCCGAGTGCCGCCGCACGGACGATGGTCTGGACACCGAGTTGCACTACCGGGTGCCATGACCAAGAAACCTGTAATTGAAAAGAGCGCCACCAAGGCGAGCGCATCCATCGAGCACCTGGGAACCCTGATGCACGAGACCACCACGCGAGCCGGCAAGAAGATCGTCGACGCCACGAACAAGGTGGAGCAGACGGTCAGTGGCGCCGTGACCAAGGTCGACGACAAGCTCCACGGCCTCGCGAAGAGCGTCGGCAAGGCCATGAAGCGTGACGGCAACAAGATCGAGAAGGCGCTTCGCCGCGCTCATCCGAAAGCGCGGAGCTGACCATGTTGGCAATCCTCGTGATCCTGCTCCTGCTCGCGCTCGTGGGCGGTGGTATCGGACATAGCCGAGTCGGACTCGCCGGCTGGTCGCCCGCCGGAATCGTCGTCGTCGTTCTCGTCATCATGATGCTCACCGGTCGGCTATAGCCATGAACATCGAAGATGAGGACGAGCTCCTGGCACGTGATCACGACGCGCATACCGCGCCGAGCGATCAAGCCGAGCTGCTCGACGAGACAGCGCAGGGCCACAGCGTGACGTCCGACGAGAGCGCCGATGGTACGGGAGAGATCGACGCGATCGGCCATGCCGCGGGCTTGGTCGTCGCCGACCAGAAGCCGTTCCGCGGCATCGAGGAGCTCGAACGACGCGACGTTCATCGCTGGGAGCTCGATCCGGCGTCTGCGGATCCCGAGTAGACCTTCACGTCGCATCGAGACAATTTGCTACGCGTCGGCACCGATCGGCACGCGGTGCGATGTCTGGCGACGACGATCGCGTCGGCATTGCCGTTTGCCAGGGCGTCGGCGACGGCCCGACACGGCCGCGAGCGCGCGGAGCATCTGTTCACGCGTCTCGCGCGTCGCCCATCACCTGTCAGCGTGGCATGAGGTTTCTAGCACGCAGAGGTCGTTGCCTCACGCTGCACGAACGCCACACGGTGCATCGACGCCACGACGGTGGAGGCCGGCGGGCACCGCACGCCGTGGATCTGGCGCCCACGAGTTTCGTGGATCTGGCGCCCACAAGTGGCCCGGCTCGTGAACTGGTGATGGTCATGCCCGAACCGAGGACCGATACCCTGGCGAACGAGGACGCGCGACGCGCGTTGCAGCACGGCTCCGTGAAGTCGAACGTCGTGAGCGACGTCAACGCCGAGATCGCGGGGCGGGTGAGCGAGCCACCACCACCGGCCGCGGCCCGCAAGATCGAAGCCGTCGCTGGAACGTTCCGCGACCATGCGGTCGACGACGTGGTCGATTCCGAGCGGGCGGTCCGGAGATCACGTGGCGTGGCTCGCCTGTCGCAGTTCATCGACTACGCGTTCTTCTTGATCTACGCGTTGCTCGCGATCCGGTTCGTGCTCGTGCTGGTTGCAGCGCGCAGCACGAGCGGCTTCGTCCAGTTCATCGCCAGCGTCACGGACCCGTTCTACGCTCCGTTCAAGGGCATCGTCGCGAGTACCGAGGCGAGTCCGGGGCACACGTTGATGCTGCCGTTGCTGGTCGCGCTCGGCGCGTACGTCGTGCTTCACGTCGCGATCAATCGCCTGCTGCGCCTGGTCACGCTTCGCAAGACCGCGATCTAGCGCTGCATTCCTATTGAACGACTTGCGTCCCGCAGATCGAGAGGCCGCGAATCGAGACTGACCATGCCGACCAAGCCGCCGACCTACGACGACATCACACGGCGTACGGTGATCGAGCCCGACAGCTCGTTCCGTCCGACACCGGAGCAGGTACGCCAGGCTCGCGAGGGCTTCCGTGCCCTCGATCAAGTCGAGCAAGCGCTGCTCGATCGCGTGCGCGCTGCGCTGGTCGCCGCGGGTGTTGACGTCGGTGACGTCGAGCTCGAGGTCGACCGCGACACCGTGGTGGTGAGTGGACGCGTGCGCGATCCGGATGCCCTGGGTCGGATTCCCGAGCTGATTCGCGCGATCGACGGTGTTGGTAGCGTTGTCGATCACCTCGTGATCGCGGCCACGTAGCCGCGGCTTGGGCGACTCAACGCGGTGCCGAGTGGATCACGGCCTACCTGGCTCGCCTTGGAGATCGGAGTGGCTGATCACTTGTCGTAGAACCAGCCGTCGAATGACGAGTGCGAGCCTCCGCCCGCAACGGGCGTCGGGGCCGCGTCGTAGTAGTCCATGTACGGCGTCCATGCGGACGTGGCGTC
>Ga0326726_10003948_pt1 | contig 13575 bp, 10 predicted proteins | sample MHFenrmetagenome_2_FD_207603 | JGI IMG/M metagenome (GOLD analysis project Ga0326726, IMG submission 207603) | Lab enriched peat soil microbial communities from Michigan Hollow, Ithaca, NY, United States - MHF15MN | ecosystem: Environmental > Terrestrial > Soil > Wetlands > Peat | place: USA... | reverse complement strand
CTGGGCCGCCTGGATTGGTCGCGAGGCCGAGCATTAAAAAGCTGCCGCCGGGGCGCAAAACGCGGTCGAGCTCGCGGCGGTAGGTGCGGCGCTCGTCGTCCTCGAGCACATGGTACAACCCGCAATCAAGGACCGTGTCGAAGGTGCGACCCAATGGCGCGAGGTCGAGCGCATCACCGAGTACGAAGGTGGCGGCGAGACCACGCGCAGCGCGCTTCTTCTCGGCGATGGCGAGCGCAGCCGGCGTCGCGTCGAGTCCCCAGGCTTCGAGGCCGCGACGGGCCAGCTCCAGGGTGTTCTCCCCCGTACCGCAGCCGAGATCGAGCACCGAGCCGGTCAAGGCAAGCTCGTCGAAGGCAACCAGCAGTTCAGGCTGGGGACGGCCTATGTCCCAGGCAGGGGCTGGACCGCTGTAAAGCGCAGGGAACCGATCTCGAGTGGTCATGATGCGAGACAATAGTGTACTGTGTGTACCCTGTCAAGACTCTTCCAGGACACTGATCATCCCGCGGCTCTCGCCCGAGCGCCGGTGTTGCCCCAAGCGTCCACCGCCTTGCCGAGGTCGGAGCGGGCTTACGGCCTTTCCGCGGTCTTCGGGGGCAAGGGCTTGGACGACACCGTGTAGCGGAACGTCACCGTGATCGGCACGGAGGCCGCCCCGTCCGAATAGCGACCGTTGAACGTCTTCTCACCCGTGATCTTGTCCGGAGAAGTGATCGTCCCCTCGATCAGAGGCCAGTCGCCGGAGTTCGGCGGGAGCTCCAGCTTGAACGCCGGCAACCAGTCGACGGGCGCGTCGTCGGTATTGCGCTTCTCCTCTCCCCACGTCGCGGCACCTGAGAGACGGGTCTTCTCCACGGTCACCCACTTGATCAAACGTGTTTGGGGATCAAGGTCCTGGCCGCCGAAGGGAAGCAGCAGCCAGAACTTCTTCGATTGGGTGTTGACCTCGAACTTGGCCTGATCGCCCAGGTAAAGCAGCCCTCCCGAAGCGGTTCCGTCCCGCGTCCGGACGTAATCGTACTTCTCCCCCATTTCGTTGGCCAGGTTGGTGCCGGTCCACGTCTCCTCGTACCGGAAGCGCACGGGAACCGACGACGCCTTCATGTGCTTCATCATGGCATCGGGCTCGTCCCCGATGTCGGGGGGTCCCGGCATCCAGTTGGCGGTGTACGGCATCGCGCTCAGCATGTCCTGCGAGTACTTCATCATCTCGGCCTGCGACATCTTTTTCATCTTTTCGGGGTCCATCATGATCTGCTGGGCCTGGACGATCACGGAACCCTCGTTGCGCAGGTCGAGCTTTGCCGACGCCGAGAACACGCGCTCGAGCTTGTATGTCGTGGTCATCGAGCCGCCGGACTCCGGCTTCGCGGTCGCGGTGTGATCCACCCGGATGGTCACGTCGTAGGCGATGTACCAGACGGGCACGTCGTGCTGGGGGCGCGCCATGGGTGCGAGCGCGATAAAGAGAAGCAAGAACAGTACGGGAGCGTAGATCCGTTTCATCGTGCGGCCTCCTTATCTCAAGGACCGGTTCGGGATGGTTCAGGCCCCCCTTGTCCCGCCAGAAAGGAAGCGACAGACCCCAGGCCCGGGATCACCCCTCCCCTCGCATAACCAACATACCCCTGCCTTGGAGATGAGTCAAGAACGCCGGGATGGCGCGTAACGCCCAAAGTACTTTCAGCAGGCCGAAGCCATGGAGCGCGGCCTGAAGAAAGAGGGCAGGCAGGCCGATTAGGTTTGGGCGGCACGATCCCCTCGAATTGATTCAAGCCCTGGAATGCACTACAGTGGCCCCATGCCGGAGACCGACGGGCGAGTGAACATCCTGGGCCTGACCCGCCCGGCCTTCGAGGCGTTGGTCGGTCGAGACGGTCGTTCCCGGGCCTTGGGCCGCCTCTATAGGCGGGCCTTTGCCGAGGGGCGCTTCGAGCCCGGGTCCGAGGCCATCGCCCGGGAGACCGCTGCCACCCTGGCCGTCCGCGTCTCGCTCCGGCTGCCCGCCGTCGAGCGTGTTGTCGAGGAGGAGGGGCCCTTCGGGACGACGGCCAAGGCTCTCCTCCGGCTCGACGACGGCCAGCGTGTTGAATGCGTGCGCATTCCCGTGGCCCGCCGCGTCCCCGAACCCGGACCGGCCACCCTCTGCGTCTCCTCCCAGGTGGGCTGCCGCATGGGCTGCGTCTTCTGCGAGTCCGGCCGGCGTGGTTTCGCGAGGGACCTCCGGCCCGAAGAGATCGTGGGCCAGTATGCGGCCGCCCGCTTGACCTTAGGCTGGGACATTGGCCAGATCGTCTTCATGGGCATGGGCGAGCCGCTCGACAATTTCGAGGGCCTCACGGGGGCCCTCAAGGTCCTTCTCGACGAATCCGGCCCCGCGTTCTCTCAGGACGATATCACGGTCTGTACCCTCGGCCTGCCCGAGGGGATCGCCCGTCTCAGAGACCTGGGGCTCAAACGCCTCAATCTCTCGGTGAGCCTCAACGCGCCTGATGAGCGGCTCCGCGGTGAGCTCATGCCGGCGAGCCGAGGCGTGGGCCTCGAGGCCCTGTCCGCCGTCCTGGCCCGCTATCCCCAGCGCCGCAATTTCGCCTTCGCGGTGAACTACTGCCTCATCCCGGGCCGGAACGACGGCGAGGGCGCGGCGGAGGGAGTGTCGGCCTTCCTGCGGGCCGCGGCGCCGTCGGGGCGCGCCGTCGTCAATCTCATCCCCTACAATCCCGGCTCAGCTCCCATCGGCCCCGCCCCGTCCGAAACCGAGATCGAATCGTTCACCCGGAGTCTCCAGGCGGCCGGTGTTTTTGTCAAGCTGCGAAGCCCTCGGGGCCGCGGCCTCCAGGCGGCCTGCGGTCAGCTCGGGCGCGTCGACTAGCCGCGGGCTTTCGCCTCTCAGTATTTAGACCCGCAGCGAGCCACGGAACGCCCTGACCCCATAGTAAGAGGGGGCGCTGTTGTGATACACGAAGACATGGCCGTAGCGGAGATCAGCAAAGAGGGCGCCGCCGAGTTTCCTGATATCGGAAGGTGTTTTCACCCAGCTCGACGTCTTCGTATCGAAATTCCCCAGTTTCTGCAACTCTCGATATTGTTCTTCCGTTAAAAGCTCAATGCCCATGGCAGCGGCCATATCCATAGCGCTATTTTCCGGTTTAAACGTCTTCCTTGCCTCCAGCGCTTCGCGGTCGTAACAAACGTTTCTGCGGCCTTCAGGACTTTCCGCTGAACAATCATAAAAAATGTATTCGCCCGTCTTTGTATCATGACCAACAACATCCGGTTCACCGCCGGTTCTTTCCATTTCATAGAGAGACCACAGTTTTTCAGGATGAGCTTCCAGCGTTGCTTGGACTTTAGCCCATTCAAGACCTTTATGGCGGTTCATGTTTTTCTCAAAACGGGCTTTCAAAGCTCTGAGCAGTTCTTTATGTTGCTCCGGCGACAACGTCTTTTTGTAGCTCTTCATGTTGTTCATATTATTATATTACCTCTTCCTGATAGGAATTTCCTTTTTGCGCTCAGCCTGAGATCGCAGTGGCCGAAAGTCAAGAACTCGAGATCCGGACGCTCGGGGCCGGGCGTCGCCCAAGCTGCGCGCTACTTCTTCTCTCTCGTGAGCTCGTCGTTGTACTCCATGATGGCTTTGTACTGTTCCTTCAGAACGGGGGTCATGCACTCCCAGGCCCATCGGCGTGGGATCGTGCCATCTTCGAAGTTCAGGTGCTCCAGGAAGGACACTGTCAGCGCGTTGACCGTATTGCCGTTCCCATGTCGAAGGAACTTGTCAGCAATCTGGAGTGCAGTGACCAGAGCATCCTTGTCGCCGGAATCGATTAACGTTTGCACGAATCTCGTGAATACGTCGATCTCAAGGTGAAGGAGACCATGCTCCTGGTTGAGATCGCTCCGCAATTGAGGAAACGCCGTCTTCAACTCCGTTAAGAACAGGCTCCGGTGAAGCTTCTTCATCTTCCTGCCCCCGCCCCCTCCGAAAACGCCAGCCTCAGGCTCGAAACTTCCCTGCCCCTTCGCGAAATGAGGATATCCCGGCGCCGGGCAAGAGTCAAGAACTCAGGATTCGGCCGCGCGCACATGTCCCCCGAAGAAATCATCCCGAAAATAAAAAAGGGCGGAGTCCCCTTCCGGGGGCATCCGCCCTCTAGCGTTCGAATAAAGATATGGAAGACCTCAAGGATACCCTGAACGAAAACGCCACTTTCTATCGGGAACAGGAACGCAAGATCACGGCGAGGCTGGCCCTGCTGCCCAAGGGCCGCATCCGGTCCAAGACGATCGGCGGCGCGGCCTATTCTTATCTCCAGTACCGCAAGGGCCGATCCGTCAAGACCGATTACATCGGCAGAGTCGTCCCTACGGATCTCCTTGACCTCCTGGCGGAGAGAGACCGATTGGAAAAGGAACTGCTCGCCGTCCGGGAAGCCTTACGGCTCCTTAGGTCGAGACGAAAAGAGGAGGTCGACCTCACGGAGCCCGTTCTGGCCATACTGCGTGCCATGACCCCGCATCAGCGCTGGGAGTCCGGATTCGAGATCATCGGCAGCTGGTGTTTCCTTCTCTATCAAAAGCACCTGCCGATGGAGCGGTACCCGCTGAAAACGGAGGACCTGGATATTCTTGTGCCCCGCCCGTTCAAGGGGCGAGCTTTCGACCTCCCAGGAATGATGCAGCGTTTGAGTTTCAGCCAGCACTTCAACGCCGATGGTTCCATGTGCTTCACGGGCAATGGGATGAGGGTCGAGTTCGTGACGAAGGAGCGGAGAGACGGGAGGCGCCCGCCGCGCGTTTCGGCGAGGGCTACCGGGCGTATCGTCGGGCGGTTCCGCGCTGGGGCTTTACGGTCCATCCGTTTACCCCATCGCCATAAGCGTCGCCGCGATCACCCCCTAATCTTGACCGGCATCGGACCGGCAGGCCCGCCACGGGGGGGAGCCGTTGCCTTGAAAATCATGTTTCAATAATGCTATCGTAAGGAGGGTGGGTTTTATGGCCCTCTCTCCGGGTTCACGCTTCGGACCGTATGAGATCCTTGCTCCGCTCGGCGCCGGCGGCATGGGCGAGGTTTACCGTGCCCGTGATGAGCGGCTCGGACGGGATGTCGCCATCAAGCTGCTCCCCGAGGCCGTCGCCAATGACCCCGGCCGTCTGAAACGCTTTGAGCAGGAAGCGCGCGCGCTGGCCCATCTCTCCCACCCTGCCATTCTGTCGATCTTCGATTTCGCCAAAACGGGCGAGGCGGTCTTCGCCGTCACGGAGCTCCTCGAGGGTGAGACACTGCGGGAGCGTCTCCGCCACGAGAAGCTGGCGTGGCGGCGCGCCGTGGAGGTCGCGACGGCCCTCGCCGACGGCCTGGCCTCGGCCCACGGCGCCGGCATCATCCACCGCGACGTGAAGCCCGAGAACATCTTTCTGACGCGCGATGGGCGGGTCAAGATCCTCGATTTCGGCCTGGCGCGGACCGAGCCGGCCCAAGCGGAACAACTCGGGACATTGTCGCTGAGGCCGGAAGGCACCCAGCCCGGCGCCGTTCTCGGCACAGTCGGCTATATGGCGCCCGAGCAGGTCCGGGGCGAGCCCGCCGATGCCCGCTCCGACATCTTCGCTCTCGGCTGCGTCCTGTTCGAAATGCTGACCGGCCAGAGGGCTTTCAAGCGGGACACGGCGGCGGAGACGATGACCGCAGTCCTCAAAGACCCCGTGCCCGAAGTGGCCGTGTCCGGCACCGACATCTCGTCGGAGCTCGACTGCTTAATCCGCCATTGCCTCGAAAAGAATCCCCTGGAGCGATTTCAGTCGGCGAGCGACCTGGCTTTCAGCCTCCGGGAAGTGGCCAAGCCGGGGACCCACTCCACTCCCGCCTTTCGGGTCAAGAGCCGCCGCGTTCCCAGGGCTTGGATCGCTGTTGCCGCGCCGTTCGTGCTAGCCGGTGCCGTTCTTCTGTGGCGCTGGGGGACCGTCGCGCGGCGCGGCAGCGCCGGAGCCACGGCCGTCCACCGCATCGCGGTTCTTCCGTTCGAGAACCTGGGAGCTCCCGAAGACGCGTATTTCGTCGCCGGAGTTTCGGACGAAATCATGGAACGCCTCGCTTCGGTGCACGGCCTGGCGGTTGTCTCGCGAGCCAGCTGCTCTCAGTACGCCGGGACGGCCAAGAGCCCGCGCGAGATCGGCGGCGAGCTCGACGTGAAATATCTCGTCACCGGCAAGGTGCGCTGGGCGCGCGGGTCCGCAGCCGCCGATAAAGTCCGCATCACGCCCGAGCTCGTGCGCGTCGGGGACGATACTAGCCTCTGGACCAAGAACTACGAGCTCAGGACGGACGGCGTGCTCGCCGTGCCGTCCGAGATCGCCCGTTCCGTCGTCTCGGCGTTGGGCCTGGCGCTCGTCGAGCGCGAGCCCGGCTCGCTCGATGTCCAGCCCACTGGCAACACGGAGGCCTATCAGGCTTTTCTGCGAGGCCGGTTCCTGGCCCGGCAGCCGCATTTCACGCTCGCGACCTGGCTCGCCGCCGCCGATGATTTTGCCAGGGCCGTCCGTCTGGACCCCCAGTTCGCCCTGGCGTGGGCGGAGCTCTCGAAAGCCCATTCGCGGCTCGTCTATTTTCGCTACGACATTTCGCCCGAGAGATGCCGGCAGGCTCAACAGGCCCTCGACAGGGCCCGCGCGCTGATGCACGACTCAGCCGAGGTGCACTTTGCGGCCGGATACTACCATCTCTGGATCGAACGGAACGCGAAGGAGGCCCTCAAGGAGTTCGATGCCGCGTCCCGCGGGATCCCCAACAGCGACGAGGCCCAGTCCGCCAAGGGTGAGCTGTTCCGCCTCCGCGGGGACTGGGAGCCCGCTCTCGAAGCCTACCGGGCCGTCTGTTCGCTCAGCCCGCGCGACGGTGCCGCCGTCGTCGACGTCGCCGAAACGCTCTGGTGGATGCGGCGCTATCGCGAGGCCGACGAAGCGGCCGACAGGTCCATCGCTCTCGCCCCAGACCAGGCCTGGCCGTACCTGACCAAGGCCTTCAACCTCTGGAGCTGGAAAGGCCGCGACGGCGTGAGCCAAGCCCGTGCGGCTCTGGATTTCCTCGCCACGGAGCACGAATGGTGGGAATGGGCCTGGTTCCATCAGGAGGAGATGGAGGGCCGGTTCAACGAGGCCTTGGAGCGCATGGACAGGGACCCCGAGGGCTGGGTCCGGGTCAAGATCCAGGCCGCCCCCAAAGTGTTCTTTGCGGCGGTCCTCCGGATGGCGCTCGGCAAGACGGCCGAGGCCCGAAGAGGATTCGAAACCGCCCGGCGCTTGCTCGAGCCCGAGGTCAAATCGATCCCGGATGACCCCCGCTACCACGGTTCCCTCGGGATCGCCTACGCCGCGCTCGGCCGGAAAGAGGACGCGGTCCGCGAAGGACGGCGAGCAACCGAGCTTCTGCCCATATCCAAGGATGCCGTGTACGGCATCGCGCATGTCATCGACCTTGGTCACATCTACGTCCTGACCGGAGAAACGGACGAGGCCATCGCGCAGCTGGAGGATCTCCTCTCCCGTCCGAGCTGGATCACCGTTCCCTGGCTCAGGGTCGATCCACGCTGGCGCCCGCTGCAGGGGAATCCGCGGTTCGAGGCCTTAATGGCCAAGTACGCGATCCCGAACTAGCTTCCTCCAGCCGGATCTCCAGAACCGAACGGTCCCTCCGGTCAATTGACAATGACCGTCTGGCTCAAGTCGGGTGCCGTCGACGGGAAAAGAATGTTCCGGCCGTCGGTCCTGACCTTGATGAAGGACTCGAGGTCCGTCTTTCCCGCGGGAATCCTGACGCCGAAGATGCCCCGCGGCTGGCGCATTGTGAGAACGAGGGGAACGAGATACTCCCCGGACATAACTCCCAGGGATCCGATTTTCACTCGATGTGGAGCGCCTGCCCCCGAAGCAATCCTGCGAAGGGGGTTGACCGTTAACGGACGGCGGGGCTCCAGAGCTGGGCGACTCCTCCGCCGAGACGGCTGTAGCCCTCAAAGGCCCATTCAGGGAACTTCTGCCCGTTCCGGCAGGGACTACAAGAAGATGACCAGAAAATGTTAAAGTATCAGGCGTAACAGTGCTGCTCATGAGAAGAAGAAGATTTCTGGGTCAGGCGGCAACCGCCGCGGCGATTCTTGCCGGAAAAGATATCATCCCAATTCCGGGATCACGTTCCGGAGACGACGCGGCTCAGCAGGAACCAATCCCCTGGTACAGGCGCGCAAAACGCTGGGGCCAGACCAACATCACCGAAATGGATCCCGGTCAGTATGATCTGGCCTGGTGGCGGAGCCACTGGAAAAAAACCCGGGTCGAGGGGATCATCGTCAATGCCGGCGGCATCGTCGCCTACTATCCAAGCCAGGTGCCATTGCACCGCCAGGCTCAATACCTCGGAGGCCGCGATCTCTTCGGCGATATTTGCCGGGCTGCCCATGAGGATGGACTGGCCGTCATGGCCAGGATGGATTCCAACCGCGCCCATGAAGAGCTTTACCGGGCTCATCCCGGATGGTTTGCGGTCGATGCACTAGGCGAACCCTATAAAGCCGGCGATCTGTGGGTCACCTGCATCAACGGCCCCTATTACGGAGAACATATCCCCGCCATCCTTTCCGAGATCGCTGAACTTTATCATCCTGAAGGATTTACCGATAACAGCTGGAGCGGCCTGGGCCGTGACTCGATCTGTTATTGCGAGAACTGCAAAAAGAGCTTCCGCGACAAGACCGGCCTGGACCTCCCGGCGTCAGTAAACTGGGAGGATCCGGCTTACCGGCGATGGCTCCGGTGGAGCTACGGGCGAAGGATCGAGATATGGGAACTCAACAACAGGATCACGAAACGGGCCGGCGGACCCCATTGTGTCTGGTCGGGAATGAACAGCGGCTCGATCAGCGACCAGGCCAGGACACTCAGGGATTTCAAAGAGATCTGCCGCCGGGCCGATATCATCATGCTCGATAATCAGGCGCGAAGCGACAGCGGCGGTTTTCAGTCCAATGCCTTCACCGGGAAGCTGACCCACGGGTTGCTCGGCTGGGATAAGCTCGCCCCTGAAAGCATGGCCATGTACCAGAACGGAAGGCCAACCTTCAGGGTCGCCGCTAAGCCGCTGCCTGAGGCGCGCATGTGGATGATCGAGGGTGTGGCCGGAGGAATTCAGCCCTGGTGGCATTATGTCGGTGCTTATCATGAGGACCGGCGGATCTATCGGACCGCGGCCCCCTTCTTCAGCTGGCATGCCGCGAACGAACGATATCTGGTCAACCGTCGGCCGGCCGCCACGGTCGGAGTCGTCTGGTCGCAGCACAACGTCGATTTTTACGGCCGGGATGACGCGGAAACGCTGGTGAACCTGCCCATGCGCGGGGTCACTCAGGCTTTGATCCGGGCCAGAGTTCCTTTCATGGCTGTCCATGCGGATCATATCACGCGCGATGCGTCTCAGCTTTCCGCATTGGTGCTTCCCGATGTCGGGATCCTGACGAGGGACCAGGCCGACGCCCTGAGACGGTTTGCCGCCGGCGGAGGGGGAATTCTCGCGTCCGGCGCGACGTCCCTTTTTGACGAATGGGGCGACCCGCTGCCTGATTATGGGCTGGCCGACCTCTTCGCCGTTCACGCGACGGATCCGAACACGCCCGGTCTAAGACAAAGCCGGGTCAGACAGGCCAACGACACCCGGCATACCTATCTTCGGCTCACGCCGGAGCTCGGCGGAAGCCTTGATGGCCCGCACAACGCCAAGGAGCCTGCGGCGGTCGGAACACGCCACCCTGTCCTGAAGGGATTGGAGGAAACGGACATCATCTCGTTCGGCGGCATGTTGGGTCCCTTGAACGTCGATCCCGGAGCGGAGACAGTTCTGACCTTTATCCCGGAATTCCCGGTCTACCCTCCGGAAACCGCCTGGATGAGAGTTCCGAGAACCCAGATCCCCGGGCTTGTTCTTCATACCGGCCAGGGAGGGGGAAGGATCGCCTTCATGCCTGCCGATATCGACAGGCAATACGGCCGATATAATCTCCCGGATCACGGGACCCTGATCTCGAACCTCGTCAGATGGGTGTCCAAAGAGAACATCCCGCTGGTCGTGGAGGGGCGGGGCCTCGTCGACTGTCACGTCTACCACCAGCAGGATACGGTCATTCTTCATATCGTGAATCTCACCAGCGCCGGAACGTGGCGTCAGCCGGTCGATGAATTCATTCCGATCGGACCGCTGAAGTTCTCGGTCAAGCTGCCGGGCCAGGGTCCCGTAAGATCGCTGAGATATCTCGTTACCGGGGAGATCCTTAAAGCCAGCGCCGTCGACGGGTGGTGCAACTTCACGGTCCGATCCATCGTCGATCACGAGGTCGTCGTGATCGGTTAATCCAGGCAGCCGCTTCCTTCGATCGCCCAGACGCCCTCGACGATCCCGTCCCGAACGGCGAAGAGGCGCCTGTGCAGGTTGCAGGTCGTGCATCCGTGCGACGGGAAGAGCCTGACCCTGTCCCCTACTTTAAGCGGGCGGCCGCCGACCTTGACAGAACCGTGCTCCTCCGACTCGAAGCGTGAGATCGCGTCCTCCGGCCGGTCCGCCAGGATGGGAGGGCCGAGATCAGCCCCGACGCCCTTCACGCCGACGTCGAGGACGGCGTGATCCGCGCCGTTGCTCGAGATCACGGTCGCGATCACGCTCAGGGCGATGCCGAATTCGGGCCGTCTTTTGGCGTAGTAATGGTCCATCAGGGCGTATGAACCGGCCTGGAGCTCATCGACGCCGTCCATGACGCCCGTGATATCGTAGGATCCCGTTCCGCCGCCGCTGAGGACCCGGACCGGCAAGCCGGACGCTTCGATGAGCCGCCTCGTGTCCACGGCCTTCTGCATCGAAGCGAGGACCTGCCGGCGCCTGTCCTCGGGGTCGAGGACGGTGATGCAGTGGCCCTCGTAGGCTTGGATGCCGAGGAAATCGACGCCGGGGGCGGCCGCCGCGGCGCGGGCGATCTGAAGCGCCCGCTCGCCGGGCGGGACGCCGCAGCGGGCCAATCCGACGTCCACCTCGACCAAGACGCCGACCGTAGCGCCTGTCCCGGCCAGCGCGGCGGAGAGCTGCCGCACCTGGGATTCGTCATCCACGGCGACGGTGAGACGGCACTCCCGTGCCAGGTCGGCGACCCGCTCGACCTTGTCCCGCCCGACGATCTGGTTGGCGATGAGGATGACCCGGATGCCCCCGGCCGCCAGGACCTCGGCTTCGGAGACCTTGGCGCAGGTGATGCCGACGGTGTTGCCGCTCTCGAGCTGGCGCCTGGCGATCGTGACGCACTTGTGCGATTTGAAGTGCGGGCGCAGCTTGGCGTGGCGTCCGGCGAAGAAGTCGGACATGAGGCGCAGGTTGTGATCCAAGACCTCCGTCTCGACGACGAGCGCCGGCGTCGGTATGTGCGACACCGGCTTCCCGACAAGGTCCGTCATGCGGTCGGCCATGGGACGTTCTCCTGGATCGATTGCCTGCGTCGATGAGGTCGTTTCCGGGTCGATTATACAAAATCCCCCCGAAAATCAACAAGGGCGCTTCGGCCCTCTCTGGCACGCCGGCCTATTGGCTGGCTAGCGCTTTCCGGGGGATATTAACGGGCCGCAGCCTGATCGAGGACCTTGACCCGGATATTCCGGTAGCGAACGAAGAGCTTGGTCAGGTCCAGCCCGGCCGGGAAATTCCCTCCGTGGATCTGAAGGGCGATGCCGCCCCTGTCAGGCAGGACCTTTTCTTGGCCGGTCCAATGCATGAACCGGACGCCGTTGATCCAGGTGTCGATCGTCGGCGGGTTACCGACGATCCGGGCCCGGAGCACGTTCCAGCGGCCGTGTTTCCAGAAATCGGGCCAGAGCTCGGGCGCGACGGGCAGCGGGAAGATCGAGTCTACGCGCTTGATCTTCTCCGGCGAATCGAGGAACTTGAAATTGGACTCCGAGAACGTGTTAGGGAAGCCCTCGCCATAAACCCCCATCAGGCTGGCGTCGGCGTGATAGTCGATGAACGCCTGGTAGGCTTTTCCTTCTTCCGTGCTTCTCATAAAGAGCCCGCTGTCGGGACCGAAATCGTTATTCATCTCGAGGACGACTTCGAAGTCGCCATAGGGCGCGTCGGTGATGAGGATCCCGCCGTTGCCCGGCCGGTCCTGGCTGCCGGTGATGGCGCCGCTCTCGACGACCCAGCGGCCGCCCGTCCCATGCCCCGTTTTGTCGCTGACGTGCCATCCTTTGAGGGTCTGGCCGTCGAAGATCGAGACGAAGCCGGCATCACCCGGGGGCGCCTGAGGCGCCGCAGCCAACACGAGGAACGCGTCGGCCGCGACTGCGGCGATCGCCGCCGCTAGAATGATTACCTTGCGTTTCATCTCGGTCTCCTTTCGTCAGACTTGCGGCAGGACCCAGGGGCTCCGATAGGCGCGGCCGACCAAGCGCTGGGCTTCAGGATCACCGGGGATCTCTTCCCTCGCAGCGTCCCAGGCCACGCCCCGTCCGAGCCGGTACGAGATATTGGCCAGATGGCTGGGGATCATGGACAGGTGTCCGATCTCGACGTCGGCTACCGGCGTTTCGCGCGTCTTGAGGCAGGCGACGAAATTCCGGACGTGGGCGAAATGGAAATCCTCGGACGCCGGTCGCCGGGGTCTTCCCTTCATGCGGTAGACGCGGCCGGTCCCGCTCAAGGCGTCGGTCTCCGGGACGACTTCGTAGCCGCCGCGGTCCACGACGAGGACGCCGTTCTCGCCGTGAAACTCGACGCCGTGCTCGCGCTGCCACGGCCCGAGGCCGGCGCCGATCATGTGCTCCCAGAGAAGGGGATGGTCCTTGAAATCGATCTGGGAGAGCTGGGTGTCGGGAGTTTCACGAATGTCGTGCGGATACGCGAGCTTGCCGCCGCCGGAGGAGGCCCGGAGCGGCGTCCCGCCGAGGGCCCAGAGGGCGACGTCGATCATGTGCGCTCCCCAATCGACGTGGAGCCCGCCCGAGTAGTCCCAGAAGTAGCGGAAGTTCTCGTGGAAGCGCATGGGGTTGAACGGCCGGGCCGGCGCCGGGCCGAGCCACATGTCGTAATCGACGTAATCCGGGGCTTTGCGGTCGGCCGGGTTGCCGAGCGGGCCCAGCCAATCGAGGCAGCACCAGGTCCGGACGAAGCGCATCTTGCCGAGTTCGCCGGAGCGGACGATGTCGACCGCTTCCTTGAAGTGCTCGGCGCTCCGCTGCTGGGTGCCGACCTGGACGATCCGGCTATAGCGGCGGGCGGCCCGGACCATGGCCCGGCCCTCTGCGATCGACGTCGCCAGGGGCTTCTCGACGTAGACGTCCTTGCCTGCCTGGCACGCCAGGACCGTTGGCAGGGCGTGCCAGTGGTCGGGCGTCGCGACGACGACCGCCTGGACGTCCTTGCGCTCGAGGACCTTGCGGAAATCCCGGAAGGTGTCCGGTTTCCGGCCGCGCTCGTCGGCGACCGATTGCGCCGTCTCGCTCAGCCGGTGGTCGTCGACGTCGCACAGGGCCGCGCATTCG
>Ga0326726_10003947_pt1 | contig 13575 bp, 8 predicted proteins | sample MHFenrmetagenome_2_FD_207603 | JGI IMG/M metagenome (GOLD analysis project Ga0326726, IMG submission 207603) | Lab enriched peat soil microbial communities from Michigan Hollow, Ithaca, NY, United States - MHF15MN | ecosystem: Environmental > Terrestrial > Soil > Wetlands > Peat | place: USA... | reverse complement strand
AGAAGTGTGATGATCCAGTTAAAGACAAACATGCCTAACAGCGAAAACGTTGCCCAGGTATGCTCCCACGACCACTGTCGGACGAAGGTCATGGGGAGAACGAAAGTCCCCTGCAGCAGGGCCGCCAGCAGCACCAGAAGCAAGCCCATCAGCAGGGGCATAGGGGACCCTCGATCTTGCAGACTCCATACAGAGCTCGCAGCCAGCGTGAGCGCAAGCTGACCGGCCGCTGCCGAAATGCTTCAATGCAGAACAGGAGTTGCATTGGTGGCGACGCACACCCATTTGCCGTTCTTGAAGATCCAGGTATCGACAAAGCGCTCCCGCCGGACGTAACTTTTCCCCTTCTCCACGCCCTTGGCGCGAAAGACCCCGGTTGAGATCGCAGTATTGCCAAAGACGTGCACGGTCATGGATTCTGGCGAGACCTGCTGCTCCTGAGAATTGTTGCTGGTGGCCTTCACGCTTCCCAGGAAATCGGCCTTGCTCTGGATGGAGCCATCGTCGTTGATCAACACGATTTCATTGTCGAGGATGGAGTCGAGCGCACGCGTGTCCCCGGCCTTGTAGGCCTGGTTCCATGCCTTCTCCAGCGCGACGATCCTGGTTCGCACCGCGGACTCGGAATCGTCTTGCGCCTGTGCGAACCAGGGTGTGGTGCAGACCACGATCATCAGGAACGCGCTCAGCTTCATGGTGCGGACTCCTTATTCTGTGTCTGGCTATCGCAGTATATGGCAAGCTGCTGTCTTTACCTGTGTGGAGGAGCCGACTTGCAGCCGCCATCCGAGTCCCCTCAAGCAGCGGGATCGGCCGCCAGCCACGTCGGGGGCATCAGGTTTTGCAGGCCATAAGCTCGCCGAACTTCATCGCGGTTGGGCAGGGAAGGGATGACGCCTTCTTTGGTGACCGCCAGGCCTCCCGTGACCACGGCAAACTGCACTGCCGCCTCAACGTTGGCGCCGCAAGCCAGCGCCATCGCCAGCCCGGCGTTGAAGGCGTCGCCGGCGCCCGTCGTGTCCACCGCAACCATGCGGAGGGCTGGAACGCAGGTGGAGGAGTTTGCCGTCACGATCAGGGCGCCGCTTTCCCCCAGCGTCATCACCACCTGCTTTACGCCATTGCGAATCAATTCGCGCGCGACCGCTTCCGGCTCGACGTCTGTATCCGGAGTGAGGCCGGCAAGCACCCTGGCCTCACTCTGGTTGGGAGTAAGAATATCGATCAACTGCAAAAGGGATGGAGGCAAAGGCCGCACCGGGGCCGGATTCAGAATCGTGACTGCGCCGCGCTCGCGTCCGTATCTCAGGGCCGACTCGGCGGCGGCAACCGGAATCTCAAGCTGGGTGAGCACCACCGCAGGAGAACGGAATGCCGCCTCGCATTGACAAACATCGTCCGCAGTCAAGAATTCGTTGGCTCCCGGATCGATGGTGATGCAGTTATGTCCGCTGGCGGCTTCGACAATGATGAAGCCCACGCCGGTAGGTGCGTCGGCAGTTTGCATCACATGGGTGACATCAATGCCTTCGTCACGATAAAGCCCTAATGCCATCTTGCCGAAGGGGTCGGTTCCGATCCTGGCAACGAAACTGACTGTGGCCCCCAGTCGGGCGCATCCCACCGCCTGGTTGGAGCCTTTTCCACCATAGTCCACGCGATATCCAGTTCCCAAAAGCGTCTCGCCGGTACTCGGCATACGCCCGACCTTCATGGTCAGGCCTGTGGCGTAGCTGCCCACGACGGTAATTCGAGGAGAGCCCAAGGGAAATCTCCAGAACAGGAGTTCGCACAACTTGAAACTCGTAAGCCTACCACAGGGCGGAAACGGTTCCGCCTGTTGAATGCGCAATCTTGACCGGCTTGGACGAGGGTGTTAGCTTCGGTTTCACACGTGAATGTCCAAGGGGCATCAGTCTGAGTCGCGCACGGAAGGAGCGGCATCCGGGCGACCTATCCCGGTCGGTCGTGATCCATCGGACCGTGATCTGGCCGACCCCGGCCGTCGCGATTTTCTGGTCCGTTGCTGCCAGGGCGCTTCGGCGGCGCTGGTTCCCGGAGCATGGCGTGGTTTCGCTCTCCCCTTTGCCTACGCTCCCGATTCTCGAAACCTGAGTTTACCCGGCGATTTCCATCTGCATCCTCACTATCGTGGCCAATTGCCCATCGAAGCCACGCTGCTCAAGACGCAAGCGGGACTGGACGACTTCATCACTGAGAAATATCAGAACCAGATTGCCGCCATGCTCGCGGATTGGAGTGCGGGCCTCTTGGGACCTTCGCAGGAAATGCGGGCCGTAGAGAAGATTCTCGCCCCGGATTTTTCGGGCGCTTCATTTTCGCCGGTAGAATCGCGGCTGGTGCGCTCCGGGCCGGCGGTCGAAGTTCGTCAAAACCAATTTGCCCGCGAGCCTGTTCTCGGGCGGGACGCTTTTCTCCGTGACTTGCGCAGCACGATGGGATCTTTTTCGAAAGTCATCACTGCTGAATTTCAGGTGACAAGCATTGACGCTGGATCCGTCGCTTCTTCTTCTGCGGTCCGGGTCCCCAGCCGCCTTCGGACCGGTGTGCGCTACGAACTGGTCGGCTCAGCCAAGGATTTCTATCGCGAACAGCGTGTGGGGCAATGGGAGCTCGAATGGGAATCGTTGCCCACCGGTGAATTTCGCCTGCGCGGCTGGCGGATGCTGGGCGAGAGCCAGAGCCGCTCTGCCGCTCCCGTCTTTGCCGACATCACGGCGCAGGCTTTCGCCGGCAATTCATCCTACGCGTCCCAGTTGCTCCGAGGGGCCGACTACTGGCGGACTGTGCTAGATGTCGCATGCGGCATCGATATTTACGGACACAACGGAGTCTCAATCGGGGACATTGACGACGATGGGTTTGACGATCTCTACGTTTGCCAGCCTGCAGGTCTTCCCAACCGGCTTTATCGCAACCGGGGCGACGGAACGTTTGAGGACATCACAGAAGGCTCTGGTGTGGGGATCCTCGAAAATACTGCCTGCGCACTCTTCGCCGACTTCGACAACGCCGGACGCCAGGACTTGATCGTGGTGCGCACCGATGGGCCATCGTTATTTGTGAATCAGGGTGGCGGCAAATTCCGCAAAAAGCCCGACGCGTTCCATTTTGCCCAGCCTCCGCAGGGGACATTCACGGGCGCAGCTGTAGCCGACTACGACCGCGATGGCTGGTTGGACGTTTATTTCTGCCTCTATCTTTATTATCAGGGCACCGACCAATACAAGTATCCCTCTCCTTATTACGACGCGGAGAACGGCCCGCCCAACTTCATGATGCGGAACCAGCGGGACGGGACTTTCCGCGACGTCACCGCGGAGAGCCACCTCGACAAGAACAACACGCGCTACAGTTTTTGTTGTGGCTGGAGCGATTACAACCGCGACGGGTGGCCCGATCTTTATGTAGTGAACGATTTTGGAGGGAAGAACCTCTACCGCAACAACGGCGACGGAACTTTTACCGATATCGCGGCGCAGGCGGGGGTGGAAGACGTCGGCGCTGGCATGGGTGTGTGCTGGTTTGACTATGACAACGACGGTGCCCAGGACCTCTATGTGGCTGACATGTGGTCTGCGGCCGGCACGCGCATCTCGACCCAGGAAATCTTTCAGAAAGACGCTCCCGAGAAAGTTCGCGCTCTCTACCGCAAACATGCCCGAGGGAACTCCTTGTTTCATGCCTGCGGCGAAGCTTTTCAGGATTCCGGCGCAGCCGCCGGAGTTGAGATGGGACGCTGGGCATGGTCATGCGACGCCTGGGATTTCGACCACGACGGCTTCCCAGACCTTTACATTGCCAACGGAATGGTTTCAGGCCCCTTGCGCGATGAATTGAACAGCTTTTTCTGGCGGCAGGTGGTGGCAAACTCTCCAGTCGAAGCCAAGTCATCACACGACTACGAACAAGGATGGAACGCGCTCAATGAACTTATCCGTTCGGATGGCACATGGAGCGGGTACGAACGCAATGTGTTTTACACGAACAACCGGGATGGAACTTTTTCCGACGTTTCCGGTGCCGTAGGCTTGGACTTTCTCGAAGACGGCAGGGCGTTTGCGCTCGCCGATTTCGACCATGATGGCCGCCTGGAAGTGTTCCTGAAGAATCGCAACGGCCCGCAGTTGAGGCTTTTGCAGAACGTGATGAAGGACCTTGCCCCATCGATCGCCTTCCGTCTGCGCGGCGGCAAGAGCAATCGTGACGCCATCGGAGCCGCAATCACGGTTGAAACCGGACTGGGGAGGCAGACCCGCATGCTTCAGGCCGGGTCAGGATTTCTTTCCCAGCACAGCAAGGAAGTGTTCTTCGGGCTGGGAGAAGCCACAGGCCCGGTGCGGGCGTCGATTCGCTGGCCCAGTGGTTTGGTGCAGGAACTCCATGACCTTCCGCTGAACCACAGGGTGTGGGTCGAAGAGGGTACAGCGCCATCGCGCTTTGAGGCTTTCAAAGCAAACCCTCAGGGGCTAAAGCCCTCGTCTTTCGGAGCTCGAGGTGGCACGGCTGAAGCCGTGCCCTCCCACACCATCACGTCGGATGAATCCGAGGGTATCACCGGTGCGATTGAGACCTGGTTGCTCGCGCCTGTGGCTGCGCCGGATTTTTCTCTCTCCGACGTAAACGGTCAGGCACGCACGCTGGCTGCGCTTCGCGGTAAGGTGGTGCTGCTGAATTTCTGGGTCGTAGGCTCGACGATTTGCCAGCAGGACCTGAAAGTATTCAACCGGCTGCATGCACGTTGGGCTACGCAGGGCCTCCGCCTTCTTACTGTGAACCTCGATGACCCTGCCGACGCCGAAAAAGTCCGCACACTCGCGCGCGACGGTCATCTTTCGTTCCCCGTGGTGCAGGGATCGGATGATCTCGCTGGCACGTACAACATTCTCTATCGTTATCTTTTCGACCGGCACCGCGACCTGAGTCTTCCAACGTCATTCCTGATTAGTAGCGGCGGAGAGATCGTCAAGATTTATCAGGGCTCGGTGAATCCGGATCAGGTCGAGCAGGACTTCCGGCACATTCCCCAAACCGCGGCGGAACGACTGGCGAAAGCCCTGCCGTTCCCGGGCGTAAGCGACACGTTGGAATTTCGCCGCAACTATCTCAACTACGGGTCGATTTATTTTCAGCGAGGATATCTGGATCAGGCTGAAGCCTCTTTCCGACTGGCTCTGCACGACGATCCGGCGAGCGCCGAAGCACTATATGGGTTGGGCAGCGTTTATTTGAAGCAGGAGAAGAGCAGTGAGGCACGGGAAAGCTTCGAACGTGCGACCAGACTTCAAGCCAGTTATCCCGACACTCTGGCCAACGCCTGGAACAACCTTGGCCTTCTGGCTACGCGGGAAGGACGCACGGCTGAAGCGATTCCGTACTTCCAGGAGGCGCTGAACCTCAATCCCGATCACTTGATCGCGCTGGAGAACCTGGGGAATGCTTACCGGCAACAGAAGAATTGGGATGAAGCCCGCAAGCTGCTGGAGCGCGCAGTGGCCGTCGGTCCTCAGGATGCGGAAGCCAACTACAGTCTGGGGATGGTCTTCGCGCAGCTCAACGAGAATGACCGGGCCTATGAGTATCTGCAGCGAGCGTTGAAGGCTCGTCCCGGTTATCCCGAAGCCTTGAATAACCTTGGCGTGCTCTATCTTCGCACCAGCCGGCGGGATGACGCGGTGGCCAGCTTCGAAGAGTGCATCCGGGTGGCGCCCGCCTTCGATCAATCTTACATGAACCTGGCCCGGGTTTACGCGCTGGAGGGCACGCCAGACAAGGCGCGCATCGTGCTGCTCGAATTGCTCAAGCAGCATCCGGGGCATGTCCAAGCGCAAACGGCGCTCCAGCAATTGCAGTGATGGAGGACGGGCGTCTCGCCCGTCTAGCCGGGCGGGGACGCCCCGCCTCCATTTCGTTTTTCAAGGCTTGGGCGTGGGTGCGGTCAGCAGATCGACAAACATCTTGTAGAACCTCCCTGTGTCCACATCGACCTGCACTTCGACCGGCGGGAAATCGATTTTCGGTTTGTCCTCATCGGTCCAAGTGAGCATGTTGCCGTAGCCGGCGCCGCGTCCCAGGTCCACGTCCAGGAAGCGGGTTTCTTTCTTCGTAATCAGGCTGGGATCGAGCCACGCCGCTGCCGCCAGTTCATCCCACAGATAGTTGTATTCGCCGAACAGACGGGCATATTTGCCGATGTACAGCGCCGAAGGTGTGTTGCCGGCCTTGATCCGATTGATCAGCTCGGTCGTCATTCTTGTTTTCACTGAAACGTCCACCGGGGTGCAGACGATCTTTTTCCAGGGCGCGCGCAACACAACGTGGGCCGCTTCCGGATCGAACCAGATGTTGAATTCGTGCCGAGGGGTATTGATGAACTCGGGGTCAGTGGTTTGTGGATTTAAACTGGCGCCCATGAAGACCAGTTCCTTGGCCAGTCCAGGGAATTCGGGATCCATGGAGATGGCCAGCGCGAGATTCGTCATTGGGCCGCCGGCGTAAATCGTCACCTGGTGCGGGAACTTGTGGACCATGCGCAGCAAAAAATGTGCCGCGTCTTCATCAAGCGGCTTAGTGGTGGGTTTGCCTTCGGGCATGTCTCCGAGTTGGTCGGGAGGATGATAAAACCTCGGAGTCCAGGCGCCCAGCCAGGCGATGGAGCCGTAGCGCTGCTGCCAAAGCTCGGTTTCATCCTTTCGGCGGACCAGCGGATATTCGGCACCTGCCACAACCGGAATATCAGTTCGACCAATGAGTTCGAGCATGCGCAAGGTATGCGCCACCTCCGACTTGAGCCAGGCGTCGCCGGTCACGACGGTGACGCCGAGGACATCTGTCTGCAAAGACTGGATCAGCAGCAGGATCGACTGCTGGTCGGTCCCGCCAGGTCCGGCGGCGTCCTGGTCGATGATGATTTTGCGTTTTTCCTGGCCCCAGCCGGTGAGGCATGTCATCAGAACGACTGCTATAAGCCAGATTCGGCCGAATTTCATTCTTCACCTCGGAATGTGCAACCGCTTTTCGCAGTACGTAAAGTTGCCGGACTTCGTCCGGTCGGGCGGGTTGGGGCATCCTTCGACTTCGCTCAGGACAGGCTCCGCCCCTACGCGGGCGCCGATGCAGACAGGCGGCCGATCAGCAAGTTGAAGAACTTTGCCGAGTCCACGTCTAACGCAACTTTGGCATTGGGCACGAACTTATCGCGTAACACCGGCGACGTGCGAGTGGTCGCAAGCGTCGGTGCCGAGCCGCGAATCGACATGTTCATGGCTGCTGCCTGCTTTTCCATTTCTGGCTTACGCCGCAAGTCGCCGGCCCTTGGACTATAGCCGAGAGTCTCGCCCGAGGTGAGCTCGCCGGTAGTCTCTACATCGACGTAATACTCTTTGAACTTCAGGATGGAAGGGTCGAGAAAGGCCGCGACCGCGAGCGAGTCGTGCATGTTCGGTCCCACCAAGAAACCCAGCTCGCGGTTGTGGTTGATAGCGTTGCGGCCGATCTTCGCCGCCGCCTGGCTGACGGGATTCTGCGCTGCTTCGAGGGTGCGTACGTGGTCTTCGGTGAGCGAAGTCTTGCGGGTGGCGTCGAGGCCGACCATGGTGATGGGAATGCCGGATTGAAAGACGATGCGCGCCGCCTCGGGGTCAACGTAAATATTGAACTCAGCCGCAGGCGTAATATTTCCGCCGGACAAGGACCCGCCCATCAGAACAATCCCGCGCACCATGCCTGCGAGCTCTGAGTCGAGATTCAGCGCGGTCGCGATGTTGGTCAGCGGACCAATCGGTATCAGTGTTACTTCACCGGGATATTTACGCACGATGGCACGAATAAATTCAGCGGCGGGCTGGGCGATGGGTTTGGTTTTCGGTTCGGGAAAAACCGCGCCGCCCAGTCCGTTCTCGCCGTGCGCGTAGGCCGCCGTCACCAGACGGCGCACCAGGGGCATTTTGGCGCCGGCAGCTACCGGGATGTCGGTGCGACCGGTTATTTCCACCATGCGCAAAGCATTGGGAAGCGTCAGGTCCAGTGGGACGTTTCCCGCCACCGGGGTGATGCCTTCAATCTTCAACTCCGGCGAACGCATGGCCAGCAACAAGGCGAGAGCGTCGTCAACACCGGGGTCGGTGTCGATGATCACGCGGAAGGGGCCCCGATCGGTTCTCTGACCTTCCGGATCCTGTTCTGTTGCCGGCGCGGCTTGGGCAGAAGGAGTGAAAGCGGCCGCCAGGGTGCCTGCGGCCACGGCAGCGGCTGAGTTGGTTACAAACTGGCGGCGCGTCACGCGAAGATGCGGCTTCGATTCCATGGCCTCTGCTCCTGGAAGATTGTCTAGTGCGCTTGCCGGGACGGCTGGGTCATCAACTTGATGTAGAGATCGTACAGTTTTGTGGTGTCCACATCGAACTGTACAGTCGCTTTTCTTTCATACGGTGGAACATCTGCTTTTGGGTCCCAGAAAATGGTTTGGCCGTAACTGGGCCCGTGGTCAACGTCGACGTCCACGTAGAGTTCCTTCTGTCCGGTAACGATGGAGGGATCAATCATGGCTGCGGCGGACAGTTCATCCCACATGAAGCTTTCGACGGCGTATTGGGTGAGATAGCGAGCGATCGGCGTATCTGCCTTGGCAATCGCCGCTTTGACCGCCGGATTCACCTTTGTCTTGATCGAAATGTCGATGGGCGTGATGGTGATCTTCTTCCAGGGGGCGCGCATAGCGATTCGCACCGCTTCCGGATCGAACCACCAGTTGAATTCGCGCCGGCCGTCAACCCCGTTGATCCCACCCGTGCTGGCATACATGCCGCTGCCCATCAGCACCAGTTCTTTCGCCAAGGTCGCGACTTCGGGGTCCAAACGCAGAGCCAGGGCGATGTTCGTCATGGGACCGCCAGCCCAGATCACCACTTGGCCGGGATACTGATGCACCATGCGAATGATAAAGTGCGCTGCGGTTTCTTCCAGTGCCTTGGTGTGCGGTGTTCCTTCGACCAACGGAGGAACCACATCTGGCCCGTGATATGGAGTGCGAAAGGCCGGGGCAAGAGTTTCCGGCCATTTGGAGAAATCGTTCCAACAGCCTTTGTAGCGGAATTTGCCGTAGAGAGCTTCCCAGCGCTCGGCTTCTTCCTTGGAGTTAAGCAGCGGGAACTCAGCGCCCTGGACAACGGGAACGTCGGTGCGGCCTGCGATTTCGAGGAGACGCAGAGTGCGCTGGGTTTCTTCTCTCACCCACTGGTCGCCGCTGACGGTGGTGATCCCCAGAACGTCGAACCTGTCCGATTGCAGAAAAATAAGAATGGACTGCATGTCGGTAGTTGCCGGGCCGCGCGCGTCCTGATCAACGATGACTTTGATCTTTTGCGCCTGCAGCCCAGTGGCAGTCAGAACCACAAGAGCAGTCAGCAGGACAGCGAAGCTTCGTGGCTTCATGGCCAAGTCCCCTCAGTGTTTTGATCTTGCTTAGCAGGATTTGCTGGAAGACTGCACCAATTGTTCCAACGACCCAGCCGGGAAGAACCTGCATTGTACCGCCCGTCGGGGAGTCTCTGCCAGCGTTTGGGGGGTGCGCCCTGGCGAACCAAGTGTTTCAGCCCATGAAGCGCAGCGCTAATTGCGGATGATTATTCCAGCGACTAGAATCATTGGCGCGAGTGAATGATCTGGGTGATCTTGCCCATTTTTCTTTCCCCTATGTACCGTCTCCGCGTGACCGTAGAGCAATTTGGATTTCCCGCAACTCGCATTGCTGGCGGCGTCTTGGCCGTAATCGCGATCCTCATGCCGGCAATGACCCATGCACAGGCTCAAAATTCCTCCGTATCGGCCACCCTGCAAGGATCCGTGCGAGATTCGAAGGCGCGCCCGGTAGCCGGTGCAACCGTGTATCTGCAGGTGAAAAATGGCACCGGCACGGTGTCCGCACAATCCGACGCGGCTGGGAGCTACCGCTTTTCGGGGCTTCGTGAAGGCATTTATATATTGCGCGTGGACGCGGCGGGATACAGCCAGGCCACCTTCGGCCCGTGTGTAGTGGGACCGAAGGAAGCCAAGCAACTCGACCTGACGCTGGAGTCCGCCAGGAGTTCTTCTTCGCAGATGGCCTCGGCAGGCAAGCCAGGCGGGGGAGCGCCGGAGTTTTTTGATGAACCTCAATTCACCGTAGCCGGCGTCACCGACGGCACCAATCTTGGCGGGCATGGTTCCAATACGATCGTACGAACCAAAGAATCGCTGGCCAAAGAGATTGCGTCTCTGAGCGTCGCGGGGAGTAAACAATTACCTGGCGACCTGCCGCCGTCGGCGGACCTGGATGAAGGCTCTCTCCGTAAGGCGGCCGAGCGTGCACCGGAGGATTTCAACGCAAACCACCGGGTGGGGAAAGTTCTGCTTGCCAACGGTAAGGCTGCGGAAGCGCTGGCCTATCTGGAACGGGCTTCGCAGCTCAAGCCGGATGATTACGAAAATGCCTACCTGCTGGCGCTCGCTTATGCGGACGCCGGTCAATACCAGCACGCGCGCTCAAATGCGCGCGCCTTGCTGACGGCCCGCGAGGAAACCCGGCAGGGCCTCGCTCAGAGAGATCAGGTTCAGAATCAGGCCGAATTGCATCACTTGCTCGGCGATGTCGAAGAGAAAACGGGTAATCCTCTCGAAGCCGTGAGGGAGTACCAGCGGGCGGCAGAACTGGAGCCCAGCGAGCCCTATCTCTTCGATTGGGGATCTGAGCTTCTGCTCCATCGCGCCATTGAACCGGCCATCGAGGTGTTCGGCAAAGGCAATCGTCTGTTCCCACGTTCTGCCCGCATGCTGGTCGGGCTCGGAGTCGCCTGGTATAGCAACGGTTCGTACGACCAGGCCGCGCAGCGGCTCTGCGAAGCCTCGGACCTGAATCCCGGTGACCCCAGGGCCTACGTGTTCTTAGGCAAGATACAGAGTGTCGAAACCACACAGTCAGAATGCTCGACCGAGCGGCTGGCACGATTTGTGAAGCTTCAGCCTGCAAATGCCCAGGCCAATTACTACTATGCGGTCAATCTCTGGAAGCGGCGGAAGGGGCCGGACGACGCCGAAAGTCTGGCGCAAGTCGAGTCTCTGTTAAAGAAATCTGTCGCCCTCGATTCCAAGCTGGGGGCCGGGTATCTGCAACTGGGAGTTCTCTATTCAGAGCGAAAGGATTTTCCCCGCGCAGTTGCGAGCTTTCAGGAGGCGATCAACGCCAGCCCTGAACTGGAAGAAGCGCACTACCGTCTGGCGCAGGCTTACAAGCGGACCGGAGAAAAGGATGAAGCTGAACGGGAGCTTCAGCTTTATAACCAGATATCCAAGAAGAAAGACGAGGAAGTCGAGCGCGAGCGGCGGGAGAGCCGGCAGTTTGTGTACACGCTGCGGAGTCCGGCTTCTGGCTCCCAGCCGCCGGAGTAAAAGCTTGTTAAGGATCTTGTATCAGCGAGCGGGCGTAGGCGTAGGCGCACTCATCAGGCTAACAAACATCCGGTAAAACTTCTCCGTGTCCAAATCAACCTGGACTTCAACCGGCTGCGCGGCAACTTTCGGCTTGTCTTTCTCCGTCCAGGTCAGGGTGTTGCCATATCCCGCGCCGCGGTCAAGGTCCACGGCCATGTAGCGCGTCTCCCGCTTCGTGATCAGGGACGGGTCGATCCAGGAAGCGGCGGCGAGCTCGTCCCACATGTACTCGCCCCCCTGGCCCGTCTGGAAGAAACGCGCGACGTAATGTGCCAGAGGCGTCCCGCTGGTGTCGATCTGCTTGATCATCGCGGGCGTGAGTCGCGTCCTGATCGAAATGTCGGTCGGGGTACACACGATTTTCTTCCACGGGGCCCGTAGCACGACCTGCGCCGCCTCGGGATCAAACCAGAAATTGAATTCGTGGCGAGGATTGTTTACGAATTCGGGATCGTCCGTCTGCGGACCCAGGCTTCCTCCCATGAACACCAGTTCCTGGGCCAGTTCCGGAAACTGCGGATCGATGGAGATGGCGAGCGCCAGATTGGTCATGGGGCCGCCCTCGTAGATCGTTACCTCATGCGGGTACTGGTGCACCTTGCGAATCAGAAAATGAGCGGCGTCCTCGTCGGAGGGTTTGGCTGTGGGCTGGCCTTCCGGCAGCGGGGGAACGACGAACGGCTCGTGCCACCAGCGGTCATCCCACGCGCCCGCGAACGCCACTTTACCGAAGCGTTGTTGCCACATCTGAGTTTCTTCGCGCCGCCGCACCAGGGGGAAAACGGCGCCGGGTACAACCGGAATATCGGTGCGGCGAATGATTTCCAGCAGGCGCAGGCTGTGCGCCACTTCCTCGTCGCGCCACTGGTTTCCGCTGACCACCGTGATTCCAAGGACCTCGACTTGCGGCGACTGAATCAGCAATGCGATGGTCTGCATGTTGCTGCCGCCGGGCCCGGAACCGTCCTGATTGATGATGACTTTGCGCCGCTGCTGGGGCCAGGCCAGGGAACTCGCCAGCAGCAGGCACGTGATCGCAAGAAAGTACCGGGGGTGTCTCATCATGGTCGCGGAGGCCGGGTCATCAATTCGACATAGAGTTTGTAGAATTTCTCTGCGTCAATGTCGAATTGCACATTGGCCAGGCGCAAGTAGGGCGGCACCTGGGCCTTGGAATCCCAGAAGATGGTCTTGCCGTAGCTGGCGCCGTGATCGACATCGATATCCATGTAGAGCTGCTTCTGGCCGGTAATGATGGACGGGTCGATCAAGGCTGCGCCGGCGATCTCGTCCCACATGTAGCCGGGCAGCGAGTACTTGTCGAGATATTGCGTTACCGGCGTGCCGGCCTTGGCGATCGTGGCCTTCATCTCAGTGGTAAAGCGCGTTTTGACTGAAATATCGATCGGAGTGATAGTGACTTTTTTCCAGGGGGCGCGGAGAACGATGCGGGCGGCTTCGGGGTCGAACCACCAGTTGAACTCGCGGCGGGCGTCGATAGCGCCGGGATCAATGGCGCCCTTGTCGGCGTACAATCCGCCGCCCATCATGACGAATTCTCTGGCTAGCGTGGCCACCGAGGGATCGAGCTTCAGCGCCAGGGCAAAATTGGTCAACGGTCCACCTGCCCAAAGGACTACCTCGCCGGGGTATTGGTGCACCATCTTTACGATAAATTCCGCAGCGGTGCCGGGAGCGGCCTGAATATGGGGCGCGCCTTCTTTCATGGGAGGAACAACGCCCGGGGCGTGGTAGGGCTCGTCGTAGATGGTTGAGCGGTTGGCTTCGAAGCGATCAGTCCAGCATCCCTTATATTCCAGTTTGCCGTAAAGCGCTTCCCAGCGCTCGGTTTCTTCCTTGGAATTGAGCAAGGGGAATTCAGCGCCCTGGATCACCGGGACGTCGGTGCGCTGGGCGATTTCCAGCATACGCAGCGTATGCTGGGTTTCCTCCTTTACCCACTGGTCGCCGCTGACGGTGGTGATACCGAGGACATTAAACTTGTCCGATTGCAGGAAGACTAGGAGGGCCTGCTGGTCGCTGGTGCCGGGGCCGCGGGCGTCCTGATCGACGATGACTCTGATTTTC